>Ga0209011_1000007_pt1 | contig 187353 bp, 189 predicted proteins | sample BlaSpr_A8_OM1_M3_FD_187986 | JGI IMG/M metagenome (GOLD analysis project Ga0209011, IMG submission 187986) | Forest soil microbial communities from Thunder Bay, Ontario, Canada - Black Spruce, Ontario site 2_A8_OM1_M3 (SPAdes) (version 2) | ecosystem: Environmental > Terrestrial > Soil >...
CGGTTGCATGTTTGGGAGATGCGCCCTTCGGCTACGTCAATGTATTCACTTCGCACGTAAACGTGGGGTTCTTTCACGGCGCAGCGCTGCCGGATCCGGTCCGCTTGTTGCAAGGCACCGGCAAGTTCATGCGCCATGTGAAGCTGAGACCGGGAACGGCCACAAACGCCGCAGCGCTAAGCAGGCTCATCGATGCAGCGTACTCGGATATAAAGGCGCGCGTCGAAAACGGCTAGCTCAGAGAAACGCCTTGGGAGGGCGACGCGGATGTGCGCCGCCAGATTAGTAACGATATGTCGGCTTGTAGGAAGTGATCGCCGCGCCTGCTGCGGCCAATTCTGGAAGGGTTGCGGGCTAACCGGAAGCTAACCCACTACCGCCTTTTTTCCTTGACAACCCGTTACTACTCGCGTAGTATAAGCCTCGGGTACTACTGCGCCTCGTATCCCGTAACGCCAGCATCCTTGCTGGCGTTTTTACTTTCTGGAGCCAGCCAGCAGGCCGTGGTGCTTTGTTTGCCACGCTCGCGAAACGCAACGCATGTTGCGCAATTCTTGTTGAAATAAGTTCCTTTAGAATTAACACTTGCAAAAGTGTGTGAAAACAAACGACTTTAACCTTCTTTAGAATGAACACTTATGAAAAAAGGGGGAGGGGGCCCCCCGGGGCTCCCACAGCCCTTAGCGCTCGCCGATTAAATAGCGGCAACCGTTCGGCCCCATGCGCGCCGAGTGTACGGCGCCTGCCAGCACATCGCAGCGTTCGCCGGCCCTATACGTGCGGCTGTCGCCATCCATCGTCAGCGTCATCTCCCCCCTCAGAATGATGTGCGCGGTTTCCGTCGAGTGCCTGTGATCCGGATAAGACGCGTTGGGCGCATCCTGCCAGACGTAGGTATGGCTGAAGCCCTCCTGCTCGAGAGCTCGCGCGAGTAGCTTTTCGTCCATTCGATTATTCTAGCGAACACCGGGCAATCGGCAGCCCCTAAAACGGCTACGCCCTCCCTGCGGCATTGGGGGACACCGCAGAAAGGGCGCGTCCGTCTTCAGGAGAGAAGGCCGTCACAAACTACAAAGTCAGGCGCCCGGCGGCGGAGGCGGCACATCGGCGGGCGCACCGGCCGCCGGAGCACCGTGGAACCCGTGGTGATGAATCCCCGGACCGCCTGGCCCGCCTTCTTTCACCGTGTAATCCGAGGGCACAGTGAACAGCGCCGCCGCAGGCTCGGCGCGCTGCACATTGGTTAGCGTATAGGTAGTGGTCCCAAAGCGCGGATCCGTGCGCGTGCTCTTTACCACGATCTGCAGGTCCGGCGAATACCAGCGCTCGAACAAGATCTGAATTGGCTTGTCGTTTCCTATCTGTCCTGCCGGAATGGTGCGAGTGATGCGCGTGCCCTCGGCGTTCACGCCATTGATCGGTTGCGTGCCCAGCGATTCTTTTTTGATCTCGCCAGACGCTTCTTCTTTGGCCATGCGCTGCTGCATCTTTTGCTCGAACGCCTGGGCCTTCCCATCGGACAACACGCCGCCCTTGCCACCTTTGTGGGGAGTCATCTTGTGCGCCACTCTTTTCTCCGGGTCCAGGAAGTAATGCACATCAGCAACAGGATCCCCGATGGTGATCATCGTGTGCGGCTTCCCGGATGCCTGAAGCGGTCCGAACCCCGAGAGTGAGACTTCTCTTCGGACGCGGCCCTGACCGTCGCGGTATAGAGTGCTCGATGTTGTGCGATGGATGGTAGTCCCGTCCTGCAATGTTTGCGTGGTATCCGAGTTCGCCGTGGCCGAAAAAGGTGCGCCCTTCACAACTTTTCCGGGATGCAGCCCTTCAAAACCCAGCAACTCAATGCGCTCTGCAAACGGACCCGCCGGTCCGCCTCCGTCCGGGCCTTCCGCATGATATTCAAACGCCGGCGGCGGCGGGTCTTGCGCGCTCAGCATTCCCGCTGCAAGCAATAGAGCCCCGCCCACGAGCGAACAGGCACAAATGTTACGATTCATCGTCTCTTCTCCTCTTCTCTCCCGCGTCTCCTAAACTCATGACAGAAAGTCGAACACGCTCTATTGCGGCAACCGCACTGCTTTGGGCTGTCCGTCCTGCCCTACCAGCAAATCCACCTGAATCCAGTCGCTAACGCGCTCTTCATTCACCGGCAGACCCAGCGCGCCCAGCGCGCCGCGCTGCATGCCTACCCGCACGATGGCGGAATCGTCCACGTCGTGCGGCAGGCTGCCCGGCAGCAGCGTAAAATCTCCCGCTTCGTTGTCGGCGACGAGGATCACCTCGTCGGACGTGTCGGCCGGCACCACCGGCGAAGGCAGCGCGTTCGGCTGCACACTACTTCCAATCGAAACGGTGTTGCCCTGGGCTTGCGTGAGCCTCCAATTCCACCAGCTGACGCCGGCGAACAGCACGGCCGCCGTCGCAAGCGCCCAAGCGCCAAAAATCGCCGCGGCGCGCGCTTTCGCCGTACGGTGCCGCATGCCAAATTCGTGCCGCAGTCGCATTTCAACCCGCTGCGGCGTCACCGCGTCACGCGTCGTCTCACGCAAGGCTTGCAACGCGACGCGCGCCTCTTGCCACGAATCCTGCAGCGCCGCGCAGCCTGGGCACCGGGCGGCGTGCGCCGCAGCGGCATCCTGCAAGGCCGCGTCCAGCTCGCCCATCCGAAGGCCCCTGCGCTCTAGGCCGATCGCTTCAAATTCTTCACACTTCATCACGCACTTCCTTAAGTTGCTTTTGCGTTGCTGCGGTAAAGCGCCTCGGCGCATCCCGCAGGATCTCCAGCTTGGCGAGCAGCAGCGCCCGCCCGCGATGCAGCCGCGAACGGATCGTACCGATCGGGCAACCGCTGAGCTGCGCCGCCTCTTCGTAGCTGAGCTCTTCCAGTTCGCACAGCACGACGGCCTCGCGGAACTCCGCGGGCAGGTCCAACACCGCGGCGCGTACACGCTGGGCGCGTTCCTGCTGCTCGGCCCAATGCGCCGGAGTAAATGCATTGACGGCCGCCTCACTCGCGCGTGTTCCGTTGCCGTTTGAGTCTTCCAGTGACAGCTCCCGCGGCAGCCGCTCTAAATGCTTCATCACGCGATTCCGAGCGATCCCGAACAGATACGCACCCACGGGTCCTCGACTTGAGTCATACTTTTTAGGTTCGCGCATCAAGGTCATGAAGACGTCCTGCACTACTTCTTCGGCGGCCCAGGTGTTACCCGTCATGCGGAGCGCAAAACGGTACAGCCCAGCCTGGTGCCGGCGATAGAGCGAGGTAAACGATTCTTCGTCGCCCTTGGCGGCACGCCGCAGCAGAACGTCGTCCCTGTCTTGCTCCGGAATACTCACCTCTCTTGGCACGGCGTCCGCGACGGGCAAGCATTTACCCGCGCTCTCTTATACTTCCCGAGGGCACGGAAAAAGGTTCCCGTGCGCCCGGCACATGGAGGCTTGAAGATCATTGTTATGGTTGTTGGACGTCAGGTGTTGCGGGCGCGTGTCAGCCGAGGTTACCTGCCGTGCCGTCAGGCCAGCTTGGCTGCGAGTGGGCGAAACATCTTGGCCGCGATGCGCGTGACGAACCGGCGCGGCACCAAACGCTGCGCGTGCGCACCGAGGTAGTTCCCAGTGCCGGAAATCACATAGCTCTTGCCTGCCGCCAGGGCCTGCAATCCGACGCGCGCGACTTTCTCCGCGGTTTCCCGGTTCTTCATGGCGGCAACCAAACCCGACTGGCCGGCTACTTCCTGAAACTCCGTTTCTGTCGAGCCTGGGCACAGCGCGCAAACGCGAACGCCATACGGCCTCACCTCTTCCGCAAGGCCCTCTGCAAATAGCAAATCGAATGCTTTCGTGGCCGCGTATGTGGAAATGAAAGGCACAGCCTGGAAGGAGGCAGTCGAAGCCACAATCAGCACGTCTCCGCGGCGCCGCTTGAGCATTTGCGGCAGGTAGAGCCGCGTCAGGTGAACCACTGCGCTGCAATTCACCTGCACCATGTCGAGCAGGCGTTGCGTCTCTACTTCCGCAAAGGCTCCGTAGGCGCCGAATCCGGCATTATTGACGAGCAGATCGACATCGACTTTTTTCGCCTGCGTGAACGCAAAAATTTGCTGCGGCGCCTCTGTTTGCGCCAGGTCCGCGGCAAACAGCTCCACGCGAACTTTGTGCGCTGCCGAAAGCTCCCGCGCCAATTGTTCCAATCGCTCTTGGCGCCGCGCCGTCAGAACCAAGTTCGCGCCGCCGGTCGCCAATTCGCGCGCCACTGCCACACCAATTCCCGCGCTCGCGCCAGTGACCAGCGCCCATTTCCCAGCCCACGGTCCGCCCATTTGCCTCTCCACACCCAGGCTCCGAGCCTACCACGGCCGAGCGCAGCTTATGCGCTTTGGGCGCGCGACAGTCCGGCGTCCTCCGCTGCAACGTGGCCAAGCACGGACCAGTCACTCCGCTCATGCCCACGCGCCAGCGCCGTCACGAACCGGTCGTGCAACACGCTGGCGATTGGCATGGGTACTCTCCGCGCATCGGCCGCTTGCATCACGAGCCGTAGGTCTTTAAATCCCAGCGGCAACGCAAATCCGACGTGATCGTATTTGCCTTCGACGATCAGGCCGCCATACGTTTTGTAAATCGGCGCGTTGAAGAGCGTGCTGGTCAAAAATTCCAATAACGCTGCCGCGTCAACGCCTGATTTGCGGGCGAACGCCAGAGCTTCCGCTAGCGTCTCTAGCACCGTCGCAATCATGAAATTCCCAGTCAGCTTGACCACGTTCGCCTTGGACTGTTGCTCGCCAATAACCAGCAGCTTCTGCCCGATCGCGTCCCACAAAGGCTTGCAGCGCTCGACCGCCGCCCTTGGCCCTGCGGCGACGATGGCCAGCTTCCCCGCTTCGGCCGCCTCCGGACGGCCAAATACCGGCGCCGCGATAAACTCGTGTCCCGCGCGCGCGTGCTCCGCCGCTAAGTGATCGCTCAACTCCACGCTGATGGTGCTTAGCGATATATGCACGCGTCCGTTCGCCAGCGACTTCAACACACCTCCCTCGCCGAAAACGACAGTCTCGACCGCTATGTCATCCGCCAACATGGTCAGCACCGCCTCGCCGCGGCACGCCTCCGCGACGGAACCTGCAACGGCCGCGCCATCCTTACGCAACGCCTCGGCACGCTCACGTGTGCGGTTGTACACTGTTACCCGATGCCCGGCGCGCAGCAAACTTTTCGCAATTCCAGTGCCCATCCTGCCCAATCCAATCAATCCCACATCCATAGCTTCCTCCAATTCAGGGCTGGCGTACTCGTGCCCACACTATCCATTCTGGCACGAACGCACCGCTTCTTGCTGTCCGCCCTCCCGACACCGCGCCAAGCATCACAGAAACTAGATTTCTGCTACAGAACTCTAACTGACGCGCAACTGCTCTCAGATAGCCGGTCGGGTGCGGCTGGGCGCTATTGCGGCAGGAGCAATCAGTCGCCATGGGACTATCGCGCTCGCGATCGACAATCCCGCGCAGAAGAACTGAACAAGACGGAATCCTGAGACAAAAGCTCTCGAAATCGCGCGCCGGAGTTCCTCAATCGCGTTAGCATCGAGGCCGTGAGGCAGCTCCAAACCGGCAAGCTCGATTTCCCTCGAACGAATATTCTCGACAACGTCTGGCGGAAGCGAGAGCTTCGGGAGGCTCTGATCCAGGTAAGCCCCAAACGCCTTCACCATAACAATACCCAAGACGGCGATGGCCAACACACCCGCCACTCGCGCGAGCGCCAGGATCCGTGCTCGATGAGCCACCCGCCAAGGACCGGACCGAGAGCGGTCGTAATCGCCGTAAAACCGGACCACGTCCCGATCGCACGTCCCCGGGATTTCTCGTCAAAGGATGCACTGATGATAGCGAGACTGCCAGGAACCAGCAGCGCCGCCCCGACTCCTTGAATACAACGCGCGATCACAAGTTGCTGGATGCTAGAAGCCAGACCGCAAGCTGCTGAAGCTGCGGCAAAAATTCCCACGCCCAGCAGGAACACCCGCCGCCGCCCGAACAAATCGCCGAGCGCACCGCCAGCAAGGATCAGCGAGGACAAGAAGAGCCCGTACGATTCGACAACCCATTGCACGTCAACCACGGTTGCGTGGAATACGGCCTGCAGCATAGGCACGGCCACATTGACAACCGTGCCGTCAATGAAAGCCATGCTGGAGCCGAGGATCGTCGCCGTCAAAATCCACGGACCAGCTTCCGCCGTGCACGGTAAGCCGTGCCCTCCCGATCGAATGAGAGTTTCATCGCACGGCGCTCTCATAAGGGTAATGGATCCCCTGTTCTACGGATTTGGTTCAGCAAGAAAAATCGGAAACACACGAAGATGGCGGAGAGGGTGGGATTTGAACCCACGGTAGGGTTCCCCCTACACTCGCTTTCGAGGCGAGCTCTTTCAACCGCTCAGACACCTCTCCGCGGCGGCTTTTGTAATCGTAACAGACGCTTCGCTCGCTCAGCAATGTGGTCCGGGGATGTGAGTTCCGCTGGACTTTACTGCAGGGGCGTTGGTGAACACCGTGCTGCACGTCGTTACGGTAATGTGATGCCGAAGTCCCCCACGCACTAGTGGCGACGTTTATCTCCGGGCGGCGAAGAACGACTGGAGCAGGGAAGCGCATTCGCTCGTTAAGATACCCGCTCTCACTTCGACCTGATGATTCAGCCGCGGGTCAGTCAGGATCTCGAAGCAAGATCGAACGGCGCCGCCCTTGGGGTCGTCGCATCCGTAGACCAGTCGGGGCACTCGCGCCTGAATCATGGCGCCGGCGCACATGCTGCAGGGCTCGAGAGTGACGTACAGTGTGGTGCCTGCCAGACGATAGTTGCCGAGCGTGCGGGAGCCTTCGCGCAAAACCACCATCTCCGCGTGCGCGGTGGCATCGCAATCGCGGATGGTGCAATTACCTGAGCGTGCGATGATTTTGCCCTCGTGCACTAGAATGGCGCCGACAGGCACCTCTCCCGCCGCTGCTGACGCGCGCGCTTCACCCAGCGCCTGCTCCATGAATTCGACGTCAGTTCCCATGTCGCGTGAGCATAGCACGCGTTTGCTTGACAATTCCCGCGACGGCACAGAAACTACTCCGTCGTGAATGTAGAAAAAGAAAGGCGCGGCAGAACGATTTTCTAGCGGCCTGCGGAGTGGAGTCTAAGCCCGGAGACGCCGCGCGTCGCGCCGCTTTTGCTGAAGAATCCTGCATGGAAATTCGACGAGATCCCATCACACAAAGCTGGGTGGTTCTAGGTCAGCGCGAATCGCTGGGTGACTCCGCGCAGCCGTGTCCCTTTGATCCCGGAACAGTGGAGAAGCGGCCGTCGATCCTAACCTGGCCCGCGGAGGGGCCCTGGCAGGTGCGCGTGCTGCCTCATCCAGACCCGCTGTACCGCATTGAGGGTGACCCCGGCCGCGTAGCTGAGGGCATGTACGACAAGATGGGCGCCATCGGCGCGCATGAAGTCGTGGTGGAAACGCCGCACCACGACAAAAAGATGTCGCAGCTAAGCGACGAAGAGATCGAGCGCGTTCTGTGGGTGTGGGCCTCGCGCATCGCCGACTTGAAGAAAGATGCGCGTTTCAAGTACGTTGCCGTCTTCAAGAATCAGGGACTGCTGGCGGGCGATGAGTGGTCGCACGCACATTCCCAGATCACCGCGACAATTTTTGTCCCTCGACGCGTCAAGTACGAGCTGAATTCCGCCAGCGAATGGTTCCGCGAACGCGAGCGCTGTATTTTCTGCGACGTCGTCCGCCAGGACGAAAAGCAAGGGAAACGCATCGTCGATGTGCAGGGCGACTACTATGCGCTCTGCCCATACTCCTCGCGCGTGCCATACGAAGTTTGGGTCCTACACCGTCGGCACAATCATCTATTCGAGCAACCCCGTCCGGCTTCCAATCGCCGGCAACTCGCCGCCCTGCTGGGCCGCGTGTTGCGACGCCTGGAAAAAGTTGCGCCGGCGTATCACCTTGTCGTGCACACCGCGCCGAACACGCTTAGCAAGAAGGGTGAGTTGGCGGGCTACTGGAAAACGCTTTCCGACGATTTCCACTGGCATATCGAAATACTGCCGATCCTGGAAAAGCGCAGCAAGTCGTACAGCATCAAAGAGGTTTACTTCAATTCCGTGTTGCCCGAGCAAGCGGCGGAGCAACTCCGCTCTCTGGACCCCAATACATGACAGTGGGCAGGAGGCTGCGGGAACACCCGTTCGAAAAGGGCGGGATTCTCTTCTCCCTGATCATGACGGTCGTGGTGGTGCTTGTATTGGCCGTGCTGTATTTAGCTCGGCATCCAATTTTCCGCCTGGTGGGTGAAGGCTGGGTGGTTGAAGACACCCTGGAGCGCTCCGACGCGATCCTGGTCCTCAGCGATGACAATTTTTATGCCGACCGCGCCACTCGTGCCTCGCAAGTTTACCGGCAGGGCCTCGGCCCCATCGTCGTCGCCAGCGGCCGCCGCCTGCGTCCTTACGCCGGTATTGCGGAATTGATGGAGCATGATTTGATCGAGCGCGGGGTGCCGAAGGACAAGATCCTGCGAGTGGCGCACGACGCCAATAACACCCGGGAAGAAGCGACAACACTGGCGCAAACGGCGAAGCAAAAGAAATGGCGCAGCGTGATTGTGGTGACCTCCAATTTTCACACCCGGCGCGCCCGCTATATCTTTTCGCATGTCTTCCCGGAAGACATAAGAATCCGAATTACCGGCGCAGGCGATGGCGATTTCGATCCCGAGCGTTGGTGGGAAAAGCGAGTATCCGTCAAAGAGTTAATACGGGAGATGGCGGCTATGCTGGTCGCCATTTGGGAGCAGCATGGCGGGTCGGACGTAACTGATAAATCACAAATTATTGTGGCCCCTCACGCACTGAACGCGCCAGGCGTGGTGTAGCACGTCACGTCACACCCTAGATTTGCTACTAGGTATTTTGCTTTACACCCGCTAAGTGCTGTACTATGTTGACCGTTTCAAGTCGCGAATCCCAACCAGCCGACGAAGAGCGACTTATTGGAGTGAAAATCCTTCGTCGAGGTGTCTCGTGTGGAAGAAAGAAGACGGAAAATCTCAAGGTGTTCCGGAGAATGCAGCCGGAATTTCCACGGGCTCGCCGGCCGCTGCCGGCAGTCCCGCGCGCGAATCTAGTACTGGCCTTCCTGTTTCCTCTAGAGCTTCCGCCTGCCTCAGCCAAGGAATTCGCATCAAGGGCGAAGTCACCGGCAGCGAAGATCTTTTCATCGACGGCCACTTCGAAGGAAAAGTGAATTTGAGCAACGGCAGCTTGACGGTCGGACCGAACGGGGAAGTGAAAGCCGACATTTTTGCGCGTGAAGTGATCGTTCGCGGCCGCGTTGACGGAAAAATTGTCGGCCGCGAGAAGATTCAGCTTTGGAGCACTGGGAACGTCGCCGGAGACTTGCAAACGGAGCGCCTGGTCATTGAAGATGGCGCCGTGCTGCGCGGTCGCGTTGAAATCGAAACCGGAAAGCCTATCGATAAGCACGCTGAGGCGCGCGGCGCCGCTGCCGGGACCTCGAAGGGCGGCGTGGTTTCTGTGAACTCCGGATCGGCGGCAGACTGATGAGCTTCCTCAACAAGTTGGGCATTGGCGTAGGCGCAGGCGCAGGCGCAGGCAGCAACCGGGAAGTGCCCCGTGCGATTGGCGGCACTGGCAGGCCCCGCACCAACAGTTCCCCGCCTGTCGGGGCGGTGGGCGCAACTCGAGCCCCGGAACTGCGCGAATCCAACCGCGTTTCCAACGGACTGAAAGAATTCTTGTGGAACCTCGACGGACTCGGCCGCGGCGCCCTTTTGGACCTCGGCCCAGCCTGGCAAACCACGCTGAGCTTCTTCATCGAGCGTGGATTTCGCGTTTCCTCTGAGGACATTCTCCGTGCGTGGAAAGAGTTTTTGGTGGAGGAAGAAGGAAAACTGCGCGAAGCAGCCGGACGCGCGGCTCAGCACAACCTGGATGTGACGCCTGCGGCGCGCGCCGCACGCTTCCTCGAGGCCAATCTGCAATATCCGAACTCTTCGTTTGACGCCGTCCTGCTGTGGGACTTGCTCGACTATCTCGAACCCTTAGTGTCGAAGCAAATCGTCGCCAATCTGACCGACCTGCTGCGGCCGGGCGGCGTGGTTTTCGCCATGTTTCACAGCAAGAAGCCGGAAGGCTTCCAGCGTTATCGCGTCGTGGATTGCACTACGCTGCAAGTGATTTCTTCGCCGGTCTTGTGCCCCGCGCAGCGCGTCTATCAAAATCGTGAGATTCAGGATCTCTTTGGGCGCTACAGAACCATGAAGTCATTTGTCGGACGCGACCAGCTTCGCGAATCGCTCTTTATTAAGTAACTTCGCGGTTTGTCGACCTCGCTTTGACCCCGCCGTTGCATTTCTCCATCTCTTCGCTTGCACTCAAGCCTTGGCAGGAGTAAATGAGAAGCGTGAGCTCATCAGGCTCAGGAGGGAGCATGACTCCACCGGGCTTAGAGCTGAACCAAAGCTGAACACACCGCTCTCGCGGTGCGCGTCGCCCGAAAACATGCGCGAAGTCAGCGTCGCTTCCGAGACGACACAGCAAAAGAAAAATGGGGAGCCGTCAGGCTCCCCATTTCATTTTACGAGTTATGGCTCTTGGGCGTCGTGCGGTGGCGGTGATGGTGGTTGCTGGCACGATGCTTGCGGACATGGCGGTCGTGCGAAGTGGCTTTGCTGGAACTGGAGCGAGCACTATCATTGCTGGCCTGCGAAGCAGGGTCAGCCGGAGCACGCTGCTTCGACACGGCAAAAACTGCCGGTGCCAGACCCAACAACAAAACACTGACGATCTGTTTCATTTCAAGACTCCACGGATTAATTCCTATCGAAGGTATTGAATCACACTAACCGCGGAAATTGTAGGAGTCCGGCAATACAACCCTGGAAGATCTGTCATACCGGGATGCCGCGTCTCGTTGGGCTCTGCGGGGCATCCAAGGCGTTCGATGACTAACAGGTGGAGTTTTCAGAGCCTCAGCCGCCGACCTTTGCGGTTTCGAGCCAGCGAATGGCTTCGCGCTGGTGCGCGATGATTTCGGCTTGCCAAACAAGTCCCACGGCCATGATGCTCATCGCAACGACGCAAGCAGCAATAACAAAGGTTTTTTGTGTTTCCGAAGCAGGAATACGAAAGCAGCGAGCGATCCAAGCCATAGTAAGAGGTCTCCTAGTACTCGGCCGCTACGCTCTGGGCCCCAAGCGAGAGTTGCCGGCGGACGCGACGCCGCGTCGCGCTAATAGCACGGCAACTCAAGGGCCAGTCCAGAATGCATGAAGCTGCGGGTATCGCCTTCGAGAATCAACACTTTGCAAGCTTCAGCGCCAAGCACACAATTCTCTTCACGCCTGGTCCTATGCAAAACCAGCGATTCATCGATACATTTTTTCCGGTGAAACTCAGGACTTGCTACTCAACGTCTCAATAATCCGCTCCCATGGATTCGCCGAGCCAAGCTCAATCTCTCGAAATCGTGCTGGCAGACGCTCCCTGGCCGAATCGGACCCGTCCCCCGAGGTGGTGCGGTCCACCAGAATAAAGCCGCGATCGCACGCGGCCAGAATCTCCGAAGAGTCGTCCTGGCGGGCAAGCCCCACAATCTTTGGCTGCGAACGCAGAGCCCGGGCGTAAAGCTTAGAGAGCTCTCGCACGCACTGTTTCAGGTCTGCGCCTACTGCGAGCGACCACAAGACACCTCGCTCACGCAACTGCGAATGCCGATGGGCGCTCTCCGCAATGAAACGCCCCACGTCGCCTTCCGCAGCACCGGCAAAGAAGAAAAGCTCGTCGAAGTCACGGTGACGCATCAATTCCGCCTGCTGCGCCGGAAGACCGGAGTTTTGCGCCAGCTCCCGAGGAGACAGGGAGCGCAGCGCCACGGCCGCCACGCCGGTTTCCGTGGATAGCTCCTCCAAAGCCTCTGCCGCTGCCGGCTGCGGCTCGGCAACCGGGAAGCACGTGAAACGACCAAGGCGCACCGTTTTCGGAGGGCGCAAATGGAAATAGCCCTCGGGAAGGTACACGCCACAGCCTCCTTCCGCGATGAACGGGTGGCTGTGGCCCAGCTTTCGGCGAGGATCGTCAATCTGCAGGCGGGTACGGGTGGTCACCCAAACGATCGGGATGGCCGCGTGTTCCAGCTCTGCGCTGAACTCGTCGAATCCGGGCGCCATTTTTCCGCTCACCGGGATCAGGCCATCAACATCGCAGAAGACTATCGCGGGCGTTTGAAGCAAAAGGGGCTCCGTGCAGCCAAGTCATTGTAGCGGAGTAGCGGACTTTCGCCGACCGCCTGCCGCAACAAAAAAGGCGGGCAGCCGAAGCTGCCCGCCTCTGCGCCCGGGCCACCGTTTGGGCCGGAGCTCTCTCCTTGTGTTTACCTGCCGGAAGTTGACGTCGTTGCCGACGCCTGTTGCGTATTCGCCTTCGGAATGCTCACGTAGCCGCTGACCTGGTCTTTGCTGACCTTATTGATCACCAGTTCTTCTGGCAGACGCGTTCCGGACGTGTAGAAGAACACCGGCTCGTTCAACGCACGGTTCTTCTTTTCAAACCGCTTGTCTTCTATCACCATCACCACGCTGTACTGATTGCGCTTCTGGTTGACGCCCTTCAGCTCCACGGTCACATTTCCGATCTTCTGTGGCTTATTCTTTCCAGCAATGGTGAATTCGACGTACTCGCGCTCGCCGAGGCGACGTAGCTGGTCGATCTCATCGTGATTGCGCGCGATCAGGGTCCCCATCTCGCTGCGCGCCATCTTTAGGTCGTCGCGCGTTGTGTCCAGGTCCGTGCGAACGCCGACGACTTTCGTGTCCACGTTCTTCAGGTCATCGGAAGAGGCCTTCGTCGCAAGTTCCCCCTTCACTGAGGTGTCCAGCGCAGTCAGCTTCTGAGTAGTCTCGTCGTTAAGCTTGGCCGCTTCCGCGCGAGCAGCCTTCAACTGCCCTTGAGTAATCTTGAGCTTCTTGGTCACCACGTTGAGGTCGCCCTGCAGATCTGTGTTGGCCTTTTCATCCTGCGCCAACCGGTCCTTTAACGAAGAGACATCCTGCTGCACGGCCTGCTGGGTAGTTTTGAGCTGCGCTGCCACTAACTGCTGAGTCGAATCAAGCTTGGAAGAGGCGTTCCAGCCAAACCACAAGCCGCCTACTGCGATAAGTCCCAGCACTACGATCGCGGGAAGCTGCCACGCTGGTGTTTCTCTGGTTTCGATAATGCGTTCGTCAGACATAGACAATCTTTTCTCCTTCACCCCTGTGGGGCGAACTTTCGTTTTGAATACTGGCCCTTGGTCGGGTGAGTGCATGCATCGCGCCAAACACCAGTTCTGACCGAAACGGGCGTCCACCTACGTAACTGAATGAAGCGATGGGCCTTGATAAGGCAGGTTACCAGATAGACGGGAGGAGAAGGGCGTACTAGTCCTGGGAAAGATTACTCACCTGACGCGCTTTGCTGTGGAAAAACTCACACCGTACGTTTTCAAACCTCCAAGCCTTGCGCTCGAAACGCCAATGCGAGTTGCTCGGGAGACTGGAATTGGATACCAGACATGCCAAGCCGCTGCGCCGCCTCCACATACGCCGCAATGTCGTCCACGTACACAGCTTCCTCCGCTCGAACCCGGCAGGCCCGTAACGCCTCCCGGTAAATCAGCGGATTCGGTTTTGTTGCCCCTACCGAGCACGAATAAACGCGCGCCGGAAAGTACGAGAAAAAATCGTAATGCGATTCCATGTGCGCCACGTGAATCGGGTCGGTGTTGGATAGCAGCGCTAATCGGTACTTCTTCGCAAGCTTCTCGAAGAGCTCCTTGCCGTGGATCGGCTCAGGATGCAGCACCAGGTTCCACGTTTCGGTGAACTGCTCAAATGTTGCCGAACCGCCAAACCGCTGCTTCATGTGCCAGTGCCAATCCCGCGCAGAGATCCGACCTTCCTGCCAATCCTTCCAGCGCGGGTCTTTTTCGATGGCGGACCAAAGTTCCTCCGGTGACAAAGACAGCCCGCAAGCCATCCCCTTCATGGCTCGAGGCACGTCGATGCGGATGAGCACGCGTCCGATATCGAAAATGACGGCGCGAACCTTCCGAGCCGCCACGCCTACCTGGCCTCACCGCGAGCAACCCCGCGTCGCGCCCGCATGACGCTGATCACCACCGGAAGCACCGACACCACCACCACCACCGCTATCACGTAATGGATGCGCTCACCGATGTTCGGCACGGACCTCCCCAAGAAGTAACCGCCCAAAATCATCGCCCCAACCCAAAACCCGCCGCCGATAATGTCGAACATCAAATATCGCGCGTATGGCATGCGCGCAGCCCCCGCCACTGGTGGGCAAAACGTCCGGATAATCGGCACGAACCGCGCAAAAATCACTGCGCGCCCGCCGTACTTCTCATAAAAATCGTGCGCCCGTTGCAGATGGCTGCGCCGGAAAAAGAACGACTCTTCCCGCCGGTACAGCGCCGGCCCGGCCTTACGCCCTATCCAGTAGCCGATCTGATCGCCAAGAATGGCGCAGGCCATCACCGGCGCCAACAACCACCGCAACGGAACCACGCCCGCCGCCGCAAAAATGCCCGCCGTGACCAGAAGGGAATCGCCCGGCAGAAAAAACCCGACGAAAAATCCCGTCTCCACAAACACAATTGTGCCAACCAGCGGCGCGCCGCCGCTGCGGATGAGTTCCTTTAGTCCTTCGGGGTCGTAAAGCGCGCGGAAAAAGTGAAGGATCGATTCGAGCACGCCGCGTTGGTCCTTACAGGATTCATTGTGGCTCTCAGCGGCACAAGCTCAAAAGCTCGCTCGCGAGCTGAGCTAAACACGCCACAACCAATACGGTAACAGAAAACGCCCAAATCATCTCCGCATTCATGCCAAAGCAGGCCCAAGCCGGCCAGCACCGCGTACCACGCATTTAGGCGCATCATCGCTCGGCCTCCGCCAGCCGCAGTTGGCTGTGCTCCCGGGCGTCGCATGCGTGCACGCTTGCCGCGCGCGCCAAGAATTTCTGTATTCTTGGCAGAGCGCTGCGCGCTGCCGCTGCGCCTGCCTCGATCGCCTCATCCGCGCGCTCGAAATCATCCCACGCCAGCGACTGCACATCCGGCCGCAGCACCAGGTCCGCGTGTCGCTCCCAAACTTCCAGTTGATGCTTTTGCGCCGCGGTCACCGCCCGGCTGACCACCTGAAAAATGTTGCTTGGCGTCCCGCGATATCCATCCTGCATCCCCACCGAAACACCCAGCACGTACGCCGCGCCCAAATCGCGTGCCGCACGCGTTGGCACCGGCGCCACAAGCGCGCCGTCCACCAAGCAGCGTGTGCCGATCTCCACCGGCTCAAACAAACCAGGGAACGCGCAGCTCGCGCGTATTGCATCAATGAGGTTCCCGTGCGTAATCACCACCGGCTCGCCGCTATTCAGGTCCGTGGCCACCACCGCCATCGGAATGTGCAAATCCTCGAACTGCCGCGCCTCGAATACGCGCTCGATCAGGTCGCCCAGCCGGTGGTTGCTTGCAAAGCCAAGCCGTGAGACGCGCCACCGCGCGATGTCCCGCAAGCGCAGCGTCCGGCACGTGGCCATGATGCGTGCCAGTGGCGCTCCGCTTGCGTACGCCGCGCCCAAAATGCTTCCCACGCTGGTTCCCGCGATACAAGAAATAGGTATGCTGTGCTGTTCCAGCACCTGCAGCACCCCTAGGTGCGCAAATCCCCGCGCGAAGCCCCCGCCCAATGCCAGGCCAATCCCTGGCCGCGCGGCCGGGGTTGCCCGTTCGAACGGGCCGGGTTGGTGGTTGTGTGTCACGCCCCGAGAATGCCAGCGCCCGCACCGCCAGCCAATGGGTCGCGCGTCCCGAAAAAACAGTACGGATGTACTTCGCGTGCTCAGCGCGCAAAAATCGACGAATTTTCGGAGCAGTACCTTCTTACTACCGTTCTGCCCTCTCTGTACCATTGGCCTCCGCAGTACGGCGCGCGATTCTCTCCCGCGTCAGGACGCACCACACGGAGGGGGCATGCACAGCGCATTCGCAATGTGGATCGGACAGCCCGTAGTCCTGCAGGTTGCACTGGGAAATATCAAGGTTCCGCTTCGCGGCAAGCTGCTGAAAGAAGGCGGTGACACCCTGAGGATGCGGATCGGCGATGGGTGGGACGTGGACATCTACAAAACAATGGTTCTGGCCGTGGAAGAAGATGCCATGGCCACGGTTGCTGCCTAAGGAAGGTTGAGCATGAACAGCCCAGTGCCCAAATACGTGACGCAAGGCCGAGCCGCCATGCTGCTGGGAATTCCGGAGAGTGAGCTCTCCCGGATCTCCAATGAATCTGGACTCGGGCATACCGAGCGTGCCGGCGACCACGAAGAGACTTTCTTCACCTATGAAGAGCTTCGCAAGATTTGCCTGATGACCGTGCACCACGTGCACTAAAGGCTCGCGACTTTCCTCCGGCCCCCCTCTGTTGTACCCCCAGCCCCGGGTCTTCGTACCCCCCCGAAGACCCGGGGTTTTTCTTTGCCTGCAAATAAGGCACAAACTCCAACTCTGTTGTAGGATGCGCCGCAGCTAGTACATTTGCCCGTCCTTGTGGGGGCACGGCACTGCCGTGCCCGCGGCAGCTCGGGCAGCGAGAATTGTAGGGGCGTGCTTTAGCCGGCCTGCGCAGGCAGGCGCGTCCCAGCAGCGTTAGCTGCCAGTCACAAGCTCATGGAGGCATTCGGAGATTGCATGCATAAATTGAATATGGCGAAGACGCTGATCACGCTGGCTCTCCTCTCGTCTCTTGCGACCTTTGCTTCCAACCTGTGCGTGCTTCGCGCCGACGAAACCTACGACATTGCCATTCTCAATGGCCGCGTGATGGATCCCGAATCCGGCCTGGACGCCATCCGCAACGTGGGCATTCGCGCTGGAAAAATCGCAGTTATTTCTGCCACGTCTCTAAACGCGAAATCCACGATCGACGCCAAAGGTCTGGTCGTCGCTCCCGGTTTCATCGATCTCCACGAGCACGGCCAGGAACCCCGCAACTACGAGTTTCAGGCTCGTGACGGCGTCACCACATCCCTCGAACTCGAAGCCGGAACCGACGACGTGGACCGCTGGTACGCCACCCGGGAAGAGAAGTCGCTCATAAATTTCGGCGTTAGCATCGGCCACATTCCTGTCCGCATGAAAGTGTTGGGCGACCCGCAGTCCGGTATGCTCCCGACGGGCGAGGCCGCCCATCGCGCTGCTTCGCCCGAAGAGCTTGCCAAGATCACCGCAGCGATCGAAAAAGGCTTTCGCCAGGGCGCGCTCGCGGAAGGCATGGGCGTCAACTACACGCCAGGTGCCACGCACTGGGAGATCGTGGAAATGTTCAGAGTCGCCGCCAAATACGGCGCCTCCGTCCATGTCCACTTGCGCTATGGCGGGCTGAAGGAGCCGAACACCGGTCTTGCCGCTCTCGAAGAAGTTCTCGCCGCCGCGGCAGCCACGGGCGCTCCCCTTCACGTCGTGCATATCACCAGCATGGGCCTGAAGTACACGCCGGAGCTCATCGCCATGGTCAAAGGCGCGCAGGAACACGGACTCGATGTCACCACCGAGTGTTATCCCTACACCGCGGGCAGTACCGCGCTGCAATCCGCCATTTTCGATCCCGGATGGCAAGAAAATATGGGCATAACCTACAAAGATGTGCAGTGGGCTGCCACCGGCGAGCGTTTGACCGCGGAAACCTTCGAGAAATACCGGAAGCAGGGCGGCATCGTCGTGATTCATTCCATTCCCGAAGAAGCGGCGCGCACCGCCGTGGCCAATCCCATTGTTATGATCGCCAGCGACGGCATGCCCATCACCGGACCGAAAGTGCACCCGCGCGGGCAAGCCACATTTTCGCGCGTCCTCGGCCATTACGTTCGCGAGGAAAAAGCTCTCGACTTGATGACCGCCTTGCGCAAGATGACCTTGATGCCCGCGCAACGCCTGGAAAAGCGCGCCCCAGCGTTCAAGGATAAGGGCCGTCTGCGAGTAGGAGCCGATGCAGACATCACCATCTTCGATCCCGCTCGCGTCATCGACAAAGCCACCTTCGACGAGCCGCTGCAATACTCAGAAGGCATTCCCTTCGTGCTCGTCAATGGCATCGCTGTAGTAAAAGACGGCCAGCTTGTCGATGGCGTTCGTCCCGGCCGCGCCGCGCGCGCTCCTATTGCCAACTAGATGCCTGAATCGTCCACAAAAGAATCCCAGCGGAATAGCTCGTTGACTGAACCTACCAACGCTGGGAAAAACGCCGGTGCACGCCATGCTGTCCTCGCTGGTTTTCTCGGTTGGACGCTCGATGCTTTCGATTTCTTCGTAGTCGTCTTCCTGTATGACACGCTCGCTCACCAGTTCGGCGTCCCCAAAAAGAGCATCGTATTCACCGTCACCGCCACGCTCGCCATGCGCCCGCTCGGCGCCCTGCTGTTCGGTCTGCTCTCAGACCGTTACGGCCGTCGCATTCCGCTCATGCTCAACGTCCTCTATTTTTCAGTCGTTGAAGTGCTCTGCGGTTTCTCGCCGAACTACACATTTTTCTTGATCATGCGCGCGCTCTTCGGCATCGGCATGGGTGGCGAGTGGGGTGTCGGCGCGTCGCTGGTGATGGAAGCCGCACCCGTGCGTTGGCGCGGAGTTCTTAGCGGAATATTGCAAGCCGGTTATTCCATCGGGTACCTGCTGGCCGCTGTCGCCGCGCGATTTTTGCTGCCGGCCTTTGGCTGGCGCGCCATGTTCTGGGCTGGCGCGGCCCCCGCGCTTCTAGCGCTCTACATTCGAACGAAAGTGCCGGAATCCGAAGCCTGGAAGCAGCATCGTGCCGCCAGCACCGGCGAAGTGTTGCGCGTTGTGGCCCGTGAATGGAAGCGTTTCGCGTATCTCGTCGCCCTAATGACCTTCATGATGTTTCTCTCCCACGGCACGCAAGACTTGTATCCGGACTTTCTGCAGGAAGTGCACAAGCTTTCCGCTGCCATGCGCGCCAATGTGGCCATCATTTACAACTGCGGCGCGGTACTCGGCGCCATCATCTTCGGCCATCTCTCACAGGTGGCCGGCCGGCGCAAAGGCATGATGGCTGCTCTCGGCCTGGTGCTTCTTGTGATTCCGCTGTGGGCCTTCGGGCAAACGCTCCCGCTCATTATTTTGTCGGCTTTCTTAATGCAAGCAGGAGTACAAGGCGCGTGGGGCGTAATTCCGGTGCATCTAAACGAACTTTCCGCCGATGCTGCCCGCGGCTTAATGCCTGGTCTCGCGTATCAACTCGGAATTTTGCTGGCCTCGCCCACAAACTCTATTCAGTACGCTTTGCGTGACAGCGTCGGTTATCAGTGGGCCATAGCCGGCTTCGAAATCGTCACCATCGCCGCGCTCGCCGTCCTCCTCTGGCGCGGCAAGGAAAACCACAGCCGCAGCTTCGTCCGCCAACCGTAGCGCCAGCATCTTGCTGGCGCGTGATCGAGCAATCGTAAAATGGTCCTCTTTATCCGATGCTCTTCTACTCCTCCCAGTCCTCCACCTTCACCTTTTCCCGCGCAGGCCCGCCCACCCGAACCACAAAGCTCACCAAATCGTCGATCTCGCTCGAGTTCAGTGTTGAAGCGTAATCCGATGGCATCAACGATCCCGCCTCCCGGGCGGCACTCTCAACATCCGCCTTCAAAAAAAGTTGAAATCCTCCATCCATTGTCTGCAACTGCAGAGAAAAATTATCTTCGTTTCGCACCACGCCCGAAAATTGCTGTCCATCGCGCGTCTTCACCACCATGACTTCGCCCCGCGTACCACTGCCTTCGGGTGAAAGAATCGCTCGCCGTGTCTCTTCCGCTGAGTGCGTGCTCCCAAACGCCGAGAGGTCCGAAGCGATAAACCCGCCCTTGCCTTTCACCATGTGACATTCCGCGCATCGTGCCTTCCCGAAAAAGAGACTCTGCCCGCGCTGCGCATTTCCCGGTGCTCTCGAACTCTGCCTCTTTCCTTGCAGAAAGCGGACGTATGCCACAAGAGATTTAGTCGTCGCGTCATCCAGCATGGAGAACGCCGGCATACCCGCCGCCGGAACTCCATTCTGAATTGCGCGTCGCAGCGCCGCATCCGTTCGCCGCTGCACCCTCGCGTCCGTCGCAATGGCCGGAGCCCGTTCCGTGCCGCGTCCGTCTAACCCGTGGCATCCCGCGCATCGCGATGCAAACACTTGCCGCCCGGCTTCCAGCGTGCGTTCCACTCCGGGCGCGTTTTGCTCTGCTTTCCGCGCCCCTTGCGAGAGCGCCGCGCCTCCTTTCGCAACGACGACGGCACAGCAAAAAATCGCCAGTGCCATCGCGGGTCCCTCACGTCTCAATGTGTACGAACGCGTCGTCACTTCTGCGTATCCCCTTTTTTGCGCGCTCCAGAGTCATGCTTAAATTTCTTTCCGGCCTCGCTCAGCGCGCGCAATTCCACCTTATTGAATCGAATTAACATCGCTCCCCAGACTGGTGTCAAGCCCGAAGAGATGATACAGTGCGCGCAATTCCCGCTGCAGGAGTGCACCATGATTGGAGGCAGTATCTCTCTTTGGCGCAAACTCGCCAGAGTCTGTGCGCTCACCTCCTTCTTCGCCGCAGGTGTGGCCGCCCTCACGCTAGCTCCTCTCGGGAAATCGTATCAAGACGCTACTCCTGATACCGACGCGGCTCTGCTCGACGGTTTTCGCCACGTCGAAGTCGCTTCCGTTTCCGATGCGCTCGAGCAAATCAGCGGACGCAAGATGTACATGTCGCACCGCATGCGCCCGATCTTCCCCACAAAATTCGCGGGCTTCGCGGTCACTGTGCTCCTCAAAAAGGAAAGCAATCACGATCCCAATGCCCTCGCCGGCATGCTGGCGGCGATCGATCAGGGCCCGGCGAATTCCGTGTACGTCATGGTCGTCGAGGATGGCGCCAACATCGCAGGCATGGGCGGTCTGATGGGCACCGCGATGCACGCGCGAAATTTCTCCGGAGCCGTAATCGACGGCGGCGTGCGTGATGTCGCCTACCTCAATAAAATCGGCTTCCCGGTTTACTCGCTGGGCATCGTGCCCTCTACATCGATCAGCCACTACCGCTTCGCTGGCGCAAACATTCCTGTCGTATGCGACGGCGTCCCCGTGAATGCGGGTGACATCGTCGCCGCCGATGCCGACGGGGTCATCGTGATTCCTCGAGCTTCCGCGGCACAAGCGCTCAAACTCGCGCAAGAGCTCGATTTCAAGGAACACTCCATGTACGCCATCATCGAAAAATTCAAGTCTATCGAAGAAGCGGTAAAACAGTTTGGACGCCTATGAGCCAGGCAGCGCAGCCAATCGGAGCAGAGCATTTTTCTCGAATGAAGCGCCGCGTGGGAGGCATCTAGCTACGTGTTTTCGTTGCAGCGCGCCGCGGGCCTGCTCGTTGCTGTCGGATTTTCTTTTGCTTTGGCCCCCGGCCAAGATAAAAACGTTCAGGAAAAAACTGGGGTGACCATTTCCGCATCCATCGACGTGACCTCCGAAACTCTGCTCGTCGCGCCGCCCGCCGCAAACTGGATTTCTTACAATGGCGACTACTCCGGGCGACGCTTCAGCGCTCTTGCCGAAATCACTCCGGAAAATGTTGCCAGTCTCCGCGCGCAATGGATTTTTCACGTGCGCGCCGGAAATGATCTCGAGGTCACGCCCGTTGTCGTCGACGGCATCATGTTCGTGACCGCCGCGAACGACGCTTTCGCTCTCGACGCGCGCACCGGCCGCTCCATCTGGCATTACGCTCGCCCCATCACCGAGGGCCTGATCGACGACGCCGCGCAACATCACAATCGTGGCGTCGGTGTCTGGCGCAACAAGGTTTACCTCGAAACAGATAATGCGCATCTACTTTGTCTCGACGCGCGCTCCGGCCATCTCCTCTGGGATGTCGCCTACGCGGAAGGCAACAAAAATTACGGCGCCACCAGCGCGTCCCTTGTAGTCAAAGACAAAGTCATCGTCGGCACTTCTGGGGGTGACGATGGCGTTCGCGGCTTCCTTGCCGCTTTCGACGCCGAAACCGGCAAACCTGCGTGGCGTTTCTGGACCATTCCTGGTCCCGGCGAACCCGGCTCGTCGAGTTGGCCCAGCGATTTGTATTTGCGCGGCGGGGGCACCACCTGGATGCCTGGCACATACGACCCTGCGTTGAACACGCTCTACTGGACCACCAGCAATCCCGCGCCGGATTTCGACGGCGCGCCGCGTCCCGGTGATGACCTATACACAGATTGCGTCCTCGCGCTCGATCCCGACACCGGAAAGCTGAAATGGTATTTCCAATTTACGCCGCACGATCTTTTCGATTACGACGCCACGGAAACTCCCGTCCTGCTCGACACGCAATACAAGGGTCAGCCGCGAAAGCTGCTGGTACAAGCCAACCGCAACGGCTTTCTGTACGTTCTCGATCGCACCGACGGAAAATTCCTTTCCGCCGCGCCGTTCGTGAAGAATTTAAATTGGGCGAAAGGCATCGATTCCAGCGGCCGGCCGATCCTCACTGGCATCCAGCCTTCCGCCCAGGGCACGAAAATTTGTCCCGGCTTCACCGGGGCTACGAACTGGTATTCGCCTTCCTACAATCCCGCAACGCATCTTTTTTATTTCTTCGCCCTCGAGGATTGCGGAATGTTTTTCTTGAAGCCCGAGAAATTTGTTCCAGGGCGGACCTATTACGCCACCGGCGTCCGCCGGATCGGCGGATTCAAGCGCGAACGGATTTTTCTCGCCTACAACTTGGACACGAACGCGTTTGCATGGCGGTATCCGCAAGTTGGCGACGGCGGCTCCGCCAGCGGGACCATGACGACCGCCGGGGGACTTGTCTTTTTCGGCGACGACTCCGAATCGTTCGAGGCTGCCGACGCAAAGACGGGCAAGCCGCTGTGGCACTTCACTGTTGGCCAAAAATTTCATGCCTCGCCGATGAGCTACGCCGTTCTTGGCAAGCAGCACGTTGCGATCGCGGCGGGCAGCGACATTTTTAGTTTTGCTTTGCCATAGAAAAAACTATTTTTCGCAACGCGAAACCGAGAGGAGCCAAAATGCTTTCCAGTCTTTTTTCCCGCAGAACTTTTGCAGCGCGTCTCGCCACGCTTCTTCCTGGCCTCGGCTTGGCTGCCGCAATGCCATCTTCCCCGGCCGCAGGCGCGAAACAGAAAACCGGCGGCGTCACCAAACTCAATTGGGACGGCAAGCCCGCCGATCCCAAATCGTTCATTACGCCGCTGATCATCCACAACGGCGTGATCTATATCGCGGGGCAGGGCGCGCATTCGCATGACACGGGCGAGCAGTTTCCCATGGATATTGAGAATCACACCAAGCACGTCATGGAAAATGTAAAGCACCTGGTGGAAACCGGCGGCGGCACGATGGATTCGATCCTGCAACTTACCGTATACCTTGCCAAAATCGACGACTACGACGGGATGAACAAAGTTTTCAAAACGTATTTTCCGAACGGCGGCCCGGCTCGCACTACCGTGGCGGTTGCCGCTCTTCCCGGGAATTCGCTGGTCGAAATCAATTGCGCTGCCGCGGTGACGAAGTAAGACAAAAAAGAAACGGAGACCCACATGACACTCAAGTTGAAACCAACACGCCGTTCCTTCATGTCCACCGCTGCCGCGCTCGGCGCTGCCATCCTGAGCCCGAGAAAATTGTTCGGTGCCAGCAGCAGCCCTGCGAAACCGGCTGACACCAAGCTCAGCGGATTCGGGGCGTCCGGCAACGTGTACGAAGAGCTGGGGGTCACCACGGTGATCAACGGGCAGGGCACGATGACCGTGCTTGGCGGCTCGCTGATGCGTCCGGAAGTGGAAGCGGCGATGACGCTCGCGAGCCAGCATTTTTGCAGTATCCCTGAGCTGGAAGTTGCCGCGGGCAAGCGCATCGCGCAAATGCTGAAGCTGCCGGCCGACTACACGGGATTGGTGACTTCGGGCGCGGCGGCGGCGATGCAATCCGGGCTGGCGGGGATTCTCACCGGCGACAACGAGCAATTTATTCAGCAGCTTCCCGATCTCACGGGAATGAAATCCGAAGTCATCATCCAAAAATCGCATCGGAATGGCTTCGACCATCAGCTCCGCTCCACGGGAGTCAAACTGATCGAAATCGAAACGCGCGATGACCTCCGCAAGGCGGTCAATCCCAAAACCGCCATGATACACTTCAGCAATTTCGCGAACGCTGCCGGTCAGATCAAGGTCGATGAGTGGGTCAAGCTCGGCAAGGAATACGGGATTCCCAGCTTCAACGATGCGGCCGCGGATACCCCTCCGGTGTCGCACCTGTGGGATTACGCGCACATGGGCTATGACCTTATTGCGTTCAGCGGAGGCAAAGCGATTCGCGGACCGCAATGCGCGGGTTTGCTGATCGGGAGAAAAGATCTCGTCGCTTACGCGCTGCTCAATAACAGTCCGCACGAAGACACGCTGGGGCGCAGCCAAAAAGTGGGCAAGGAAGAAATCATCGGCATGATCAAAGCGCTCGAGAGCTACTTGAAGGAAGATCATGATGCGCTCACGAAAGAATGGTGGCGCCGGCTGGACAGCATCTCCGCGGAAATCACGAAGGTGCCCGGAGTGAGCACGTCGTTTTCCGTTCCGGACATTGCCAATCACGTCCCGCACCTGGAAATCCACTGGGATCCGCGGCACATCGCGCTGGGCCCTAGCGATGCGGTGCGGCAATTGCGTAGCGGCAAGCCGTCCATCGTGCTGGCCAGCGCCGAAACTGGCCTGGTGATGAACTCGTTCATGCTACAACCCGGCGAAGAAAAAATCATGGGCGAACGCCTGGCGCAGTTCTTCCGCGCGCACTCTGAAAAGACGTGACTGGTGACTCGTGGCTCGTGAACAGCGAGAAGACGCGACGCGACTTGTGACTCGTGACCCCGCGAAACAGCGGGGCAAGCTGGTGACTCGTGAAAGCGAGGAACCGCCGCACCCCACGCCCCGGGGAAATAGACATGGTTGTGAAAATTGGATTTGCCCAAAGGCAGAGAAATCTGAAGCGCATGGGGTACACCCCCGTGGTGACAGGAAGTATGCGCAATCGACTGAGGCCACGGGGGATAGAGGCGCCACGTGGCGCATATGACGGCTCGGCGCGGAAGTGTCGGGATACCCCACCCCCGGTGTTTTTTGTAAGTGCGTATTCTAAAGGAGTTACAAGAGAGGTGTCTGTAAGTGCGGAATCTAAAGGACTTATTTGCCCCAAAATAGTGCAAAATGCGAGGTTTCACGGAAGTGCGGAATCTAAAGGGGTTACGGGCGCTACATGGCGGGTTTGTTCGAGATAACACGGGAAACGGTACCACAGATCTGGACGTATGTCAATAGTAAACTTGTAAGTGCAATGGCATGAATGCCGTGCAAGGAAAATTCAAAACGGCACTCTTCGGCAAGGCGCGAAGGGATGCCTCACCCAAAATCCTTTCGGATCTGTTTGCCGCCGCTCTGATCGGTGATCCTGTGGCGACTTGTCCCTACGTGAGGAGGCGAGGTCTGTGAAAATCACTCTTGGTCGAATCATGATGTGGATAGCGGTTATGGCTACGTGCCCAGTCTCTGTTTGGGCCCAGCAGGCGAGCACGAACCGGAATGTCATTCTTCGGCGCGACCCATCGACAACGAGTCCAGTCCTGGAACACCTCGTCAAAGGGGCGAGGTTGACTCTAGTCGACGCGACCCCAGACAGTGGCTTCTATCACGTTAGGACGGAGGACGATCAGGTTGGGTGGGTCTTCGCGAAGTACGTCAGTATATCGGAGGTTACGCCGCCGCCACCATCCACTACCCCCGGCACTGCCCAACCAGTAGGCACGCAATGTGATGCCGGCTTGTGGAATCACGTGTACCACCCGCAGCGGTTAATCGTGAAACAGCAGTGTATCGCGGTGACGGGGACCATTGTGGATGCGACAGCGACCCAGACGGTTAAGCAGCCGGATGGAGTCCGTCATGAGAAGGATGGAGACACGCACGGATGGTTAAAGGTGGATGCGGAATTTGAGAATTTGTTGAACGCCGGAAACATCAATGATGAAGGGGGTAACCTGGTGTTTGAGATCGTATGCCGGTTTCCGGTGACGCAAGCGGATGCGAAGGCGGCATGCAAAACCTACACGGATCGCGTCACGCTACCTCCGGTTGGCTCACACGTGCGGATCGTTGGAACGTACGTGCAGGACACCTTCCATGCAAAGTGGAACGAAATTCACCCTGTCACGAGTATCAGCGTGGTCCCCTAAGCCACGGATGCAGCACGGTTCTCATCATACATAACTTTGCACTAATGCTTGATCGCGTAATAGATGACGTAGAGCCAGCTGAGGATGCCGTGAAGGATCATCCAAAGAATGGAATGATTGACGCTCCATGAAATGGTGATGGCGAGCATGCTTCCGAAGCCCCAAAAACCTATGCCCGCTGACCCGCCTCTGTTTTCCATGTCATCTCCAGGATTGGTTCTCTGAGTTCCAGAGCGGAGGAAATTCTACACTGATGGCAGCCTTTTAGGCTGTGTCGGATTACCTTAGAATTCAAATCCACTTGTCCGATAAGCGCGTTTATCATTGGCGTTCGCGGTGTACTAGTTTCGCAGAAAACGCGCTGGCGCTAGTACCCAAATGTCCGGTAAACGCGTTAGGACTTGGCCTGAATCCGGGTCAACTCATTTTTGTCGAGGGATAAGAACCCAGCCGCCTAACCGCCGTGGAATATTTAGCTCCTTGGGAGCCTCGTAGGCCCAGAAAAGATATCTGACTTCTTCAGGGCAGCGTCGAGACCGATGAATCGCATTTGAAGATTGACTTCCCCCGTCTGCTGCTCGTTCGGTTCCATCGATAATTTTTCGGGTGAAGGGTCGTCTATGGGATAGCCCCGCCTGACGAACCGCTCGCCAGGCGTCACTGCAATGAGCATCATGCTGTTGAGGTTTCCCCAAGGCAGGCGCCACTTGTAGAAGGTTACTCGCGTTTCAGCACGAGACCGAAGCGTTACGTGTAGCCAAAAGGGGTTTTTGACTGCTCAGTTCGACTTTAATATCTGGTGAGCTGTCTTCATTTCCGCCAGAAGGCACCGAGAAAATGCAAATGGCAACTGCGACTAGCAGGCATTTGCTGATGCTGTTCCATGTCACGGCGTCAAATGCTCCACATCTCAGAGGTGAACTACTGATGAGGAATAAAGCCTAACCCTTCCCACGAAAGAGTGCGAGAGCCACCCTGGGCTTTGTGCTTGAGAGCAAAAGCCCTGCCCAAGTCTCGATAAGTCGGGTTACCGGACAAATCGACGGAGGCTTCCCCCTTGTCTGAAGGCTAAGATCCGGTGAAGCGTGGGATAGACTGGAATGGATGAAGAAGACGCACAGCGCAGGGGGTGTGGTCACAAATAACGAGGGCGAGGTCCTGGTGGTGAGTCAGCGTGGGACGTCTTGGTCATTGCCAAAGGGACACATCGATCCTGGCGAAAGCGCACTGGTTGCGGCTAAGCGAGAAATCTACGAAGAGAGCGGGATTCGTGATCTGGAATTTATCCGCGAGTTGGGAACGTATGAACGCCGCAAGATCGGCGTGGATGGCGGCGATGATCCCTCGGAGCTGAAAGTGATCACGATGTTTCTCTTCCGAACGAGCGAAAAATCATTGAAGCCAGTTGACCCAGACAATCCGGAAGCAAGATGGGTCGAGAAATCAAAGGTCGCACGACTGCTCACCCATGAAAAAGACAAAGAATTCTTCCAGCGAATAGCGTTCTAACTTTCCGCCTGAGGCGGACTCTATCCAAGTGAGCTTGGAGGCAAGGGTAAGAGACATGAGGATGTCTTGACTTCCCAGCGCTTACGTTCGAGACTCGCTAGCCTGATTGCGTCTCACAAATCGGAACTGCTTGAGGATTCTCAACAATGAAATCACTACGCTTGCACTTCCACCTCGTTCCTGCTGCGCTCGCGGTACTCCTAATATTCGGCAACGCTTCCGGTCTCCGTGGCGCGCAGACCGCGGGGGCGGCGGGTAAGACGCGGATAGCTGTCGTTGGGCTAGACCACGATCATGTGTGGAGTCTGCTGAAGGACATCGCGGGTGAGCCCTCGGCGGAGCTGGTCGCCATCGCGGAATCCGATCCGGCACTGGTTAGCCGGGCACAAAAGGAAGTTCCCGCGAGCGTGAAGTTTTATTCGGACTACGTGGCGATGCTGGACCAGGCGAAGCCTGAGGCGGTGATCGTCACCACGTCGAACGACAAGCATTTGGAGATCTTGCGGCAGTGCGCCAAGCGGCACATCCATTACTCGACGGAAAAGCCGATGGCCACGAACGCCGCGGATGCGCGGGAGATGGAACGGCTGGCGCGCGAAGCGAACATCAAGGTGATGGTGAACTATTGGAACGCGTGGGTGGCGCCGAGTCATGATCTGTTTCATCGCGTGCGCGCGGGCGAAGTCGGACCCATTCAGAAAATCATCGTGCAGTATGGACACCGCGGACCGAAGGAGATCGGGGTTTCGCAGCAATTCGCAAACTGGCTTTATGATCCAGTGAAAAATGGTGGCGGAGCGATCATGGATTTTGGCTGCTACGGCGCGGAACTGTCGCTGTGGCTGAAGGGCCGGCCGACGCGGGTGTATGCAACGACGCGCAAGCTGAAAGTGGAGCAGAACAACAAAGTCGATGACGATGCGACTATCGTGCTCGATTATCCGGACGCCACGGCAATTATCGAGGCTTCCTGGGATTGGCCGTATACCAAGGAGCAGGTGGAAGTGTTTGGGCCGAAGGGGAGCTTGCTGGCGCGGCACAACAGCTTGCTGCACCGCTCCGCCGATGCGCATGGACCCAATGTCGCGCCGGATGGGGAGAGCGTGACGCTCGAGCCGCTGCCGAAGGAAACAAGCAATCCGATCTCATACTTTGTCGATTGCATCCGCAACAACAAGCCGATCGAGGATCCGGTTTCCGCGAAGCTCAACGTGCAAGTGATAGAAATCTTGGATGCCGCGCGGGAATCGGTGCGAACCGGCAAACCTCAAGAACTCCGTTGACACCAATTGAAGAGTCAGGGCTACTTCACGCCTTTGTCCCGCTTGCCGGGCTGCATTCCAATTCGCTAGCGACGCCAAGAATCTCTTCACCGCAAAACATTGGCGTCGGCGGCCTGCTTCGTATAGCAAGCAGAAGTACAAATAAACCCACAGGTGTGCTTTTGACGGGCAAGATTCGGATTCAAACGTGTGATTCACCTTCGACCGATCACTATGGCCGCTGGAACGCTGATGCCATGAACGGAGACTGCCGTCGCTCTCCGCGGTATGCATTTGTCGCAACCGTCGAGGTAACACACGGAGATTCCACTTCAGTCATAGCTGCGAGGCTCGGAGACTTAAGTCTGCACGGCTGCTTTATCAACATGATCAATCCGCTGCCCGCAGGGGCCTTGATACTGGTTAGAATTTCCGCAGGGTATTCTGTTTTCCGCGCGCGCGGCAGAGTGGTTTATTCTCAACCTAATCTTGGCGCTGGCGTCGAATTTCAAGACATTGAAGCGCGCTACCAAACCGTCCTCAAAGAGTGGCTGCTGGACGCGAAAGACATAAACAAAACACAGAAACTCGCTTGAGTGCGAAGGTTCCCTTTCCTGTAGTCGCTTTTCTACTACCGATCTTGCCAAACGTGGAAAGTTACTGGGAAACTCTGCTGAATTCTACGTCTGCCTTGAAGCCGTCCAGGATCGGTATGCTTATCACGTCGACATCCGCAAGCGAGAAGCTGCGGCATGGATTGAGAACCTGGAAACATCGTTGTGACAGCATCTTGCATTGCCACCCTACGACGTCTTAAATAGATATACACAATCGCGAGGTCTCATGGTTCCCTCTGAGTCGCAGCAGCCTGTCCTCTCACCTGCGCCCGTGGACGCGGAGCAGATCAGCTCCAACATGCGCCGGATTGCGCGGCGCCAACGGTCTCTTTGGTCCTGTGCGGTGATGGTGACCGTGCTGCTCGCGCTGGGGATCGCTTCGTTCGCATTCCCCGGATTATTGTCTCAGGCTGAAGAATCCGCTTCGATGCTTTTGAGTTCAGCAATACGCGGAGTCGTCGGACTCGTCCTGCTCTTCAACGTGTACACCGTATATCAGCAACTGCAAATAAATCGGATTCACGAGCAATTGAGCAAGCAAGTTGAAACTCTAGGTAAGATGGAAGTTCGAACCGAAGAAGTCTACAAGCTTGCCGCGCTTGACCCGCTCACGGGACTCTATAACCGACGATCCGGGGAACAACGTCTGGCGCAAGAAATCTCACGCTCAACGCGGAACGGTCGTCCGCTGACCGTCCTCGCACTCGACCTGGATGGCCTGAAACAGGTTAATGATAGGTTTGGGCATCCAGCGGGTGATGAGCTGATCAGGAGCTTCGCTGAACGATTGAATAAGGCCATTCGCGGCTCAGATTTAGCGGTCCGTCTCGGTGGAGATGAGTTTCTGGTTTTGCTCCCAGAGTGCAAACCTGAGGAGGTTCGACACGTTCTGAGCCGGTTGAGCGGAGTCAACGTGGAGTGCAAAGGCCAGGTGATTCAGATTTCCTTCTCCGCTGGCTGGACCGACTTTAGGCCGGGTGAATCAGCCGAGGAATTAGTGAAACGTGCCGACGACGCCCTGTACGCAAACAAACGTGGTCCCCAGAAACGAAGCTTGCAGATCGTCGGGGCGAAGTAGCAGACATCCGCTTGCCGGGCAGCTCGTGTGGCGCTGGAAGCGAAAAGCTCGAAACCGGTGTCCGATTGTTTGTTGATCGAAGATCACGGCCTGCCGTTTTTTGTCCCGCTTAGAGAAAAAGTGCGCTGAAATTTTCCGAGTGCTTGCAATAGCGAGCGATACGCACACATTTCTTGGTTGCTACACCGCTGTTGGACGGACGGAATAACCTGCGGTAAACTATTTGCCTCGCACGCACACGGCGCGCCCGTAGCTCAGTTGGATAGAGCGTCTGGCTACGAACCAGAAGGTCGGGAGTTCGAGTCCCCCCGGGCGCACCACTTTCCCAATAAATACTACATATTGTGCGGTTGCATCGACTGCCGATGTGTCGGGGTTTACCGGCGGTTTACCTTCAGGGGAAAAGCAAAAGGCCCGAAGCATTTAAGCTCCGGGCCTGACGGGTGTCAGGTCTGGTCATGGCCCGAAGTAGTTAAGCTCCGGCCCTGCTGTGATTCCTAAATTTTCAATGAACTCCCAATCGCATGAGTCAAGCTTAGCGCCGAGAACGTTCACCAAACTGATGGCAGCCTCCTGCCTCTTTTCGGGCGTGTCCAGTTCTCGCACCTTTGCGATAAATTCATCGACCGTCATGTCATCGGTAAAGATAGCCTCGTCCATCTTGTGCTTCCCCCAGGCTCATTTGACGAGAATTGGCGCTCTTAGGTTACAAACAAAAATAGCCACCGCGCGATTAAGCCCGATGGCTAGGGTTAGGATTTCGCGGAATCTGATGGCCAGCCAGACCGTGTGGCCAATTTCAAATGCACCACCCAATCCCGCCGCTAGAATCGAATACTTGACGTCTTCCTTTCGCATGGAAAATCGCGGGCGTAATTGATAGCATCGCGCGCATGTTCACCTTACTTTTTGTACTGCTGACTTTGTTCGGTGCTGCACCGGCAAACGATTTGCCAACGAAAAAATATTTGGACCTTGCGGCCATCAAGACGATGGTGGCAGCCGCGGAAGCGGAAGCAAAGAAGCGCAATGTCGAAGTGACCATCTGCGTTGTGGACGAAAGCGGAAATCTGCTCTTTCTGCAGAAAGGCGACGCCGCGCCGATCAACACTATCGAGTTCGCGCAGAAGAAAGCGCGGCACGCTGCGCTGTATAAGAGCCCTTCCAAGGATGCCGCCGACGCAGTGAAAAAAGGCAGCGTCGAGGCACTGGCCTTCCCGAACTTTTTCCCCAACCAGGGCGGCCTGCCGATTGTCGCCGACGGACGGATTCTCGGCGGCATTGCCGCGAGCGGCGCCAAATCGGAGATCGACGAAGCCATCGCGCAAGCGGCCATCGACGCGCTGTTCAAGAAGTAGCGAAGGCCGCACCCCTTGACCGCGACACTCCCAAGTCGCGGAGTTAATGGATTCCGAAGATGTGCACGATCATGGGCGTGTCCGCGGTGACGTGCGGAGTTACGGCGTGGTAGCCCCAGAGGTGAACCCAGGCGTTGGCGGTGCGCAGGGTGAGGTAGGACTTCATGAGGCCTGGCGGGAAGAAGGTGAGCAGGGCGAAGATGACGGAGAGAAGGGCGTGGGGCAGGGAATCGTAGAGGGTCCAATACTCGAAGATGTGCAGCGCCGCGTAACTCAGAGCGCCGAGCAGAAGCGTAGTCACCGGTGAGCCGGTTATTTTCAGATAACGCGGAAAGAGAATCGCGTAGATGAAAATCATGACGGGAAGTCCCGTGCCGAGGAGGTGAGTGAAGAAGGTAAGCGGGGCGCCGACGAGCATTTGATGCGCGGATAACTGCAGGAAACCGCCACCGGCGAGATCCAAGGCAGAGCCGAGGGCCATGATCACGAAAATCACGAGCGCATCGTTTTTGAGGTTGCTGCTCTTTAGATTGAGGGCTTCACGAGAGTAGCCTCTTGCGCGGAAGACCGCATACGGTATGACGGCAAGAAGAATGAAGTTGTAAAACGCCCACGTCCACACTTCGCGCGGGGAGACCTCTCGCGTGTGGCCGAATAATGAGCCGTTGAGATGGAGGCCGATGCCTTCGCCAAAGAGGCGAAGGCCGAGCCAGTGGCCGAAGAGGAGGACTGCGACGCCGTAGAGCCAAAGAAGAAGGATCTCGCGGCGGGCGACAGCGCGTTCGGGGGCGCGGGCCGCCATATCGGGGAGGATGCGGCGGCGGGTGAGAACGTAAGTGATAGCCATCTCTACGAAGACGATGATCAGGACAATGAAGGGCGCGATGATTTGGGCGAGTAGCGGGAGGCTATTGAGGAGAGGGCGGTTGAACGGGAGTTTCCCGCCGCTTACGGGGAAGACGGCGAGACTGGCGGCGAGCCAAAGCAGGATGGCGATTTGCACGGTGCGTTGGCGCAGCAGGCCGATGAGCCAATGCGAACTTCGAGGTGACGTGGGCATAGGCTGGTTGCTAAATGCTTCTACGCCGGGACGAGGGAAAGATTACGCCTGAGAGGAAGAATTGAGTAGCTGGGGCGCAGCAGTGCTGCGCCCCTACGAAGTGGTGCTACATGGTGAGGACGACGCGGAATTGGGCTTTGCCGCTCATCATGCGGGCGTAGGCTTCGTTGACTTGGTCGAGGGGAAATTTTTCAATCATGGGGCGGACGCCGGTTAGCTCGGCGAAGCGTAGCGTATCTTCGGAGTCGGTGGGGATGCCGGAAGCCCAGCCCTGAATGGTTTTGCTCCCGAAAAGCAAATGGTTGGGCGAGACCTGGATGGGGTCGGCGCCCGCGCCCACGACTACCATTTTGCCTCTGGGGCCGAGGCCGGGGATCAACTCGGACGTGGCCTTACCGCTGGGGGCTGTGGCGAGAATTACTTGGGCGCCACCGAGCTTCTGGAGCTCCTCAGCAGCGTTGGTAGCGGAGCTGTCGATGTAAATGCTGGCGCCGAGTTTCTTGGCGAGGGGCTCGCTTTCTTTGCCGCGAGAGATAGCGGCGACGCGATAGCCGAACTTGTTGGCGAACTGCACGCCGAGATGTCCGAGGCCGCCGATGCCGAGGACGGCTACTAAATCGCCGGGCATGGCTCCGTTGTGGCGCAGCGAATTGTAGGTGGTGATGCCGGCGCAGAGCAGCGGGGCGGCCTCGGCAGCATCGAGGGAATCGGGCATCTGCGCGAGGGCTTCGACGGGCGCGATCATGTACTCGGCGTAACCGCCGTCGTAGTTGATGCCGGTGATTTTAAGCTGCGCGCAGTTGCCGAAATCGCCGCGCCGGCAAAAAAGGCACGTGTTGTCTTGTCCGCCGTGCCAGCCTACGCCAACACGCTGGCCTTGCTTCCAGGAAGTGATGCCGGGGCCGAGCTCGGCGATGACTCCGGCCACTTCGTGACCTGGCGAACGCGGGTAGGCCAAGCCGGGCCAAAGCCCGTCTTTGACCAAGTGGTCGCTGAAGCAGATGCCACAGGCTTTCACGCGGATGCGGACCTGACCGGGGCCGGGCTGGGGGATTTCGCGTTCCTGGAGTTCGAAGTCTGCGCCGGCTTTGGGGACGACGGCGATTTTCATTTTTGCCATTTGATGATTTCCTTGTTTGGAGCAGCAGACCGTTTGATGCGGGAGCTAGCGGGCTCGTTAGGTGGTGCCTGCACGCGAAGGGGCGCAGCAGTGCTGCGACCCCACAGAGTCGTTCGTGCTAGAGTTTGCGGTTCAGGTTGACGGTCCCAGATTGTGGAAGTGCAAGGGGGAAGCGTGGCGTATCGGGATTTGCGGGAGTTTGTGCGCAAGCTGGAAAAGGAAGGGGAGCTGAAGCGCGTTCGGACCGAGGTGGATCCGATTTTGGAGATTACGGAGATTGTGCAGCGGGTGGGGCGCGGCAAGGGGCACGGACCGGGCGGGGGACGAGGATTGCGGGGACAGAGCGGACAGCCAGGAATGGCCGTTCCACACGAAGGAAATTACGCGCTGCTTTTCGAAAAGCCGAGGGGGTCGCGGGTGCCGCTGCTGGTGAACGCGTTTGGGAGCGTGCGGCGAATGTGCCTTGCATTTGAGGTGAGCGAGTTGGACGAAGTGGCGTCGCGGATTCGGGGCTTTCTGGATATGCAGTCGCCAGCGGGATTGTTCGACAAGATCAAGATGCTGCCGAAGCTGGCGGAGCTGGGATCATTTTTTCCGAAGACGGTGAAGACGGGGGATTGCAAGGATGTGCGACGGCACGGGAACGATGTGAACTTGTTTGATTTTCCGATTTTGAAATGCTGGCCGCAGGACGGCGGAAGGTTCATCACGTTTCCGCTGGTGTTCACGCGCAATCCGGAGACAGGGAAGCGCAACGTGGGAATGTACCGCATGCAGGTCTACGACGGGCGGACCACCGGGATGCATTGGCAGACGCAAAAGCACGGCGCGGAGCATTTTCGTCGGGCGCGGGCGGCGAATCCGGATGGGCGGATACCGGTGGCGGTGGCGATTGGCGCCGATCCCGCTACGGCGCTGGCGGGGATGCTGCCGATTCCGCCGGATCTAGATGAGATGATGTTCGCTGGATTCTTGCGGCGGGACCCAGTGGAGATGGTCCCGTGCGAGACGAATGATCTGGAAGTGCCGGCGAACTCGGAGATTGTGTTAGAAGGCTACGTGAATCTGAACGAGATGCGGACGGAGGGGCCGTTTGGAGATCACACCGGATTTTATTCGTTGGAAGGGGAGTTTCCGGTGTTCCATGTGGAGTGCGTCACGCACAAGAAGGACCCGATTTACCTGACGACCGTGGTGGGGCCGCCGCCGCAGGAAGACTTTTACATGGGCTACGCAGTGGAGCGCGTGTTCTTGCCGGTGATGAAGATGCAGTATCCGGAAATTGTGGATGTGGCCATGCCGGCGGAGGGAATCTTTCACAATTTGATGATTGTAGCGATCCGGAAGTCGTACCCGGGGCACGCGCGGAAGATCATGAATGCGATTTGGTCGCTGGGGCAGGCCATGTTTACGAAGGTGATTGTGGTGGTGGACCACGATGTGGACATTCACAATTACGGAGAAGTGGTGTGGAAGACGTTGTGCGCGATGGATCCGGAGCGCGACGTGCAGTTTGTGTTTGGTCCAATGGATACGCTGGATCACGCGGCACGGATGCAGGATTACGGGTCGAAGATGGGGATCGACGCAACGCGCAAGTGGGCTTCTGAAGGATTTACAAGGCCGTGGCCGGATGAGATTCGGATGGACGAGCTGACGAAAGCGAAGATTGACGCCATTTGGAAAACGCTGGCGCTATAGCGTTGCCGCAGATTCGCAGGATTCTAAGCGTGTTGCGCGGCGATGAACACAAAAGGATAACCGTCCAACCGGACAGCGCACAAAAGGCCAAAAACACAAGTAATAGTGGTTCTAAAGAGCCAGTACTCAAGTACTGGCATTACTACCCCAGAATACCCATTGATTGTAGGAGATAACCCCCTATTCTTAGGGCAACTACGGCCTAGAATCCCTTGACGCTCGGTGTGGCGCGGTGTCATAACGTGAGTCACGGGGAGTGCCCCAAGGTTCGGCAGCGTCAACTGGGGTGCACCAGTGGTCGGGTTCAGCGGCGTGTGTCTTTAGTGCGCCAGGGGTAGTGTTCCTCGTGAGTGAATCGCGCGAAGTGATGAATGTGCGGCAAGCGTCGCAATATCTGGGAATCTCCCCGGATACGTTGTATCGTTACATCACTGAAGGCGAGATTCCCGCATTTAAACTCGGCAATCGTTGGAAACTAAGGAAAACCATCCTGGATCGCTGGATGGAACGCAAGATGAACCAGGTGCAGAGGCGCCGGTAGTTTTGCGAGGGTTGGAGAAAGAGGCCGCGTTATGTCGTTATTCGGCGGAAAGAGCCGGCAGTTGGTAGGGCTGGACATCGGGTCCAGTTCGATCAAGGCCGTGGAACTGAAAGCCACCAAGGGTGGATATGAGTTGGTGAGCTTTGGAACCGAGCATTTGGCGCAGGACACCGTGGTGGATGGGGCGATCATGGATGCGCCGCAAGTGGCCAACGCTATCAGCAAAATTTTCGACGCGCAGCGGATCAAGACGAAAAATGTGGCGACTTCGGTTTCGGGACATTCGGTGATCGTAAAGCGCGTGCCGCTCCCTTTGATGACGGAAGATGAGCTTTACGATCGCATTCCGTCAGAAGCCAGCCAGCACATCCCGTTTGACATTGCCGACGTGAATTTAAGCTACCAACTGCTGGAGTCCATGGACTCGCAGATGGACGTGCTGCTCGTGGCGGTGAAGAAGGACAAGATCCTGAACCATACCAACGTCTTGGCCCAGGCGGGCAAGACGCCGGTGGTGGTGGACATCGATGCGTTTGGCCTGCAGAACTGCTTTGAAGTGAACTATGACCCAGACGCCGGACAAACCGTGGCGTTGCTGAACATCGGCGCCAGCGTGATGAACATCAATATCGTGCGCGGCGGGATTCCGCTGTTTACGCGCGATGTCAGCGTGGGCGGCAATCAGTATACCGACGCGCTGCAGAAGGAATTGGACCTGAGCTTCGAGGACGCGGAGCGGCTGAAGAAGGGCGATTCGCTGCCGAGCGTCACCGACGAACAGAAGCACCAGATCCTGCGCAGTGTGTCTGACATTTTGACGCTGGAAATCCAGAAGACATTCGACTTTTTCCGCGCGACGGCCAGCGGAGAGAACATCCAGCGCATCGTGGTGGCGGGCGGCACGGCGCGCGTCCCCGGCCTGGTAGACCTGCTGCGCGAGGAATTCGCCATGCCGGTCGAGGAATTGAATCCCTTCCGGAAAGTGCTCGTGAATCCCAGCAAGCACAGCGAGGATCAGATTCGCGAAATGGGCCCTCGACTTGCAATAGCGGTGGGGCTGGCACTTAGGAGCTTCGACTAGCCATGATTCGCATAAATCTTCTCGGACAAGCGCGACCCAGGGCGGCACGGCGCCCGGTGGATACCGGCGCGGCACTGCCGCTGGTCTTCGTCGGCGCGGGGGCGGCGCTGGGTGTGCTGGCGTTGTTTCTGCTGTACCTCTCCTGGCAGAAGCAGTTAAACGAAGAGAACACGCGCATTAAGCAACTGCAAGCGCAGAAGACCGATTTGGAGCAGATCAAGCAGCAAGTCGATACGTTTGAGGCGCAGAAGAGAATTTTGACGCAGCGGGTGCAGACGATTGAGCAATTGCAGCGCGACCGCACCGGCGCGCAGGAATTGTTGGATGAGATCGCCAGCACGGTATCCCGGACGGAAAACCTGTGGCTGATTACCATGACCCGAAAGGGGAACAGTCTCTCGATGGAAGGAGCGTCGGCGTCTGTGAATTCCGTGGCCAACTTCATTACGGCGCTGAAGCGTTCGGGTTACTTCCAAAAGGTGGAAATTAAGGAAACGAAACAGGACGAAAAGACTTCAGGGATACAGACATTCCTGTTTCAAATGACGGCGGAAATCACCCCGCCGCAGATCGCGCCGATGGCGCCGCGTCAACAGCCGAAAGCGGTGGGAAGCCCGGCAACAGCGGCTACCCCGGCGAAGAAAGGGTAACGAGCCATGGCCAATCCATTACGCGATATGTCGTTGATCATGCAAGTTCTGCTGGCCCTGGCGATTACCGTGGTTTTGGTGGTCGTAGGAGTTTACGTGCCTGGTTCGCCGGTCGCGCAAGAGCGGGACGAGGTCGACAAAGCGGTCCGTCTGCGGGCGCAGCTCAACCAGGAAGTGACGCAGTTGCAGGTATACCGGCAGCGCTACAGCGAACTGAAATCGCAAATGGACGCGTTGAACAAGCAGTTAGATACGCTTAAGACTATCGTGCCGGAAGAAAAAGAGACCGACGAGTTTATACGGCTGGTACAAGGAGCGGCGGCAGCGTCAAATGTGCAACTGCGACGCTTGACGGCCCAGGCGATTGTGACCAGGGAATATCACTACGAGATGCCGTTTGAGGTGCAGGCCGACGGCCCGTACTTCAATATTCTGGACTTCTTCGGGCGATTGGGCCGGCTTTCTAGAATCATCAATGTTGGCGACCTAAACTTTGCCGACCCGGCGGTTACCAAGGGCACGAAATATCCGGTTCGTCCGGGCACGACGGTTTCCGGAGTTTTTACAGCTACGACGTTCTTTACCAAGCCGAGTGACGCCGGAGCAGCTTCGACAGGTCCGGCGAAAGCGGCGGGGAAACCCTGAACGGGAATGAGCGACATATGCGTTTTGTGAAGACTCTCGTACTAGGGATTACGCTGGCGGCGGCGGCTCCCGGCCTGCACGCGCAAGCGAAACTTGCAAGCGGCACGGGTACAAATCCCGTGACGCCTGCGGCGCAAGCATCGGCGAAACCCGGTGCAGCGTCCGCTTCTTCTGCACAAAACAAACCTGCAGCTTCCGCTGCCAAAGCAGCAGCTCCCGGAGCCAAGCCCGCGGCGCCAACAACAAGCGTGAAGACTTCGACGCAAGCTGCAAAGCCGTCGACGCCAGCGTCAAAACCGGCGGCGAAACGGGTCGCCAAGAAGTCTGCGCCCAGAACCACAAAGCCCGCGAAGTCCGCAGCGAGTTCGGTGCCTGCGGCGGACAAAGAGCCCAGGGTCGCCAAGCGCGATCCGTTTGAATCGCTCGTGGGCCGCGAGCACGCGGGACCACGAACAGATCTTCCTCAAGGCAAAGCTGGACTGCAGGTGAGTACTTTGCGCTTGGACGGAATCGTGCGCGCGCCCAACGGGATGATCGCCGTGGTTTCCAACCCGCAATCGCGCACGTACTTTCTGCGCGAAGGCGATCAGCTATACGACGGCCGCGTCGAAAAGATTGCCATGGATGGAGTGTCCTTCCACGAAATCGGGAAGGATGCATTCGGAAAACCCGTGGAGCGCCAGGTGAACAAGCGAATTTACGCCAGTGCAGGAGAACAGCAATGAAGACGAATTGGCCGGCCATGCGAATTGGCTGCCTGATACTTGCGAGCGCGGCGTTGGCGACCAGCCCGTCCGTCGCTCAAACGCAGGAGCCCGCCGGCGCAAGCGCGACGGCATCGGTGATCTCAAGCGTGGCGATCACGCAAGCCCCGCAGCGCGCCAGCGTGCGCGTGGAAGGGGAAGGACCGCTGGAAGTCCATGCGGTGCGTGTGCAGGACCCCGACCGCCTGGTGCTCGATTTCAGCGCCACAAAGTTGGCGGTGCACAAGACGGTGATCCCTGGCGTCTCCGCTCCGGTCCGTGGCGTACGTCTCGGGCAGTTCCGGCCGGACGTGGCGCGCGTGGTGATCGACCTTACTGCGGCTTCGCCTTACCAGATTTCTCGTGACGGCCTCTCGGTGGTGGTTTCCTTTGAAGCCGGGGCGCAGCCTCCAGCAGTGGCCGCGCCGACACTGAAGGCGGCGTCCGAGAAAATCCGCGTGGAGCGGCCGGCGTTTCGTTATGACGTGTCTGGACCGCACAGCGCGGTGTCTTCCGCAAAGTTTCGCAGGATTTCGGCTCCTCGTTTCGCGTTGCCCGGCGAACTGACCCAGCCCTCAGTCGTCCTGGCATCGTTCGGCGGGAGCACCGAACCTGCTCGGCCGACTCCGCAGCAGGCCGCGCAGCAACAATCCGGCAATGCCGCGGCGACGGTGGCAAACTCGCAGGCGTCGGTTTCGTCGGCTACTGCCAGGTACACCGGCGAGCCCATTTCGGTGAACTTGAAGGACGTGGACCTGAAGGACTTCTTCCGGTTGATTCACGAAATTAGCGGACTCAACGTCGTGCTCGATCCGGCGGTGAAGGGAAGCCTGACCATCGTGCTCGATGAAGTGCCGTGGGACCAGGCCCTCGACATCGTGCTGCAAAACAACGGGCTCGACAAGCAGCTCAGCGGCAACGTTCTGCGCATTGCCACCCGCGACACCCTGAAGAAGGAAGCGGAAACACTGCGTGATCTGGAAAAAGCCCAAGCCGAAGCCGTTGCGCCTGTCACAGTGACACGCGTGCTCAGCTACGGCAAAGCCGAGAAAATGAAAGACACGCTGAAAAAATTTCTGTCACAGCGCGGCGACATTCTTTCGGACGACCGTTCGAACCAGCTCATCATTCGCGACATCCCGTCGGTCATTCCCGTCATCGACAATCTGATCCGCCAGCTGGACCGCAAGTCGCAGCAGGTGGAAATCGAAGCGCGCGTGGTTTCCGCCAGCCGGTCATTTGCCCAGGACATCGGCGTGCAACTCGGCTTTGCCGGCAGCACGACCCACGGCCGCAGCATTATCGGGGGCGACTCGACAGTAGGTACGAGTACCGTCTCAACGCCGGTGGGATCGACACTGCCACCACCTCCGCTTACGACTGCCGGTACAACGTCGCTTCCATTTCAAGTGAATCTAGGGGCTGGTACTCCGACAAGCGGACTCTTCCTGGGTCACCGCTCCCCTAATTTCGCAATCGACTTCTTCATTACGGCGGCGGAAGCCAAGGGCGTCGGCAAACTGCTCTCGAAACCGCGCGTGGTCACGCAGAACAATGAAAAGGCCATCGTAAAACAAGGTACGAAAATCCCGATTCAGACGACCATCAACAACACGATTTCCGTACAGTTTATTGACGCCGTGCTAAAGCTCGAAGTAACGCCACAGATCACGGCGGAAGGAACCGTGTTCATGGACGTGCTTGTAGAGAACACGCAGATCGACGCCGGTATTCCGCGTGTGCAGGGCGTTCCCGCACTGGATACGCAATCCGCCGAAACAAAGATACTCGTGGCAGATGGTGGCACCGTGGTCATCGGCGGGATCATCGTATCTTCGCAACGCGTGGACACAACCGAGGTGCCTCTGCTCGGAAGTCTGCCGCTGATCGGCCACCTCTTCAAACGGAACAACATCGCCATTTCCTCGCAGGAATTGTTGTTCTTCCTCACGCCGAGGATTATCCCCGGATAACGCCGAACAGCTCAGTAGAGCTAGACTTTCATCAGGATGCATTCGAGGAGACTTGCGGTCTCCTCGAACTGTTTTATGAACACACCATTCGCGCAGAGAAGGCGAGCCCTGCAAGCGAGGATCGCCGCCAGAGGGCTATTTGGCGTGGTCTCGACGAGTCCGGCTGACTGGTACTACCTGACCGGTTTCACCGGGGAAGCGGGCGCGCTGATCGTCTCGCGGGTAGGATCCGCGCTAGTGACCGATGGCCGTTTCACCGCGCAAGCGAAGGAAGAAACCTCCGGAATGCGTGTCGTCAAGCAAGACGAATCGCTGATGGCTACCGTAGGCATGCTACTGCGCGAGCGCACGCGCGGAAAGATTGGGTTTGACGCCGCGCAGACTACCGTGGAGCAATTTCGCGCGCTGCGCCGGGCCGCCGGGCCACGCACACGCTGGATCCACGCCGGCGGCGAAATCGCCGCCCTTCGACAGCGCAAAGAGCCCCGCGAAATCGCGCTAATGCGCAAGGCCGCGCTGCTCGCCGGCGGCGTTCTCTCCGCGGCCCTTAAGCTGCTGAAGCCGGGTGTGCGCGAGATCGAGGTCGCAGCAGAGATTGAATATCAGATGCGGCGCCGCGGAGCATCGGGCCCGGCATTCGAAACCATTGTGGCCTTCGGGGCTCGTTCGGCACACCCGCATGCGCGGCCTACAGAAAAACGCCTGAGGAAAAATGAATTGGTGGTACTGGACCTGGGTGTTATACTCGGCCACTATTGTAGCGATATTACTCGGACTGTCTTCGTCGGACGCGCTCCTGCGCGCATACGGCGATGGTATGGCGCGGTCCAGGAAGCGCAGGCGGCCGCGGTAGCCGCAGCGCAGGCCGGCATCAGTTGTGGAGATGTCGATGCCGCCGCCAGAGGGGTTCTGGCGCGTTACCAACTTGACCGTTATTTCGTGCACAGTAGTGGACACGGACTCGGGCTGGAAGTGCACGAAGACCCCCGGGTGGCTCGTGGACAGAAGCACGTCTTGGTTCCAGGGAACGTGATTACGATCGAACCAGGGGTTTACGTGCCGGGCGTCGGAGGCATCCGCATTGAAGACGACGTCGCGGTGCATGCTGACCGAACAGAAGTGCTCACCCGTGTTCCACGGGACCTCATTGAGATTTGAACAGGCATGAAACCCAAAAAGCCCTCAAAGCCAGGTGCCAATTCGAAGTTCGCCAGCGCGGAAATTCAGCATATCGAACACCTGCTGAATTTCATGACCGAGCACAACCTCGAGGAGTTTGAGTATTCGCGGGGCGACCTGAAGATCCGCCTGAAAAAACCTTCCGCAAATGTGGCAATGTCCAACTCACGCCAGTTGGCGGCGCCAGAGATCATCATTCCAGGGGCAGCGCAAGCTCAGTCTGCCTCAGCGGCGGCTCCTCCGGCGCCGGAAGGCCGGTCTACAGAGGATCTGCATTTGGTGAAGTCGCCGATTGTGGGCACGTATTACGAGTCTCCCAGTCCCGGCTCGGAGGCGTTTGTCAAAGTCGGCGGCTATGTGGAAACGGGCCAAACATTGTGTATTGTCGAAGCCATGAAACTCATGAACGAGATCGAATCCGACATCAGCGGTGAAGTGCTGCGCATCTTCGTGGAAAACGGACAGCCCGTCGAATACGGCCAGCCGCTCTTCGGCATACATCCAAGCCGCAAGAAATAGGCGGCGCCCACCGATATGTTCCAGAAAATTCTAGTTGCCAATCGCGGGGAAATCGCGCTGCGAGTCATCTGCGCGTGCAAAGAGCTCGGAATTTCCACCGTGGCGGTCTATTCCGAGGCGGATCGCAACTCACTGCACGTGCGATTTGCCGATGAAGCCGTTTGCATTGGGCCGCCTCGCAGCAGCGAGAGCTACCTGAATATTCCGCAGGTGATTAGCGCGGCGGAAATCACCAATGTGGACGCCATTCACCCCGGCTATGGTTTTCTTTCCGAGAACGCCAACTTTGCGAAGGTGTGCGAGGCTTCGGAGATTACTTTCATTGGCCCGACCGCCGAAGTCATCGAAATGATGGGGGAGAAGGACCGTGCGCGGCGGGAAGTGAAAGCCGCGGGGCTGCCTACGATTCCCGGAAGCGATGGCATTGTCGAAGGGGAAGAGCAGCTTGGGAAGGAGGCTGCGCGAATCGGCTATCCCTTGATCCTCAAGGCCGTGGCCGGTGGCGGCGGCCGCGGCATGCGCGTCGTGCGCAGCCAGAGCGAGTTACTTTCCGCGTATCAGACTGCGCGCAGCGAAGCGCAGCAGGCGTTTGGAAATCCGGACGTGTATGCGGAGCGGTTCCTGGAGCATCCGCGGCACATTGAGTTTCAGGTGCTCGGCGATCAGCACGGCAAGATCATCCATCTGGGCGAGCGTGAGTGCAGCATCCAACGCCGCCACCAGAAACTGATCGAGGAATCGCCGTCTCCCGGGATGGACGCCAAGCGTCGCAAAGAGCTGGGCACGAAGGTCGTGCGCGCGCTGGAGAAAATCGGCTACACCAACGCAGGCACCGTTGAATTCTTGATGGACCAGGACGGTTCCCTGTATTTCATCGAAATGAATACGCGTATTCAGGTGGAGCACCCGGTAACGGAGCTAGTCACGGGTGTGGACCTGATTAAGGCTCAGATCCGCATAGCGGCCGGAGAGCGGCTTGAGGAAGCCGTAGGGGAAATGCAGTTCTCGGGCCATGCGATTGAATGCCGCATCAATGCCGAGGATCCCGATACGTTCGTTCCCTCCGCGGGACGCATCACAACCTTTCAGGCGCCGGGAGGAACGGGCGTGCGTGTGGATTCTGCCGCTTACGCCGACGCGGTGATTCCGCCGTACTATGATTCGATGATTGCAAAGTTGATCGTGAAGGGTCGCGATCGCGCCGAAGCCATTGGGCGCATGAAACGGGCCCTGGAAATGTTTGTGATCGAGGGCATCAAGACGTCAATCCCGCTGCATCGCCGCATTCTGGCCGACGCCGATTTCGCGTTGGGAAAAATCGATACGCATTTCATCGAACGATTGCTGGGAACGAACGGGAAATAGGTTTATGCGTCTTGTTGTGCCCAGGCTGTATGTGATACTAGACGCAACCTTGCTCAACAATTCTCCACACGATTGTGCGCAGGAACTTGCCGCCGCGGGTGTTCGGCTGCTGCAATACCGCGATAAGTCGGCCTCTGTGGGCGATTTGCTGAAGACCTCTCGTGAACTCGTCTCTTCCCTGAATTCCTACGGCTGCTCTTTGATTGTGAATGACCGGCCCGATGTGGCTGCACTCGCGGGCGCGGCGGGCGTGCACGTCGGGCAAGATGATTTAGACCCGGAGCAGGCGCGTGCTGTCGTCGGAGAAGAGATGTGCGTTGGTGTATCCACTCACAATCTGGAACAGTTTCGTCTCGCGGCTGCGACCTCTGCCGATTACATTGCCGTCGGGCCGATTTTTGACACTACGTCCAAAGCAAATCCTGATCCCGTCGTAGGGTTGGAGCTGATCCGCCAGGTGCGTCCGCTCACTCATAAGCCCATAGTCGCCATTGGCGGTATCACGCTGGAGCGCGCGGCTTCCGTCATCGCCGCGGGGGCTGATAGTGTGGCTGTGATTCGCGATGTGGTGTGCGCGGCAAAGCCGGCCGAGCGAGCGCGGCTCTTACTCGACACGCTGGACCCGGCGAACCGCGCCGCTGCCGTCTAAGGTTTCACTGAATGGCGGACACGACACAAGCCATCCACGAGCCACTCCCCGCAAAACAAGAAGCCGGCTTCGTTCGCGCCATCGGGCTTTTCGACGGCACCATGATTGTTGTTGGATCCATGATCGGCTCCGGCATTTTCATTGTTGCGGCCGATATTTCGCGGCAGACCGGCTCAGCAGGCGGCTTGCTACTCACGTGGATCATTACCGGCTTGCTCACCGTGTCCGCGGCGCTTTCTTATGGCGAGTTGGCCGCGCTCTTTCCTCATGCTGGCGGCCAGTATGTGTATTTGCGCGAAGCTTACTCCCCACTCTGGGGATTTCTCTATGGCTGGACGCTCTTTCTAGTCATTCAAACGGGCACCATCGCAGCGGTCGCGGTTGGCTTCGCGCGTTACCTCGGCGTGCTGTTCCCCTCCATTTCCCCCACGGCTTGGATCATTCCGCCGATTGCGCTTTCCTCGAAATACGCCATAAGCCTGTCCGTGCAGCAACTCGTCGGGATATTGATGATTGTATTTCTCACGTTCCTGAACACGCTGGGCGTGCGCCTCGGCAAGCTGATTCAAAATATTTTCACCAGCGCCAAAACGCTATCGCTGCTCGGGCTGATCTTTGTTTGCATTTTTATCGGCCGCAATGCGGCGGCTATCTCCGATAACTTCGGCCACTTCTGGGCCATTCGCGGGGCGCAGCCCATCCAGCCGGGAGCAAACTTCCTTCGTGGTCTCGTTCCGACCTTGACCGCCGCCTCCGGCGCTTTCGGATTGTTCGTGGCCTATGGAGTCGCGCAGGTTGGCTCGCTGTTTTCCGCCGACGCCTGGAACAACATCGGATTCACCGCTGCGGAAGTGAAAAATCCCAAGCGCGATGTTGCGCTCTCGATGGCTTTTGGCACGCTCATCGTGATCACTTTGTATTGCCTGGCCAATCTCGCCTATCTCTGCACGCTTCCACTCGCGCAAATTCAGAACGCGCCTGACGACCGCGTAGCCAGCGCCGCGCTCGCCGCCGTCTTTGGGCCTGCAGGCGCCGCCATCATGGCCGTGGCGATCGTCATTTCCACCTTCGGCTGCAATAATGGCTTGATCTTGGCTGGCGCCCGCGTCTCCTACGCCATGGCTCGCGATGGACTCTTTTTTCGCTCTACGGGCACGCTCAACAAGAAGGGCGTCCCGGGCAGCGCGCTCGTCTATCAGGGCATCTGGATTAGTGTGCTGATCCTGTTGCGTACCCGCCACGTCGGCGCATCCGGAGCCGTCACGTACGGTAACTTGTACAGCGACCTGCTCGATTACGTCGTTTTCTCCGTGCTCATTTTCTATGTGCTGACCATTGCCAGCATCTTCGTCCTGCGCGCGAAGCGGCCCGACGCCGAACGTCCCTATCGAGCTTTCGGCTATCCTTTCATTCCGCTGCTCTATATAGTGGCGGCCGTGGCCATCATGTTTGTGCTCCTGCTGTACAAGACGCAAACCACTTGGCCGGGCCTGCTCATCGTTCTTTTAGGTGTTCCGGTATATCTGCTTTGGTCACGCCGCTCAGCGGCAGCCAAACAGTCCGCATGAAAGTCTTGGGAGCACAAATAATGCGCATCTGTGAGGTGTCAAGACATGAGTAGCACTAGGTCTAACGAGCTGGGTACGGCTGTGGTCGAAGGTCGGAGCAAGGGCGGCTTGTTTGTGACGAAGCCAATCGACCTGCTGATGAAAGAGGCCGGTGAAACAGGAGAGCACAGTCTCAAACGCGCGCTCGGTCCCGTAAACCTCGTCACTCTGGGGATCGGCGCAGTAATTGGAGCTGGCATCTTCGTATTGACCGGCTCAGCGGCGGCTCTTTATGCGGGCCCTGCGATCGTCCTATCCTATGTGCTTGCGGGCGTTGGCTGCGCTTTCGCCGGGCTATGTTATGCGGAATTCGCTTCGTTGATTCCCATCGCCGGCTCTGCTTATACCTATGGTTATGCCACGCTGGGAGAGTTCATTGCTTGGATAATCGGCTGGGACCTCATTTTGGAATACGCGTTTGGCGCGGCGACCGTCGCCAGCGGTTGGAGCAGCACGCTGGTGGCTTTCCTGCAAGACTATGGCGTCAACCTGCCGCCCCAGATCTGCGACGTACCAGGAGCACAATGGGTCCTTTATGAAGGCAGATGGTCTCCGGCGGGCACTCTTGGTCTGAGCATCGACCAACTCGCAGGATTACCCCACGCGACGGCTGTTTTCAACCTGATCGCGTTCCTGGCCATTCTCGCTGTCACGACGATTCTCATCATCGGGATTAAGGAATCGGCAAACTTTAATACGGGCATCGTCTTCGTGAAGCTCGCCGCAGTATTGACGTTCATTGCCGTAGCCGGCGCCTTTGTGTTTAAGCATCCACAGATTGCGCATGAGAATTGGAAGGTCTTTATTCCACCGAACACCGGAACCTTTGGCTCCTATGGATGGTCTGGAATTTTGCGGGGAGCTGGCGTCGTGTTCTTCGCCTACATCGGTTTCGATGCCGTCTCAACAGCGGCACAAGAGGCCCGCGAACCGCAAAAGGACATGCCCATTGGCATTCTTGGATCTCTGGCGGTCTGCACGATCCTGTACATTTTCGTTTCCGGGCTGCTAACCATGACAGTGCACTACACTCGCTTGAATATCGGCGCTCCGGTCTCGCTAGCAATTCGGGAAACTGGTGTTAAATGGGGCAGCTACGTCGTAAATGCCGGCGCGCTCGCGGGTCTGAGCACCGTAATGCTGGTCATGCTGCTGGGGCAATCGCGCGTTTTCTACTCCATGGCACACGACGGTCTGCTCTGGAAATGGGCCGGCGATATCCATCCCCGTTTCCGCACACCTTGGAAGTCGACCGCCATTGTTGGTGTATGCGTCGCATTCGTTGGGGCTCTGGTGCCAATTGGCGATCTCGGTCAGTTGGTCAGCATCGGCACTCTTCTCGCTTTCGTGATCGTCTGTGCTGGAGTGTGGCTTCTCCGTGTACGCAGACCCGATCTCGAGCGCCCTTTCAAGACCCCGTGGGTTCCCTTTGTTCCGATCATGGGCATTATCGTGTCACTGGGCCTGATGGCCGGTCTAAAGGGCATTACCTGGATGCGTATGATCATCTGGCTGATCATTGGGCTCGTCATTTACTTCACTTACAGCGTGAAGCACAGCCGCGTACGCAATTTACAGACAAAATAACTTCGCAACTCTCGATCCACAGTCGTGCCATCGCCCCTGTATTCTGGCCTTGTCCTCGGCTCGCACGCCATCTTCGGGTAAAGTAGTCTTTCTGTCCAAGGCGGACGTGTGACTGCTGCTGCCAATATTCGCACCCTGTGGGATCGCATCTCGCGCCTCGACCTCGTCGCGTCGCTGCTGGTGCTTGCCGGCGCCCTCGCGTACGTCTTCGACGTCGGCGGCAGTATCTTCAACTATCTAAAATTCATTGCGCTGCTCGCCGCCCTTTATCTTCTCTATCGTTTGCTCGCCTGGGGAAGGAATCGCCTGCTCTGGAGTCTGCGCAATCGCCTCATTGTCGCGGGCCTCTTCATTGCCGTCGTTCCCGTCTTGTTGCTTGTAACTCTCGCCGTCCGTTCTGCAGGTATCCTCTACTCTCAGCTTGCTTCCTATCTTCTTTATGAAGATGTTCAGCGCCGCAAAGATATGCTCGCCGACATTGCGGAACACATCGCGGCCGCTCACGCGATTATTCCACCTGGCGTCACCGAGGCCGGAATGGAACGCATCCTTGCCGCGCAATCCCATGCCGTGCATGACCGCGAACTGCCTGGTCTGAGCATCGAATTCTCGAGCGACGCCACCCTCTTGCACAAGCTCACTCCCCGCAGTTTCTTCGCCGGACTGTTGCAGCAACCAGAGCCCGATGAGTCCGGGGCGTATCGCGATGCCCTTTTCATAGTCAGCATCCGCGCGCTGGAAGAACCTCGCGGCGTTCGGGTTGTGACGCTGCGCGTGCAAATAACGGAGTATCTTCTCGCCACCGTCGCGCCCGATTTGGGCGCTATTCAGCTCAACTTGATGCGCCGCTACGCGGGCGGCCCGCGCCATGGTGTCCTCTACACCACCAACGGCGTTCAATATGAAACGACGCGCCCGATCGTGGCACGCAACCGATTTCTACAGCCCGCAATGCTCTGGATCGATTCTCCGGTTGACGTGGTCTCTCGCTTGGATTCGGCCTACCTCGAAGCGGACGGCTCGGTTGATCCCGTCCGCCCTGTGCTTGCCGTCTTCAACGCGCGACCTTCGCAGTTGAGCGGCCGCATGTTCAGTTCCCTGGGCGAGTTGCGCGATACGTATCTTATTGCTTTCGTTCTGATTCTGATCGCGTTTTTGCTGATTTGGGCGGGCGCGTTTATTACTGGAATCGTCCTCACCCGGCAAATCACAAAGGCCGTGGACGAACTTTACCGCGCCACGCAGTACGTGCAGGCGGGTGATTTGTCGCACCGCGTGCGCATCGAACGACGCGACCAGCTCGGTGTTCTCGGCGAATCGTTCAACTTAATGACCGGTTCGATCAGCGGCCTGATCGAAGAGCAAAAGCAGCGCCAGCGCCTCGAAAATGAAATCTCCATCGCCCGCGAAGTGCAGGACCAGCTTTTTCCGAGAACATTGCCGCACGTTCCAGGTGTCGAGATCGAGGCCATCTGCAAGGCCGCGCGGGCGGTCAGCGGCGACTATTACGATTTCATTCAGCTCAGCCCCACGCACCTGGCCATTGCCATCGCCGATATTTCCGGCAAAGGGATTTCCGCCGCTCTGCTGATGGCCAGCTTGCAAGCTGCTTTGCGCAGCCAGGTGTTGGTCGAGGGGAGCGAGCACATGAGCACTGCCGAGCTCGTCTCGCGCCTCAACAAGCATCTGGTGCGCAATACCGGCGACGATCGCTTTGCCACGTTCTTCATCGCCGTCTACGACAGCGCCACGCGCACCTTGCGCTACACCAACGCCGGCCATCTTCCCTCGTTCCTCATTTGCAAAGATTCCGCGCTTCACCTAGACAAAGGCGGGATGGTCCTGGGCGTCATCGAAGACTACTGTTACGAGGAAGGCTCTGTCATTGTAGCTCCCGATTCGCTTCTCGTAGGCTACAGCGATGGTCTTGTTGAGCCGGAAAATGTCTATGGCGAAGAGTTCGGCATTCGCCGTTTGCAGCAAGCCGCCGTCCACGTGCAAGGCGCGGCCCCGCAAGTTGTCGCCGAGTCTCTAATGACCGCCGCCGAAGAATGGGCCGGCACACCAGAGCAAGCCGACGACATGACCGTAATCGTCGCCCGCCTTCGCTGATTTGGGCCGATCAACACTACTTTGAGTCGCTGGGCAAACTCGCCCCAGCCCGACATTTTACCCACCTGCGCTATACTGGCATGCTTTCCCGTTGCGTCATTTGAGGAGAGGGATGTCCCTTCGCAATCGTGTTGCACTAATTACCGGTGGCAGCCGGGGAATCGGCCGCGGCATCGCCGTGCGCCTGGCGAAGGACGGGGCGCGCGTGGCCATTGCTTACCGCTCCAACAAAGCCGCCGCGCAGCAGACGCTCCTGCAATTGCAGGCTAGTGGCGCTGATTGCGTCGCTGTCGAGACCGACATCACCGACGCCCCACGCGCCGAGCAACTTCTGCGCACCGTGGTCGACCGTTTCGGTCGCGTCGACATCGTGGTGAACAATGTCGGCGATTTCCGTTGGGGCACACTTGCCGAATCCTCCATCGAAGACTGGCAAAACATTTTTTCCTCGAACCTTATGACCGTGCTATACATGAGCCGCGCCGCCCTTCCATACATGCGCCGCGGCCGCTGGGGCCGCATCATCAACCTCGGCGCGGTGGGAGCCGAGCGCGCTTTCGGCCAAGCAAAGATTTCCGCCTACGCCGCCGCCAAAGCCGCCGTCGTCGCGCTCTCTCGCTCCCTGGCACTTGAAGAAGCCAAGAACAGCATCACCGTCAACGTCGTCAACCCTTCCAGCATTGACGAGAAGGAATTGACGCGAGAAGAGGCGCGCCGCATCCGCGACGCGCGTTTCCCCATCGGCCGCCCCCCCACCGTGGAAGACGTCGCCGCCGCCGTCGCTTTTTTCGCTTCTGAAGAGGCAGAGTACGTCACCGGCCAAGTAGTTAACGTCAGCGGCGGCTGGATGCTGTAGCCGCCCGGCAAATCTGTCATGAAAGTTCTCACCGCTGCCGAGATGCGCGAAGTCGACCGCTTGACCAGCGAGCGCTACGGCATCCCCAGCCTTCAGCTCATGGAGGCTGCTGGCACTCGCGTGGCGGATGCTTGCCACAAATCGATTGACGGCATCACAACCAAGCCAAGAACGATCGCGGTGCTCTGCGGCAAAGGCAACAATGGCGGCGACGGCTTCGTTGCCGCGCGGCATTTGCAGTCGTTAGGCACGAAGGTGACCGTCTACCTCTTCTCGGAACCGCGCGACTTGCACGGTGATGCCGCCACAAATTTCCAGCGCTGGACCGCGACCGGCAATCGCGTAATTTCGATTATCGAAGATACCGCTTGGCAAACCGCATGGCCGGAAATCTCCAAGGCTAATGTCATCGTCGACGCTATTTTCGGCACCGGCTTTCGCGGAGCCGTGACCGGCGTCATTGCGAGTGCAATCTCGGCCATCAATCACGATTCAAAAAATGCCACCGCCGCGTGGCCGTCTCTAATTTTGGCTGTCGATACACCTTCCGGTCTGCCATCCGACGGCCAGCCTGCGGAAGGCCCCATTCTATACGCGCACAAGACCGTAACCTTCACCGCGCCGAAGCCCGGCCAGCTCATCTCGAGCGACTCGGTAACCGTAGGGATGCTCGAAGTTGCAAACATCGGCTCCCCTCCTTCGCTCGTCGAGGAAATCGGCCGCGGCCCGCTGCGCTGGGTCGAGCCGCAAGAGTTCGCCCAACTGCCACTCGTCCGCACCTTTGATTCACACAAAGGTTTGTACGGCCACGCACTGGTAGTTGCCGGTTCGCTCGGGAAATCCGGCGCCGCCATCATGGCAGGTTACGCCGCGTTGCGTGCCGGAGCAGGCCTGGTTACTGTTGCAACGCCGGAAGTCGTGCTCCCCATCGTTGCATCCGCCCATCCCGAGATCATGACCGAGCCGCTTACAGCAACATCAGATGGCACCGCCGCAATGCAAAATCTCGAGCAGCAGCGCCTTGTTCGCATCGAGGAAAACAAAAACGTTCTCGCCTTAGGCCCAGGCCTGGGGCTTGATCCCGAAACACAGGACTTCATCCGCAAGGTCGTCCTGCAAACCGAGATTCCCCTCATCTTGGACGCCGATGGCTTAAACGCCTTCGCAGAAAACGCAGGTGTCCTGCTGGATCGCAAAACCAAATTCCTCGCCATCACGCCACACCCAGGCGAAATGGCGCGATTGCTAAACTCGTCGACAAAGAGTGTGCAGGAAGACCGCGTCAAGACCGCACAAGACGCCGCACACCGCTGGAACGCTCACGTCATCCTCAAGGGCTCGCACACCATCATCGCCGCGCCTGACGGTCAAATCTTCGTCAACACCGCCGGCAATCCCGGCCTCGCAAAAGGCGGCTCCGGCGACGTCTTGACGGGAGTGCTCGCCGCTCTCACCGCGCAATTCAAAACCGCCGACTGGGCCCGCATCCTCGCCCTCGGCGTGTACTTGCACGGCAAAGCCGCCGAACTCGCAACAAAAAATACCGACCAGTCCGGCCTGCTGGCCACCGAAGTCGCCGCCGCCGTGCCCAACGCGCGCCACCAACTCCTTCAGGAGCTGCAAACGCGTGAGTGAAGAAGGCATCACGCACTCGGCGGAAGAAACCACGCAGTGGGGCAGGGAATTCGCGAAGCGCCTCCAGCCCCCCGTACTCGTGCTGCTTACTGGGGATCTCGGCAGCGGGAAAACCACGCTCACCAAAGGCATCGTCGCCGGACTCGGTGCCGCCGGCGAAGACGAAGTCACTAGCCCCACTTTTACGCTTGTTCATGTCTACGGCGCCGCCGGCGCGCCCAAGGTTTATCATGCCGACCTCTACCGCATTGAAAATTTCCACGATTTCGAGACTCTTGGCCTCGAAGACGCCTTCGCCAAGCCCGCCGTGGTCATCCTTGAATGGTCCGAGCGCTTTCCCCTGCAATCCCCCTGGCCCCAACTCCGTCTCAAGCTGGAGCATCTAGGCGGCGATGCCCGCCGCATCCAAATCACGCCGTAGCTTCGGCAGGCCCGCACAGCTCGCTCCCCTTACTCTCACGCCACCACCGCCCCGCCAATCCTTGCCCCTTCCCCCTCCGGCTGCTAGCTTTGAAAAAGCCCCTCTGGCGAGATCATGGTCAACAGCATTCTCACGCCCAGCGCGACAGAAGCGGCCCGGATCGAACTCAAGAGCTACAACACCACGATCCCTATGGGGTCGCTGGCCATCGGCGTGGACAATATCCACCACGATGTGTTCCTGAGTCCCAGGTTCGTCCAGGCGTCGCGCGAATATTTATTTGACCTCATCCGCCAGCACACCAAAGGCGCTTACGTCGCCGGCACCGAGCTCCGCGCAGTCAAGGGCCCCGATCACACCACTTTTCGCAAATTGCTCACCGATTTCATGCAGAGCGCGGTGACCCAGGCAAAATTTCACAAGAAGGTAGAGATCGACCTGCTCTTTCGTCTCGCTCTTCTGAAATTTCTCACTCTCGAAATCGGCAATCAATTTGCCAATCTAATCCTCGAAGGCAAGGAATGGGTTCGCCAGCGTGGCGAGAATTTCGAGCGCAGCCAGCAGGCTCACGTCATTAAAGCAAAGCTTTCGGAATTACAATCTTCGCGGCGCCGCGTCATTCGCGCTGTCGGACAGCAAGTCGCGCAGATGGTCGCTGACGCGGAAGAAAACGTCGTTTGCAAGGCCCGCCGCGCGCTCTTTGGCGAAGATTTCGCGCCGTTTTACGAGCTACTGAAAAATCGGCTGATTTTTCTGGATGGCGGCAAGGATGACAGGTTTTTTCTCGAGAACTACGTGCTGCTCGGCAATTACGTGCGCGACCCCGACCGCTTCGAGGTCATGGACACCCTCTTTCACGAATTCCTGCGGGAAGCCGGCCTCAGCATCAGCGAAGATCCAGCCTACGCCGAAGCCAACCAGACCCACGCCACGCTGCTCGACCAAGCGCAAGTCATGCGCAACGAAATTGCCAATCTCGAAGACCAGCGCGAGAATCTCCGCAAGCGTCTCGACCGCGGCGCTTTTCTCAACAGAATTCTCAGCTCTTCCGGCAATTCCGACCTGAAAGCTTCTCTAAACGATGTCGAGCTGCGCCTCAAGCATCAGGAGTACAAGCTCGAGGAACTCGGCCCACAAATCGACGCCGCCAAGCAAAAAATCGATTTCCTCGCCAAGGGTCACAAAGGCCGCATAGACGATTACCTGAACGAGCCGGAAAACGCGCAGCGCCTCTTCGATCCCTTATTTTCTTCGGAAGCCAACCGCCCTTTGCGCGCGCAGATGCTGGCGCAATTACTCGAGCGCCTTGAGCAGCAGGAAATCCTCTATCACGTTCTAGCCAGTTACGAGATTCGCCCCATCGCTCAGGACTACAGCCCGCCGGTCCACCTGCAGCAGCTTCGCAAAGCGCTTGTCTTCAAAGAAGAAATGAAGCGCGTCGAGCACGTACTGAAGCAAGTCCCCGCGCGCAAACTCTCCCTCAAACCCATCGAGGAACTGTCCCGGAAAATTCACCGCTATTCTCGGGAGGAGATGCAAGCCTTCGTTTTGCGTTTCGCTGTGGATTTTCTTCGCCTTCGCCGCGAGCTGCGCGATGCCGATCACCTGACCACCTGCATGGAGCGCATCAATCTCGTCACTACTGAACAAGCTCGCGAGCTTTCCCGCTTAAACAATCGCCTCTACGAATGCGTTCTCCAGGACGAAGCCAAGCCGCAGCAGGATCAAGTCGTCTCGCACGTCATAATCAAAGCCGACGTGCGCGGCTCCACTAAAATGACTCAGGATCTCCTCTCCCGCGGTCTGAGTCCCGCGTCTCATTTCAGCCTCAACCTGCACGAGCCGGTCAAAAAGCTACTCGACCGCTTCAACGCCAAAAAAGTCTTCATTGAAGGCGACGCCGTCATCCTCGCCATTTTCGAGACCGAATCGAATCTTGCCTACGCTCGCGCCGTTGCTAAAGCTTGCATCCTCTCGCGTCAGATTCTCGTCGTCTGTAATTCCTACAACGATCGCGCCGCGACCAGCGACCTTCCGGCGCTAGAACTCGGCATCGGCGTCGCCTTTCAAGGGTCGGCCCCCACTTACTGGGCCGATGCCGATTCCCGCATCATGATTTCCAAGGCCCTCAATCTCTCCGACCGGCTCTCCGGCTGCGCCAAACTCGCCAAGCGTCTGCTCGGCGGACAGAAAACTCACTTCTCCATCTTTCAATTCCTCAACGCCATGGAAGGCGCTTCCGCCGAAGAGCTAGACGAATTCCTCGTTCGCTTCAACATGAACGGGATTGAGCTAAATGAAGAGGGCTTTCAGAAACTATCCGAGGAAATCTCACTCGACTCCATCGAGACCAAGCTCGACATGCCCTGGGGAAAAGAAAACGTTACGTTGTATTTCGGCGAAGTTCCCCTCGGCGATTCCGTCGAGCTCCTCGTGCTGCGCAAGGGCCTCGCCCGCCAGCTCCTTCCGGACGGAAAAATCGGCATGCCCTCTTCACATCCTTACTACGAGGTCTGCACCAGCCCCGCTCTGTACGATCTAGTCGCCGCCCTGATTCGCACGCAGCGCGCCGCAGTAGAAGTCGCCCCAGCCTGATCTGCCAGCAGCACAGGCTTCACGCTGTGCATCCGCCCCCGGCGGCGCAGTCGACGAATCATTGCAAACCGCTCGATTTCCTCCAGCGAATTCGGTTTTCCTCTCCTGCTATACTTCCCCCGGAGGCGAAAGGGGTCCGGTGATCTCCCCGGCCTTCAAAGCCGGCGATTCGGTCCTTAGCGGGTTGAATGGTGGGTTCGACTCCCACACGCTTCCGCCAAAGTCTCGTTGATTCAATTGCCCATACGGAGCGCGTAAGCCATCAAACGGGGAAAATTTGGTGGGTTTTGTTCCCAAGTTGTTCCCGAAGAAAATAGGGTCGGAGTCTTCAGCCTCCGGCTCTTTTTCTAATTTGCTCATCCTTTTTTTTTTTGCGGAACCCGCAAGATAGCATCGAACAACTGGAAGGCGCGTAGGGTTCTGCGGCGTCTAACGCGGACAAAGCCGAGCGGGATGTTCGCCCGTAGGACGGGCGTAATGCAGGATGGTCGGAAACTGGACTCTACGGGAGACAGGGACTTGTCTTTCGACATCGTTGCTCAGCGTCCGTTGTCTCCGCAGACACAGGGCTTTTAGAAAGAATCGCAACCGTTCGGATTCTCACCGAGCAACGGCGCATTGTCTTCGGCCGGCAGGAACGGATATCTCTCCTTTAAATTTAACACGTAGTAATCCATTCCCATTCTCGATACGAGGAGAGTTCCTCTTGTGTTTGCTTCGCCGCGTTCCCCGCCGGTTCGTCCAGCGTTCACGCGTTCTCGAGCTCCGCATACATTCGCGGACGGTGTTCGTTCCAGCGCGTCTTAGCATGTTCCGCCCATGGGCTCATTTTGCTGAGAGCAACTTGGATTTGATGGGAAGAGATCCAATTGTGGACCGAGGACGCCAGTGTCAGTACCTGCCTTACGGATTTGACCTAATCCCGAGCTGGCCACATGTCCTTTGCCAGTTCGATTCCCGGCCGGATTCGCACCTTTCGCCCGTATCGCTTCGGCCTCCCCATTGGCCGCGCGGCGACGACGAGACTGACCACGCGTCGGGCACCGTGGTCTTAAAGTTTAGAGAATCGATCGTGACGACGGTTTCACCAGGTGTGAGGGTCTCCGAGTTGGGTAGGGTATTTCCTTCGACGTCTGTCAGGTGTTTTCTGTAGCCCAAAATGGCTATTTGACTGGCTTGCGTTCCGCCGTCAACAGACTAACGTGTGGCCAGGGAAGCGGATGGCTTCCAAGGACAGAATTCATTCCGGAGGCCGAAAATCAATTTTTCGTGAGAAGAAGCCATCCAAGCAGAAGACAGTGGAAGCTTCAGTGTCATGTTTCCGAAAGAGGGCCGCATTGAGAAACGATTCCGCTTGAGTCTCCCGCTAGAGCTTTCGAAGCTGCAGCAGCCTAATGATACGGAGCTTACAGTCACAGAAAACATCTGCTCGATCGGTGCCCGCGTTTTAAGCTGGCGGGCGGTGGAGCCTAACGAGCGGTTAATGGTTAGGTTCTTGGAACTTAACCTCCGAACAGAGGCCCGCGTCGTTTACTGTCAGCGGGTGCGCCACGGGCGGTTTGGTCTGGGATTGCAGTTCCAAGGAATGTCAATGTCCAAGTGGACAAAGGAGTCTTTCCGCGGGGGGTACGAATCTTCGTGATCCCCGAGAAGCCGGATATGATTCAGCAGACGTTTGCCGCTCGTGGTCCATTGGGACCCAATGATCAGGCCGCAAAGAATTGTACCGGGGGTGCTGCGATGATGACTGGCCATACGTCACTGGCGGTTACAGTTCGCCCGGAGTTCAGTGAGTGCGCGCTCCCACACAGTTCGGAGGAAGCAGCCATGAGGGTTGATCTCCTGCCAGGAAGCCTGAAGAACAGAGTTCCGTCCCATGAAGCCAACGAATCGCCGAGTAGCAAGAAGGTGCCTCCATCTAGGCCCACCGCCGGATTCCTGCTGATGGATTCTTCACTGAATCCCATCTCGTTCAATGCCGAGGCGATCCAGATCCTTGGTTATCCCGACAAGCTGGAGAAAGTAAGTCGCACGAGGGTCTTCCTCGGTGAAAAGATTCGCTCCACCCTGCTAAGCGGGCGGCCCTTGGGTGACGCACCTTTTGTAACGGAATTCCAGTCAGGCAGGAGACATTATTTTTGCCGGACCTTCCTGGTGGATGCGGACAGCAAAGACCCTTCTCACCCCAAGGTGGCCGTCCTGCTCGAACGAGGCCCCTCCGGACTGATCCCCTTGTCGCAAGTCTCCCGGCAATTTAACCTCACGCAACGCGAGGGAGAAGCGTTAGCGTATTTGCTGCAAGGCCTTAACAGCAAGGCGATCGCGAATCGGATGAACATCAGCCCGAACACGGTAAAGGCCTTCATGCGAATGATTATGATCAAAACAGGGGTCTCGTCGCGCTCGGCAGTTGTCGGAAAAATTATCATGACGCAGGCGCAGTAGTAACTCGAGTTTCCTTTCCTCTCCTTTTCGTCGCCTGTACTGGGCTAGATTGAAAACATCAGTCGGGGTGGCGTCTGCCTCCTGAGCGGCGGCCGATTTCAGCATCAAATCTCGTGCGCTGTGAAATTTAAATTTCGCAGACTCGCGCGGCCCATTCCCACATTGATGCAGGTCCAGTGGGCCCAAGAGAACTTCCACGAATGGACGATACAGAATCGGGCTGCAAGTCCTGCTGTGAGCTGTCAGCTCACTTTTTCCCCGATTTTCCATCCGTATGGGCTAGAGCACTGGTCGATGACATAGTCCTTTGGCCTAATCCAAAAGGCTAATCGATACGACTAAACCTTGGGTACGCGAGACTTGCCCTTGAATCAATTGGAGTAACCACCGGATTGCCCGCCGTCCCGATATTGACTAGCGTAACCGCACGTTACGGGAAACTACAGCATTTGTACTAGGGCTTGCGCTCACGGGACTTAAAGGGCGGTAGCCTGGCAGGTAGGGACTTCTTAGAACTTGGGGGCATGCAGATATGGATGTTGAAAACGTCAGGTATGCATGGTACGCGCTGCGGGTCAGAAGCCGACACGAAAACACAGTTGCATCACATCTGCAGGCCAGGGGCTATGAATCGTTCCTTCCCCTGTATAAATCCCAGCGGCGGTGGTCAGATCGGTTCAAAGAAATCGAGCAGCCGCTTTTCCCCGGATACGTGTTTTGCCAGTTTAACCTGCTAGACCGGCTCCCAATTCTTACCGTCCCCGGGATTGTTCACGTAGTCGGAGTTGGCAGAACCCCTCTCGCTATTGACGAAGCCGAAATTGCCTCCATTCAGGCCGCTGTCAAATCAGGGCTGCCCAGACAACCTTGGCCGTTTCTAGAGATTGGACATAGGGTGAGAATTGATCATGGCCCACTTTGTGGCGTAGAGGGAATCTTGTTGGGTTTCCGGGGGCGTCAGCGCATTGTGCTGTCTGTAACACTCTTGCAGCGGTCGGTCGCCGTTCAAGTTGATGAGGCGTGGGTCCAGCCCCTGCCACAGCACCGGGCTAGCAGTGACCCTGCGACCTCTCAAGCTCGTTCGTGGCAGCCCACCGCCTAGCCATACTTGGCATTCCTCGGTCGCTGCCAACACCACCGAAGTCCGGCACAAGCAGGAATGAATAATGAATAAAACCTGCAAAGCTCAAGTCCCTGGAACTGTGTTCTGCTCGTGAAATTTTGCATCGTTTCTGAAATGGGCAACTCTTGGAGAATCCTCAGCTCATTTACGAGTTCGGGAGAAATAGCTGGAAGTTCGTCGAAGCAAATCCGCAATGGTCGAAACTGATAAGCAAATGGCTGGTTCAACTGTCCCGCCAGCAAGGACCAGAACAATCCACCGTGCAACCGACAAAAGTCGAATTGAGCACTTAGCCTCGTCTCGCTCGGAGTCCGCCATGTCCATTGCTGCGACATCTTTCCTGCCATTCCACCGCGCTTCCATCGAAGAAGACGAGATCAGCGCGGTCGTTGAGGTACTTCAGTGCGGCTGGCTGACGACGGGTCCACGCGTGAGGGAATTCGAAGAGAAGTTTGGCCGCTACGTCGGTGCCCGTCACTCACTCGCTGTGAATTCATGTACAGCGGCTCTTCACCTCGCGTTAGCCGCAATTGGGATTTCCGAGGGCGACGAAGTGATTGTCCCGACAATGACCTTCGCGGCCTCGGGCGAAGTGGTGCTCTACTTGAAGGCGCGGCCTGTCCTGGTGGATTGCGAAGAGGGGTCGTACCATGCCGGTCCCGAACAGATCGAGCGCGCCATCTCCAGCCGCACGCGCGCGATCCTTCCCGTGCACTACTCCGGCTATCCCTGCGACATGGACCCAATTCTTGATATCGCGCGGAAATATGACCTGAAGGTGATTGAGGACGCCGCGCACGCGCTGCCGTCGCGCTACAAAGGCAGAATCGTGGGTACGCTCGGAGACATCACTTGCTTTTCATTCTATGCGACCAAGACCCTCACCACCGGTGAAGGCGGAATGGCGACCACGGAGAATCCAGAGTATGACGAGCGGATGCGCATCCTGAGTCTCCACGGCATCAGTAGAGATGCGTGGAAGCGATACAGTGCGGAAGGCTCATGGCGTTATGGAATTTTGGAAGCCGGCTACAAATATAATTTAACAGACCTGCAAGCCGCACTCGGTATCGCTCAGCTCGTCAAATGCGACGCCCTGTGCGCGCGTCGCGCGTCGATCGCGGATCGCTACAACCGCGCGTTTGCTGGTTCTGATGCGTTTGAAATTCCTTCCGTACCTGAAAATGTCGAACACGCCTGGCACCTTTATGTTCTCCGGGTCCAGCCCTCAGCGCTCCGGATCGATCGCGATCGTGTGATTGAGGAGTTGAGGCAGCGCGGTATCGGGACCTCTGTCCACTTCATCCCCCTCCATCTGCACCCTCTCTATCAGAACGAACTCGGATATCGCGCCGGGCAATTCCCTAATGCGGAAGAGCGCTTCAATGGAGCGATTTCTCTCCCGATCTATCCGTCCATGACTCCCGATGATGTAGATAGGGTAGTAGAGGCATTGCACGACGTCGCCAGCCAGTACCGCAGATGAATCCCGGTTAATTTTGTCAAACGTGAGCCATGGCTCTGGAAAATCCTGAGATGCGGTCCCTGCAAGCGAAAGCTCGGAGGCCGACTGTTCTCTGGGGCTTGCAACTCCACCCATGACTCAATCCTTTTACTCGCGCACAGGAAAAATATGGTTCGATGCAGCTTGCGCTCTGTTCGGGCTTGTTGTTCTCTCTCCGCTTCTATTTCTCGTCGCTTTCTTTGTTAAGCTCACGAGCCCCGGGCCTGCGTTCTTTCGGCAGGTGCGAGTCGGTCAATTTGGTCGGCCTTTCCAAATCTTCAAGTTTCGAACCATGAACGAGAGCACATCCGGCTCCGGCCCACTCTTGACAGCGGAGGGAGACGCCAGGATCACGCCATTCGGGAAATGGCTGCGCAAATCAAAGGTCGACGAACTCCCCCAACTCATCAACGTTTTGTTGGGAGACATGAGCCTCGTCGGCCCCCGTCCGGAGGTGCCTCGATACGCGGGAGAATACACGGATAGGCAAAAGAAGATTCTTCTTGTGAAACCGGGCATCACTGGTCCCAGCGCGAATCTTTACGAAGAGCAACTTCTTAGTGGCCATCTAGACAAAGAAACCTTCTACCTCACCACCATTCTCCCCGCCAAGCTGGAAATCGATATTGCTTATTGTGAAAGTGTCAGCTTGACGGAAGACGTGAGACTAATACTTCAGACGTTCTGGAAGATCTTCATGAGAATGAGGGAGCTCCAAAAGCCCTTGCAACGCACCTCGCAGACGCAGATCTAGAGGGTACGGTCTCCAGCGACATTGAGGTGAACGATATGGCGAAAGCTGAACTTTTCGGTATCATCCTGCTGACAGCATGCTTCTTGGCGACGGGCCAACAGGTTCCAGCTTCACCGGCGCCGGCCCAGCGCGAACACCAGGCGCACTACGTGCTTGGGCCTGACGACCAAGTCAAGGTCTGGGTACTCGGCGTGGAAGAAATCTCGGACAAGCCACTGCGGATCGATCCCGGCGGTGACATTGATCTGCCGCTGATCGGCGAGATCCATGCCGGAGGCCTGACGTTGGAACAGCTTAGAGCTGAATTGACGCAGCGGTTCTCGAAGGAGGTTCTGAAGCCTCAGGTTTCGGTAGAAATCGTCGATTTCGGCAGTCAGCCTGTTTCCGTGATGGGCGCGGTAAACCATCCAGGGGTTCATCAATTACGAGGGCGGAAGACACTGATGGAAGTCATCTCCATGGCGGACGGCCTGAGACAGGATGCCGGCCATCGAATTACAATCAGCCGCGAGATCCAATACGGCCCAGTTCCCTTGCGCACGGCAAAGACCGACCCAACCGGGCAATTCAGCGTGGCGGAAGTCGCAGTAAAAGATCTGCTGGCTGGCTCGAACCCGACGGAAAACATCCTGGTCTCTCCGCATGACGTGGTCACCGTTCCTGTAGCGGAAATGGTCTACGTCATCGGCGAAGTCCGAAAGCCCGGTGAGGTCGCCCTCAAGGGCAATGCCACTATTTCCGTCCTCCAGGCCCTGTCGAGCGCCGAGGGATTCGGACTGACTCCGGCACCACAAGCCGCAAAGATCGTCCGTTCTGTTCCCGGCACGACGGAACGCAAAGAGATTCCCGTGGACCTGAAAAAGGTGATAGCCGGAAAGGCCGAGGACATTGCCATGCGGCCGAATGACATCCTAGTGGTCCCGCCCAGTGGTCCTAAGAAGGCTGCGGCGAGGGCGGTGGAAGCGGCCATTCAGACTGCCACCGGGATCGTCATATGGCGCCATCCTTAGATCATCGGAGGAGTGACTAATGGCCTGTCTGTCTCGTCGTACCGTCGCCGTCATCGGCGCGGGACCCTATGGAGTTTCGATTGCCGCGCACCTGCAATCCGCGGGCATGGATTTCCGTATTTTCGGAAGGCCAATGTATCGCTGGCTGTCTCAGATGCCAAAGGGGATGTTCCTGAAATCCGAAGGATGCGCTTCAAGTCTGTCCGATCCGACGGCGCGCCACACTCTAGCGCGTCACTGCGCCGAGAGGGGGCTGCCTTACGGGGAAAGGGGTGCGCCGGTCTCTCTGGAAGTGTTTACTCAATACGCGTTGTCCTTTCAGCGCGCTCTCGCTCCCAACGTCGAAGAAGTGATGGTCGATGGAGTTGAGGCATCAGGCGATGGGTTCGAGTTGCGACTGGCAAATGGCGCGACCGTAAGTGCCAGCAAAGTCATCGTGGCAACCGGGTTGGAACATGCGGCTCATATCCCTCCGGTATTCGCCGGCTTGCCGTCGGAATTGTTGTCGCACAGCGCCGATCACCCCGACTTGAAGCGATTAAAGGGGAGGGATGTCACAGTGATCGGCGGCGGTCAGTCGGCGCTCGAGGCGGCGGCGCTGCTCTCCGAGGAAGGAGCTACTGTCCGCCTCGTCGTGCGCAACCCGTTGCTTGCCTGGAACCCAATGCCGAGGTTTGTCCGCCGGTCGCTCTACGAGCGGCTGCGCCGTCCTGTGTCCAATCTGGGGCAGGGGCTGGAACTATGGGCCTGTTGTGCGGCCCCGACGCTGTTCCACCATTTGCCGCAACGGATTCGTTTCGAAAGAGTGAAGACCGTGCTGGGTCCCGCCGGGGCGTGGTGGCTGAAAGACCGCGTGGTCGGGCGGGTGCAGACCTTCCTCGGTCATTTCGTGCGGAGGGCCGAGGCTAGGGGCGACCGCGCCGTGCTGCAGGTTGCGGGGCAGGATGGACAGGTCCTGGATCTCACGACCGATCATGTCATCGCCGCTACGGGATACCGGTTCGACCTCCAGCGTCTGCCGTTCCTCAGTCAGAGCCTGAAATCGCGATTGCACGCCGAGCAGCGGCAACCCCTACTCTCTTCGCACTTCGAATCCTCCGTCCCCGGCCTCTATTTTACGGGTCTGGCCAGCGCGAGTTGTTTTGGACCCGCGATGCGGTTTCTCCATGGGGCCGACTACACGGCCCGGCGCGTGTCTCAGCACATCTTCGCTGGACAGCGCCAATACGGGTTGCCGCCCGCATTCCAGTGTGCTCGCACTCCGAGATGCAAGGAATTCTGAAGAAGGCGACTCGACAAGCACGTCACGTTCTCATGCCCATACCACTCGACTTGGATGCGACGGTCCCGGTGCTGGTGTTCAAGACCTCCCGGAACGTCATGCAGCATAGCACCCTGGGCATCATACGAAGCCTTGGCAGGCTTGGCGTGCCGGTCTATGCGTGCGTCGAAGACCGTTTCGCCCCAGCCGCCATGTCGCGTTATTTGACCCGCGCCTTTGTCTGGGACACCGGCGACCTGAATACCGAGCGGCTTCTGACTGGCATGGCGGCTATCGGCGAGCGGCTGGGTCGTCCCACGGTTCTCGTTCCCATCGATGATTCAGCCGCAGCCTTCGTCGCCGAGCACTCGGACGTCCTCGCGAAGTGGTTTCTGTTCCCGCGGTTGCCCCGAGAGCTCCCTCGCCGGCTAGCCAACAAGAGAGATTTGTATTTCCTATGCCGGAGTATAGGGGTGCCATGCCCGGAAACTGCATTCCCTGGTTCTGTCGACGACGTCCACGCGTTCATAGAACGTGTCAAATTTCCAGTCGTGGTCAAGGCGGCGGAACCCCAGCGGCTGCCGAAGGGCACCCGCAGTGTATCCATCGCGCAGACTCCCCAGGAACTCTTGGCAATCTACCGGCAAGCGCAAAGCCCGGAGAGCCCAAATCTGATTTTCCAGGAATACATTCCCGAATCTCTTGCCGAAGACTGGATTTTCCACGGATATTGCAATCCACAAACAGATTGCCTCGTAACCTTCACTGGCAAAAAGCTGCGATCCTATCCGGTCTTTGCAGGCCCTACGACGCTGGGCGTCTCTGTTCTGAACGAACCGCTCAGCCGGCAGACTGAGACGCTACTGAAAGCCGTCGCCTACGCAGGCATAGTGGACATCGATTATCGCCTCGACAAGCGGGATGGCCAATACAAACTCCTCGACTTCAACCCGCGCATCGGCGCGAATTTTAGGATGTTCGAGGATCGCGCCGGAGTGGACGTCGTGCGAGCGCTCCATCTTGACCTTACAAGAAGAACCGTTCGCCGATTGCCGATGGTTGAAGGCCGTACGTTCATCGTAGAGCCTTATGATCTGTTTACCAGTCTCAGCTATATGCGCCGTGGCGGATTGACGGTCAGGGGATGGTGGCGGTCGCTTAAGGGAAAAAGGGAAATCGCATGGTTCAGCAGGAACGATCCGGTCCCGTTCTTGACAATGTGCGTGCGTCTGCTGATTCGAGCCGTTGGACGCTCCGTCCAGGGAAGCTGGGCGCACATCTACGCGAGCCGGTCAAGATCAACTAACAGACGAAACCCCATGGCTGTGGCATCCAAACCGCGCACAGTCGCACAGACTCCGCCGACGCTAGGCATCGCCAGTGAGCCGCTTTTATCGGAGAGGAATGACTATATGTTGCAAGACGACATAGGGAACAGTATGCAGATGGAGCGTTCCGGACAAGGGTCGTACGTCCCGGCGGTAGTAGCCAGCTACACGATTCCGCAGAGCGTCCCGCCTTCCACGGATTCGTTGGGGCTCAATGAGCTGACGGCTTCACTGTGGCGAAGAAAGGCGCAAATTGCGGGAGCCGCGATCGTAGGTCTGCTGATCGGGCTGGTCATCAGCCACCTCACGACGCCCATCTATCGGGCGCGGGCGTCTTTGCAAATCGAGGGCTTCAGTAACGACCAATTCATGCGCGAAGTCTCTCCGGTTTCTTTTCTCCCCAACTCGACTCCTGAAAACTACGTCCAGAACGAGGTTAAACTCCTAGAGAGCGACACGCTCGCCAAGCGCGTTGCAGACAAACTTGGGGACTCGGCCGAAGACCAGCTGCGGGGAGTGGCGAAAGCGCTGGCTTACCTCAGGGCTCACGTCAGTTTCTTACGGCCTCCGCGAACGACGCCCGAGCAGCGGCGCGTCAAGAACGTCCAAAAAGCTCTTTCGGTGCGAACTTCGCTCCAATCACAAGTGATCGAGTTGTTCTACGACGCGCCGGACCCTCAGCTGGCCACCCGCGGCGCTAATTCTGCGGTGTCCGAACTCATCAGCCTGAACCGGGAAGCCGGATGGCAATTGGCGCAAGACACGACTGACTGGTTGAACCAGCAAGTGGCGGATCTGAAGGCTACTCTCGAGAATTCCAACCGGCAGTTGGAGGATTTCGCGCGGTCCAGCGGATTGGTTTTTGCGGGCAAGCAGGGCACTCTGGCAGAGGATCGCATGAGGCAGGTGCAGGACGCGCTCGCGAAGGCCGAGGCTGAGCGTGCCGCGAAACAGTCCCGCTACGAGGCTGCCCTGGCAAGCTCCGGCAACGTCATGTCCGACGCAGTCGCGACGGGTCCGTTGCGCCAGTATGAGACCGATTTGCAGAGCCTGCGCCGGGAGCTGGCTCAGTTGCAGACGCTATACACGCCGACGAACTACAGAGTGGAGAAGGTAAAGGCGCAGATTGCGGAAACCGAAAGATCCATCGAAAATGAGCGCAAAGAGATTGTCAGCAGACTGGGCACGGAGTACAAGGCCGCTGCCGGACTCGAGCGCCTTCTGTCAGCCGCTCACGCACGCCAGTTGAAGACGGTGGAGCAGCAGATGGACCAGGAGAGGCGCTACGACGTCAAGAAGGGCGAGATCGATGCGACCCAGCGATTGTACGAGTCCATGCTCCAGAAGGTTAAGGAGGCGGGCGCCGCGTCCGCTTTGCGGACCACGAACGTCAGGCTCATTGACTCGGCGAGCGTTCCCTCTGTCCCTTACAGCCCGAATTCACCGCTCAACATGGCAATCGGCTTCGCGATGGGGGCTCTGGGAGGAATCGGGTTCGTCCTGGTCAGCGAAGGTTCCGGCAAAGTGAGACGGCCTGGCGAGTCGAGTTTGCCGGATGCCCCCGAACTTGGCGTCATTCCGTCTGCTAGAGACGCTTGGGCGATCGAAGATCCGGGGCGCAAACTGATCGGGTTAAAACACGGGCTCGGCGAACTCGCTGTCGTGACTCGGAATCGTGACACTTCGCTGCTGGCCGAGTCATTTCGAGCGGCCCTGACTTCAATCCTGTTCGGTGCAGCCTTCAACCGCGGTCCCGGCGCGAAACAATCGGGTGGCCGCGTTGTGGTAGTTACAAGCATTGACGTGCTGGAGGGAAAGACGACCACACTGACCAATCTCGGAATCGCGGCAGCAGAGAGTAAGCAGCGCGTTCTGCTGATCGATGCCGACCTTCGCCGGCCGAGGGTGCACGCGCTTGTCAACCTTCCCAACCGGTGGGGACTTGCAGACATGCTGCAACGCGGCGACTTCGCCCACAGTGTCCACGAGACGCCTTTAAAGGATCTGACGCGGCGCACGGGTATTCCGAATCTTTGGGTGCTGCCCACCGGCCCAATCGACGCGGCCACGGTTAGTTTTCTTTATTCATCGGATCTGCGCATTCTGCTGCAGCGCTTCCGAGAAGAGTTTGACCTGATCCTGATCGATACCCCACCCATGATGTTGTACGCGGACGCGCGGTTGCTTGGGCGAATCTCGGACGGCGTGGTCCTGGTTGTCCGCGCCAACACCAAGAGTCGAGAAGAACTGAAAGCGGCGCACCTGAGACTGGTACAGGACCAGATTCCGGTCCTGGGGACGATTCTCAACGATTGGAAAATGGACCCGAGCCAGACCCGCGCGTACGGCCGATACTACAATCATTACCGTCCGCAGTCGGCATAGCACCAGGAATGGCCCAACCAGTCCCCATGACAGGATTTCGCTCTAATAAACGCCTGCGAACCGACTTCACCTGGGTCCTTTCCGGGAACCTGCTGTACTCCGCGTGCCAATGGGGCATTGTCGTGGCGCTGGCAAAACTTGGCAACCCGGAGCAAGTTGGCGAATATGCCCTTGGGATGGCCGTATCCGCTCCAATTGTTCTGTTTGCGAATCTGGGGCTTAGGGCGCTGCTAGTATCTGAGTTGAAAGACCGATTCAGCTTTGGCCAGTATCTGACGTTCCGACTGGTCTCGCTCAGTGCGGCCTTGCTCCTGATCGTGGGCGCGGTTGCCTGTATGCAGTCGAACTGGCGTCTGGGAGGAATCGTGGTGCTGGTGGGATTCGCTCAGGCCCTAGAGTTCATTAGCGAGACGTACTACGGGTTCATGCAAAAACACGAACGCATGGACCGCATCGCCGCGTCCTTGCTGCTGAAAGGTCCCCTGTCGCTGGCCGCCCTATGCGGGGCCATGTACGTAACGCGCAGCATCGTCTGGGCCGTCATTGGCCTAGTGTTCGGCCGTCTGTTGGTTCTGCTGGCCTGGGATTCCCGCCTCGATTTTGCAAAAACAGAGAGAAGCGCGTTCGGGGTCCACCTCGAATGGAATTCGAGCGAAATGCTGACCCTGCTGCGAATGGCCCTTCCTTTAGGGATCATCTCTATGCTCATCTCGTTGAACTTGAGCATCCCACGGTACTTTGTCGAGGCGCACTCCGGGAGCGCCGAGCTGGGGATTTTTTCGGCCATCGCTTCTCTACTCACGGCGGGCAATCTCGTAGTATCCGCGTTCGGGCAGGCCATCTTCCTTCCTGTGGCCCGCGCCTGTGCAGCAGTTGATCGCGCGAAATATCGCGGCTATGTAGCGATGGCCGCGGCGTTGGGAGGCGCCTTCGGAGGCCTAGCCATACTGGGGGCAATATTGTTTGGACGAAGTATCCTCACCCATCTCTTTCGCCCGGAATACGGCGAACGGCCTGACATTCTGTTCCGCTTGATGATCGCCGGAACGATCATGTTCATTGCATCCGGCCTGGGATACGTGATTACAGCAGCGGGATGCCTGCGGCCGCAGATTCCTGTGCTGCTAGCCGCAGCCATAGCGGCGGCGGCAACCTCAGCGTGGTCGATCCCGAAGTATGGGCTGAGCGGTGCGGCCGATGCGGCCCTGGCCGCCGCATTGGTCCAGTTGATGGGCAGCGGTGCGATTCTGTGGAAAATTGACCGGGGCCTGCAACGCAAAATCGTATCGCCTCTGGCGTCAGACGGCCCTGTCCGCGGGTATGTGAACGGGGCTGAGGTGAGCTTTTCATCCTCGGAGGTCGCAAACTTGTATGCGACCACAAAATAGAGCCGCAATTCAGTCCGCGCGGCAAAAAAGCCGCCATTCGGAAGTATCGTTGCTGTAAAAGGAGAATGTTTGGGCCTTACTTTTCACGACGCCAGGAGGTTGTTCGAAGCTCGCTGCGCCGGAACTTCCTTTGAGAATACTCTCACGCTTGGCCGGCTCAAGCTATTCCTGCACCCAGCGGAACTGAAGGCGCTACGTACTCTTTACGCAAAGCAGTTTCCCGGCAAAGCGAAGCCTCTTGAAGGTTACAATTTCGGCGAATACTCAGACAAGTTCTGGGCAGAGTTTCTGAATGCGAAGCACGTCGAGACGATGGATTACTCGAACTACGAGGAAGTAAGTTTCACGCATGACATGAATCTGCCCGTCCCCGAGCATCTGCATAACAAGTTCGATGCGGTCGTCGACGCCGGTTCGCTCGAGCACATCTTCAATTTCCCCACGGCGGTAAGCAATCTGATGCTGATGGCAAAACCGGGTGGCAAGGTCTTCATCACGACAGTTGCTAACAACCTTTGCGGCCACGGTTTCTACCAGTTCAGCCCCGAACTGATGTATCGCATTTTCAGTGCGGAAAATGGCTTCGAGACGCCGAGTGTGGTTCTGATCGAGGCCGTCTACCCGTCCGTCGAGCTCCGGCCCATGAGAGACGCGTATCATGTGATCGATCCTGCGCAAGCGGAGGACCGGATCTTGCTGCAAAACCGAAAGCCAGTCATGATCATGGTCGACGCGAAAAAGATCCGTCACCTAATGCCATTTAAATGCCCACCGCAGCAAAGCGACTACGTTGTCATTTGGAATTCGCTAGCTGGCGCCAAACGGAGCGGACTGAGGAAGGTTTTCGACAGCCTTCCAGCATGGTTTCAACAGGAGATCCGCGGATTCCGGCTGAAGTGGGTAGCGTCGTTTCGAAACTCTCAACATTATCACCCGCTCGCGTAGAGCGCAATCTGCCGCCCAACGGCGGCTTGCGCGTGGATCGCGGGCCAGCGGACGGGACAAAATAGAGGAGTTCGCCGCATGCGATCATGTCCTCCTTCGAGTCCCCCTCAAAATCGTATTCCCCGTCAATACGGCTCCAGACACGATTGCACTAACGACATGACAGCGCATGTGCCCATGACAGCGCAGCAGCTAAACCTAGTCTCATCCTCTTCCGCGGGGATCGGGAGCGCGTTGGACCGGTTCGCATACGTCGTTCTCTGCGCCTTCGTGTTCGATCTCCCGTGGGGCGAGTACGTGCCGCAGTTGGGTGGGTTGGTACTTGGTACTTGGATCGGCTTGCTGGCCGTCGGAGTCATTGCGCTGCGGACGGCCGTAACCTGGCGACGCCGAATCTTATCGCCATTGCACTACTGGATGTTGAGTTTGGTCGCGTGGTCCGCGCTCAGCATTTTCTGGACTTTGGATTGGGATAGCACAGTGACCCGCGTGGGCACCTACTTACAGGTGCTCACGATGGTTTGGCTGATCTGGGAGTTGGCGGTTACTGAAGCGCGAGTTGTGGGACTGCTTCAGTCCTATGTCTTTGGCGCATTGGTTGCTTCTACCGGCACCATCTACAACTTCATGGCTGGACGCACAGCGGCCCAGTTTGCGGCGACGATCCCGGGAAAGGTTGTGTGGGAAACGTACCGCTACTCCTTCGCATTTCTTAATGAGGACGACCTTGGATTGGTGCTCGCGTTAAGCATACCGGTGGTTTTCTATCTGCTGGTTTCGCGGAAGGGATCTCTCTTGAAACTGCTGTGCTGGCTGCAACTCGTGGCCGGTGTCACAGCCATTCTGTTAACCGCGTCGCGCAGCGCCCTGGTAGCGGTGATCGCCGGCCTTGCGATGTTCCCACTGACTGTGTTCCGGCTGCCGCGGTGGCAGAGGGTCGCCTCGCTGGTCGGGTGCTTTGGTCTGATCGCCTGTGGGTCATATTTAGTACCGCAATCCTCGTGGAGCCGGATCTTCACGTTTGGATCGGACCTGTTCCAGGGCACGCTGACGCATCGGACCGTGATCTGGGCAGCCGGCTTGGGAGCGTTTCGCGACCATGCGTTCCTGGGCGTCGGGGCGGGGGCGTACGGGCCCACCATTCTGAGGGTGGTGGACGTGCCGTATGTCGCGCACAACACCTTCCTTTCGGTATTGGTCGAACTAGGCGTTATCGGCGCCTTGCTGCTGTTCGCATTACTGGCGAGCATTCTCTACAGTGCCCTACGGATGCAATATCTCCAGCGGTGTCTCTGGTTCACGCTCCTGCTGACCTGGACGGTTGGGGTGTCGGCGTTGACGTGGGAATATCGCAAGCCCACGTGGTTTCTATTCGGCTTGTTGACGGCTCACGTCTACTCGCGTCGACAGGAAAACCGCGCTGTCGCAGCCTCCGCGCCGTCTAACTAGTTCAGAGTAAATAAAATTCTCTCGATAAGAATGGGAACTTGATGCGAATCCTCGTTACGGGCGGCGCAGGATATATTGGCAGCCACGCTGCACGACATCTTGCGCGGCAGGGTCATTACGTACGCATCTATGACAATTTGTCGACGGGTCACCGCCTTCTGGCGCAAGAGTTCGACATTGTTGTTGCGGATATCTCTGACCGAACGAGGTTACTCGCAGCTATGGATGGCATCGATGCGATCATGCATTTCGCTGCGTACGCTTATGTAGGCGAATCCGTACAGAATCCACGCAAATATTTCGATAATAACGTAACCGCTGCGCTGGCGCTGTTGAACACCGTTGCAGACGCTCAAGTTCCCTACTTCATCTTTTCGTCGAGTTGCGCGATCTACGGCGATCAATCGGAAATCCCGATCACCGAAAACACACTCAGGAATCCAATCAATCCGTACGGCGCTTCCAAATTGGCCTTCGAACATGCGCTGGAAGCCTACAGCCGCGCCTATGGTTTGCGTTTTGTGAGTTTGCGGTATTTCAACGCCGCCGGAGCCGATGAAAGCGGCGAAATTGGCGAATTGCACGATCCGGAAACTCACTTGATCCCCTGCGTTCTAGAAACAGCCGCCGGACTCAGGGATTCCGTCGACATTTACGGGAATGATTACCCAACACCGGATGGCACTTGCATTCGCGACTACATTCACGTCAACGACTTGGCGGACGCACACCTACGAGCGTTGGAGTACCTGGGACGGTCGGGCGAATCGATCGCGCTCAATTTAGGTACAGGTAAAGGCCACTCCATTCTAGAAGTGATTTCAATGGTAGAGCAAGTTACCGGGCTCCCGGTGAAGAGACGATTTTGTTCGCGTCGTCCTGGCGACCCGCCGATGCTCGTCGCGGATCCAGCTCAGGCGGAAAAGACTTTGCAGTGGCGTTCCACTCGATCTCTTCGCGGCATCATAGGCACCGCGTGGAATTGGATGCGAAACGATGAGAGCAGGCGTTCAGTGGATCTCGTGCAGCGCGTGCAGTTTTCGGACGTCACAAGCCAGGCTCGCTTGACGCAATAGCTCTCTTGACCGGATGAGTCAATGCACGTGTTCACGTCGACCTTGGACTTCGGAGCTGAAGCGGGCGGTCACCGGCGAGATGTTGCGGGTTCTCAGGCCGGGCGGCACAATCTTATGACTTCCGTTTCAACAACCACGCACTACGGCGGCCTAATTCGCGGGTGATGACCAGCATGGCCGATATGCCGCCCATATAAAACCATGTCTCTTTCTAAACGGTTTCGAGTCTTGCACATAGTTCCTTCGTTCAGCGTCGGCGGCGCCGAGCAATTTGTCGGCCACCTGATGGTCGGTTTATCGCAGACGCATGACGTTAGCGGAGTAGGCCTGTATCCCGGCAGAAACAGCCCTATCGAAGCAAGGTTACTACGAGCCAATATTCCGCTATGGCATCTGGGCAAACGGCCTGGTTTCGACCCGAGAATGTTTTCGTGTCTGGATCGAGTGTTGAGAGAGGCAAGGCCGCACGTGGTCCACACTCATATGTCGGTCCTGCGGTATGCGCTTCCCGGCCTACTACGGCGTCGAATCCCAGTGGTTTTGCACACGTTGAACAACATGGCGGAGCACGAGACGGATGCTTTCGGCCGTGCCCTTCAATGGTTCGCGTTTCGCGGGGCGGTCCTTCCGGTGGCGGTCTCGTGGGCGGTGGCCGCCAGCGTCAAGCGTGTGTATGGCGTGGAATGCAAGACGATGGTTCCGAATTGCATACCGGTCGACAGGTACCGTGCAAGCCTGGCCGACCGTGCCCGCTGGCGAGAAAAAGAGCGGTTCGATCGCGACGCAATTCTCTTTACCTGCGTGGGGCGTCTGGAACCACAGAAAAACCCGTTGCTACTAGTGCAAGCTTTCGCTGCGCTGAACAACCCGCGAACCCACCTCATCATGTTGGGAGAAGGCAGTCTCCGGGAACAACTGGCTGCTTACATACGGGAGCATGGTCTCGAGCGCCGCGTCCATTTGCTCGGCAAGCGAAACGAAGTTCCAGAGTGCCTTGCGGCGTCGGATGTATTTGTACTGTCCTCGAACTGGGAAGGGAATCCGCTGGCGGTGATGGAAGCGATGGCGGCGGGTTTGCCGGTCGTTGCTACGGCCGTTGGAGGAGTTCCCGAACTCGTTGAATCTGGGCGGCAAGGGATTCTTGTGCCTCCCGGCGACTGCGCGGCGTTTACGGACGCGATGCGAACTTTGCTGAATGATCCCGAGAAACGGACGGCGATGGCGAACGCCGCCCAGGCCCACGCTACGGCGGCATTCAACGTGGAGCGAATGGCTCAGGGCTACGAAGGCATATACAGGGCTGCATTGGCCGCCTCCGGCCTCGCAAACGCCGCCGCCGCAGCCTGAGACGAAGCACAAGAATAACGGATGAACGCGTGAAAATCATCTATGTCACGGCCAACCTCCCGCATGGCTCCGATGAGGCCTTCCTCATCCCCGAGATAAATCAACTGATGCGCTCAGGGCACGAGGTGCTCGTCGTTCCGCGCTCCCCGCGGGGTAGCATCGTTCACGGTCGCGAACTCGTTAAATGGACGCGGAGGGAGGCTCTCTATTCACTTCGTGTGCTGAAAGCAGCCGGGGCGGAAACTCTGGCGGCGCCCGGTCAGATAGCAGGGGCAGTGGGACTCCTGCTGGGTGGCAGGTCGCCGGCGGTTGCAATCAAGAATCTCGCAATCGTTCCGAAGGCGCTCTGGCTCGCCCGTGTTGCTGTACGGTGGGGAGCCGACCACATCCACTGCCACTGGGCGGGCACCACTGCCACCATGGCCATGCTGGCAAGCTGGCGATCGGGCGTCCCCTGGAGCTTTACGGCGCACCGCTGGGACATCGTTGAGAACAACCTGCTGGCGGCGAAAGCGGCGAGCGCCAGCTTTGTGCGCCTTATTTCTGGGGACGGTTTAAGGATCGCCAAGGCATTGGGCCTCGGGCTCGCGAACAACACCCGTGTCATTCACATGGGCGTCCCCATTCCCAACAGGGTCCGGAGGCGATACGGGCCCAGGCCCGTCGTGCTGTGCCCAGCCCGCCTTGTGGAGGTCAAGGGTCATCGCTTCCTGCTCGAGGCGTGGCGGATCCTTCAACGCAGGGGCCTGAATGCGGAGCTGTGGCTAGCCGGACAGGGTGAACTAAGGCCGCGGCTGGAAACGCTTAGTAGAGCTCTGGGCCTCGCCGGTTCGGTAAAGTTCCTGGGCGCTGTACCGCACGACGAGCTCCTGAAGGTCTACGCAGAAGTCCCCGTTTCCGCCGTTGTGCTAGCCAGTATTGACCTCGGCTCCGGGGTCCATGAAGGTATTCCCGTGGCGCTGATCGAGGCCATGAGCTATGGCATACCGGTTGTGGCGACGGCGACGGGAGGAACGCCTGAGCTGCTGGTTCCGGGAACCGGATTGCTGGTGCCGCCTGCGGACCCGCCTGCTCTGGCAGACGCCCTTCAGAGCCTGCTCCGGGACGGCAAGCTCAGTGAGCAACTCGGAGATTCCGGTCGGCAGCGTGTGCGTGAGGCCTACGACATCTTCCAAGTCGCCGCCGAGCTGGTAACGGAATTTGAAGCAGCCACGCGGACTGCTCCGGCGGTGCTGCAGTACGCCTGAAGTTTTTCGGAAGAGATTCTAAAAACAACGCTAGTTGTCGGACAAAGGAACATGTTGATGATTCTACTCCTGTTGGCGGTAGCGCTATCCTACACGGGAGCTTTTTGGCTCCGCTTCGAGTTTGCTCTTCCGAGTTCAGTGGAAGTGGTGTTTTTCCTCGGGCTGAGCATCTTCATCCCGGTAAAGGGCATCGTCTATTGGACGTTCCGGTTGCAGGCGAGCAGATGGCGGCTCGTGGGCCTCTTCGATCTCTATCGCCTGGTCATTGCAAATATCACCGCCTCCGCGCTGGCGTGCGTGGTCACGGCAGCGATGGCCGGACTTTCTTTCCCGCGTTCCATCTACATCCTCGACGCGGCGCTGTGTTTCCTGGCTACGGCTGGTATCCGATTCAGCGTGCGCCTATACCGGGAAGTATTCCTGTTGAAGGCCGCGGAAAACCACTGCACCAAGACGATTCTCATCTATGGTGCCGGAGAGGCGGGCTTGATGCTCGGGAGAGAAATCCGCTCGAACGCGAAGCTCGATACCCGGATCGCCGGATTCCTGGACGACGACGAAAGCAAGCAGGCTAGCTCCCTGATCGGCATACCGATCCTCGGAGCGGGCCGAGATGCTGCATGCCTGGTTGCGCGATTCGCCCAGGAGCGGAAGCCGGTTTCCGAGATCGTCATTGCCATGCCGTCGGCGACGGCTCGGCAAATGCGGGCGGCGATCGCTCACTGCCGGGCGGCGGGTGTGCCCTTCAAGACTCTTCCCAGCGTGTCCGAATTGCTCAACGGCAAGATCTGCCGACAGATTCGCGAGGTCTCCGCCAATGATGTGCTCGGGCGGGAACCCGTTCGCATCGACGAAAGCAGGATCGCCCAGGCCCTGGCTGGTGAATCCGTCCTCGTGACTGGGGGTTGTGGCTCCATCGGTTCAGAGCTCTGCCGCCAGCTAGCCCGATTTACCCCTCGGAAGCTGGTGATCTTTGACCAAGCGGAGAGCGAGATGTTTATGCTCGCGATGGATCTGCGCGCAAGGTATCCGAATCTTGACCTGGTCACCGAAATCGGCGACATTTTTCGTGCCCCCCGCGTGAGAGATACCATTTCACGTCACGCCATCAGCGTGGTCTTCCATGCCGCTGCCTACAAGCACGTGCCGCTGATGGAAGAGCACGTCACGGAAGCCATTGAAAATAACGTGATTGGGACATACAACGTGGCCCGGGCTGCTCGTCAGAATGGAGTGAAGAAGTTTGTCCTCATCTCTTCCGACAAGGCCGTAAACCCGACCAGCATCATGGGTGTGACCAAGCGTGTCGCCGAGCTGATCGTCTCGGCAATGCCGCTAGACGGCAGCCCCAAAACGGGCGCATTCGTCTCAGTCCGGTTCGGCAATGTACTTGGCAGCGCTGGAAGTGTGATCCCGATCTTCCAGCGGCAGATCGCCTCCGGCGGTCCCGTCACGGTGACGCACCCGGAAATGCGCCGCTACTTTATGAGCATTTCCGAGGCGGTCCAGTTAGTGCTCCAGGCTTCGACGATGGGCGAAGGATCGGAAGTATTCGTGCTCGATATGGGCGAGCCGATTCGCATTATGGAGCTGGCCTGTAACATGGTCCGCCTTGCCGGACTCGTGCCCGGCGAGGACATCGATATCCGCGTTACGGGCCTGCGTCCCGGTGAAAAACTCTACGAAGAACTCCAGCTCGACGGCGAAAACATTCTGCCGACTCCTCATGAAAAGATCACACGATTTCGCACCCAACCACCGAATCCGCGGTACCTGGCCTGGTGGCTGGAACACTTGCGAATCCTGTTGATGGAAGGTAAAAGCGAAGCCTTGAAGGCGCATCTGCTGCTGCTGGTGCCCGAGTACCAGGGTTCCCATTCCGCGAGCGTCGAGCAAGACACCGATCGCCTGAAGCCGGTGGTGCCCGAGTACCAGGGTTTCTATTCCGCGGGCGTCGAGCAAGACACCGCTCGCCTGAAGCCGGCAGCGGCGCAACCGTCGTAGACAAAATCAGCGCTCTCCGATGCGCCCTTCCCTGTCAGACATGAGCCTTTTTCAGCGGTTTATAACCGGGTTCTCCGGCGGATTCGTGCTTGCGTTTCACGAAATCCCGCCGGAGCGGTTGGCCGAGTTCGTGGATTGCTTGCGACCCGCCCAGGCGGTTCACTTATCGGAGCTGGTGCAGCGCAGCAAGGCGCGCCGGTCCACCTCGGGCATGTTCGCGATCACGGTGGATGATGGCGTGGGAGAGACCGTCAGGACTCTGGCGCGGCTCTTTCTCGCCAGGGCGTGGCCCGCCACCTTTTTCCTCCCTACTCGGTATCTCGATACGGCGGAGGGACTGGTGTTTCAGCGGTGGAGGAGGTTGAAACCCCTCCTACCGCGGAAGAAGCTGGAGGTGAAATCCGGCGTCATCGACCTCTCTCCTTCGAACGCAGTGGCTGAACTGTCCCGGAAGATGGAACTGCTCTGGCATTCGCAGCGCCTGGAATCCTATCTTCCGCTCACGATGGAATTGGCCGAGATCGTCATACGCGAGAGTGGGTTGACGACGGCGGCCATCCAGCCGCCGCGTCCGATCACTTGGCGGGAGGTCGCCGACATTAGCAAGAATGATTTGATTCGATTCGAGAGCCACGGTGTGTCGCACGCCGCCATGTCCTCGCTTACCGAGGAAGAACTTGTGTTCGAGATGAAGCACAGCCGGGACTTGGTGACGGAGCACACGGGGCGCCCATGCCGGCATCTGGCTTATCCTTTCGGGAACTGGCAAAGCATCGGGGCTCGGACCGCCGCCACGGCCGAACGCTTTTACGATTCGGCGGTCACGATGAAACTGGGCCACGTGGACTTCGCCAACCCCTGGCTGCTCCCGAGAATCCCTCTTTATCCCAAGAATTCAATACTGTTCGCGCGGTTGAAGATCCTTCTCAAATGCGGTGCTGTCAGTTCCGTGAAATCGGACCGCGCCGCCGCATGAACCGGACACTGAACGGAAGGACTGCCGCCCAATCCCGGAGAGGCTGGATGGTGCCGGCTGCAGTGAGTCGGGGTAACGCTTCGAATAGAGCGCCGATGTCGTTGCTACCTATTATCTCAGTCTGCACTCTGAAACTCTCTCCGGTAAAGCGCGGACAATTCCGTGCGGTGCTAGCTCCTTTGTTTCTGGCCGGGGTGATCCGCTGGTTGGAATTGCAATGACTTTGAGTCTCTGGACGCCGAATCGTGGAGCCTTTTGGAGTTGAAGGATATGTGTGTTTTACCGAAAAAGCCCCGGCGGGCATCCGAGAAATTTCAAAAGCGAGGTAGGGAACCGTGAAATTCAGATTAACGAATAAGCCAGTTCGCTCCTGGCGTCTGCTTGTTCTAACAGGTGTTTTGACATTGTTTGGTCAGTGTGCGAGCGCCGCGACGTATTATGTCGCGACCACTGGCAGTGATTCCAATCCTGGAACTCTGGCTTCCCCCTTCCGTCACCTAACCACAGCCGCGGCGACCGCCACCCAGCCCGGCGACACAGTGATCGTCATGGACGGCACCTATGATAACGAGGGCATAGTGGCTCCCAACGTTGTCGTAATCCTCTATTATTCCGGCACTGCGGGCAATCCGATCACGTTCCGGGCGCAAAATCGCGGCAAGGCAATTCTTGATTCGATGAACTCGTCGACGACGACCAGCTGCGATGGTGCCTCCGCCTATTTCGGCCTGAAGAACGCTTCCTTTATTGTCATCCAGGGATTTGTCATACAGCGCGGCTGCGACTCAGGCATCCAAACCAACGGCGCGGCTCACGACATCACCATTCGATGGAACGAAATCAGAAACATCGCCAATCATACCGTGACTGATCAGATCGGCCGCAACGGAATCTATCTGCACGCCTCGGAATACAACTTCACTTTTTACGGGAATTCTTTTCATGACATTGGTCGGACGGACGGCCAGACCCTTTTGCACTTTGACCATGGGATTTATTCTCAGGGCCAAAACATGACCATAGTCAACAACATCTTCTACAACATGAACCGAGGTTTCTCGATTCAAACAGCGGATGGAGCCAGCAACTGGCTGGTGGCAAACAACATGTTCGCGTTCGGAAACGCGAACGGGCAGGCTGGCCAGATCATGTTTTGGAACAACAACTCCAACATCACGATTCGTAACAACATCTTCTATAACCCCAATGGTTCGGCCATCACTCGATACGCCGCCACAATCTCGGGCTCCGCCTTTGACCACAACCTCATCTATGGCGTCAGCGCTGTGATATCGGACCCGACCGGCCTCACGATCGGCACAAACCAGATCGGCGTGAACCCGCTGTTCGTCAATGCTTCGACGGCGCCCTACGATTTTCATTTGCAGCCCGGCAGCCCTGGAATTGACGCCGGGGTTACCGACGTGGGCGCGTATGAGTACCCGGGATTCTCGCTGGACTTCCCGTGATGGCCCTCGAAGTAGTCAGAGTAGGCATTGTCTGCGCCGCTGCCATGATCCCGTTTGGAGCATGCCTTGTACTCGTCTAGACGCTGGTTCCGGGCCGCAGCGCGGAAATACGCGACGTGATAGCGAACATCTCTGGCGTTCTGACCGGCCTGCTAGTGGCTCTGGTAGTAAGAACGGCAATGAGGAGAAGGGGTCTGTGAAGATATCGGTCATCATTCCGTGCCGCAACGAGAAACGGCATATTTGCGAATTCCTCGACTCCGTGCTTGCACAGGATCTCGAGCCCGGTTGGGAGGTCGAGATACTCGTCACCGATGGCCTGAGCGACGACGGGACCCGTGAGTTGCTCCGCCAATACGGCCAGAAGGCGCCTCACGTCCGCATGATTGACAACCCCGGGCGAATCGTATCCACCGGGCTCAACGCAGGGATCGGCGCGGCCACTGGGGAGATCATCATCCGTATGGACGCTCACACGACATACGCGAGAGACTATATCCGCCAGTGCGTGAGGGTTCTTGAGGAAACCGGAGCCGACAACGTGGGTGGCCCGTGGGTTGCAGAGGGCCGAGGGCTCATCGGAAAGGCCATCGCCGCGGCCTTTCGATCTCCGTTCTGCTCGGGCGGCGGAAAGGCGCACGAACCGAACTACGAGGGCGAGGTTGACACGGTGTACCTGGGGTGCTGGACTCGAACTGTTTTCGACAGAGTCGGTCTGTTTGACCCCGATCTGGTGCGGAATCAGGACGATGAGTTCAACTTCCGCCTGCGGCGATTCGGCGGACGGATCTGGCAGTCGCCACGAATCAAGTCATCGTATACGCCGCGGACGTCCGTTGGGGCGCTGTTCCGCCAATACCTGCAGTACGGCTTCTGGAAGGTGGCCGTGATTCGGAAGCATCGAGCCCTGGCGTGCTGGCGGCACGCTGTACCCGTCGTGTTCGTGAGTTGGATCCTGAGCTCGCTGGTGGGGATCGCGTTGGCGGCATTGCTTGGGATGAACACGGTTGCTTCCGGAATCGCCGCCGCATTGGCGACTGGACTGTTCGTCTATCTGTTGGCGTGTGCCGCCTCAACACTGCCGTTCACCCGCTCGCTGGAGCCGCGGGCTCTGCTGATCCTGCCCGGCGTAATCGCCGTGTACCACGTGGCGTATGGGCTGGGATTTCTCATTGGAGTCTTCAAATTCACGGGGCGCGGGTCCGGTGGGATCGCTCCAGCCCGGCTCTTCACGGCCCTAACGCGATGAACCACAACCTACGTTCGCTCAGTGCCTGACCCAACCTTGGATTCCGTGCTTTGGAAAGCCGCCACAAGACAAACCGGCGGCGTCTGCAAGTTCTCTCGGCCGTGAACTTTTTATGAACTGGGTGAGCGATGTTGAGTGCGGTACTGGGCCGGGGGCGATGGCTCACCTTCCTCTTGGCCAATGCTGCCCGAACAGAGACTAAGCTTTGTGTCTTTGTTTCGCGGCAAAGGGCCCGGCATGATTCTGCGGAAGACCGTGTAACAGATACAGATTTGGTGGACGCGGGTGTTCCTTGAACCTTCGCACCGGCGAGCGGTGCCCTTGCGGCTTTCACTTTTGTGGCCGTCGATAATGCTCCGCCCTTGCGTGGCTGCGTTTCGCGAATTACTACAAATAAGCTCGGATTCCCAAACGGAAATTCCAGTTTGATTGATCACAATGCTTTTTGACTCTCCTGCGTATTTCGTCTTCTTGATCCCTGTTGTGCTGGTGTACTGGCGCCTCAGTCACCGCGCGCAAAACGTCTTCCTGCTTCTCGCAAGCTACTTGTTTTACGGCTGGTGGGATTGGCGCTTCCTTGTACTCATGATCGGCAGTACAACGATGGATTTTCTGATTGCGCAAAGGATCGAGCCCAGTAATGCCAACCCCAACCGCAAGAAGTGGCTTATTTTCTCACTTGCGTTGAATTTTTCGATTCTCGGGGTCTTCAAATACTTTAATTTCTTTGTAGATTCCTTTTCGGGCGCCCTAGCGACATTGGGCATTCACCATATTCCTCTGCCGTTGATCCGCATCATCCTTCCGCCGGGAATTTCGTTCTATACCTTTCAGGAAGTTGCCTACATCGTGGACGTCTATAAGGGTAGACTGCAGGCCGCCAAATCTTTCGTCGACTACGGTCTATTTGTCAGTCTGTTCCCACACTTGATTGCGGGCCCGATTCAAAGACCGGCACACCTACTGCCTCAGGTTCAGACAAATCGTTCCCTCGATGCTGATCGGTTTTTCGATGGGATGATGCTGATCTTTTCTGGCCTTTTGCGCAAGTGCGTGGTTGCAGACAATTGTGCGCTTCTGGCGAACGCGGCTTTCGGTGGCCAACTGGGGCCTCCAAATTTCTGGGTTGTTCTCATCGGGGTCTATGCATTTGCCTGGCAAGTCTATGGAGACTTCAGTGGTTACAGCGATATCGCGCGGGGCAGCGCTCAATTGCTGGGATTCCATTTTATGGTCAATTTCCGGCAGCCTTTTCTGGCACAGCGGCTTCAGGATTTCTGGCGGCGCTGGCACATCAGTTTGAGCACATGGCTTCGCGATTACTTGTACATTCCTCTGGGGGGCAGTGCTAATGGCGAATTGAAGACTTCCCGTAATCTTCTCACCACCATGACCGTGGCAGGTCTCTGGCATGGTGCAAACTGGACCTTCGTAGTGTTTGGAGCCATCCACGGCGTCGTTTTGGGCGTTGAGCGCTTCCTTTTCCCGGTCAAATCGAAGCCAGGAGATGCAGCTCAGCCTCCGCGCTCTGAGAGTTTCTCCTCCGTTTGGGTACAACGGATTCTGACCTTCAATCTCTTCTGCTTGACCTTGATATTCTTTCGGGCCACCTCACTCAGTTCGGCCGTGCGGTTCCTGGCTGGACTGTCTAACTTCACTTGGCGGAGCGAGTATGCCTCGGCGTTCTTTATGCTGTGTATTTTCTCCGTGCCTCTTTTCTTTGTGGACCTGATGCTGGAAGCTGGCAATCAGGAATATCTATTCGCAAACAGGGCCTACGCAGTTCGGACAGCGGTGGCGCTTGCCGCTCTCGTTGTACTTACCTTTTTTTCGGGGAATGGTCTCAATGCGTTCGTCTATTTCCAGTTCTAAATCTGCGGCGTTATTCTATGCGAAGGTGCTTGTCGTGACCTGCGCCATTTTCCTCGTGGGCTTGGAGGTTTTTTCCGTTTATCTGGTCAAACATCATTCGTTCACCTATGCGCGCGTTTCGCGGCAATATGGCGAAGCCATCAAGGTGCGCCCCTCAAGACCTGGCGAACCAGCGTCAGTTCTACTGGTAGGTAATTCCTTACTCTTGTGTGGAGTCGACGTAGACCGATTGCACGAGTTGACCTCCGACAGGATGCGGATCTATCCCATCTTCCTGGAAGCCACTGGTTACTATGACTGGCTCTATGGGTTGCGCCGCCTATTTCGTCGGGGCGCAAGCCCGCAGGTGGTGGTTGTCGGTCTCCCAGTGGATCTTTTCCTTGGAACCGGGATACGCCAGGACTATTCCCCCCTGATGCTTTTTGATGCCCGAGACGTCCTCGGTGTGGCTTCAGATTTGAGGCTGGATAACACTGCAACGAGTAACCTTTTGCTGGAGCATTCGAGCACATTTTGGGACAGGCGCGGCGCCCTTCGAGCAGAGGTTCTCCGTCGGATTGTGCCCCATTTCGAAGACCTTTTCTCGCTCGTAAAGACAACGCCGACGATTCCGCAGGGGCCTGAATTTGAGGCGGTTGCAATCTCTCGCTTGCGGGCCCTGCGTGAATTATGTGAGGCGAATGGTGCCAAACTGATTATTTTGGTCCCGCCGACTCCATCTTCGGAGAGTGCGGTGCACCAAATGGCCATCGCTTCACAAAAGGTCGGAGTGCAGACATTTGTGCCGATTGATCCGGGTGCGCTCTCATCAAAATTTTACAAGCCAGATGCACTCCATCTTAATTCCGAGGGCGCGGCGCTTTTCACATCAGCATTGGCAACTGATTTGGCTAGGCATCTCGTGGTTCGGTAACAAGTGACCTTGCGAGATTAAAAGCTAGGCTAGATCACGCTGAGCGGCAGCTCCTCTGGACTGGTGACCGGCCCAGCGTGGGCAGCGGCAATCTGAATATGGCCTGGGCGATTGTACCGCCGGCAGTGTCACTGATCTATTCCCATTGGTCCGCTCAATAGTGCACTGCCTTAGGTATTTCCCGGTCGCATTTTTGGGTATCCACCCGCTTGTCTTCCTGTCGCGACTAAATCATTAAGTAGTGCGACAGCGAGCCATCCCCAGAGGTGGCCGGGAGCAGGAAAGACTGGATGACGTTATCCAGAGTGTGGAGAAGAAATCTCACTCGTGAGTTAGGTGCCGGGATGAACCTGCCTCTTCGAACGGAGTCCGCAGGCGGTCCTGTTCGGTGGTCCGTAACGAAAACAATTCCAAGTGGAGGAATAAAAATGAGGAAACTGATCGCGCTGCTAATCGGATGTTTTGCGTTGGTTCTTGCATCGACGGTCCGAGCCCAGAACGGTGTGAACAACGCCGAACTGAACGGCGACTATGCATTTACCTTCAACGGGATCACTGGGGGCAGTGGCCCCTCGACTGTTTTTGCCGCCGTGGGAAGATTCACGGCGGACGGGGCCGGGAATTTGACGAACGGCGAACTGGATAATAACGGTGTAGGTTCCGGAGGCTCGGTCGCTCAAGCGTTCACCGGGACGTACGCCATCGGTGCGGACCACAGGGGCGTAATGACCTTGACCATTGGCGGGGGTGTTGTAAAGCTCGCATTCGCCATGATGGCCAATGGCAATGCAGAGTTTATCAAGTTCGATGCCGGGGGAGGATCCGGCACGATCGGCTCGGGGACCATGGAAAAGGTGGACACGACTGCGTACAACACCGCCAAAATAACGGGTGCTTATGCATTTGGTGCTGCCGGCCTAGACAACTTGAACAATCGAGCGGCCATTGCGGGCAGATTTACTTCAAATGGGGCGGGTACTCTCACCAACGCGGCTGGGGACATCAACGCCTATGGCACCGATTATTCCATGTCCTTTACCGCAGCGACTTACACCGTATCCGATATGACCACGGGGCGCGGCACAATGAACCTCTCCTTCTCGTTTGGCGGAGCACCAGCGAACTTGAATTTCGTCTTTTACGTCGTGAACGCGGGGAAGCTGTTTGCGATGGAGAGGGACACGGTCACGACGTCGACCCCCCTCCTAAATGGCGTTGTGCTGCGCCAGCAAGGTCCCGCGGGAGGGTTCTCCAACGCCTCGCTCGATGGCAACACGGTAATTTACCTCACCGGACTATCCACGGGCTGTGGTGGCGTGGGTGGCGTGCCCAAAGCCGTCGCAGGTTTGCTCACTGCCGACGGCAATGGCGCCTTCACCCTGACCTTCGACGAGAACTTCTGCAGCGCACCCAGGTCCGTCACCGCTATGGCCGGGACGTACAGTGTGACAAGCAACGGGCGGACATCGATCGCGGTCGGAGGGTACAGCTTGGTTGCCTATTTGGTGAGCTTGAATCAGATGTTCCTCTTCGTCGCGGATTCTAATGTGTTGTTCGGGTTCGGTGAACCCCAGGCACCAGGGTCGTTCACCAATGGCGCGGTGAACGGTAGGTATGCCGGCTTCACGACCGACCCGGTGGAGTTTGGTGTGGTTGTCCTCTCCGGCGAGTTCACGGCGGACGGTGCCAGCCCGACGGGCAATATCACCGGTACCGAGGATATCGGCGCATCGAGCGGACCGGTCCCGGGCGTGGCGTTCAATGCCACATACTCCATATCCTCATCGCCAACAAATGGAAGAGGGACCATGTCAGTCACTTCCGGCTCTGGGAGTAGCGCTGCTATTTACGTGATCTCCTCATCAAAATTCGTGGCGGTCCCGTTGAGTGATCCGAAACCCGCAATCCTGATCTTCGAGCAGTCTTCACCGCCTTCAACCGCACCCAGCTACACCCTCTCAGCATCGCCCACCAGCTTGACGATTACACAGGGAGGCAACGCCACCAGCGCGATCAGCGTCACTCCGCAGAACGGCTTTAGCGGCAGCGTCAGCTTGTCTGCTTCGGGTCTGCCGAGCGGCGTGACCGCGTCGTTCGGCCCCAACCCCACCACCACGACGAGCACGTTGACGCTCACGGCCGGGAGCGCAGCCACCACCGGCACGGTCACAGTGACCATCACGGGTACATCTGGCACTTTGACGAATACGACCACGATTACCCTCACCGTCACGCCCCCACCCCCGCCCCTTCCAACCGTCTCTTCGCTGGACCTGAACCCGACGAGTGTCATCGGCGGCAGGCAATCCTCCACGGGCACGGTGACGCTGAGCGGGCCAGCACCCGCAGGTGGTGCGCAAGTCCTGCTTTCCAGCAGCAACCGGGCGGCTAGCGTGCCTTCCAGTGTGACCGTTCCGGCCGGAGCGACCAGGGCGACCTTTACGGTGAACACGTCCATGGTTCTTGTCACAACCTCGGCCAACATCTCCGCTTCTTATAACGGTACGACACGAATGGCGACCCTTACGATATGGTTTTAGCGGCCTGGAGTTGAACAGTCGCTGATTGGCAGGTTTGAGTGGGTACGCCCCGTCGATGTGCCAGTCATGCCAGACGGCGCTCTGCTGGTCTCCGACGATTTCGCCGGCGCGATATATCGAATCGCATATCAACGGTATTGCCCGAATTCCGCGAGTTTTGACGCATGCCAGATTTGGCCCAACACGACAGAATTAGCTGTGGGGCCGGCTGAAGCCCGACAAACGGACGGACGGTCTCGGGATTCGTAGAGGGATCTCATCTGATTGTGTTTCAGACCGCATCGCACTTGTTACATCGGGTAACGGACAGACGCTGCCCTTCCTGCGGCTGCGTTGAAGTCCGCCGCTCGGCCAGAAAGAACTCCTTCGAGGCCGCGTTGTTGCCCTTCTTGTTGACTCGCCCCTTCCGATGCGAAAACTGCGGTAATCGCTTTTATGGCCTCGCGTTCCGAAGAAGAGCTCCGGCCCGCGACGATGCGAAGCCAATGTCGGACCTGCCACAGGATTATCCCGTTCTGGCCTACGGACGCGGGGAGGACGAAGAGCCTTTTCAGGAGGAGACAAACGTCCGTGTCTTGAATCTCCGCGGCGGACTTATCACCCTAGCCACAAGAGTGGAGCCTGGCCAACACCTCGTTCTTATAAACCTGGCCACCGAGGAAGATCAGCCGTGCCGCGTGGCGTTCGTGGGCGAGCAACATCTCGGTCGAAACGTAATTGGAATTCAATTTTGCCGGGTTGCCCGGGAATTCTGGTACATTGACCGTCCCACACACCGGAAATCGAGCGCTTCCACTGCAGAACCCTTCTGGGAGCAATAACTGTTCCCAGTTGTTCCCCCGTAGTTTCAGCCTCCGCCATTCCCCCACCAGTGGTTGAGATTCTCTGCAAGCGTCCCGCTTCCAAAGTTCGTGTGAACTGAACCCTTGAACTCAGACACCGGGAATGGACACGCCTTGCGGTGTGCCCTCTCATCAGAGGGGATGCAGTCGAGAAATGGAGTGAACCCTTGAACTGACACATTAAGATTGGGCACAGTTTCCGAGAAAGGAACCACAGTGAAGAGACGTACGAAAAGATAAAGGAGGCTCACTTGACCTGATTGACGGGCCCGCCGGAGAGTTGAATCGCGCAAAGAGTTCCGGCAGGGCCATCGTGGGACCCCGAAAACCAGCGGGGGTCAATCGTTGCATCTCCTGCATATGCAGAAAACCTAGTTCGAATTTGGCCGCAAGCACTGGGCGTGGTTTCCTAATGAGCCGCGGAAGTCTGCAGTCGCCTTTTCCTACACCCGCGGTTTACTGGCACGGAGTACTGTCGAGCAGGGTGCCAGAGCCGGTGATAATGGCTTGGTTCCCGGACACGATCAGAAAGAATGGCGCAATCAGGTCCGCGCCTATCTTCGTCTTCATTGACTGCCTCCCAATAGCCCTTGTCCCATTCGCCGCCTGGAAGTGAATTGCGCGGATACGGATTGTCGTGGAGGTCGTTCCCTCGCCAGTAAGCTCTCTGCCCTTCATCTTTTTCGTCCATAGCCCTTGCGCTCCCTTCCCACTAGGTGGCGAACTGGTTGCCGTGCGCAAGCCTGCGCAGCTCAGTGCTGGCAGCCCGAGTACAGATCGCCAGGACTATCAGGTCCGACAGCGTAAACTGCCACTGCATTTATAGCGACCCGCGCCAGCCAAGTTGCAAAATTGTGATTTGCCCTCGAAACTGTTGATGTTGCGGAAAGTCTGAAGCGGGACGTTTTGCAGGTTGTCTTCAGCGTCTTTGCGCTTTTGCAGCATACGCAGAGAACACTTGTAGATTTGGCTGGAGTGCTTCCTAGCCCATTCGGCGAATGCATCCTCACTCCCGGATTGCGCTCTCGCGACCGAGATGTTTTCTGGAGTTTCCATCCCTATCGCCCTTCGTTCTTGCGGCGAACGCCTTTACCGCGACTCGGCGTCGTCGGGAGGGCCTGCTGTCAGCTCTAAAGGGGATCACCCGAAAGGAAGGAAAGAAGGCCCTCCTCTCCTTCAAAATTGAGAATACAGAACCCCGAAAGACTCGCAATCCGGTAAACCCTGGCATTTTACAGCCGAAAATCACTCTAAACCGTGACGATTGAAGCTGTGGGGCTGGATGGTGCCGGCTGCAGTGACTCGGGTTAGCGCTTCGAATATAGCGCCGCTACGGCGCTTAGTTGACGGTTATCGAGACAATCGTCGGGGGCATTACTCCAAGTACGACCGGGTACTCATATGCGCCCACGTCGGTACTGAGGCCTTGCGGGCGGGCAACCCCGTCAAAATCGAAAAGGACGGCGGAAAGGTTAACCCCGGCGTCAATTCCAGCGCCTCCCAGTTGCGCATGAAAATCGTAGGGCGCCGTCGAAACATTGACGAACAGCGGGCTCGCGCCGATCTGGTTTATGCCGATCGTGAAGCCGGTCACGTCCGATATTACGGTGCTGACGCCATAAATAAGGTTGTGGTCAAAAGCGGAGCCCGTGATTGTGGCGGAATATCGAGTGAGGGCCGAACCATTGGGGTTATAGAAGATGTTGTTGCGAACCGTGATGTTGGAGTTGTTGTTCCAAAACATAATTTGGCCGCTCTCGCCAGTGACGACATTCGACAACGCGAACGTGTTGTTGGCGATCAACATCGAGTTGGCGCCGTCCGCCAATTGAATGCAAAAGCCTTTGTTCATGTTGTAAAAAACATTGTTCATGATCGTCACATTCGACGCGTGCGTATAGATCCCGTGATCGAAATGATTCAACGTCTGGCCGTCCGTGCGGCCTATGTCGTGGAAAAGATTGCCGTCGAATATAAAGTTATATTCCGCATTGTTAAGGTAGATTCCATCCTGGCCGATTTGGTCGGTCTGAGTATGGTTGGCGATGTTCTTGATTTCGTTCCAGCGGATCGTGATATCGTGGGCGCTGTCGTTGCTGTGGATGCCCTCGTGGCAGCCCCGCTGAATGACAAAACCCTGGATCACGATGAACGCGGCATTGCGCAGATTAAAATAGGAATACGCGCCGTTACAAGTTGTACCGGTCGCCGTGTTCATGCTGTCTAGAACCGCCTTGCCACGGTTTTGGGCCTTGAACGTGATGGGGTTGCCTGCCGCGCCGGAGGAATTCAACGTCACGACATAATTGGGATCGATTTGGCCTTCATTGTCGTAGGTGCCATCCATCACGATAACGGTGTCTCCCGGATTGGTGGCCGCCGCCGCACCTTTGGAAAGGTGGCGGAAAGGGGCACTTGCAGTTCCAGGATTGGAATCACTGCCAGTGGTCGCGACATAATACGTCGCGGCGCTCGCACACTGACCAAACAACGTCAAAACACCTGTTAGAACAAGCACACGCCAGGAGCGAACTGGCTTATTCGTTAATCTGAATTTCACGGTCAATACCTCGCGCGTCGGCCCGAAGCCTGCTTTGCGGATTTGTGTGTGGGCCGCGGTCTCAACCGGTAGACTGATCATAGACGAACTCTCTCCAAACCATCGCCTCACGGTATCACCGCCTGCATTTCGTTGGAATAAGTGCTCTCCTTACCGCCAGAATCCACTCCAGTTGCCACGTAAAAATAGGTTGTGCCGTTCTGCACACTCGAATCTGTATAAGTCAGGCCGCTTACGAGTGAAGAATTCAACTTAATGTACCCGGTGCCGCTCACCGTGCTGCGATAGACGTTATACCCGGACACAGCCGAGGTACCCGCCTTCAAGGTCAGCGCCACCGAATGTTGTACCGGTGCAACGCCCGTTCCCGATAAAGACACCGATGCGGGCGACCCGTTCGCGTTGCTTACGATCGAGATGCTGCCGTTTACGCTCCCGGCCGCGGTCGGGCTGAACAAAGCAGTAAGGGTGAGGGTCTGTAACGGAGAAAGCGTGACGGGCGCGCCTCCACCGGTAATCGAGTAGCCCGCTCCGATCACACTCATCTGCGAGATCGTCACGTTGGAATTGCCAGTGTTGGTAAGGGTGATGGTTTGCGGGGCGGAAGACGTGGCTGTCGTGATGCTGCCAAAGTTCAGGCTCGTCGGGCTCACGTTGAGACTCAGCGTGGCGGCGATTCCTGTACCACTGAGGCTCACCGAAGTGGGCGACGTGGGTGCGTTACTGACAATTGAAATGTTGCCGGACGCGGCGCCAACTGAGGTTGGCAGGAAAGCCACAATGATTGTGGTTTGCTGTCCAGCATTCACACTCAAGGGCAGCGAAAATCCACTGACAGTGAAGAAGGCCGAGCCAGTTTCCGTCACTTGGGTAATGCTCAGTGTGGCCGTGCCGGTGTTGGTGATGATCAAGGCTTGGGACAAGGTACTCCCGACCACGGTGTTTCCAAAGTTGAGAGAGGCAGAACTCACCTGAATGCCTGGCGTCGGAGTTCCACTCACCGTCAGGGTCGCCGCTGCGCTCGTCACCGTCCCCGCCGTGTTGCTCACCACCACATCGAATGTTGATCCGCTACCTGAAGTCGTCGCCGCCGGCGTCGTGTAGCTCGCCGAGCTTGCCCCCGCAATGTTTGCCCCGTTCTTCTGCCACTGGTAGCTCAGTGGCGCTGTCCCCGCCGCCACAACCGTGAAAGTTGCCGTCTGCCCCACCGCCACTGTCTGGTTCGCTGGCTGCGTCGTGATCGATGGCGCCACTGGAACTGTGCTCACCGTGAGCGTGGCCGGATTGCTGGTCATACTTCCGGATGTGTTGCTGACCACCGCCGTGAACTGCGCCCCGTTATCGGAGCTGGTTGTAGCTGCCGTGCTGTAGGTCGAGGAAGTGGCACCGGAGATAGCCGCCCCGTTTCTGTTCCACTGATAGCTCAGCGGTGCGGCACCTGTAGCGGCCACCGCGAAACTAGCCGCTTGACCCACTGTCACCGTCTGATTCGCTGGCTGCGCCGTGATCGATGGCCCCGTCCCCGTAGGAACTGAAGGGTTTGCGGCAACTAACCCGGAGCATCCGGCAAAGCTCATGATCGCTAAAACGGCCGCGAACAGCGCAAGGAAAGCGAATGCGCCATTCGGAGCTGGATGCTCGTTGGCCTCGACCGAACACACCCATCCTGCGGTCCTTGTTCGCACGATTTCTCCGGGGGCTTAAAGCAGCGTCTGAACGGAACGGGGTTGCCGTGGTGGCTGCTCTGTCTTGCCCAATTCTTTGTGTTCCGACCTGTGGCAAGACTAGACGGAAGATGGTGTTTTGACTACTGGTGAAAGGGCCAGTTTCGGGGCAGCGGAAGAAACTGTCCGACACGATTGAGAAACTGACCACGCGGCCCATCTACTGCAAGATGGCGTCTGGCGTTCGCAGGCCAGCAATATCTCGGTCGGACAAAGCTCGTGTGAAGTGAACTCCTTGAACTAAGACCCTGAGAAATGGGCACCCTTTGCTGGTCTGCTCGCGCACCCCTGAAGCCTCGAGTTCTTGGTCAGATAACTCAATATCCAGAATTTGCTCGTGCAATATACAGGCCCTTGGTTTCGCTACGAACTGAAACCCTTCCGTCCAAGGGCTTGTAGCATTTTCGACACCCGAAATCCTTCTCGCTCCAGCAGTGACTCCAGGCTCTGGCAAACCAGGACATGGTCATCGGCGAAGACGATGCGAATCGCCATTGGAGGCCTCCAGTGGAAGCCGAATCAAGAGCTTCGTTCCACGCCCAGGAGCCGAGTTGATCGAGAGTGTTCCTCCGACCGCATTCAAGCGCTCCTGGATTCCGATCAATCCCAGCCCTCTGCGCTTACCTTCGTGACGCGCGCCGCGGACATCAAACCCCACACCATCATCCCGAATGGAGCAGCACAAAGTCCTGTCTTCTCGCCGGACTTGAATCCAAACCCGGGTCGCCTTTGCGTGTTTCGAAGCGTTAGTGAGCGCTTCCTGTACGATCCGATAGAGTGCTGTTTCCACCGCGCCGGGCAGTCGACCCGCGAAAGCCGCTTTGACCTGGATGGGAAGATGAGTGCGTTTCGAAACGCTTTCCGCGAGGAATCGGATCGCCGGAATCCAACCCAGATCATCCAGTACGGTCGGACGGAGCTCATGAGAGTACCCTCGCAGCTGCTGTTCAACTTGATTCAGTAATCCTTCAAGGTCTCTAATCTGCTCTTGTTTGTCCGGCAACTCCGCCGCCAAATTCGCCAGCGCGAGATGGACGGCAACAAGAACCTGCCCCGCCTCGTCGTGCACTGCATACGCGATTCGCTTGATCTCTTCCTCGAGCGTTTCATTGAATTGACGCAGTGCCTTCACTGCATCCTGAAATCCGCGGTGCGCCATCTCGTAGGGAGACAAACTTTCTGCCAGGAAATCGGCGCTCGCCCGTAGTAGCTCTCCATCGCGCTTCTCCTTTTTTCCTTCGCGAACAATCCCCTGTAGAGCCTGATGATGAATAGCCACAATCTCCACGAGGCTCTTTCCTTCGGTCATCGCCTTACGTCCGAGCTCATAGGCGCGGCCCAGCGCGGCTTCTCCACTCCGCGTCGCATATTCATTCAGCGCGGACCGGTAGTCATCTCCAAAACTTGTTTCCTGTTTCGTTGTTCGCTTGGCCGCCATCTTCATGGGCGAATTCCCGTCAATCGAGCGACCAAGACGAGCGCGTCGTCATTTCCACGGCAGTACTGTCCAAGGGTTCTATCCGCGGCCCTTTGCGGAGCCTCCAGACCGGACAGGTCCTTGACAAATTCGCTTCGAATGCCATCCGTGGCAAAAATCAGTGTGTCACCTTGTGCTATCGGAAGCACCGTGGCCTGAAGCGGAGGCAATTTCGAACCGACAACACCGGCGCGGAGAAGCAGTTCCTGCTCCACAATCCCTTTCCCGGCGCCAGCGCGCATCAATACTCCTTGAACATTCCCCACACCGAGCCACGTCATCATGCCGTGCATTGGGTCAATGGAAGCTAGACTTAGGACGATACCACGCGTCAACCGAAGACTTTCGTGACACCTCTGCACGAGAGAAATAACCGGTTCGTCCGCATCCGTCTTGAGGAGGGAGGCGGCTGCTTTGGCCGCGGCGCCAGCCTCTTCTCCGTGACCAATCCCATCAATTACGGCAACAAGAATTCCACGTTGGCCGCAACACACCAGATGGTGATCGCCCGATTCACACTGTCCGGGAAGGACAAACTTCGCCACGCCATATTCGATCAGCGGTACGCTTATTGTTTCCACTTTTTCACCGTTACGGTCGTTCCCCGGCCCGGTTGGGAAGTGATTTGAAACTCGTCCATTAGGCGCCGCACTCCCGGCAACCCCAGTCCGAGACTGCCAGACGTGGAGAAACCATCTCGCATTGCTTGAAGGACATCCGGGATTCCGGGACCGTCATCGGAAGCGACGACCAGGATGCCATGACGGCTCGAACCATGGATTGTCTTCAGTGTGATCTCACCCTTGCGAGCGTAAGACACTATGTTGCGTGCGAGTTCGGAAATAGCTGTGGCAATGAGCGTCGAATCAGTTGTCGAAAAGCCGAGCTCTCCCGCCAATGCCCGGCCTCTCTGGCGGGCTGCGACAATATCTTGGTCCGAGTTGATGGCCACTCGGATTTCTCCAGCCGACACTATGGCTCTCTCTTACTCTACACTCTTGAACTTTTGTATTAAGTACGCCAGCCCCTCTTCCAGGTCTAGCGCCGTCGCAACACCTTCAAATGTCATTCCCAGCTGCACCATCGCGAAGGCAACCTCCGGCTGAATCCCCACGATGACCGTCTCCGCACCCCGCAGGCGGATCATGTGCGCGATTTCGCGGAGCGTGCGTGATGCAAACGAGTCCATCACGTCCATTGCCGTGACATCGACGATGACCCCGCGCGAGCGATGCTTCACGACCTGTTGCACCAGGCCGCGGCGCAACTGGTTGAGGTCCGCGTCCGAGAGGGCTGCCTGAAACGTTGCGATCAGCACAGCTCCCTGTTTGAGAATGGGGACTTCCACGTTGCCCTTCTTCCGATTCCCTTAGCGTGGTTCCGGCAGCGTCACCACCTTGTATCCCAACAATCTTTCTGCCTGTTCGATGCCCCCCTGCAGGTCGCCCACCGTGTTCATCTTCCCAAGGTCCACACCGATGGTCACCAACGTCTGGGCAATCTCTGGCGAAAGGCCCGTGACGATGACCGTCGCGCCTAGTAGCCGGGAGGCTTCGACGGTTTGCACCAGGTGGTTCGCGACCGTGACGTCCATCGCTGCCACACCCGTGATATCGATTACGACCACCTTCGCACGGTTTGTCCGGATACCTCGCAGGAGCTGTTCCGTTAACTGCCGGGCGCGCTGAGGATCAATCACACCGATGATTGGCAGAATGAGCAACCGCTCGCGAACCTGCAAGACAGGCGTCGAGAGTTCTCGAATCGCTTCCTGTTGCTGACGGATAACGCGCTCACGTTCCTGTACGAAGCCCACCGCAACGGTATTCGCGATACGGTTAGCCGCTGGCTCGTACGCATCCAAGATGCGGTTCAGTTTCTTGAAATCCGTCTGATATTTCGCGAAGAGTGAACGCGCCAGGACGTCACGCAAGAGCAGAACGATTCCCACAACTTCGTGTGTCTCGACGCCTCGCGGAATGATTCGTTCCGAAAGGTTCCGTGCATACGCCTGCAACGCTTCAAATGTTTCGGTTTCCAAAGCTTCGACGTAACTGTCATACACCGAAGTCGCTTCCGCGAAGATCTCCTCTTTTGTCATTGCGGTAAGCAGCCGCGTTTCCGAAATGCGCACCACCCATTCCTCGCGGAGTTGGGTCCGGTTCTGACGGAGGTGCGCGACAAGTTCTCGAAGCAATTCTGACTGCGCTTCACTTCGCGTCAATTCCACCTCTTGGTTGTTTCGTGTCCCCAAGTCCTTCGAACTGCTCTCTCGTTTGGCCATGAATCTATTCTCCTCGCCTTGAATGGCTTGGACCCGTTTCGTTCAGCCACTTGACCTGTGACAAATCCGGAAGCTATACCATGACTTACCTGATACCTCAAACAGGTGAACCCTTGCAAGCGGGCTAAGGTGAATACCTGAGTTGTGAGAGGTCCAGTCAGACCGCATGGATTTTCTCCTATTCCTTCTGGTGCGCGAATACTATGTGACGCAAAAGTACTAAAGGAATTACCCGTATAAACACTACAGTTTTTCCCGGCTTGCCAGCTATCCGTGCCAATGAAACGATGACCTTTCCAGGAAGGGGACCTTTCCATACGTGCTGGCAGGAGGCGTCATGGCGCTACTCGGTTCGCAAGGCAGCAGCGTCGCGCAGGCTAGTCGCTTGCCGAACGGGATGTCCCACCGCAGGGTTCTGTCAATGGATCGACGGAAGCGCCTTTCAGAAAAGGACCTCGAAGAGATGCTCCCCTCCGCCTTGCTGGCTGCGGACGAGAAAGAACTCCGCTATCTAGCCCTCACCGATGACCTGACCTGCTTGTACAACCGGCGCGGTTTTTTTGCTGCGGCGACGCAGCAGCTAAAGCTGGCGCGCCGAAACGCGCAGGGTTTACTCCTGTTCTTTTGTGACGTTGATAATCTGAAGAAGATCAACGATTCCTACGGGCACCACGATGGAGATTTGGCAATTGTCCGCGCTACTGACGCGTTGGAACAAACATTCCGTCGTTCCGACATTCTAGCCCGCCTTGGTGGCGATGAATTTGCCGTGTTGGCCCTGGAAGCCTCCACGCAAAGCCAAGGTGTGATTCTCCGTCGCTTGGCAAAGAGTCTGAAGAAATCGAACGCAAACGAATCTCGTTACGAGATGTCGCTCAGTGTCGGTCTGGCGCGGTTCGATCCGAAGCATCCCGTCTCCCTTGGTGAACTCATTGCGCAAGCTGATCAGGCCATGTATGAACAGAAACGGAGCCGACCCGGAGCATGCTTGAGCAAACCATGAAATGTGCCGTCCAGACTGGCATCTGAATGTCGTTGTTCTGAAAGGGTCCTAGTCACGTGCGTTTAGACGGGAGAATTGAGAAGCGTGTCCCGATGGCCGTCTCTGTGTACCTCATAAGCTTGGCAGAGCCGCGCGCCGCAGAGCGAGTGCTTACGGAAAACGTCAGTGCCCATGGCGCTCGGGTAATAACCAAACGGCGCTGGCAACCCGGCGAACAGCAGCGAATTACTCCGTTGTCAGGCGACTTTCATCTGTCGGCTTGGGTAGTCTACTGTCAGTCGCTTCCGCATGAGAGCTTTTGCGTGGGGTTGGAGTTCCGCGAATGTTCCGTCAATTGGGGGGATCGCCTTTTGTATAGCGTTGCGTGAATCAGACGATTGCAATCCGATTCGGGAAGAAAGTTGACAACACTGCTGGTTCACGCCATCGCGCTGAACCACCTCATTTCGCCAAAAAGCCAGATGAGTCTTTGGTCGGAGAAACGCCCGTGAATGCTTCGTCGAACTTACAAGAAACAAGCCTTTGGCATACTGCGAAGAGAGTTTGGTTCGACTGCTAGATTTCGGAATGGGATACCAGCGATCGATCGATTTCTACTGGCCCTCATGCAATCATCACCGGCGCAACCGGGCAGTACCGAGCGATGTTCGCGTTAGCTGCTATTGACCGGCCTTCGCGCTGGCGAAATCCTCGCCCTCACTGACGGCAGAGGGCGGCGGCGCCTGCGATTCCGGCATCGGAACCGTATTTCGCGAGCAGTAGCGGGATCTCGCAGCAGCGGGAATTGATGGACCACTTTGGCAGCTCGGTTTGCATGCGGGGGAAGAATTCGCTCATCAATTGTGCTACGCCGCCGCCAAAGACGATTACGTCTGGCTCCAGCAAATCGATCAGGTTGCCGAGCCACACGGTTAACAAATCGGCTGTCACTTCCAAGACCTCTCTCGCTTGCGCATCGCCTGCGCGAAACGCTTCCGCAACGTGTTCCGCTGTCAGTTTCTCCAGGTTGCCGCCGGCGAGTTCCCGCATTCGTGACGGCGTCTTCGATTCCGCCAAGCGCACCCGCGCGCGCTGTGCAATCGCCGGCCCGGAGCACAGCGCTTCGATGCATCCGCGTTTCCCGCAGCCGCAGCGCGGACCGTTGTAGTCGATGCTGACGTGCCCGCCTTCGGCGGCGCTGCCCGTGCGTCCATGATAGATGCGACGGTCGAAAATAATCCCCGTCCCTATCCCGGTGCCGAGCGTGGCATAAAGCACGTTGCGAAATCCTATGCCCGCGCCCCAGACTGCTTCCGCCAGTGCCGCAGCATTCGCGTCGTTGTCGACCTTCGCACAAACGTGGAAGGCGCGCTGCACTTCTGCGGCCAGGGGAAAGTTCCGCCAGCACGGCAAGTTAGGGGGATTCAGGACCAAACCGCGAATCGGGTCGAGCGGACCTGGCGCGCAAATTCCGATTCCCGCGAGCGATGCGAGCGATTGCGGCTGCGCCTCAAAAACTGCGTTGATCGCGCGCTCTAGGGCGGCAAATCCCGCAGCCGCATCTTCTCGCGCGGGCATCGCCACGCGCGTCTGAAACAGGATTGCGCCTTTTGCGTCTACAAGGCCGGCGGCAACCTTGGTGCCGCCGATATCCACGCCGAGCGTGAAATCCTTTCGCTGATCCTCGGCTGCTTGCTCCTTTGGACTCATTTGTTGGTTCCGTGAGGACAGCCAGAAATGGCTGTCCCACATTTGACTACTCGATTCCCAGGCGCTGCTGCATTTGCTCCAGGGACACGCGCTTGGTCTCCGGGTAGAGGAAGAGGACGACGAAGAATTGCAGCACCATCATCAGGGAGAAAAACATGAATGGGTATGCGCCGGAGGATTTCGCGAGCTGCGGGAAGGTATACGCGATAATGGCGTTCATGACCCAGTGGGATGAGCTGCCCAGGGCTTGGCCCTTGGCGCGGACGCGATTTGGAAATACTTCACTGATGTAGACCCAGATCACCGCGCCTTGCGAAATGGCAAAAAATGCGATGTAGGCCACCAGGAACCACAACAAATATTCCTGATGTTGGTGGGTCAGAAAAATGCGAGCGACACCCGCCAGGCACAGCGCCGTGCCGACCGAGCCGATTAGCAGCAGAGTCTTGCGCCCCAGTTTGTCGATGACGGACATGGCTAAAAGCGTAGCCAGCAGGTTCATACCGCCGACGGCCACTGCTTGCAGGTCGCCCGAAAGCTTGCTGAACCCAGCGGCGGCGAAAATGTCGTTGAGGTAGTAGAGGATGGCATTGATGCCGGAGAGTTGATTGAACATACCAATGGTAATGGCCAGAAAAATCGGCAAGCGGTATTTCCAAGCGAACAGCGGCTCGGTTTTTTCGAGCCTTTCCAGATGCACGGAGTTGACGATTTCCTGGAGCTCTTTCTCCGGATCTTCCCCACCCATTTTCTGCAGCACTTCGCGCGCTTCCTCGACTCGCTTTTGTGTGACGAGCCAGCGCGGGCTTTGCGGGATGCCAAACAGCATTACCAGAAACAGCACAGCCGGCAGCGCAGCGACTCCGAACTGCCAGCGCCATTCCACTGCGCCCAGACCCTGGCGCGCGATTACGAAATTCGACAAATAGGCAAGCAGGATGCCGATGACAATGTTGATCTGAAACATGCCGACGAGTCGGCCGCGGATTCTTGCCGGCGCCAGCTCCGCGATGTACACCGGACCGAGGACTGACGAGCCGCCGATGCCTAGACCTCCGAGAAAACGGGCCAACAGCAAGGCGTGCCAATTCCAGGCAAACGCGCAGCCCAGTGCCGAGAGCACGTAGAAGACGGCCAGTACGCGCAGCGTCTCTCTCGCTCCATACTTCTGCCCAGGAATGCCGGCAGACATTGCGCCGATGACCGTGCCGATCAGGGCCATGGCGACGGTGACACCCAGTTGCCGCGGCGTCAGAGCGTAAGCCAGCGTGAGCGAGTGCGTGGTGCCTGCGATTACGGCGGTGTCGAAACCGAACAGGAGCCCACCGAGCGCGCCGACCACTGTGGCTTTGAGCAGGTTGGGGTTAAGTTTCACGGAGTTTTTGCGTCGCGAGCTAGCTCCATTGGGCGCATATCGTCCTCTGCATGGCCTCTGTCGTCAAGGGTGCGTTGGAATTTTGTAGTTAACCCCCTCCCCTATGTTTTTCATAAGTGTTCATTCTAAAGGGAGTTAAAGTCCTTTGTTTTGATACACTTTTGCAAGTGTTGATTCTAAAGGTAGTTAGAGGGGGGCGGTTGGTGAGTAGTGGGTAGTGGGCGGGGAGACATTCCACAGGAGACACCGAGGCAACAGAGAGGGACCGATCCGGGGGCTTGCGAAAGTCGGAAGGTCGGGAATCGGAAGGGAACTGCGGAGAAAGGCGTCCGTGAACGGCGAGTGAAACGGGTTGGTGCGCCGATTTCATGCGGAATGGTAGCATGGACCGAGGCAAGTTGTCAATAGGAATCTTTTACTTGTAAGGTACTCGTTCGAACGAATTGCTAAGTCATTCAAACGCGGAGAGTTGTAAAGAAGATGGGGTGGAAAGGTAACAATTGGTAAGACCCGGAGCAAAAGCGAGGTGCGGGGCAAGCAAGTCAGGGGAATGGCAGGAGTTGTTCGAGCTTGGTTAGGGCGCTTGCGTAGTTGGTTGCTGCGAAGGTGACTCTAAACGGCACACGCAAGACAGGCGTATGCGGCACGCAAATTCTCTGCACGAGCCTGTCGGCCACCCGGCCACCGTCGCCGGACCTTCAAAAAGTCACAGAGAAAGGTGCCCGATAACAGAATTTCAGAGTGCTTTCCCAAGAACTGGGAGGGAGCTTAGACAGGAAATCGAGAACCATTTGACTTGCTGCGTTGCAGGCCCACTCCCCTACGGCCTTTGTACTGACAAAGGCCGTCCAGCTAGCCTGAACGCCGGGTTGTAAGTCGGCCAGAATGTTCTTTGACCGTAGGCTGTCGAGTACCTTGTTTGAAGTTGACCCGACGACCGTCAACTGTTCTTCCCCGGGGATTCCGAGTGGCGGATCGGGCTTGTAATGCAAAAGAGTGTTTCTGACCCGCATGAGAAGTAAGAAATCTTGATAGGGCTGCGCCGACTTCTCGTAAGGCTTACCAGTTAGCATCCAGTGGGCTAGTTGAAATTTTGATTCCAGCCGCGACCGCTCAAAATCTGGCATGAGTTGAGCGAACGAAGAAACTATCTGCGGCTCTTGTGCGTCGTGGCTGTTGTCTGAGGCGAGTTCGATTGACTCGTTCAGAAACGCTTCGAGAGACGCCTCCGCAAAGACAAGGCTAATCAGAGCTGAGTCTTTGCCCCCTTGCCTCAGTGGGGCGTTGATTCCCTTCGCTGCGGCCACGGCTATAGCGAAAATGGAGTGCGCGTTGATTAGTCGGCCAGGCATGTGCTACCGCCGCTGCTCTGAGTTTGGACGCTTCGCCTTCAGAGTTTCCCTTCCCATCGCCGAGAGCCTATCATTCGCCGTGTTCGTGCGGCAATCGTGCTGCTCCGGTCTGAGCGGAGGCAAGGCTTGTAACGTCGGCGAGAAGTGACGAATAGGGTTTGCCATCTTCCATGTGTCGGAGGTATTTTTCGAGCACGTCTGGGTCTGCGAACACTTTTCCCTGGGTTTTGCTCTTGAACAGCCGCTGAAACGCCATTTCCAAGTAGGGCGGTGCGATTCGCTTTTCGACAATGGACTTGTATGTGGCGTAGGCAATGAGGTCTGCGGCCTGGAGTGGAGGCTTGTCTCTTTTTTGTCCCTCCTCAAAGGAAGCGACTCCGAATTTCTCCCGCAGCTCCGGAAACGAACCTAGTTTGGCCAAGATTTTCCCGTACTCATTCATCAACTTGTTTCCGCTCTCAAAAATGAAAGCTACAGGCTCTCGACGCGGAGAGCGTTCTCGCCACATGTTCACAGCCGGAAGGCTGAGGAAGGCGCAGAATCGATATGCGGTCCCGATTGTTGCGGTCGGGAATCGGCGGAATGCTTCGTTGAAATCGGCTTCGTTGACTGCATTACCGACAAGGAGGCGAACGTTTTCGCCGATGATCTCCACCAGTTGATTGAGCCTGGCAGCCTTCAGTTCGGTTGACCAGGCTGAATAGTCACCGACACCATTCACGAATTCGGTCATCCGAAAGTAGCCCTTCGCCAGCTTCCAAGGCGCGATTGTCCGTTCCCAAGCACGAGAGACTTTGGCCCATTGCTTAACACTCGCAACCCCGCCCGCAACGACAACCCAACCCGAGCCGGCATGGGTTCCGCTATCGTCCAGGTACGCCGCCAAAGCAGTCATCGCCTATCTCCATGCGCTACTGTACGCCGTGGGCGAGCGAAGCGGTTACATAAAAGCCTTAAGGAGGGGAGGAATCGAGGAAGTGATCTCGTCCAAAGTTCCTGAGCGTATAATGGGTGCTCAGGAGGAAGGCGATGGACGACGAGATGCAGAAAGAGAATCAAGAAGCCGAAATCCCGATGCGGCCAGCGACGAGCGACCGAAAGGAACCGAGACCCTCGGGAGCAGGAAGATTGAAGAAAAAGAGGCAACAGGCGCGTCAAGGCCGTCGCAAGGGCGGCCGTCGATGAGGAAAATGTTACCCGTGGTTTTGGGCACAGCGATTGCTGCCGACGCGGTTATGGCCACGCGCCATTCCGATGCTCTCGCGCCGCAGCCACACACCGATCTTGAGATTACTGCACCTTTAGCAACCACCGTGTCGCCTATTTCCGCGAGTGGAGGGGCTGGCGGGCCAGCTACCGGGTTTGACATAAGGCAGATTAGCTGACCTGCCGTTCGGGAACCGTTCATTTCATGCGAATTTCGTTCTGAATGGCGAGCAAGTCGGAACGTATTTTTTCACTGTTCTGTTTGAGCACAGTCAGGCACTCTTTGAGTGTTTGCCGGATGCTCTCTAATCCCCAAATTACTACAACAGCAGAAACCAGAATTGTCGCTTCTGTTCCTGACATTCATCCCTCCTCTTAACAGACCACTCTAGTTCTCCCATTGCGTCTCGCTCAAACATAGCTCACGTTCCTGTGAGGGTTATAATGGGCGCTCAGGAGGAAGCGTTACCATGCTGGAAACAGAACCGCTGTGTGTTTGCGGGCATCCTTTCTTGTCTCATAATTCTTCTAGGGACGCCCAAGTGGATCGATCCTAGATTACCGTTGGACGATCTCTCAACCGTTGCGAGCGGATGACCCGCCCCGCCATTCACGCTAAGACATTCGTAGTTCAGCCACTTACAAAAACCCTAGATTAGAGCATTAGGAATAACGCACGGATACCGCTCATGTGCCTTATTTTAACGCTCATGTGCGATTCGATGCGCGGTAAGAGGGTTGGGAATCAACGGCGGGGGATGGCCAAGCGCACCTCCTGAGACGTAGTTGTATGGTGTTACCATCTAGGGAGGTAACAAGCCCGATGCCTTTCACCTTGAATCGAGACATGACGCAAGGTCCCCAGGATCGAATGTGGAGATTCCACGGAACTCAGACCCGCGAGGGTTCGGACGTGGTGGAAATGTTCGACCAACCGTTGCCACACGACACCGTAGTGCGAGTTTTTCGTGACGAAATGGGTGCAGTCCCCGGTATCGGGCTTGGACGCGATGAGGTTGTGGAAAATTGGGAACGTTTAGAGCCACGATTGCGAGCCGAAATCGCAAGGCTCCTTCCCGACGCCGACTAATCGTCGGGGACGATGTGAGAGGCTACCGCCATTCGTTCGCCGTGCGGCTTCCTAATGGGAAATCGGGCATTTCCACCCTCCACTGTTAAGTCCCAACCCTCGAAATGCATCATTACGTTGCGAATCCTGAAAAGCGTAGGCTGGAAAGACCGGCACTTACAGGCGGGGAAGTCCAAAGAACGCACCGATTCTACTATTTTGATGCACTCTTCCCAGGCACAGAAATAACCCCTAGCCGCGAAGGGGCACCGCGCCTTATTAGCCTGGGCGGGTGGACAGGCTTTTGAATTGGGTGAGGCACGCTTTGGGTTTCGTTTTTCAAAGAGTGCGGCTTTTGAGGGATGCCGGGCTCTCCCCGCAAGAAACGCGGGGAGTTCCCGGTAAAGGCAACCGGGACGCGGAAGGCACGCCCCACAAACCGGGGCAAAGCCCGGGGCTACACTCAGGCTGCGGTCAGCGCGCGGGGCGGAGAGGGCGCTTCGCCGCGTGAAGCAAGGTGCGCGGTGGCGGTATTGACGGATTGCTCGCTACAAAGGATGGGGAGAGATTCATCGCTCGCAAAAGGCGCGAGGCGATGGGGCGGCGGTCCTCACATCCGCAGGCCGACGCTTTCGCAAGAGCGAAAGCGGAAGAAAAAGTCGGCCTGCTCCGTTCGGAATGACGGGTTGAGGTGGCTGGTGCAGGGTACCCAGGCCTCACGGCCTGGGCTAAATTGTGACGCACCTCCGGCGCTTGAGAGCGGATGACGAGATGAACTCGCCGCTACAAAGGATGCGGAGAGATTGATCGCTCGCAAAAAAAGGCGCGAGGCGATGGGGCGGCGGTCCTCTCTGTGCAGGCCGACGCTTTCGCAGGAGCGAAAGCGAAAGAAAAAGTCCGCCTGCTTCGGTCGGGATGGCAGAAAAGCAAAAACGCCCGCCACGGTCGGCGGCCGCTACAAAGTCCGGAGCGCTCGCTTTGTTCGCTAGCCGGGCTGAAGCCCGGCCGCTACAGCGGATGGCGAGGTGAACTCGCCGCTACAAAGGATGGGGAGAGATTCATCGCTCGCAAAAAGGCGCGAGGCGATGGGGCGGCGGTCCTCTCTGCGCGACTCGGCGCACGTCTTTAGGAAAGTTTTGGATGCGAACAAAGGGCGCGCGCAGGAAAAAACCGGGCCACCTGTCCGCGGGCAGGCTCCGCTCGGAATGACGCGTATGTTTGGCGTTGCTTTACGGCACGGCTGAAGCCGTGCCCTGACGAAAACAGGGGTTGCCCGCAGACTCTTTAGTGCTTTGCGTCTTATCGTCGCTTACCGACGCTTGCGGTTGAAAGCGTCTTCGTAACCGCGCAGAAATCCTTTGCGGTATTGTTCTTTGTAAAGTTTCTTGTCGCCATACTCTTTACGGTAGCCGTGCTTGCCGTCCTCGTAGGCTTCGTGCTTTTCCGGCTTGAAGTTTTTGCGCTGCCGCAGATCGCTTAAACCAGCTTGTAGGCCGTCTCGGTAGCCCGTGTCCGTGGCCACGTCCTGGTAGCTCCAATTGGCATAGGCATTGGCATCCGCATCGCTGCGCGGCACGCGATCGGGATCGTAGCTGTCATTCAACCCATAAACGGTGTGGCGAACAGGCTTGTCGTAGTAGCCGTCGTCATACCCATCTTTGTAACCATTGCGATAGCCTTGCTGGAAGTCATCGTGCTCCCCCATGCGCCGGTCATATCCCTGGTCCGCGTGCCGGTAATCTTCGCTATCGAAGCTGTGCGTTGCGTTTCGGCTTAGGTCCGCGCGGCCCTGCTGCAAACCGTCGCGGTATCCGTGTTGATAGCCATGTTCTTTGGCGTCCATGGAGCCGCCGTAGCGGTCCTGAGCGGCGATTGCCCCTGCCAGGAATAACAGTGCCGCAAAAAGCACACCGAACTTTCTTATCGGCCTTAACATTTGTTCCCTCCCTAGCATGCGCATTGACGAGCGAACCCGGGGCCGCGCGCAGCCTATCTCTCAGCCAGGGACCATGCTAGCGGCGACGAAGGCGTGCGTCTGTACAGTTGCGGACACCTTCGTGACCGACGCCGGATCTTTAGGATGGTCGGCGGGTGGGACAGGTTTTTGCATGGGGTGGCGCACCCTTTGGGGTTTCGTTTCTCAAATGTGCGTGTTTTGAGAGATGCCGGGCTCTCCCCGCCAAAAACGCGGGGAGTTCCCGGTAAAGGCAACCGGGACGCAGAAGGCACGCCCCACAAAGCGGGGCAAAGCCCGGCGCTACAGTCAGGCTGTGGTCAGCGCGCGCGGCGGAGAGGGCGCTTCGCCGCGTGAAGCAAGGTGCGCGGTGGCGGTATTGACGGATTGCTGGCTGCGGCTGCGCCCTCAGGATAAGAAGATAGCCGACGCAATCTCATAGTTTGGCCCAGTGGTCGAGGGGCGTTTGAAATTGTGCCACGGTTCGTCCACTGCGTGGGCCGGCGCTCATAAAAACTGAGCGCAAGAAAAAGCCGGCCCACTTCGGTCGGGATGACAGAAAAGCAAAAACGCCCGCCACGGTCGGCGGCCACTACAAAGTCCGGAGCGCTCGCTTTGTTCGCTAGCCGGGCTGAAGCCCGGCCGCTACAGCGGATGGCGAGATGAACTCGCCGCTACAAAGGATGGGGAGAGATTCATCGCTCGCAAAAAGGCGCGAGGCGATGGGGCGGCAGTCCTCAGATGAAGAAAAGAGAGATTCCTCCCTACGCGACCCGGCGCGCAAACAACGCGCGCAGGAAAAAACCGGGCCGCTCCGCTCGGAATGACGGTAGGGGTTGGGTGGTGCAGGGTACCCAGGCCTCACGGCCTGGGCTAAATTGTGACGCACCTCCGGCGCTTGAGAAGATGGCGAGATGAACTCGCCGCTACAAAGGATGGGGAGAGATTCATCGCTTGCAAAAACGCGCGAGGCGATGGAAGAGGTGGGATTCGCGGGTGACATATGCGCGAAAGCGATGCAGATTTTTCCACAGACCTACCACCTACCAGCGGCACGTCGCTGTTTGTAAAATAGGCGAGATTTTACTTCTATGAGGGGTGGCAGATGCTGTTTGCTATAGTGTCTCGCGGCAAGAAACTAGAACCCGCTTGTTTCCGCACCGCTTCAACGATAACCGATACCACGTCCATCTGGGAAAGGAAGGCCCATATATTCCGGTCACCGATCACCGCGATATCCCTTCTTATCTTGCAAATGGCTATTCTCTTCAGATGAGTGACGGAGCCCAGAACCACACCCCAAGTCTAATCAGACCTGAAGCAATCCATGGATGGAGTACGAACGCTAGGGAGCTTTTCTTCCCCGCTCTCTGAGCTTGGAGCTTCTCTTCAAACGCTTTGTGGCTTGTGCGCGGAGTTATACGCGGACAGGGCTTTTCTGAGCGCTGGCTGAAAAGGCTTGACATATGCCCATATGGGAATGTATTATCCTCCCATGCCTCGTGCCGCTACCACCTCCGACGCCTTTAACGCTGTCGCCGAGCCTCGTCGGCGGGACATCCTGAACTATCTGGCGCTGCAGGAGCGACCGGTGGGCGATATCGTTGCGAGCTTAGGGCTGGAGCAGCCTTCCGTTTCCAAGCACCTGCGCGTCTTAAAGGATGTCGGCCTCGTGCGTGTGCGGCGGGACGGACGCCACATGCTTTATCGCACGAACGCGGAGGCGATTCGGCCTTTGCACGAATGGACCAGCACGTTCGAGCGCCTGTGGCAGCATCAATTGCAGCGCGTGAAGGAACGTGCAGAAGAGAAGATGAAGAAAGTTTGATTCTGATTTCAATTCCAGGAGGAACGATGATGATTTCGACATTATCCACGATCGAGAAAATGACGCTCAACCTTACTGAGGAAATCCGTGTCCAGGCGCCGCTGGATGTGACGTTCGCGACGCTGCTCGAACAACTAGGGCCGCTGAACGACACACCGGAAGGGCAAGCGATGAACATGAAGATCGAACCATGGCCGGGCGGAAGGTGGTACCGCGACCTGGGCGACGGAAACGGACACTTCTGGGGACACGTGCAGGCCATCAAGCGGCCGACGTTGCTCGAAATCACGGGACCATTGTTCATGTCCTACCCGGTCGTCTCCAATGTGCAGTACCGATTGAGCGAAGTAGATGGCGGCACGCTGATCAAATTTCATCACACGGCGCTTGGCCTGATTCAGGATGAGCACAGAGAAGGGGTAGGGAAGGGCTGGGGGCATATGCACGCCAGTCTGCGGAAACGAGCCGAGGCGGCTACGCGGCCCGGAAAAGCGGCTGGGCGCTGATCGAAGGGCTCTGGAGTACGCGGGCTACGAGCGTTCGTTACGCGATGGCGGAAGCGGCGCGGGTCCTTGTGGGCGCGACAAAGCCGGCGCGTTCGTGGTCTTCCCGACGAGCCTGGACGATGGCCCAGAGCACGTTGGTGGGTTGGCAAGGCGAGGTAATTAAATCGAAGGCTCCATGGTGAAGTGCGTCGAGGTTCTCGTCCCAATCGGCGAGTCGCGAAGTCACGACTACGCGTATGTGCTGGCGAGACGCGCGCATTGCGGCCACGACATCGCGATAGCTGCCATCGGAGAGCCGGCGGTCGCAGAAGACTAAGGAAACATTTTGCGTTTGCAGAGCTTCCTGGCATTCGCTGACCCGCGAAGCGCAAATAGTTTCGTAGCCCTCTTGGCAGAGAATTGCGTTCAGAGCGCGGCGATTTTCCAATTCCGATGAGACGATGAGGATTTGAGGAGCGGCTTCCATGACGCCTCCAGATCTTTGCTGTTGGCGCGAGAGCGCGCCATTGCGGATGGACGTTGCGAGAGTGGTGCTCGCAGTTATTTTGCTACCGCCCAGCGTTAAAGGCTCAGCCCCATCCGATCCAAGGAGCGCAGGCTAAGCTCGCAAAAGGACATTTCCCATCCATCAACATACGGATAAGGGGCGGGGAATTACTGTATGCGGCCTTACGCCGCGAGCTGCGCGACGGAACGAGGCCTTTTGAGCAGCGATTAAAACCGCTGCAAGCACTCGCGCCATAATTTTTCTCAAGCGGCGGCATTTGCCTCGTCCTCCCACTGTGGCAGGTCCCGTTTGCCGAGCATAGCCTCGGCCGCCCAGGCGCCCAAATACACTGAGAGCGCCACCCCGTGCCCGCTGTACGCCCCGAGCACAATCACGTCACGATGCTGCGTGTGCCGCCGGAAAACCGGCTCCCAGTTATCGGCGATCAGGATCGGGCCGCCCCAGCGGTGACTCAGCCGCACGCCACGCAGGGTCGGATGCAAATCGCGCACGCGTCTTTCGAGATCCGCCAGAAGCTCCGCTGCCTGGCCCTCTGCAACATTTAGCGTCAGCAATTCCCGCCAATCCTCGAGATGTACCAGTCCGCTTCCAAAAATCACGCGGTTTCTATGGAAGATACGCCCCCACAAATACGGCAGATCGACAGTGTAAAACGGCTTCCCTGAGGCGAGCCCTAGCGATGAAATCTGTTCGGACGACACCGGCTCCGTTGCTACCGCCATTGTGAATTTCGGCTGCGCGCGGCCGGCAAGGCCGCTCAGCTCCAAGGATTCGGCGTTTGTCGCAAGCAGGACACAGCGAGCGCGCACTGGCTTTCCGTGGATGTTCAGGACAGGCGATTCCTCCAGGCTCAGGGCTTCGACGGGCGCATTTTCAAAAATCAGCGCGCCGCTTTTGCTCGCCGCTTGTGCCAAGCCGCTCAGCATCTTGCCTGGATCGATCGTGCCTCCGGGCACCTCGCGGGTGACACCCAGCTTGCCTGAATCGTTCCACGCGATCGGGGAATTCGGCAGCACTCCACGCCGGCCGATCTCCAATGCGCCAGGGAGTGTCAGATCGCAGTGGACCTGCAACTCCCGCAGAATGCCGGAAAAACCCGCCAGCACATCTCCGAGGCCCGGCAGGTCCCCTGCGGCTGTTTCCGAGAGGGCCATGCCCCCTGTATGTCCACTGGAGCCCGCGCCGATGCGGCTGGCCTCAAAGAGTGCCACGCGCTTATTGGGTTCCAAATGTCGCAGCCAAGCCGTCGTGGCCAGGCCCGTAAAACCTCCGCCAACAACCGCGAATTCAACTTCTTCCGGCAGCGGAAGGTGCTCGGAATGAAAATTAATGGTCCAGGGCGGCAGACCCCATCGGGGTATTCCTGCCGTATTTGGCGGTAGCGTCGCGCTCATCTGCGTCACCATGCTCTTACGTTAGATACCTGAGTACAAGCCTGGTTGCGATCCGGCAGTCCAGCAGGAGCTCGATTGAACCCTAGGCATGAAACATGACACGTTGGGAACGAGCCAGGTCATGAAGCGAATCCTTCAGCTTTCAACGCACGTCGTTAGGGAAGATGAGAGGATGGGGATCCACGGGGCCATTCGAAGTCGAAATCATCGATGGGATTGCCGCGCTGGCTTCGGCATGAGAGGTTCTACTGCTGGCCCAGTGATTAAATGAACGACGTGTCACACCAGAAGGGCGAGCAGCGTATCGGCGTGGCTCGCAGCCAGAGTATGCGTCCGGTGCGATACCAGTTGAGAACTCGGCAGTTAGACGATTTTGCCTTTGCAGTCTGCGTGAGGGCAGAGGCAATCGAGGTCGGGCGTTTTCTCCATGGCCTCGCACTCCACGCTGCAATATTTGCTGCCTTCGCTAGCCGCACAACTGCAGGGTGGATGCTCGCATTTCCTCTCTTTTGCTGCCATAAGTCCTCCTATCTCCAGAAATTTTCGCGACTCGTCATTTGAAATTTCCTCTGCTGTGGCCGAAGCGAGTCCACCCTATGTCCGTGGTGGCCGGGGCTTCCATACGGCGATGACCTGACCAAGAAGGGTAAGGAACCCCGAGACGGGCTGAAGTCGTGCTTCGATCCTTCGACGCCCTTCAAACGGTGCCCAACTTCAGTGCTATGCGCCTTGTTACGCACTCACGACGAAAAGCTTAGAGACATTTGTGTATGGACGCCGCGCGGTCCACCTTCTAACGTCGCAGAAGGCCCGCGAAACGCGAGAGTCTGGAAAATTGCCAAAAGGAGAGCAGCAATGCAGCATAACGCCTTGATGGAATTGTATGTCGACGAATTGAAGGATTTGTATGATGCGGAGAACCGTTTGGTGAAGGCTATACCAAAGATGGCCAAGGCCGCGTCCTCAGAGAAGCTTCGCTCCGGTTTCGAGGAACACCTGGAGCAGACGCGCGGCCATGTGGACCGCTTGAAGGAAATCTTTGACAACCTCGGCGAGAAGCCCGCGGGCAAGAAATGTGCCGGCATGATTGGCATTATCAAGGAAGGCGAGGAACTCATGGAGGAGGATTTCGAAGGCGAAGTTATGGATGCCGCGCTGATCTCAGCGGCGCAGCGCGTCGAGCATTACGAAATCGCGGCTTACGGATGCGTGAGGACTTGGGCAGACTTGTTGGGGGAGAGCGACGCGAGTGCTTTGCTGGACAAGACCCTCGAGGAAGAGAAAGAGGCTGACGAAAAACTTACGCAACTAGCTGAGGAAATCAATGTGCAAGCCAAGGAAGTAGGAAGTGAGGGCGAGGAAGGCGAAGAGGAAGAAGAGGCCCCGCGCGGAAAAGCACGGGGAGCGCGGGCTTAAACCGTAGACCGCAAGCACTCTCCCCATTCTTCATTGGCCGGCGGCTGGACGTCCCGATAAGGACCCAGCCGCCGTTTTGTATCTAACGGCTATTCCCTCAGCTTTTCTGTTGGAAGGCGGTGGCTCAAGGCTTCTAGCGCCGCGTCCAGAGTTTGCCGCTTCCTCCAAAAGTCCTTCCATAAATCGCCGACGGTTTCCAGCCGAGATGTCACAGTTTTGATGGTCCAAGCGTCAGGGTCGATGTTGCCATTCATAACCTCGTCGGCCGTCACGGGGGTCGACACAGTGGCTCCGGGATGGGCCCTTGCGGAATAGACAGCGGCCAGGGGCTTACCCTTGGCGTTTTGCAACGCATCGAGCAGCACGCGCCCAGGCGGGCGCTTGCGGACGCTGCGCTCGAGCGTGGTATCTCGCGGCAGTTCAGAAGCGACGATCTGGCTAATGATCTCCGCGAAGGCGCGCGTCTGCGCGTACTTGTAAATCGGTTCGAGGGGCACGTAAATGTGAAATCCGGTGGCACCAGAAGTTTTTAGAAAACAGACCAGGCGCGTGGAGAGCAGCACCTTGTAAATCGAGCGTGCCACGCGAAGCACGGTGCTGAAGGGTGTCTCCGGCGTAGGATCAAGATCAAAGAAAACGTAATCGGGATAATCCTGGTTGTCAAAGCGGCTGGACCACGGATTATGGTCGATGCAGCCGAGATTGGTGAGAAAAAGGAGCGAAGGGCGGTCTTGGGCCATCACGTAGTCCATTTCTCCGCCGCGCTCGTCGGAATACACGCGGGCTCGCTTGATCCAACTGGGAATCGATTCCGGCGCTTCCTTTTGGAAGAACCCTTTTTCTTGGATCCCGTTCGGGTAGCGCCGCATTACCAAGGGCCGATCCTTAAGGAAGGGAAGAATATAGTCTGCGATGCGGTAGTAATACGCGAGGAGGTCGCGCTTCCGGATGCCGGACTCCGGGAAATAGATTTTATTCAAGTGCGTGAGAGCGAGCGTCCTGCCATCAACCTGCAGGCGCAGACTCTCTGCTGTGCCGTGGGCCAACTCCTCAAAACCCGCGTCGCTTGCGGGGGCTTTTGGCCGCGAAGTTCGGGTTGCGATAGATGGCTGGTCTTCAGCGTGCTCGGGAGCGCGCTCCGGCCGCGCAGCCTCGAACGTGCATTCTTCCGGAGCGCGGTCTTTACGGATGCCCAGGAAAACGGGCGCGCGCAAGTGATTATCTTCCGTCCAGTTCGCGTATTTGATTCTTGCGACCAATGCGGGCCGCACCCATTGGACGTGTTCACGCAATTTGGGAGGATTGCGCAGAGGTGAATGCGCAACGCGCAGTTTTTCGAGTTGCGCGAGCAGCTCTTTTTGAGTTTTTTGGTCGAAGCCCGTGCCCGCGCTGCCGATAAACTGCAAGTTCTTCTTTTCGTCGTATAACGCGAGAACCAGCGCCCCGAAATACTGGCGCGTGCGCCGCGGCGCCGTCCAGCCGACGATTACGGCGTCGAGCTCGTTCACGATTTTGAATTTGAGCCAGAAGCTCGTGCGAGTTCCGGTATAGGGACTTTCGATCTGTTTCCCGACGATCCCTTCCAGGCCTTTCTCCTTTGCCGCGGCGTACAGTTCTTTCCCTTTCTCGGGTTGGTGCTCCGAATAGCGCACGTCGTCATCGCCGCGAAGCACCTGGCGCAGCAGTTCTTTTCGCTGCAGAAGCGGCGTTTTTCGCACATCGAAGCCGTTACAATAGAGCACATCAAACAGGTAGTAGGTAAGCGGGACATCTTTTATCAGCTTCTGGGAAGGCTTGCTGACGCCAAAGCGGTTTTGAAGCTTCTGAAAATCACTGCGCCCGTTTTCGTCCAGCGTGACGATTTCACCGTCAAGAATGGCGGTGCCGGCACGCAGGTGTCTGGCCAGGTCCTGAAACTCAGGGAATTCCGCGGTGACCTCGCGCTTGGAGCGGGAAAATAGGCGGACGTCGCCATTGTCCACAAAGGCGACGGTGCGAATGCCATCCCACTTAATCTCGAAAAGCCAGCTAGGATCTGAGAATGGCTTGTCCGCGAGCTTGGCCAGTGTAACGGAAACCTCGCGCGGCATCGGGGCCCTAACGGCTCCGGGCAACTCCGCAGGATTGAGTGGAGTAGAGTCCTGGTCGGATCTCTTCTCCTTTTGCGTTTTGGGCAAAGGGCGACCGCTGACCACGGACTCGCCGTGTTCCTCCACATTCCACAGCGGGTCTGCGTACTCGTCTCGGTGTTTGATCAGCAGCCATTCATTTTTCGCGCGGCTGTGTTTCAGCTTGACCAGTACGAAACTTCCATTCAATTTCTTGCCGTGTAAACGAAACTTCAGCTCGCCGCGTTCGAGTTGCTCCGCGGCACTGAGAGGGCCTTCCGGTTCGTATGTGCCTTGGTCCCAGATGATGACTTCGCCGGCGCCATAGTTTCCCTCGGGGATCGTTCCTTCGAACGTGCGGTATTCAAATGGGTGGTCTTCCACCTGAATCGCCAATCGCTTGTCCCCCGGATTGAGCGAAGGCCCCTTGGGAATGGCCCAGGATTTGAGCACCCCGCCAACTTCTAGGCGCAAATCATAATGAAGCCGTCGTGCGGCATGCTTTTGGATAACAAAGATCTTTTCGTCTTTGCGAGCTTTCTTCCCTCGAGGCTCGGGCGTCTCCTGAAAGCGGCGCTTGCGACGGTATTCGGCGAGTACAGCCATTGTTACCGCATTATAGTGCGGCGCAGAGCGCGATCTGCCCTGAAATATCTCGTGTTCGGGAAGGGTCACCGCGTAATAGGCTTGGTTAGTGGGTTTTTGACTCTCCCGGTTCGCTGCGCGAGTCCGAGCGCGTGAAGGCTTTACCCTATTGCGCGCCGGTCTTGCCGACCTAACCATTTGTCCAGGAGAAAAGAAGATGAGGACTTCAGTCTGGAACGGGGCCATCAGCTTTGGCCTGCTCAGTATTCCCATCCGGTTGTATGCGGCGGCGCGTGGCCAGCGCGTCAACCTGCACCAGATTCATAGGAAATGTCACACGCGGTTGCGTCAGCCCCTGTATTGTCCGACGTGCCATCGCATCGTCGACCGGTCGGAGGTCGTGAAGGGGTATGAATACGAGAAGGGGAAGTACATGCTGATTGAACCTGAGGAGTTGAAGAAGATCACGCCGCCGTCGGGCAGGACGATGGAGATTCAGGCGTTCGTCAAAGGCTCGCAGATCGACCCGATATACCTTGAGTCTTCTTATTTGGCGCTTCCGGAGAAGGACAACCCAAAACCGTACGTCCTTCTGGTGAAGGCCCTCGAAGACTCGGATCGAGTGGGAATCGCGAAGGTGACTATGCACCAGCGGGAATACACCGTGTTCATACGGACAAGAAGCCATGGACTGACAGTTCACACAATGTATTACGTCAATGAAATTCGTAGTGTCGAGGGTTACGGCAAGATTGTCCTAGATGTGAAGCTGAAACCGCAGGAGATCAAACTCGCCGAGGAGCTCGTCGAAAGCCTCTCCGAGGATTTCAAGCCGCAGAAATATCACGACACATTTCAAGAGAATTTAAAGGCGTTGATCGAAGCGAAGCGGGAAGGGAAGACGATAATAGAAGAGGCACCGCCCAAGCGGGCGCCGGTCATCGACATGATGGAAGCCCTGAAACGCAGCCTGCAGGATTCGGAAGCGCTGAAGCGAAAAAAGCCGATGAGGGCGCGCCCGGCGGCTCGCGAGCGAGAAGGGCGTCGGCGCTTGGCGAGTTAGCGCGTCCGGGACAGAACAATCTGCCTAATGCATGGTACCGCTACAGCGTGTTGGTTGTACTGGATTTAGCTTATTCCGGCATGATGCCGTGGTTTGCTATTCCCCCTTGCGACTCTCGTTTTAGGATTGTCAGCGCCGGCGGGCATCCGGCACCTGCAGGCGTTTATCAAACACTTGTGACGCGCTGTTCCTGCATGCGTCACCCAGTTGCCCAGTTGTCTCCTCCCAGCCATCGAAGTTTTACATTTAGCGTGCACACGATAGGTTCAAGGATGAAGCAAAACATCACAAGTCCTATCTCCGATTTGGAAGGGATCGCTACCGAGAGGCGCAGTTCCGAAACGGCACGGGACGCTCGGCCGACCTTGAGAGGTGAGGCCAGGCGCACGACGGAAAATACATGGCGCATTTATGTAGTGGCATATAACCGCCTGCTCCGCGAAACATTAGGGAAGCTGTTGGCCAAGCGTAATGATCTGCAAGTTGTGGGGCAGAGCGCCGCCACCATCGAGGCGTTGCAAGGGCTGACGGCATCCCGCGCGGATGTGCTGCTGTTGAATTCCGGCGGCGATGTGACCAACGATTTGTCCATTGTTCACATGGCCCGCATGCAGGCGCCGCGCGTGCGCATCATGATGCTGGGAATGAACGACGAACCTCAGGAATTTCTGCACTGCGTTCGCGCCGGTGTTGCCGGATACGTTTTGCGCGATGCGTCGTCGCAGCGTGTGCTGGAGGCAGTGCAAGTGGCAGACCGTTAAGAACCATCTGTATCGCATGAAGCAAAAGGTAGGCGCGGCAAACAGACTGGGAATCGTGCATCTGTGCCGCAGTCACGGACTGAATGTTTAGCTGGTACATCTCGTACACCCGACCTCCAACCCGAACGAGAGCAGCCAGGCTTCCGCGCGTCTACAACCAGCTGCCCTAAAGATATCTTAAGGAATAAAAAAGGGGGGACAGGTGCCTGTGTTCGGTGTGAGGAGGCAGGCACCCGTCCGTCAGCGAGGGTCGGTCTCGCCATGAGCGTTTTCACGCATGGTGTTAATTCAAAAGGTAAACCACGCATGATAAACCGCAATCAGGTGTTTCCTGTAGCTGAGCAGATTAAGACCCTGAGATCGCAGGTTCTTTATGTGTTCTCCACTCTGCTCGAGGCTTGGCGCTCATGCCGGGCCGAATCTCCAGTTGTAACCATCGCCTGCACAGCTGCTTAGGTGGAAACCACCGGCTTCAACCCGGAGGGCTCGGTTGGAAGTAAGTCCGCTCAGGCCGTCGGCCACCGCCTAATATCCTCGTCCTCGTTCATCACTCAGTTCTGGAAAACTTAAGTTCACGGCTGGTCCTCCACACACGTCCCATCGGAGCAGGTAAGTTCCCGCCCTCTGTACTATGTCTGCCGTATTGTGCGATTCGCTGCGCCCTACCTACACTCAGACGTGGGGTAGCTGTCGCCTGAGTCTTTGTCGTACCGATATGTGTCATTCCCTCTCGCCCAGCCGGATGCTCAGGAGTGACCGTCCATTCGGTGCCTTTCTAACCGAAGGGATTGGAACACCGTTCCAATTGGCCTTCACTAAGTAGCAAGTATCGGGAATCTGGATTAGTTCTTTGCCACAAGTCCAAAGCCACGGGAGAACCGCGTGTTTGCTGACACCGCTAGCAGAGAAGTGCGCCTATCTTTGATTCTTTGCTCCTTGACGATTTTGTTCTTCTTTGCGTGTACTACGCCGGCACAAAATGTGACCACGCAGCACAACGACATCGCGCGAACAGGCGCATACACGACCGAGACGGTCCTCACTCCCTCCAATGTGAATACCAACAATTTCGGCAAGGTGTTTTATTACGTTGTCGATGGTTATGTATACGCGCAGCCGCTGTACATGGCGAACGTCACCATGGGTGCAGGCACCGCCCAGGCTGGCACCAAACACAATGTGGTGTTCGTAGCCACCGAGCACGATAGCGTGTACGCGTTCGACGCCGACGGCAACCTTGGAGCCAACAGCAAGCCTTTGTGGCAGATCACCCTGCTGGATTCCGCACACGGCGCTGCCGCGGGAGCAACCACGGTGCCACCCAGAGACACGGGCGAAACAGACATTGTTCCGGAGATTGGCATTACCAGCACTCCCGTAATTGACCCTGCGACGAACACGATGTACCTGGTGGGAAAAACCAAAGAAAACGGAGTGAACGTTGCTCGCTTGCACGCGCTGGAAATTACCACTGGCAGCGAGAAACTCGGTGGCCCCGTCGTTCTATCCGCGTCGGTTCCCGGGAACGGAAAAGGAAGCCTGAATGGCACGCTGCAGTTCAACGAACTGTGGGAAAATCAACGCGCCGGGCTTCTCCTGCTGAACGGGATCGTTTACATCGCGTTTGGCGCACACAACGACAGCGGACCGTGGCACGGCTGGATCCTGGCCCACAACGCCGCAACCTTGAAGCAGACGGGGGCTTGGTGCTCGAGCCCCAATGGTTGGGGCGCCGGAATGTGGACTGCCGGAGCGGGTTTAACTGCCAATGTTCCGGACCCCGTCAATCATCCCTACGGTCGTCTTTTCACGGCCACAGGAACGCCCAGCTTCGATGCTGTGGCTCCGAATTACGACAACACGATGGACTACGCCGATTCGGTGATCAGGCTCGACTTGGACAATGGCATCCCCACGATGTTCTCAAACGGTGTCACTGTCGGTGACGAATTCACGCCGCTCGATCAAGTTAGTTTGGGCATCTCGGACAAAGACCAAGGCTCCGGTGGCGCGCTTATTCTTCCGGACTCAGTGAGCGGGGGCAATCATCTTTTCGTGCAAGCAGGCAAGAGCGGACGCATCTATGTATTCGACCAAAACAATCTTGGCGGATACCATCCAAATAATACGTCGGACCCCCAAGCCAAAGCTCTTCTGGGTGGCGACTTCTACGGCGTACCGGCGTATTGGAAGGGTAACCTGTATTTTTGGGCCAGCAAGGATCGTTTAAAGGCATTTTCTTTCGCCAACGGCGTATTATCCGCCACTCCCACGTCGACCGGCGTTGAGCCATCCAATTTCCCGGGTTCCACTCCAGCCGTTTCTGCAAACGGAACCACAAACGGTATCGTTTGGAACGTGCGAACCGATGCCTATGCCGTTCCGGGTCCAGAGATTCTTTATGCCCACGATGCCTTGAACGTTTCCAAGCTGTTGTACTCAAGCGACCAGAATCCAACCCGCGACGAGGCAGGCAATGCGGTGAAATTTGTCGTGCCCACCGTGGCGAATGGCAAAGTGTACGTCGGCGCGGAGTACCAACTTAGCGTCTACGGCCTGCTGAACGGTGCAACCCAAGCGGCTATGCCGGTCATCAATCCCAGCGGTCAATTGTTCAATCCATCCATCCAGGTGAGCATCGCGGACTCTTCGCCGAATGCGCAGATTTTCTATACAACGGACGGAAGCGTGCCCACGCCGGCGTCGACGCTGTACACCGGGCCCATCACCGTATCGAGCACGCAGACGATCAGGGCCATGGCCGACGGCCCTGGCTACCTCGCAAGCGTGATCGCCAATGAGACCTTCACGTTGATCACCGAGGTTCCTACGCCAGTCTTCAATCCCCCTCCAGGTAATTTCAGCTCCGCACAGTCCGTGGCAATTACAACGGCGTGGAGCGGTTCGACTATTTACTACACGACGGACGGCTCTGCACCGACCACGTCCAGCAACAAATACGCTGGACTTGTTTCGATAAGCGCGACGGCAACGCTCAAGGCCATTGCCACTGCCCCCAACCTAAGCAACAGTGCGATCTCAAGTGGGCTATATACCATCGTCCAGAACGCCGCCAGTTCGATCAACTTCGGGACCGGCTTTACCGCCGGCGCTATGGCTTTCGTGGGCCGCGCCAAACTGAACGGCGGTCACTTGCGTGTAACGGATGGCGGGGCGAGCGAAGCGTCGGCGGCATGGTATCCCACGCAGGTGAACGTGCGAGGGTTTTCCACCGATTTCGCCTTCCAGCAAACGCCCGGAACCAACCCTCTAGGCGACGGTTTGACGTTTGCGATTCAGGGCGTCGGCACATCGGCCGTTGGACCTGGGGGAGGGGGCCTCGGTTACGGAGCTAACCTGCCCGGTGGCACTCCGGGCATTCCGAAGAGCGTGGCGGTCAAATTCGACCTCTTTAGCAATTCGGCCGAGGGCAACAACTCCACGGGCCTTTATCTCAATGGCGCCTCGCCCACAAGGCCGGCAATCATTCTCGGCAGCGGCGTCAATCTCCAGACCCACGATATTTTCGCCGCGCACATGACCTACGATGGCACGACGCTTACGATGACCATTTCCGACAGCACCGATTCGAGCAAAGCGTTTACAACCTCTTGGCCGGTAGACATTCCTGGAACTGTGGGCGCAGATACCGCGTATGTGGGCTTTACCGGTGCAACCGGGCATTACACCGCCGTACAAGATATTTCGTACTGGACTTATGTCTCGAGCGCTTCAGGTTTCCCAAGCGTCGCCATGCCCATCATCAATCCCGCAACCGGCGCTTATACTTCTCCGCAGACCGTTACCATCACGGACTCCACTTCTGGCTCAACAATCTTCTACACTCTGAACGGCAGCCAGCCCACCACCTCCTCGACGCAATACATCGGCTCGTTCACGGTCAGCACCACCACCACAGTGAAAGCCATCGCCACCGCTCCCAACTTCAGCCAGAGCAATACGACAACCTCCGTTATCACCATTCAGGGTGGTGGCTCAACCACCATCAACTTCGCTTCCGGTTTTACCGCCACCGGCTTGAGCTCCAACGGACGCACCAGACTGAACGGAACTCGTTTGCGGCTCACCGACGGTGGGCAGTCTGAAGCAAGCAGTGCTTGGTTCACGACACCGGTGAACGTGCAGACCTTCACTACCGACTTCAGTTTCCAGCTAACGAATCCCAACGCCGACGGCATGACCTTCGCGGTTCAGAGCGCGGGGACGGCGGCGCTCGGACCCTCCGGCGGTGGCCTCGGGTATGGCGCTGGATTGCCAAGAGGGACGGGCGGAATCCCTACCAGCCTCGCTGTGAAATTTGATCTGTTCCAGAATTCGCATGAAGGCAACAACTCCACAGGGCTGTACACCAGCGGCGCCTCTCCTACCAGTCCGGCGGTCACATTCGGCGGCGGAGTAAACCTTCACAGCGGCGACATCTTCAAGGTTCACATGACCTACGATGGCACGACGCTCACCATGACCATCACGGACACCGTAACCAATGCCACGTTTACGAATTCCTGGACCATCGACATCCCCGGGACGGTCGGCGGAAACTCGGCTTTCGTCGGTTTCACTGCTGGTACCGGTGGGCAGACCGCCACCCAGGAAGTCATCACCTGGACGTACGGTTCGTGATTACTCGGCGCAATTGCTGTTCGTTGATTAAACCTTGACGCGGTTTCGTCGCCGGTTCAGTTTGACCTGCTATCGCTCATCCGCTATAGTGATGAAGCGGGGTGGAGCAGCCTGGTAGCTCGTCGGGCTCATAACCCGAAGGTCGTCAGTTCAAATCTGACCCCCGCAACCAATTTCTTGTTTGTTTACAAGGGCTTCCTGGACTCCAACGGGAAGCCCTTCTTGTTGTGGGCAAGTTAAGGGCAAAGAATTCAGGACTTCTTTGCTCAAAACTGCTCCGAGCCTCTCTGCGACATGAGCGTCATCCCCGATTTGGTAGTGGGTGTAAACGTCCGTTGTTATATCACCCGCCCTGCTGTGGCCCAGCCTATGCTGCTTGACCTTCAGGGGAACTCCCAAATTGTCCATGAGCGTTGCATTCCCGTGGCGAAACGCGTGTAAACCGCAGCGCGGAAGTCCCAGGGCACCAAGAATGCGGTGCAGCTTGCGCTTTACAAGCAGATTTGCATCCCAGGGCGATCCGCTGCGAGCAGAGAAAAGAAACTTCGTGTCCTTATCGGCCTGCCTCGCAAGATGTTTGTGGATCTGGTCTGCCAATTGTGTGGAGATAGCGAGCGTCCGAACAGCGCTCTCAGTCTTTGGGGATTGCACCTTACCTCGCCAGATACTCTGGCCGACTGAAAGAAAAAGATTGGTCAAGTCGATGTCAGTTTTGCTTAGTCCGCAAAGCTCGCCGGCGCGAAGACCCGTCTCTGCTGCCAACCAATAGAACGTCGCTTGTGGTTCCTTGGCGATGCCGATGATTCGGCCCATTTGCGCCGCCGTAAAGAAGGGCTGTTTGGGACGCCGGACTGAAGGAAGGTCGAGGCCAGAGGTTACATCTAGTTCCGTGTATCCCCAAGCCTTCGCAATTCTCCACATCATCGAAATCGTCGCCTTGACGTTGCGGAGTGTTTTGGGTTGAAGGCACGCTCGCAGATTCGAGAGGATCACCTGTATGTCCTCGGTTTGAATCGAACGAACCTCTCGGTCTCGAAGAGTTGGTAGCAGGTAGTGGTCGATATGGCCGTTAATTGTGGGCTGGGATGAGGGCTTTTTCTGATTCAAGATCAGCGCCCTCCACTTTGCAGAGAAATCAGAGAAGAGAATGGTCTTCTTCGGCTGCAGTGCCTGATTCGTAGCCGAGTTGACCTTGTCCAGGTAAGGCTGGAAAAGCCTTCTTGCTTGACGCTCTGAGACGGCTTTCCCGTCAAACCCGCGAATGAGAGCCAGAGTCACCGTTCGATGTTTCCTCCGGATAGCTCCGTTCTCCACGACATCCTCGAGATACCGTCCGATCCAGACATTCCCTCTCCTGCGTACTGAGCCTTGCTGAAACCGTCGACGTGCCACGTTTTCTCCTTCCCGTTGTGGCCGTCGATTCAATCGCGCTGTCTGCGACATTAGCGCTTTGTTACTCATGATTGCAAGGCACCAAAAATCAGAATGACATTTGCCGTCAGCGGACGCGGGCAAAACAAGATCACGTGACGAGCGTGACGGGCTGGAGCGACCTCACGATTCTTTTGGGCAGCCAAAGGCTCCCAAAAGTGGGGTCGCTCCAGCCCAACTCGGTGTTTTGCCCGCGTCCAAAATGATCGTCGCGTCATGCGCAACCTCTACGCTCTTACCAACTTCGTGTCACCCTCAGGGTGACGCGAAGCGTGACGGATAGGGTGATCCGTGTCTTTCGTGCATCCGTCACCCTCCTGACCGTCCACAGCGAGCGGAGAACGATGTCCATGCACAACGCACGTTTCAAAAAACGCGGTCCGATCAGGCGACAGTCGGTTGAATTCTGCGCGTAGATCTCGCTCGCTGATCCGACCCGAGCGCCAGGCCATATAGAGAGCCTCAAACCGATCTCCCTGAAATCGCCGCCGCCCTTCCACCAGAAACTCGAAATCCTCGGTTACCGGAATGACGTACTCGCGGTTATCCCACTTCTTCCGAATTGCAAAGTAACGAACGATGTCGGGGGAAATGTCGGATTCCAGGGGCCTCTGCACGAGGCTTCTGAAGGCCTCCTCCGCCCTTCGGAAAAAAGCGTGCGTTGGCCCGATGTAGAGAAACCGGAAGGTCTTCAGTTGCCGAAATAGCGCTTGATAGGCGGCCAGGTGTGTCCTGAAATCCGATACTGTCTCCGATCCAGAATCCACGAACGAAAAGGTGACCACAGGAGAAGCACCGGGGAAAGGCGGGGCAACGAAGAGCGGAAATTTGTCGACGAAATATCGTATCGTGGGCTTGGTTCCGGGAGTGCCCTCGTAGACCTTGGCCGGTAAAGCGTCCTTCGGCACTGCCAGTTTTTCGCAGAAGAACCTGACTTTGTCCCGTTCGGTCTCCAAGTAATCGTAGTGCGGGTTGGTCAAAATGAAGTCGAGGAGAACCAGCCGCGTGCGAATGAATTCGAAGGAGTGACGCCGGCGATTGCGGAGGTTGTCCTTGTCGATCTGTCCGTAGACGGTCCGAGAGAAAAGATGAAAGATAGAGCCTCTCCGCAGGAAGTCGCGGACAGCCGCGTGACCTCGCGTGGTGAGCTTATGGGCAAATGAAGTAGGGCGCTTGCCGTAGCTTGTCCCGGTATAGTCTCGAAACTGTGCCAGAGTGAAGTAACCAGAGTGGACCGCTACGATGTAAAGAAAGCGGGCTTCAGCTTCTGTGTAGCCAAGTGCTCGGATCCGTTCGATATGATCAGAAGGCAGGTTCATAGTGAGAGAACCTCTGCTGTACGTTCTCGGTGCTCCAAAAGCGCACGGGAGGAGTGCGACCTGTGGGTATTAGTCATATCGATCATTCAAGAGAGCTCACCCATTCCTCTGCCCCTTTTAGCTACTGCCGGGACACACATCGATCATTAGCTCCATGCAGTGGGTTTCTACCTTCGCGTCCGGCGCGTCGTCCCTCGGCCGTCCACGACGCTTGGTGGGTCACCCGGCTGAATCAGGCCCACCAAGCTCCTAGGGAACATTCGGCGAGAACTCCCCTCATATATATAAGGAACATCCAGAAAGGAAAAAGTAAGAAAAAATCTTTGAAATAATTGCAATTCCGCGAAATACCATCCAATCCCACTAAACGACCGGACGAATCGAGTCCGTCGATAACTTCCGGTTAGCCGACCATCCGGGACTTATCGCGTGGCGGCCCAAATCGAAATGCCGAGTACGGCCACTTCCTCGGTGCGCGCGTATCTCGGGAACTTACTAACTTTTGGTCGGGCGCTGAAGAGTCTGTACTTTGCGGCGATCATGCTGCGCGCAAGTACTCATGGACAAGCTGGATCGCAGTGGCGCCCTCTCCCACTGCAGATGCGACGCGCTTGACGGAGCGGCAGCGCGCGTCGCCGACAGCGAACACTCCCGGCATGCTCGTCTCCAAGAAAAAAGGCTCGCGCTCGAGCCTCCACCCGCTGGGCGGATGGCCCGAGCGGAGCAAGTCGCGGCCGGTCAGGATGTATCCCTTGGGATCCATCTCGATGGTGCCTGCGAGCCACTGAGTATGGGGCGTGCCCCCGACGAGAACGAACAGACCGGCGGCGCACCATTTCTCGCGCTTACCGTCTACGCTTTCCACAGTGACCGCCGCGAGGCGTCTGTCTCCATGGCCGTCCACCACCCAAGTCCCGAGTCGCACGTCAATGTTGGAAAGCGCACCGATCTGGCGAATGAGATAGTCGGACATGCTTGCGGCAAGAGACTGGCCGCGCACGACCATCGTGACATGCGAAGCGAACCGCGCCAGATGTATAGCCGCCTGTCCCGCCGAGTTGCCAGCGCCCACGATAACCACCTCTTCGCCTGTGCAAGTTGGTGCCTCGCTCATGGCGGCGCCGTAGAAAACGCCAGCTCCCGCAAAACGCTCGAGGCTAGGTACGTCCAAGCGGCGGTAGGCCACACCAGTTGCGATGACGACTGTCCGGCTTTCTATCTCCGCGCCACCAGAAAGGGTCGTGATGAGCCGCATCCCATCCGCGCGCAGTCTGGTGGCTGCCTTAATGAAGACGACGGACACACCGAACCGCTGTGCCTGCTCAAAAGCTCTATGCGCAAGCTCCCCTCCGCTTATACCCCGTGGAAAGCCGAGGTAATTCTCAATGCGGGAACTCGTTCCAGCCTGGCCACCGATGGTCTCTCGGTCGAGCAGGACTGTGCGCAGACCTTCGGACGCGGCGTAGACGGAGGCCGCGAGCCCAGCCGGGCCGGCTCCCATGATGGCCACGTCGTAGAGCCCAGGTTCCGGCGTGGTCCTGGCGCCTAGCGCCGCGGCTGTCTGCTCGTTGGTTGGGTCGACGAGCACGGCGCCGGAGTGAATGCAAAGCACAGGTAAACGTGATCCGTCGACGCCAGCCTGGGCAAGTATCCGCCTACCTGCTTCCGACTCGCTATCGTAAAACCCAAAGGGGACCGTGGTACGCTCCAGGAGATCGCGCAGTTGGTGGGAGCGCGGATTCCACTGCTCGCCGATGATCCGAATCGCCTCGAAGCCGCGCTCCTGGCTGGTCCGGCGCAAGCCTCCGAGAAGATCGTCGACAACCGGGTAGAGCCGTGTGACCACAGGTTCGCATGGCTTGTAGAGGAAGTATTCGATCCGTCCCGTCCGCATCGCTCCAGTAATAAAGTCGAATGCCGAAGGGTCAAGGTATCGCGCGCTCAGAACCCTCCGAACGCTGGGAAAGAGCTCACGAGCACGCTGCAGGAGCAAGAGGAGGTCTGCGTCCCCCAGGTCCCGCGAGACGATGAGCAGGGCGACGGTGATGCCTGCGACGGAGAGTGCCGCGAGGGTCGCGTGGGCCTCACTCGCAGTAACGGCCGTGCGTATCTCGTATTCGCTTGCGTAACGAGAGGTCAACGCGCCGGCAAATGTCGCGAGGTCGTCCGCGTCGTTGTCAACAACCAGGAAAACTGAGTCGGTCACCCCGCTGCCTCACGTTCAGTCCTTTTCACGATTGCGTTCAAACCCTAGTCGCCTTCAGGCAGGGTCGAGCAGGACATGTAAAACTTGCAGTTTGTCGCTGCCTATTCGGTTGGTCCTTCCCACTTAACGAGCTTCAAATCGAGAACAAAAATGCTGTAGAAAACGGGCACGAGCAACAAGGTGATGAAGGTAGCCACGCCAAGCCCGCCAATCTGCGAATAACAAAGGGGTTTCCACAAAGGCCCACCGTGCAACGCGAGCGGAAAGAGAGCTAGCACGGTAGCGCCGACGGTAATCAACACTGGCCTGAGGCGGACGATCCCCGCGTCGACCAGCGCACGTTCCAGGGGCTCGCCCTTTTCGTGCATTTCCTCGATGAAATCGAAGAGCACGATGACATGACTGACGATGACGCCGATCAGGCTGGCAATTCCCAGGAATGCCATGAAACCGAACGGCGTTCCGGTGATAAACAGAGCAAGCAAAGCGCCCATGATTCCGTAGGGCACAGCCGCAAAGACCAGGAGCGGCTTGACGGCGTGATTGAACTGCAACACCAGTGCAAGAAAAATCGCAGCGATAGAAATTGCCATGACAGCCGCAAGATTCCGGAAGCCTTCGACCTGCTTGGCATTTTCGCCCCCGATAATCATTTTGTAGCCTGGGGGAAGCGACGCCTGGAAGGCTAAGAGCTTTGGCATTGCGGCGCTCAGGATTTCCGAGGAGAGAGCGCCGGCAGCGGGAGTACACTCCACGCTGATGGTGCGGAAATGCTCCTGCCGCCGAATCCTCTGTGATTCCAGATCATTCTTAATCGAGGAAATTTGAACGAGCGGAACTTTCTGCGTACTCTGTGCCGAATATACGTAAAGGTTCTGGATATCGGAAAGTTGCGCCCTTTCCTCAATGCGCAAACGTGCTACAACGGGAATCTGCTTTTGTCCCTCGCGGAGAGTGGCAACGTTGATGCCGCTTAGGGCAGCGGTGGTCGAAGAAGCCACATCCGAGTTGGTTACGCCCGCAAGATTCGCGCGATCCGGGTCGATCACCAGCCTGACGGTCGTGCTTTCCTGGTCCCAGTCGTTGTGTACGCGAGCAGCTCGTGGAACGGCGTGAAAAATGTCCTCGATTTTCGCCGCGAGGGCTCGGAGTGTTCGGATGTCCTCCGGCTCTCGATCGGAAGCGACATCCGCCTGGCTAGAAATCATAATCTGAACGGGTTGCTCGACAGGGTTGGTCTGAAGTTGCTTGACTTCGATGCGGGCTCCGGGCACCGTTGAACTGACGGCGGCCTGTATTGGCGCGACTAATGTCGGCGTATCCTCTTTGTCGTCCACCTGAAGGATGATCTGGGCGTAATTCAGCTGCTGGATTTCCGGCGAGACAGACACCCAGAACCGCGGCCCGCCACCGCCCACGAACGATGTCAGCGAGTGCAAGACTTGCCGGGGCTTTCCGTCTTTGCTCGGATGCAGGCGCCCATAGGCCTCTGCGGATTGGCGTATAGCTAATTCCGCTTGCTGGGTGACCTCGTTCGTGGCGGAAAGGGGCGCATCATTCGGCAGCCAAATGTCCACTGTTGCCCAATACTGGACATCATCGGGGAAGAATTGACTCCGCAGCTGTTTTCCTACAATAACTCCGAGGAGAAGAAAAGCGAACGATCCAATGAGGACCTTCCATCGATGTTCGATCGCGAAGGTGGCGACGCGCGCGTAGAGTCCCGTGAACCCGCGCTGCCGCCTCTCTTCAACGGAGGGCTCTGGTTTATCGCCGCGGCGCAGTAAATAGTAGCCAAGGAGCGGGATGAAGGTCATGGAAACAAGACGAGAAGAGACCAACGCACACGCCATCACGATCGGCAAGCTGTAGAGGAAGCTTCCTGTATTACCCGTGAGCATGAGGAAGGGCAGATACGCCGCGATATTGGTGATGGTGGCAAACATAATGGCCGTGGCCAGCTTCGTGGGCCCTAGCCACGCAGATACGATGCTCGGATGATCTTCAGCCAGGCTGCGTTTTATGGCGTCACCCGCGACGACGGGATCATCAACCAACAAGCCTAGGGCAATAATCAGCGTTGCGATGGACACCTGCTGTAAATCGATGCCCAAGACGTAGGCAAAGCCGAAGGTCATCGCCAAGGTGATAGGAATCGAAATCGCCATGAGCAGCGCGGAGCGCCATTCCCAGAATCCCAGTAGGGAAACCAGGACGACGAGGGCGATGGCCTCGTACAGCGCGTCCATAAAGAGATCAATGTTTTCTTTCACCTGGCGCGGCTGGTCAGAGGTTCGCACGATCATCAGGTCCGCGGGCAAGATTTGGCGAACCGCGGCGAGCTTTTCATCAATGTTCTTGCCGAACTGACTGATTTGTTCACCCGACCGCATGAAAACAGCGACGGTCACTGCGCGGCTACGCTGCCACTTTCCTTCCGAGTCGCACCAGTTGTAGTAGTTCAGAAACTTGGCGGGACTCTGATAGCCTCGACTGATCTCCACCAGGTCGCGCAGATAGACGGGACTGCCGGATGAGGAGGTGCCAATAATCACTTCGCCGATGGCCTTCGCCGACTTAAGCTCGCCGGACGGGTCGATGATGACATTTTTCTGGCCAATTTCGAGGGACCCGCCGGGAAGCGCTATGTTCCGGGCTTGGAGGAGACTCTGAAGCTTGGAAGGTTGAACGCCGTAGTTCGCAAGGCGCTCCTGCGAGTAGTCGAGGTATACCTGCTCAGACAGAACGCCCGCGCGCTGATATTTGGAGGCCTGTGGTGTGCCGATCATGGTCCTGGCCATCAGGTCCGTGAAATCATCCAATTCCCGATAACTGTACTTATCACCTGCGACGGCAGCCATTTTCTTCGGCGCTTCGTTGGTATCGCGAATCAAAACAGGGCCCCAGGCATCGGGGTGAAGCTCCGAAACGCGCAGACGCTCGCGAATGTACCAGTCGATATAGCTCTGAATCTGAGCGTCGCTGCGCGATGAAGATCCGTCGAGCCCAATATAGCCGGGGCCAGCAAACAACCGAACGTCGCGAAACACTCCGTCTTGCTGGGCAACCTGGGTGAAGGAGCTGAAGCCCCGGCGCACCGCATCGGGAGAGACCGACTCAGGGAAGCAATACACCGCGCCGACGCGGGGATTGGTTGATTTGGTTGGCTTTGACCGGCGCGCTTCTTCAATGGCTTTCTGAACACTGCGCGAGCGAATGGCGATCTCCACTTCGTCCAGCCGAGGGCTGGCGACCGTAAGCATCAGCGCCGCAGTGTCTCCATAATCACTCTGGAACTGGATGGGGCCCGCGCCCTGAGGAAGCTGGTTATTCAACGCATTGAGTTTCAGGTTGATGTCGCTAAACTGTTTTTTTGTGTCGGCGACATTTTCCGCCAATTGTGCGTAAATGATCGAAAGGCCCGGCAGAGTGATCGACCTGATGCCATAGTCCGCTGCGGTAGCGGGGTGGATATAAGAGTTCTCCGCAATTTTTTCTTCGATGGGCCGCGTCACTAGCTGTTCTACTTCCTGTGTTTTGACTCCGGGCCAGGGAGTGAGTGCGACCGCGACGCGCACAGGGAGGTCGGGGTCTTTCCGCTGCGGCATCGTATTGTATCCATACCACCCCCACAAGACCGTGGCGATCAGGAGAACCCACGCGATGTGCCTGTGCTCAACGAAGAAACGAGCGGTATTGTGAGTCTTCTCGATGATGTCTGCATCGGTTCTATGAGCCATATGTCGCTCTCCCACAAGTAGAGCGCTTCAAGGAATCACACGAATCTCATCGCCGTCTTTGATCTGCGTACCGCCAACGACAACTACGTTTTCCCCAACCTTCAAGCCCTGCGTGACGCTGATCATGTTGCCGAGCGTGTCTCCAATTTCAACGACTCGCTCGTGAGCGAAACTTTTTCCACCTTGGTCCTCAATCACAAATACCGCAAAACCCTCGGCGTGTTTGCTCGAACGCACAACCGCGCTTAAGGGAACTACTGTTGTGGGCTGCTCTATTTTGCCGGCGCCCACGGACAACGTTGCGACCATCCCCGGCTTCAACCGGTTATCCCCGTTGGGAATGGTGACTTCGACGGAGAATACCCGGCTCTTGGGGTCCGCTGACGGCGAGACGGCAGTAATCTTTCCGTGGAACTCGCCAGGTAAGGAGGACGTGGTAACGGTTTGCGGCGTTCCTAATTTCGCGGACTGGACGGTTGTATCGGGAACACCGAAAACTGCCTTCACGAGATGCGTATCGGCAACGATAAATGCCTGCGTTCCGGTTGCTGCCAAAGCACCGATTTCGACGTCGCGCTCCACGACCCACCCGTTGATTGGTGACCTTAGCGAGCAATCGTTTAGCGCGCTAGTCGCCAGCTGCAAATTTGCTTTGGCATTCGCCAGTCCTGCCGCGTCAGAGTCGAACGAAGCCTTGACCGTGTCGTATTGGGCCTTGGTCAAGCTGTCGCTGGAAAGGAGTTTGGAGGCGCGTTCGAAATCCAACTGCGATTTGTCGTAAGCAGCCTGGACTTGCGCGAGTTGAGCCTTCGCTGAATTCACTTTGTCTATGTAGTCGCCTTCGCGAATATGCGCGACCACTTCGCCCTGCGTTACCGGGTCGCCCACCTGGAGAACGCGGATACGGCCATCAGCTCCCCTGCGTAGCGCGATGTTGTCCACGTATCCGGCGGATTTGAATGAGAGAGTCACCTGGGTGAAGGCATTGATGTTCGCCGAGTAGCGGATTCCGCCGTTTCCTTCGAGAGTGCCGACGGAGGTTACGCGTACTGGTGTCGGTGGAGTCGTGGTGGTTTCATGGCTACAACTTGAGGAGAGCGCAGCAACTGCCAACAGAGCCAGGACAAGAATGCCATCCCAACGTACTCGGATTCGCTTCAGACTCTTCGGCATGTGCTACTCCTCACCCAAAGATTTCTCGAAGTCGGCTTTCGCCGTCCAGAACGACAGCAAAGCTTGGTTATACTCGTTGGTGACGGTTTCCAAGGACATTTTCTGCTGGAGGGCATCCTTCAAAAGCGCAGTCTTTTGTTCGAACTGGTTCATGACCACGCGAAGCTTCTCGCGTTCCGCGTCGCGCTGGAGTGTGGTCGCGTGCAGGAGCGCTCGAGTTTCGCCGAGCTTCCGGAATTTGGCGGCCACTTCCACCAGGATCTGCGCCTCCGTCTCGTTCGCGCTGTTCTTCGACTGTTCGATGGTCTTGCTGGCAGCGGCCAGCTCGTGCTTCCTGCGCCCCCAATCAATTGGATCCCAACTGACCAGCACGCCAGCGGTAGCCACGTAAGATGGCAAGAGATTGATATTTGTGAGTGAGAGGTTGTTCACGGCGAGGCTCACGTCCGGTATGTACTGCGACTTGGTGATGCGGCGGTTCAGTTCCGCTTGTTGCACGGCCAAGCGAGCTTCGGCCAGCTCTGGCCGCGCGGACAGTGCGTGAGCCTGGGCCGCATCCAGACTGGCTTCGATAGTGGTGGCCTCGGGCACTTCAGCGACTGAAAAGTCGGTTCGAATGTCGCGCCCAAGGAGATCATTCAACTGCTCTTTTTGACTCGCGAGCGAGTTGCGCAGCGTCAGGTTGTTGTATTCCTCCTGCGCGATTCTCGCCTTTACGTCCATGCTGTCTGACTTGAGGGCAGTCTTCTCCGCCAAGTACTGTTCGGTCGTGCGATCCAGTTCGCGATCGAACTTGAGGTTTTCTTCGCTGGAAGCAAGTGAGCTTTGCGTCCGCAGAATGGCGTAGTACGACTGTTTCACCTGGCTGGTTACTGACTGCTTCTGCGCACGCAGCTTTTGCTCATCAACTAGTTTGGTCAACTTGGCTTGCTTAATGTTCAATCCAAATTTGTATTGCTGCGAAAGCGGCTGAGAAAACTGCGTCAACGCATAGAAAGTCGGCCGCAGTGGTGTGTGAATCTGAGTGTTAGTTGCTGGTACAGGTCCGATGCCCGGAAAAGTGCCGAACGCCCCTTGCTGAAATGTGAAATTTACGGGCGTTAAAAGTTGAGAGCCGAGCGCATAGAGATTGATAGATGGAAAACGATACGTTCGCGCCTCGGCGATCTGGTCATCGTCAATTGAGGCGAATAATTGCGCGTTCTTTACGGAACGATTGTTGGCCTGTGCGATGTTGACGGCTTGCTCTAGTGTGAGCACGGATTCTGGCGGAGCTGAATCCTGGGCTAGAGCGGAGACACTGCTCCCCACCAGAAGGCAAAACAAGAGTGAGCGAATCATGGAGACAGTCCTTTCCGCATCCAAGGAGGAGTGCAAGTGGACGGCGCGGATTATAATCCGTACTGGCTACTTTATCTCGGGGCAATCGTGCGTCTTGCTTTGGTCTTCGATCTCATTACCCCAATATCTGCCTTAAAGCAACAAGTCACTGTTCGAAGCCCCTAACAGCGCTCCGTCCTGCAGAGCATCTGAGTGACCCGCTTCCGTTTCACTAGTTGACACTCAGAACTAACGCAGGTGGGCAATGACGCGATTCAACCCAAATTCGGGAGAGCGAACCGTTTTTCGAGATAAATGCGAGCATCACCTCGCTGTTTGAGACTTAAAAAGGTCGGGAGATTCGCACGCCATCCCTCCGGCAGCATGTGCAATCAGGTGGCGGTCAAGCGTCGGCGCTTAGGGCCGCGGGCACTTGCATAGGGACAAGAAAGTTGCTGGCGAGAAGATAGGCGAACAGGTGTCCGAGTGGCGGCGCGTGACGCAGCTGGGTGGCAGAAACCCATCCATTCGTCTCACTCCATTCCCAACCAGTAGTGGAAGCACTCTTCAGCCATTCCTGCAGATCGGTGGCGGCCATCGGATAAGCGTAGATGCGGACGTTCTGGGCGAAGAGACGCCCGAGGGCCTCCAGACGTCTGCCTTCGAGATTGCCGTAAAGGTCCTCAAACGCTCGAATGATCAGGGAAAGACCTGCGACGAAACGCAGAGGTGCTTTTGTGAAGCGATTCACGAGAGCCGTCATATGGTAGAGCTCTCGTTGGCGAAAAAGCAGCACGTCGCCGCCAGAGGCGAGAAGGGCATCGATGCGACGAAGCAAGTCGGGGATCTCCGGAGCCGGTTCGTTCGGCGTGAACGAAGCAGCTGTCAGGCAAAAAAAGCCAGCGGGCGTTCCGAAGTTCCTGAATAGCCGAAGCCAACAATCGCGTGTGAACTTGCGTGTGATCTGGATCCACGTGGCCAAAGTATCCCGGCGCAAGAACGACGGCTTTCTTGTAGAGAGCCTCAGTAGGGGGAACGGTGGGGCCCTTGGAGGGGGAAAATACAGCGTCGGAGAGTCCCGCACTCACCAAGTGGGCTAGTAAGGTACGGCGATCCCATCTCTCGAACGCTGGCCCGCGAAGATCCACGTAGTCGATCTCGATTCGCTCCTCAACGACGTCTTGCGCCAAGCCTTCCAGAAATGATTCCTTGGTTTGCAACGCGTAGAACGCGGTGTAGATGAGATTGACGCCCAGAATACCGATGGCTTCCTGCTGGAGGACATTGGAAGGATCGAGCATATTGATGTGCAGTAGGACGTCGTGAGGAGGGCCGCCGGGCTGCAACTGAAACCGGAGACCGATCCAGCCATGGGGGTCGTTGGTTCCGGCGAAGTTACGCGCGGAGACGGTATCAACAAACGAGAAGAAGCGAGTTTGTGGCCCACGGGTTTCGGCTAATTGCGAGAGAAGCTCGGTCCATTCGTGGTCCAGCATCGCCTCGAGTCGCTCTCTGGATACGTAGCGCGATCCGGAGCCGTAGAGGTCATCGCTGACTTCCTTGTCGTAGGCGGAAATAGTTTTGGCCACCGTGCCGGAAGCGCCTCCTACTACAAGGAACCAGCGCGCGACTTCCTGTCCGGCGCCGATTTCGGCGAAGGAACCAAAGGTGGATGTATCAAGATTCAGGGTGAGCGCTTTGTGGTGAGTGTCGAGTTTTTCAGTGGAAGGCATAATCAGGCTCCGCTCGGGCGACCTTCTAAGAGGCGCGAAGAGTCCGTGACGAGCTAGCGAAACTCGCGCGAGGACGATTCTACGCGAGATTCTGTTTTTGATTTCGAAAATGGGAAAGATTCTACAACCGTTCTGTCGTCCTGCACGTTGACTGAACCGTGTTCCTTCTGGGCCGCCGCAAAGGGTCATCCTCCAGCGAGATCCAGAGCGGGCTAGAAGTCCCGTTGTTGGGAGGTTGGAAGTTCGACTTGGAGCTTGCTGCCAATTGCGGGCGGATGACGGGCAACCCGGAAGTAATCCATCTTGCTCATGGCGCTTGCCGGCATAGTCGCAGGCGTGTAAATCTTGAAACTCCGCTGATGCATCTCAGTACCATTGACGCGAATCGCAATGGACTGGCACGCTCGAATCCCCCAGTCCGGCGTTTCGACCAAGGTACTTCAGGGCAATGAGCAAACCGGACCCCTACGGCGACTGGGTTCTATTTCCTAGTGGCGAAGGAGAGAGCAAGAACCCACCTGCCAGCGACGATGAATTGATCCTTGCTGCTCGCGAAGTGTGGCCACGGGTCCTGGCGCACGCCCAAAGAGAGCTGAACGCAAATAGCCTCCGCTCTGACAGCGCTTCGATGGCCGCTCAGGTTTGGGAGCGGATGCTCCGCTCGGTTTCTAGAACACGCCAACGAAATTCAGATCCTCGCCAAGCTATAGGCGACCTACGGTCCTACCTCTTCTTAGCCTTTGTTCACCGATTCAATAGGGCGGTACAGCAAGAACAAAAACACGCGGAGAGGATTGAGCTCGTTTCGTCTAGCATCGAACTTGAGCGAATCGAGAGCGCACAAGATGTTGGGTGGGTCGAAGAACTGGAACGAGCAATTCTAATCAGAGAAATCGCTGACCGCATGGATGGCTGGACAAAGAAAGTCTGGCAGGCGCGACAATTGGGCTACACATGGAAAGAGATTGCATCGTGGTTGGGGGTCAGCGAGCAGCAAGCAAAAATGAAGTTTCAATACGGCATGGAGAAAACTCGTCGGAGCATCGTTCGACTGCTGAAGGCGGGAAAGTCGAAGGGATCTGGGTGCGGTCAAGAGGATGTATCATCTCGGTGAAAGGGGATAGAGTTTGCAAAAGGAGGCAGGTCTGAACGCAATGGGATACTCCGAGAGGGACGAAAAGCGCATCCTGGATGCACTGGGCCGTGGTCTGCTCAATGAGTTTCCGAACCCTGACCGCAATGGGTGTCCCGGCTCTGATGTTCTCAAGAGAATCGCCTCTCATGATATGCCACTCGCCGAAGCGGAGAAGTGGCTCGATCACCTCGGCTCCTGCAGCCCATGCTATCGCGACTTTTCTCAGCTCCGAGAAGTCTACGGAGTCCACCGAAGGCGCACGCTACTTGCTGTCGCCGCCAGCATACTAATCGCTGCGGGTATTGCCGGTTGGGTTTGGCTCCAGAAGCATAACGGAGCCGTGGTCGCTGAGACGGCTGTTTTGGACTTGAGGAATCGCTCTGTCGCCCGGGGCACGGAGCCGAATCCAGACGTTCAGCCACTGGAAGTCAGTCACGCTGCCACTCACTTGGACATCTATCTTCCGCTCGGAAGCGCCGAAGGGCCTTACGATGTCCGCATTGTAACGACATCGGGGGAGTCTTTGTTGAAGGCCACTGGCGAAGCCAGGCTAAATCACGGCGTGACTTCGCTTGAAATCGCGGCACGCCTTTCCTCCTCCCGACCAGGCCGTTTTATCCTGCAAATTCGAAAGGCTGGTTCGGAGTGGAATTCTTACTCCATATTTCTGCGATAAGAGGAGCCTTCGCTCCTGAGAACGCTGGCAAGAATCTCCACTACTCAACCAGTTGTAGGTTTAAGGCGATACGCACACCGTTAACGAGGATGACGCTCTGATCCAGGAGTTGCTGGTTCGTAATCTCGGCGTTCACGAACTTTTTGAGCGCAATTCGCGGGCAAATGAATTCAATCGCTTCCGAAGTGCCTTTCGCGCCCGGAGAAAGCTTGTTCAGGACCGACAAATCAAAGAGCTCGAATTCCAGTTCCGCCGGAATCTTATCGGACAAATCTTTGAGTTGCGGCGCCAGAAACAGATCAAAACTCTGCGCTGCCCGCTTGTAGATGGAACCCTTCACCAGGCCGAACTGAATGGAGTTTCGCAACGTCATCTGGAGCGCAATCTGATCGTGGAAGACCACGAACATTGGCGGTGCGTAATCGACAAAACGAAATTTCGCCGCGCCCTCTTTCGCGAGAGCCGCCAACTGCGATTGGTATCTTTCGCCCAGGCGGTCCGCGTCCGTCTGCGTTGGTGGAGGATTCGCGGGTAGCGGGTCCGCAGCTTTGAGCGCAGGCAGAACTGGATTGGCGTTAGTGGAAACGGTGTCAGGAGACGCAGCGGCAACCGGAGACGGGGATGGCATCGCAAGAGTTGATCTAAGCAAAGAAGAGCGGCCCGCCATAGTTGAAGAGTGCGCCGAGGAGGTCGCATCCGGCTTGGTAGGGATGGACCGGGGCAGCGCCTGGACATTAAGAGAGTCGCGCTCTTTCAGTGAAAGGCCAAACTCAGTTCCGCTGACGTAAATTCTCGAACGATTCACAATTTCCTGGCGTTCGGGATCTGTGGAAGCATGGCTGAGCGCCCAGGCATCATCGCGATCCAGCACCACGACGAGGATCTCCTTCCCCTCGTAATCGTAGCTGCGGTCCCTGGTGCGCGTGTGATGAGAAATTTCGAAGCCGATACCATCGCAAGCTATGTCTTGCGGCATAGCTCCCGTCAGTAAATCCAGGATCGGAAGCACGATGGTGCGAAACGTACTGGCAGCGCGTTCGTTCTGCGTGAGACGAGTGGTGTCATAGGCCGCGTTGTAATTTCCCGTCATTTTCAAAATCACGCGATCTTGAAAACGTACGAACTCCAGGCCGCGCGAATCGGCCTCCGCCTGCTGCGCAGGATCCAGGCCAACAAACCGGCTCAAATAGAAAGGAAAGGGGAATTTCGTTTTGGCGATGGATTGATTGAGAGCCTTCAACTGCTGAAAATAAGTTTCTTCAAGTGCCTTGAGATCGGGATTCAGGATTTCAGACGGGTTTACCTGCGCGGATGCCCGAGCCGCGAAGAAACTCATCGCCAGTGCAATTGCCAGGGGCAGCGTTCGCCGGCCGCAGCGGAACAAGGGTCTGTGTTTCATAGCTCGCACAAGAGCATCTCCTATTTCGCGGACTATTGCGACCCCACTCGCCTTGGCGATTGATAAGGTGGCTGGGCGATCACCCGCGCGAACGCAATCACCGACCGGATTTCCTCCGCCGAAAGCATGCGCCCGTATGGTGGCATCATCGCCGATTTGCCCACCGCAGAGCCGCCGAGCGTAATGATGTTTTGCAGGTTCTGGTCGCTCTCCGCATTCAACGCCGCACCGTCATTCAGCAACGGCGGAACAGGCGTCAGGTTGGAGCGATTCGAAGGTCCTGCAGGGGTCGCGTCCGCGTGACACCACACGCATTGTTGATAAAAAATGCGTTTTCCTTGCGCTTGCTGATAGCTCAAGGGAATAACGCGCTGCGCATCGCTCCAGTCGGCCTCCGTCTCGTAGGCTGCTAAAAGTGGATCCGTCTTGGCATTTTCAGCTGGATGACGGCACGCCCCTGCACCCGCCAGGGTGGCTACAAGGAGGGCGCCGATCCAAATATGGCGTTTCATCGCTCTGCCACCTGCGCCAACACATGCGATCCGGTGTTGCTTGCGGTTTTCTGCGGTTTGATACTCTGCCGCAGAGTCGTCAAGTAAGCCGTCAACGCCTTCACTTCATCCTCAGTAAAATTCCGGCGCGGCTCGATGGTATCTGGAACAAGCGCCTGCGGATTTCTCAGCCAAGCCTCAATCCACGCCGGAGTCAGCCATCCTCCCGCATTGTTCAGGTTAGGCCCAACATATCCGCCGGTTCCGCCGATCGTGTGGCATGACTGGCATTGGTATTTCACTTCGTAGAGCTGTTTCCCAAGGACCGCCATGGCGGGCGTGAACTGCTTGGCGTCGACGCTTCCCGGATTCGCCGCTGGGTGCTGCAGCACCATAGTTATGTAGTCGGCCAGTGTCGCAGCGTCCTTGTCGCTCATATTGAATTGCGGCATGCGCAAAATCAGTGTCGGGCGCAGCGTCTGCGGATTCTTCAAGAAGTCCACCAGCCACTGCCGCTGCGCGCGGCTGCCCTCATAGCTGAGATCGGGCGCGAGGTCGCCTCCGTAACCGTTGAACTTGTGGCAGGTAGAGCATTTATACCGCTCGTAGACTTCACCAAACGAACCGGTCGGGTGGAAACTTACTTCCTTTCGCGGCACAACCAGATTCTGCAGGGCGCTTGTCGCAGGCGGGCCCTTCATGCTTAAAAGCGCCGTGGTGACAGCATCTAAGTCAGCTTGATTCCAGTTGTATTGCGGCATGCGCGCCGCAGGATTCACCGACGTGGGGTCCTGGAGTTTTGCTTGGATGTACGTCACCAGATAGTGCGGAATCTTGGCAGCGCCAAATTCCAATTCAGAGGCGTTCTTTCCGCCGAGTGCGCTGAGATCCGGCCCGAAATCTTTTTGTGGATTCAGGCCTTCAATCGAATGACAGCTCGCACACCCCTTTTCCAGAAAGAGGCGACGTCCAAGCTGAATCTCCTCCTCCGTCGGTTGCCCGAGTTGTGGAACGCCAGTGAGCAGGTCGGAATCTGTGAGCTTGGTGGTGATGTATTGCGTGACCTTGTAGAGATCTTCATCCGACCAACCGTAGCGCGGCATCCGCGTGCGTGACAGGTACGTCGGCGGGTCGCGAAGCCACGCAATCAGCCAATCAGAGTTCACCTTGCTGCCAACTTTGGTGAGTTCCGGGCCAATGTCGCCGCCAATCAGCTTCGTTTCTCCGGCGCGCGTCACCGCCAGGGAGTGGCATGTCGAGCAGAACATTTGCCGAAAACGTAGTTCCCCTTGCGAGATCAACTCCGGATTTTTGCTCCAAGCGGCCACGAGGCGAGGGTCCATCTTGTAGGGCACGACAGCTTTGGCTCTTTGCACGCTTAGGTAAGCCGAAAGGCCACGCAGTTCCGCTTCGGTCAAGCGAAACTTTGGCATGCGCGGCTCTTCTTCCGTTTCGTAACCATTCACCGTGACATTGCCGTCCTTGTCGACGATCGTGCGCGGTTCCTTCAGCCACTTGTAAATCCATTCGCGGCTGACTTTCGTGCCTACGTTGGTAAGATCGGGACCGAGCATCGCGGGATGGTCGATACCTGGCAAGCGATGGCAGCCCTCACAATTCAATTCGGCCAGAAGCTCGCGGCCGCGCGTTAGCTGCGGCGTTTGAGGTAAGTTGGCGTAATGACATGTGCCGCATGACGCCTGAATGAAGCGCGTCGGCAATATCGGTTGTTCCCAGGCAAGCGTCGATTCGTGCGCTTCGGCGACCTCCGTGGCGGGACCCTGGCCCCGGTGACACACGGTGCAGCCCCAATCGCGAACGTGATGTGGAATGGGTGGGTGCGCGCGGAAAGGTTGCGGCACCTCCGGCCCCGCCAGACTCGCCTGCGTAATCCCCTGGTGGCACGTCGAGCATCGGTCGACGACGTTCATTCCGGGAAGCCAAATCTGATCGATGTCCGGACGATAGTCGGCCAGCAGTTTTTTTGTATCAGGCCGGCTTTGCGCAAATCTCAGGTAGGAGCGCTTGTATTGCTTCCACTCACGGCGAAAATCTTTGAACGGCGATATCGCGAGTACAGCCAAAAAGACCACACTCGAAACCGCAAAGATCAGGCGCGTGCGATCCGTTACTTTGCCCATCTCTTCAGCCGGCATGAGTTCTCCAGGGCCACACCCACGACCAGCCTGGGCCTCGAAAAAACGTTCCAACAACCGTCAGACAGACAGCGACAGCTATGAACCACGTCATCACCCACCAGGAGATCGGTTTGGCAGCTAACGTATGCAGCCCGCCTTCTTGGGATCGGACCGTGTAGGAGAAAAGTAAAGGAATCACCACCAGCGCCGTGGGCACGAAAATCGTCCAGGCGTGGAATACACCGAGGAATAGGAGCACGGCGAACACGATGATGAGGACAGCCCTCAGATTTTGCGAAGGCCGTCGCGCCCAGATCGGTTCCCCTTCGACATTGACGTTGAAGTACGGAATGACCACCAGCGCGATCACCACCAGCGTAGGAATCAGAATCCCGGCAACGAATGGGGGGAAGAAATGCAGCAGTTCCTGAAGGCCCAGAAAGTACCAAGGGGCTTTGGCGGGATTGGGAGTCAGCAGGGGATTAGCGAGTTGCTCAAGCGGCGCGTCCCAGAAAAGCGCGACAAGCACCATGGCAATCACCAGCACTTGAAATGCGATCGCTTCGCGGATCAAGAGGTGCGGGTAGGTCATCAACTGCGGGCCGCGCTCACCCACCACTTTTGCGGAAGTCTTTTTGGTAACGAAGACGACGCGCCGCGGCTCTTTCTTCGCATCAGAACTGAAGCCCGTTTCAATCTTATTCTTTTCCATCGTCGTCCTTGCGCTTGACAGTGAGGCCGCCGTCCTTTTGCACACGCCAGAAATGAATTCCGATCAGCAAGAAGGCAACCAGCGGGAGAATTACGACGTGCAGCACGTAAAAGCGTAACAGCGCGTTCTCCCCCACGATGTTGCCGCCCAGCAGAAGGAAACGAATTTTGCTGCCTACCACGGGCATCGCAGAAATGATGTTCGTGCCGACTGTCACCGCCCAAAAGGCAAGTTGGTCCCACGGTAAGAGATAGCCCGTATAGCTGAGGAATAGCGTGACCAGAAGAAGTACTACGCCCACTGCCCAGTTGAACTCGTGCGGCGGTTTGTAGCCTCCGCGATAAAACACGTGAAACATGTGCCAGAAGACGGCGAACACCATCAAGTGCGCGGCCAGCCGGTGAAGATTGCGAAGAAACACGCCACTCGAAACGACGAACTGCAGATCTTTCATATCCCGGTAGGCATGTGGCGCGGCCGGGTGGTAATAGAACATCAGCAGAATGCCGGTGACGAAAAGAACGACGAACAGGATGAAAGAGATCGAGCCCAGATAGTACGAGGCTCGCAAGCGCAAGGACTTCTCACGAACCTTAACGGGCAGCCAGTGGAGGAACAGGTTGCCGAAGACCGCCAGGCTGCGCGTTCGGTTCGTGTTCGCAGGGCCACGGCGAAAAATGGACTTCCAGACCCTCGTTTCGCGAAGGTTCCGAAGCGTGGAATCAAACGTGGAAGCCATCGTTTCCCTTAGACTTTCAGAACTTGCGCGGGCTTGATGTTTTGCAGCTTGTCTACCAGTAGTTCGCCGTCCGCCGTAAGCGAGATAGCGAAGTGAGGCAGCGGCCGCGGCGCGGGACCTTCGATTTTTGTGCCATCTGCCTTGAACTTGCTTCCGTGGCACGGGCACGCAATCATGTCCGCGTCGGCTTTCCATTGCGTGACGCAACCCAGATGCGTGCACACCGCGGACACTGCGTAGAACCCTTCAGGCATCCGCACGATATAAACCTGCTGGTCCTGAAGAAACGTCACGGAATGGATTGGATAAAGGTCAGGATTTCCGGCGCGGAATGTCGTCGAAGGCTCAAACAAAACGTTCGGCGCAAAGTATTGATATGTGACGACGACCGAGCCCAGCCCCGCAATTCCCAGCGCACCCATCGTGATTTCATTCAAGAAGTCACGCCGGTTGATCTCCTTGTCCCCGGGAACCGTGTGCGCTGCTTCGCTGACAAATGAATCCTTTGTGTCGCTCATGCGTGGAGAAGCACCTCTTCAATCTGGACTAGGTTCGGGCTGCGATCGAACACCTCAAAAGCTTCCATGCTGATGGTGTTCACCGGGCACCGTTCCGCGCAAAGTCCGCAGCGGATGCAGATGGTTTCGTCCTTCACCATCACCGAACCTTTGGTCGTGGAAAGCTCGTCGGGCGATAGGTGCAGAAGTTCGTTAACCCGGGAGTCCGATGTGGCCGACAACTCTTGCCGGGTCTCGGCGGAAAATGCAAATTCGCTAAGCGGCACGAGTTGCAGGCAATTCTCCGGGCACACATCAACGCAGCCCCCGCAAAGGATGCACTCCGCCCCGTTCGCCTCCGTCCCCTCAAAAATGGTGTTGATCCAGCACTGCAGGCAACGCGACGCTTCTCGCCGCGCCTGCTCTTCCGTAAAGCCGCTTTCGACTTCGGCTATCCCGGTTCGGCGTTCGAGGGGAATGACCGGGACAGCCAGACGCGAATATTCGTCATACTGCTCGGCCATCTTGTGGTGATCAAGAACCGTGATTTGCACGTACTGCGGCTTAGGCTTCCACGCAGAACCTTGAATAAACTTGTCGATTTCTTCTGCGGCCTTCTTGCCATCCGCAACCGCGTTGATGATCAGCCGCGGACCAAAAGCGATATCTCCGGCTGCAAAAATCCCCGGCGCCGTGGTCATCAGAGTTGCGGGATCGATCTTCAGAGTGCCCTGACGTGTGGTTTCAATGCCATCGGCGGGCTTGAGGAATGACACATCGGAAGCTTGCCCGATGGCCAGAATGATTGTGTCGCACGGAATCACTGTTTCCGTGCCGGGTGCGAAGGTCGGGCTGAACCGCCGCTGCGCGTCGAATACAGATGTGCAACGGATCACTTCGAGCCCAGTCACTTTGCCGTTCTGGCCGACGAACTGCTTCGGGCCAAGCGAGGGATGAATCTTGATCCCTTCGACCAGACCCTCTTCAATCTCTTCCTCTGAAGCCGGCATTTCCATCCGGGATTCAAGGCACACCAGGTGCACCTCGCGAGCGCCCATGCGTAGCGCCTGACGGGAAACGTCCATGAACTCCTTCATCGCGACGTCCATTTCACTGGAGGTTAGTTCATTGGGAAGCCCTGCGGCCTCTTTGTCCACGGCGAGCTTCTGCTGCTCGCGCATCGCGGAGCGTGCCACGTCGATCGCTACGTTGCCTCCACCGATCACCACGACTTGCTTACCGACGGAGAAGCGGTAGCCTAGATTGACGTTGAGGAGAAAATCGATACCTTTCACGACTCCGTCCAGCTCATGCCCGGGAAGATTAAGGTCACGGCTGCGGTGCAGGCCAAAGGCAAGGAGCACAGCTTTGTAGCCCTGACGCCGAAGATCTTCCAGTGAGAAGTCACGACCGAGTCGCATATTCAGGCGAAGTTCCGGTCCCATGTCCAGAATTTCGCGAATCTGCGCCTGCAAAACATCTCGAGGTAGCCGGTATTCGGGAATGCCCAGGTGCATCATTCCGCCCGGCACCGCGGCAGCTTCGAAGACCGTCACCGGATAACCGAGCAGCGCCAGATCGTGTGCCGCAGACATGCCCGCGGGACCCGAACCGATGATCGCGATCTTTTCAGGCCGAAACGCCCGCGGCTTTTCGGGAAATACATCCACCGGGTTTCGCGATTCCGGCCCGTGGCGCTCGGTGACGAAACGCTTCAATGCGCGAATTGAAATAGGCGCATCAAATTCTCCGCGGCGGCACGCCGGTTCACACGGATGCCCGCAAACGCGCCCGCAAATCGACGCAAAGGGATTAGGAACCCGGGCATAGCGGTACGCTTCCTCGTACCTCCCCTGCGCAATCAGCGTGACGTACCGTCCGGCCTGTGTATGCACAGGACACGCCTGCATGCAGGGGAAGTTCGATTCTAGCCACTCAAGGTCAACTAATTTGGTTCGGTTGGCCACGAGGTGTCCGGATCCCTCTCTCTCCTACTTTTTGACCGTCAGTTCCACCGTCGCGGTTGCCCCGCTCACATCCACGGCCTGCGTGCTTGGTTTACCATCTTCGCTCCAAGTCTTCAACGTGTACTTTCCCGCCGGGATATTCTTGATTTCAAAATTGCCGTCCTTGTCGGTAACCGCAAAATACGGCGTGGGAACGACAACGACATATCCGGACATTTCGGGATGCACATTGCAAAGGAGAGAGGCCGTGCCGAGGTCATTGAATTGGAACGGTTTCTTGTCGCCCTTCGGCCAGGTCCCCAGATTGTGGGAGAGCTTCTTGTTGCCGCTGATCGACGGCCAATACACGTTATGGCCGACCGGGTCGCTGTTCAAGAAGTCGACCGTCGTCCCCACCTCCACGGCCACCACATGCGGAATGAACGACATCTTGCGTTGGTCGATAACCACGTGGTCTTTTGGCGGCTCAAACTTCTTATCCGCAATCACATCGACGTAAACGGCGATGTTTTCCGCGGACTTGATCCCCTGGACGCTGACCTTGCCCTTGATCTCATTGGCCCGGCTTGCGACTCCCAGGGCCAGCGTGACACTCATTGCGACCGCTGCCCTCGCTGCGATTCTCAATAGATTCATGATATTCCTCTCGTATTTGGTATGCGTGCGATTCAATTTCAGAGCCCGGTATTTCTAGAAGACGTAGTCAATGCCCGTCTGGAACGTGTTTGGACGGAAGAAGAGCGTATTTCCGCTCACGGGATCCGTGTACGGCCGCCCAAAGGTGTATTGATATTCGCCAACAACCTTAATGTTGGCACGCACGAGGACCTGAAAGCCGGGACTGAAGCGGTTCCGAGTGTGGTACTGCGATGCGGGTGCACCGTTCACGAAGTCCGCATGAGAATTCACGGCGTCATAGTGAAAGGTCCCGATCAGCCAGGGATAGAACCAGTAGTTTGCGCCGGCAAACCCGCCTGCAAAATTGATTGCACGTGCCGGTCCGATAGTCGCAGGCGTCGTGCCCGCCGCGGGAGTAAACAGAGAATTGTCGGTATGACCGTACATGCCCAGACCAAAAAGCTCCAGTTTGCGGTACTTGAAACGAAGATCGCCGCCCACGCGATAGAAGGGCTCCTCAACGGTTGTCAAGACACCGGGAAACAGTAATCCGTCTTGATTCTGCTGGTTCTTGCCGTAATAGTAGAAGAAACCGAGACGAATTGAAGTGTGGTCCCTGGGACCGGTTGGCCCCGCCGCCTGAATGGCATTGCGGCTTTCCGGATCGCGCTCCAGGTTGAACCTCTGAGAAAGCCGAACGTAGACGTCTTTCGAGCTACGCGTCGCCGCTCCGACATTGCTCCCGTTCGTGATCGCGACCGACCAGTCGAAGTTGCCATTGTTCGGCGTGCCACCGAACTCGATGCCTCGCTGCGGCGAACCAAAAATCGTCGTGTTGTTTGCTGTCTCGCATACGGCTAAGGGCGCCCCGCCACTGGGACACGGGCCGCCTATTCCCACAGCCGTTTCGCTGTAAATGTCATAAGGTGAAAGGTAGATGGTCTTTGCCTGTGTGAAGGGCAGGTCCAACTCGAATTGTCCGAATCTGACGTTCAGTGAATTCTTCGGCAGCCCGATAGCGTGGCCCAGATCGCTGTACTTCAGCCAGCCGTCGCCCATAAAACCATTGGCATTGGCCGCTCCGACGGAGATGTCATCATCAATCCAGAACGACAAATTCTGCCCGAAGCTCCCCGCACTGATGATCGTGAAGGTGTTTGGAGCAAAAAGGTCTGTGCGCGGCGCGAATCCGTTCTGCGCGATGACCCCCGGAGGCTGCTTGCGGTTGAGAGTAAAGTTCCCCTCGTACCGGAACGCGATCGGCAGGTAACCTGGAATCTCGCCGGGATAGACGGCACCAGGGAATGCTTCCTTCTGCGCCTTTGACCCCAGCAAGACAGGGGGCTCTTTCACGAAGACCTCGTCGTCCTTTGGGAACTTGAACCCGTTCTTCTTGAAGGCCTCCCCGAAGTCGTTCAATTCTGGATAATTGTTGTGGCAAGTGGTGCACGACGTCTGGTACTTCCGCGAAAACGCGGGAATCGCGGAAGTCTTAGGCACCGACGCAAGCATCACCCAAAGCACGACCAAGATCGAAGTTACAATCGCCGCAACGCCGGTATTAAGTATGCGACCTTTCATTCGTCTCCCTCCAAATCTTGCCCACCGAACCGCGAGCTGAGTTCCCCGGATTTTACCCCAATTTTCATGTTCAACATTATTGCTTGTAGTTCCGGTGACCTTCCGTGACGTACGTCACCGCTTGATGTGACGCCCGTCACAGGCGCAATTTCGCGAAGGGGATTTCCAGGAAGGGGAAGCAGGACTAAGAGTTCAAGACGCCTTCGAGCCCTGCTTTGTTTTTAATGATGAGCGTTGAGCCTTTTACCTGCAAGAGTTGTTTTTTCTTGAATTCACCAAAGAGTCTCGTCACCGTCTCTCGAGATGTTCCGATCATCTGGGCAATCTCTTCATGCGTGAGCGTGAGCGTGACTTTTACCTCACCCTTTCCGTTGTCATGGCCTGCGGAAAGATCCAGCAGGAAGCGGGCCAACTTCTCACCTACAGAATGGGAGAGTCCAATGGTTCGCATTTCTGCGATTGCGGAGTGATAGGTTTCACCCAACTGCTGCGCGACCCGCAACCCCACTTCGCCGTGCTCGCGGAGGAAGTTCAGGAATTCCTGACGGGGGATAAAGTTCGCTTGGGTTGGTTCGATCACTTCTGCGGTAAGCTCATAAGGGTTTTCAGTAACAGTGGCGGGTAATCCGAGGACTTCCCCCGGGTCTGCGATTCTCACGATCAGCGTTTTTCCATCTGCCGAAGTCGTCGACAGTTTCACTCGACCGTTGCACAGGATGAACACGCCGCGCGGCACCTGCCCCTCAACGAAAAGCGTCGCTCCTTTGGGGTAAGAAGAAGCTGAGGTGATGGCTGCCAACTTCTCCATCGCCGGGGAAGGGAGGTTGCAGAAAAGCCGGTCCTCGCGGTGAGGGCAGGACATGCAGCTCTCAATAATCTCTAGGCCGTAAGGGGCGCGCATAAACTCACCGCCCCGGAGTATACCTCCCTCTCTGCGCGACACAAAACGAAACCCGCTTGGCATACGCAGCCGTCCGCTCGACGACAACTGAATCCTCATCTTTCTACCGCAATCCGGAGTTTCCCGACGGTGATGGCCGTCACGTCCTAATGTGATGCCGGTTACAGAAGCCTCTTTCGGCTGAGTCCATATTTGATCGTGCGGGTGCAAGATTCAGCAGGATCTATCGCTGCCGTCCGGAAGATGGAAATTGGCCTGCTTCCCGGATGATGGCACGACGATCACGAGGAGGATTTATGAGGCCGTATCGGGATATCGCCACGCTGGCAGGTGCGCAAATCGTTTGTTTTCTCTTGCTGACACACCTGGAACCCACTTTCTTCCTGATCCACCTGTATCAGTCGATTCTCTATATCGCCATTTTGGTGATGCTGTTCTATATGGAGGATCGATGGGCGTACATGATCGGCATGGTGGCTTCGGTGGTGTGGCTGGGCATGGCTTATGCAACCGGAATATTGGGCAGTTCCACGCAGCAGTTGTTTGGACTGAAAAGCACTAACTTGACCGCGAGTCTTGTGAGTGCAATCGCGTTGATCACTGCGCTGTTCGCGGTGTTGATGATTGCCCTCTGCGCCAGACACTGGAAGAAAGAGTACGCCGGGCTCGGAAAAGACCGCAGCACTTTCCTGGTAAGTCTGGGAGTTGTGGCCGTGTACTACGGAATTTTGATCGCATTGTTCTGGGAGATGATTCCCAACGCTTAGTCGCAAGGAGCCTGAAATGAACACCGCTGCTTATCTCTTCATCGTGGCACTCGTGCTTTCTGCTGGGATTGCCGCCGCCTTCACTTACGGCACGCGCGTGTTCCTCCGGTATCGGGGCAAGATGCTTTTTACCTGCCCCGAGACCGGCAAGCCCGTGGCCGTCAAAGTGGCGGCGAGCAAGGCCGCGCTCAGCTCGCTGACCGGGCGGCCCGGTATCCGCCTGAGTGAATGTTCCCGCTGGCCTGAGCGCCAGGACTGCGGGCAAGAATGCCTGAGTCAAATCGGTGCGGACCCGCAAAATTGCCTGGTGTGGACCAAGGTCGCTGATTGGTACCGCGGGCGAACTTGCGTGTACTGCTGCAAGCCGTTCGGCGAGATCCATTGGCATGATCACCGGCCAGCGTTGATGGGCCCCGGCCGGAAGACAGTGCAATGGAGCGAACTCGCTCCCGAAAGCCTGCCACGGGTTCTTGAGACTTACAAACCCGTCTGCTGGAGCTGCCATATCGCGGAGACTTTTCGGCGCGAACACCCCGAACTGGTTGTGGACCGGCCCGGCGGGGAGCGTGGTCCAATGGGCGAACTGATCCCGAAGCATCTGGACAAGGTGAACAAAGCAGAACCTCTCGCCGATGTCTAAAGCGGCCAACCGCGGTAGGCCAGGGTGTAGACTTAAACGACGGAAGGAAAATCACATGAAAGTGTCGAACACTTAGGCGGTGTGCAGTTCGAGATCACCGCGCGGCAACACAAGATCGCCTGCGACCAACCGCCGGAGAGCGGTGGATTCGACGAGGGCATGACTCCTCCGGAACTCTTGTTGGCGTCTTTGGGTTCCTGCGTGGGTTTTTACGCTGCGCAGTACCTGAAGAAACACGAATTGGCTACCGAAGGCACCAAGGTTCTGGTCACTGCTGAGAAAGCCAAGAATCCTCCGCGTATGGACGATTTTCGCATTGAAGTGGAAATTCCCGCTGCCTTGAGCGACGAACACCGCGCAGGGGTCGAGGAGGCCATACGCCACTGTCTCATCCACAATACCCTGCTGCATGCCCCGGGTATTGGCTTCGTGGTGAAGACTGTCGCGCTGCAAAGCGTGTAACGTTTGCGTAAGAACGGACCCGCCGACGAAGACAAACAATCTCGCTGTTGTGATCAATCGCACGCCGTTCTGTGACCAGCATCACTGCATCTCCTTTCGGCTCAGCCCATATTTTGAATTGCGGGGAGGTGCAACATGCCGAAAGATGAACGCGACCTGTTAGAAGTTCTTGAACGTGAACTGCAATTCCTCGAGCAGGGGGGCTATAGCCACTCGCCGAAAACGCCCTGGAGACCTCGTTTTATTTTCGAGGATTCTCCGACGTGCATGAGCTACGACTCCAAAGAGAAGCCCGGTCCGTGCAGCGATTGTGTCCTGATGCACTTAGTGCCGGCCGAATTCTGTTCAACGAAAATTCCCTGCCGCCACATTGCGCTCAACGCCGCGGGAGAAACGTTGGATTCTCTCTACCGCTACGGTGACCCCGGCGAGACCGAACAAACCGTCGGAACCTGGCTGCGCTCCATCATTCAGTGTTTGAGGGAACTGCGGACGCCGATACCAACGGTTACCAGCCCGCAGCCGGCAGCCAGCGGTGGAACATTGAAAGGAACGCCGCTCTATCAAAAGCAGCATCCGAAATGCGCGAACCCCGCGTGTCCGACAGCCTTTCATTGGACCGGCGGAGGCAAGTTCTTCCGATTTCGCCCCGATCCGGTGGCAGCAAACGAGAATCATGCAACGCCCGATCCGCCGGGCGGAATCCACGGCGTAAGCCATTACTGGCTTTGCGAGCCGTGTTCGCATGTTTTTACGTTAGTGCACGAAGAAGGAAACGGAGTCGTGCTCCAGTCGCTATGGCCGGAACTCGCAACCGTGATACCTCGCAAGGCGCTGGCAGCAACTTAGCGGACCGCCGCCGTTCCCCGGGAACAAAACGGTCATCGTGGTTCTCTCTCGACTGATCTCAGAGGATCATATGCTCGAGGGAGCGAGTTGACCCGTCAGATGGTTGTAATAGTGTTTTCTAGTTTCCGGGCATAAGATTGAATCTTAGTTTTGGCGGACAGAACTCTACCCGAGCCCGCCCTGCTTGCGCCACGACCTCGATTTTCCACACCAGGAGGGCACCGATATGGCTACAGGGGCATGCACAGGTACAGCGAAACCTTACGACTCCAAGCGTCCCCTGTCCGAACAAGAATTGCGGAAGATGCATGCGTATTGGCGGGCGGCGAACTACCTCTCTGTTGGACAGATCTACCTCTACGCGAATCCGCTGCTGCGTGAGCCGCTGAAGATCGAGCATATCAAGCCGCGCTTGCTGGGCCACTGGGGCACCACGCCGGGTTTGAATTTCATTTATGTCCATTTCAATCGGCTGATCAAAAAGCACGATCTGAATGTGATCTACATTGCGGGCCCGGGGCACGGAGGTCCCGGGCTAGTTGCCAACACCTACCTGGAGGGCACCTATAGCGAGCTGTACGCCCACATTTCACAAACCGAGGAGGGCTTGCAGAACCTTTTCAAACAATTTTCATTTCCGGGTGGAATTCCCAGCCACGTCGCCCCAGAGACGCCAGGCTCCATTCATGAAGGCGGAGAGCTGGGATACTCAATTGCTCACGCGTACGGAGCTGCGTTCGACAACCCCGACCTGCTGGTGTGCTGCGTGGTCGGCGACGGTGAAGCCGAGACGGGTCCGCTGGCCGCGAGCTGGCACTCGAACAAGTTTCTGAATCCGGCGCGCGACGGCGCCGTTCTTCCCATCCTGCATTTGAACGGATACAAAATCGCGAATCCCACCATACTCGGCCGCATGGGTGACGCGGAGTTGACTCAGCTATTCACCGGCTATGGTTACAAACCGTATTTTGTCGAAGGTCATGAGCCGGAGTTCATGCATCAACTCATGGCCCACACGCTCGACACCATCATCGCGGAAATTGGCGGGATTCAGAATGAGGCCCGTGCGGGACGGTCCACTAGCCTTCCTGCGTGGCCAATGATCATCCTGCGAACGCCGAAGGGGTGGACGGGGCCAAAAATAGTGGACGGAAAACCGGTCGAAGGCACTTGGCGTGCGCACCAAGTCCCCGTTACGAATTTTGTGTCCCATCCGGACCACGTAAAAATATTGCAAGAATGGCTGAAGAGCTATCGGCCGGAAGAGCTGTTCGATAGCAACGGCAAGCTGAATCCACAATTGGCGGAACTGGCGCCAACCGGCGTACGTCGGATGGGTGCAAACCCGCACGCGAATGGCGGGGCTTTGCTGAAGGACCTTGTAATGCCGGACTTCCGCGAATATGCGGTGAAGGTGACGAAGCCCGGCACGGAGACGGCGGAAGCAACTCGAGTCTTGGGATATCTTCTGCGCGATGTGATGAAGCGGAATGCAGACTCCAAGAATTTCCGAGTATTTGGCCCTGATGAGACTGCGTCTAACCGTCTCGAAGCGTTGTTTGAAGCCACCGACAAAGTAACGATGGAACCGATTGAGCCGACCGACGAGCATCTTTCGAGAGACGGCCGCGTCATGGAAGTCCTAAGCGAGCATATGTGCCAGGGCTGGCTGGAAGGTTATTTGCTCACGGGCCGCCATGGTTTTTTTTCCTGCTACGAAGCCTTCATCCATATTGTGGACTCCATGTTCAATCAGCACGCCAAGTGGCTCAAAGTGACGCGAAATATTCCTTGGCGACGCCCGATCGCCTCCTTGAATTATCTCCTTACCTCCCACGTTTGGCGCCAAGACCATAACGGGTTCACCCATCAAGATCCCGGCTTCATCGACCATGTTGTGAACAAGAAGGCGGACATCGTGCGCGTGTACCTTCCTCCGGATGCCAATACCCTTCTTTCGGTGGCGAACCACTGCCTGCGCAGCCGAAACTACGTCAACGTAATCGTTGCAGGAAAACAGCCTGCACTGCAGTGGCTGGACATGCAATCCGCCATCGAGCATTGCACCATTGGAGTCGGGATTTGGCAGTGGGCTTCGAACGATCAACCAGGAGAACCCGATGTGGTGATGGCCTGCGCCGGAGATATCCCTACGCTCGAAACCCTGGCGGCCGTCGATCTGCTACGACAGCATTTTCCGGACCTCAAGATCCGCGTCGTCAATGTGGTGGACTTGATGACCATCCAACCGTCAAGCGAACATCCTCATGGCCTCTCGGACCGCGATTTCGACTCGATATTCACGGTCGACAAGCCGGTCATCTTTGCCTACCACGGATATCCGACTCTGATTCACCGCCTGACCTATCGACGGACCAATCACGACAATATTCACGTCCGCGGATACAAAGAAGAAGGAACGACCACCACTCCTTTCGATATGACCGTGCTGAACGATTTGGACCGCTTTCATCTGGCAGGCGACGTGGTCGACCGCGTGCCCCGTTTGCAACGCGTCGGCGCACATTTCAAACAGCTCCTGCGCAACAAGCTCATCGAACACAAACAATATATCTGCGAACATGGCGACGACTTGCCGGAAATCCGGGATTGGAAATGGCCCTATTAGTTCATGAAAATCCTAGTGCTCAATTCCGGTTCCAGCAGCCAGAAGACTGCGTTGTATGAACTCGGCGGCGCCCTTCCCGAACAGCCTCCAGCACCAGCGTGGGAGGGTCAGATCGAATGGTCTGGGAATCAAGCTGACGTGCAGGTGCGCAACCTGCGCGGAGGAAATCTGGAGGAACGCGTCCAGGTTGCATCGCGCTCGGAGGCCATCGACCACCTGCTTAGTACGCTGTCGGGCGGAAGCACTGCCGTCGTTTCCTCGCTATCGGAAATCGATGTGGTCGGTCATCGTATCGTTCACGGCGGTCAGGACTTCGAGCAGGCCACGGCTATTACGCCGGAAGTGAAATCTGCAATCGCGCGCATGTCCGTCTTTGCACCCCTCCATAATCGCGCCGAGTTGGACGGGATTGCGGCCATCGAGAAACGCATCGGCGGTGTACCCCAGGTTGCGGTATTCGACACCGGCTTTCATAGCCGATTGCCGCAGCCTGCCGCTGTGTATCCCGGCCCGTATGAATGGCTGGCTCAGGGGATTCGCCGTTATGGATTTCACGGGATCAATCATCAGTATTGCGCGGAACGTACGGCACAACTGCTGGGAAAAGATTTGCGGTCACTCAAACTGGTGACCTGCCATCTTGGAAACGGTTGTTCCCTTGCGGCGATCCGCGACGGCCGGAGCGTCGATACGACGATGGGCTTTACGCCTCTGGAAGGGCTGATGATGGGTACACGCTCAGGTTCCGTCGACCCTGGAATCCTCACTTATTTAATGCGGCAAGGTCCGCTCACAGGGCAGCAACTCGACGACGTGCTGAACACCCAATCAGGTCTGCTGGGAATCTCTGGAATCTCGGGCGACATGCGGCAGATTGTGGCCGCGATGAAAGATGGCCACGCGCGCGCCAAGCTGGCTTTTGAGATTTTTGTGCATCGCCTTCAGGCAGGTATCGGCGCAATGATTGCAGTATTGGGAGGAATAGATGCTTTGGTCTTTACCGCAGGCATAGGAGAAAATTCACCGGAAGTGCGAGCAGCCGCTTGTGCCAACTTCGGAGTTCTCGGCCTGAAACTCGATGCCGCAAAAAACGCGCAGTCTCCCGTGGACCAGGAAGTCTCCGTATCCGATTCAGCCGTTCACGTCTTAATTGTGCGCGCCCAAGAAGATTGGGCCATCGCCCGCGACTGCTGGCGCCTCGCGTCCGCAAGGATTAGTGGCCAGGCAAGCGCGAACTAATCGACGTTATGTAGCGCGACCTAACGTTCCTCTTCGAATGATTACGGCTTGATCGCCACTTTGATCACGCCCTCTCGCCGCTCGCCAAACAGCTTATACGCCTCAGTGATATGGTCCAGCGAAAACGTGTGAGTGAGGAGCGGCGTCAAGTCGAGCCGCCCATGCCGGACGAGCTCGATCAGCCGGCGCATTCGCTCTTTGCCTCCCGGGCAAAGTGTCGTGATGATCTTGTGATCGCCAAGACCAGCGGCAAATGGCTCCAGAGGCACGGAAAGTTTCCCCGAGTACACACCCAGGCTGGACAGCGTTCCTCCAGCGCGGAGCGCACGCAGCGCGTTCTCAAACGTGCTCTGCATCCCCAGCGCCTCAATCGCTACGTCGACGCCTGTTCCGCCCGTGAGGCGCTTGATCTCCGTGATCACATCCATCTTTTCAAAATTGAGAACGACGTCGGCGCCCATTCGCTTGGCCATTTGCGCGCGCACCGGGTCCGATTCCACCGCGATAATCAGGCTCGCTCCCTTTAGTTTGGCGCCCGCCGTAGCGCAAAGTCCGATTGGCCCTTGGGCAAAAATTGCGACCGTATCGCCGATTTGCAAATCAGCACTCTCTGCTGCGGATATCCCCGTTGAAGCGATGTCCGCCAGCAGAACCACTTGCTCATCGCGCAGATCATCAGGAATTTTCGCCAGATTCGCTTGCGCGTTCGGCACCAAAAGATACTCCGCCTGCGCGCCGTTGATCGTGTTCCCGAATTTCCAGCCGCCAATCGCGCCGCCGCATTGCGACCAGTCGCCGCTCAAGCAGTAATTGCACTGGCCGCAAGGCGTAATGGCTCCCACCAGCACGCGTTCGCCAACAGCGATGCCGAAATCGTATTCTCTGTCTGAATTCTTTCCTCGAAAGTCGTGGACATGTTCGTCTCCTTCTTTCAATTGCCGGGGCCGATGCCGACGAAACGCATGAAGCTTTGGTCGCCGGTCATCGACCCCGGAGCGCGCAGCGCAGTTGACGTTCGCTTCACCGCGCCCTCAATCGGTGCTCAGCCATGAACCGTCAGGACTGGGCACTTTGCTTCCGAAACAACCTTGTGAACTGTTCCTGCGTTTACATGCGTCGCCAGCCACCTTGCCGGATGCGCTCCTAGCACGATCAGATCGGCGTTCCGTCTGTCCGCGGCTTCCAGAATCTTCTCTACTGGGATCCCCTGCTCGACGAGGTAATGCGGCTCGCACCACAGGTCTGCGTCTTGTGGAACAAGTTGGCGTAGCTTGCCGACTTTCATCTCCGCGATCTCCCCAGGCTGCTGAGGCTCCTCAATGACGTATAGAAGTGCCAAGTGAGCTTGGTTCTCCTGCGCCAGTGAGATGGCGTACGGTGCAGCAACCGGAAAGTCCGCGGCCAGATCCGTGGCGTAGAGGATTTCCCGCAACTTCGCTGCTTCTTCGGGCTGCCCGTTCACGTACGGCCGAGCGGTCACGTGCGGTCCCACGGTCAGCACCGGGCACGGCGCTTGCCGCAGAATCTGCTCGGCAACAGAACCGAGCAATGCCTTGCCAAGCCCCGTCCGCCCACGCGTCCCAAGGACAATCAGGTCAATTTCCTCTTGTTTGATCAGCTTCGCTGTCGCTTCCCAAATGTTGCCCTGACCAATCACCACTTCGTGTTCGATGCCCTTGAGCTGCTCATCCAGGCGACGGGCATGCTCCTTGGTTTCCTTTTCCGTTGCGTCCGCCATCATTGCCCACGCCTCGGGCGCGGCAGAGGTGTAATCGTCGTATGGGTTTACGTGTAAGCCGTACACCTTCGCTCCGTAACTCCGCGCGATCTGGATCGCGAACGGTGCGGCTGCGTCTGCCGCTGCAGAAAAATCAGTGGCAAACAGAATATTTTTCAGTGCGATTCTCGTTCTTGCTTGAACTGCTTTCATGGGCCACCTCCCTACGTACCACGAATACGCCCAGACAAGTCCGTCTGGCTGTGACGCCCATCACTTTCAATCGTGACTCAGGTCACAGCGTCGTAAGGGCCCCCTTGTTAGGTTGAATTGCTAACGCGGGGCCAGAATCGGAAACAGTCTCCCGCTGTGAAGATGAAAGGAGAAGCAAATGGAAGCTCACCATGAATATCGAGTCAACGCATTCGCCGCGGGCGGACGCAATGGCGTCGTCCACGCGGAAGGAGTCCTGCCTTGTATATCGTTCAGCGCCCCACCGGAGTTCTTGGGGGAGCCAGGGCGCTGGACACCGGAACACTTCCTCGTCGCCGCTGTGGCAAGCTGTTTTGTCAGCACCTTCTCCGGTATTGCGGAGAAGTCCCGCTTGGGATTTGCATCCTTCAACCTGGACGCGGAAGGCGTGCTCGGCAAAGAGGATGGTAGCTGGCGTTTTACGGAAATCAAACTGCGGCCTGTCGTCACAATTCTGAAAGAAGAAGATCGTGACCGGGCTATCCTCATACTTGAAAAGGCCGAAAAATCGTGCTTCGTCGCACGCTCCCTTCAGTTCAAAATCACACTCGTTCCTGAGCTGAACGTCGAAGAGGAATTGGCCGTGCCGGCGAGAATTTAAGCTCGCTCGATGTGGCAAAACCAAAGGCGAAGAGTTAGGCCCGGCATAATTCGCCGGGCGCTCTACACGCTGGGGGGAAGGTGCCCTGAAACCATGAGTCTTGGGAAAAGAAGCGGAGCTGCCTAGTGAGTATTATCCGGGACGAGAGTATTCAGAATGAAGCTAAGACTTCCCCGTCGACTGGGATCGTTATTTCCGAACAACCCAGCGCGCTCGGAGCCGTGCAGGCCATGCAGACACTTCAGGTGGAAGGACCCAGTGCGTTTACTGTGTGGACGAGGCCGAACAACATTGCGTTCTTCACCATTGCAGGCATTCTTCTCCATCTGTTTCTTCGATATCTTCTGCATTCTCCCCGGATCGCTTGGCAAGTTCCCCTTATCGCGGTCTTGATCATCGCCGGTATACCTCTCCTTGTACCCTTGACGCAAAAACTTTTTGCGCGGGAATTCGGATCGGATCACCTCGCCGGAATCTCGATCGTCACCTCGGTAATTCTCGGTGAATATCTTGTCGCTGCGATCGTGATTCTTATGCTCTCAGGGGGAACGGCCCTTGAACAATTCGCCAGCCGGCGTGCCTCCTCGGTTCTTGATGCGCTCGCCAAACGGATGCCGCAAGTAGCCCATCGCAAATGCGGCCCCGACTTATCGGATGTAAGACTCGAGGACATCGCGGTCGGCGACACGCTCGTCGTATTTCCACACGAGATTTGCCCCGTCGATGGAGTGGTCGTCGAGGGCCACGGGAAGATGAATGAAGCTTACCTCACGGGTGAACCGTTCGAGATTGCGAAAACGCCAGGATCCGAGGTGCTTTCGGGCTCCATAAATGGCGATGCTGCCATGCACATTCGTGCTGAAAAACTGGCAGTAGATTCGCGTTACGCGAGAATTATGCGAGTGATGCAAGACGCGGAACAACGGCGTCCCCGCATCCGTCGGTTGGGAGACACGCTCGGCGCCTGGTATACACCGGTGGCACTGTCGCTCGCAGGAATCGCCTGGGCAGCGACCGGCGAATCCCACCGGTTCTTGGCTGTGCTGGTCGTAGCAACACCCTGCCCACTTCTGATTTCGATTCCCGTAGCAGTGATTGGCGCGATTTCTCTGGCCGCGAGACGCGGTATCATCATAAAAAATCCATCCGTGCTCGAACAGATAGACCGTTGCCGTACCCTTATTTTCGATAAGACTGGAACGCTGACATACGGCAAACCTTCGATGTCCGAGATTCTTTGTGCTCCCGGATCTGCGAAGGATGAAGTTCTCCGAGTTGCTGCAAGCCTTGAGCACTATTCGAAACATCCTCTCTCCCGGGCGATTCTTGAGGCAGCTCAAACCGCAAACCTTCCCATGGAACTCGTCTCGGAAATCAGCGAGCGACCCGGTGAGGGGCTCAGAGGAAAGGTTGGCCAGCACAGTGTTTGGATCACGAACCGCAAGAAGGTATTGGAAAGACAGCTTGCCTTGCCACCAGTCGCGCCTGGGTTAGAATGCCTGCTCTTTATCGATGACCTGTATGCTGCCACTTTTCGTTTCGATGATATGCCTCGCATGGAAAGCCGCACTTTTATTGGGCATTTAGGACCGCGTCATGCGGTCAACCGTGTCCTGATCGTTTCTGGCGATCGCGACCAGGAAGTGCGGCACCTGGCCAAGCAGGTGGGAATCACGGAACTTTACTCTGCCAAGAGTCCGGAGGACAAGGTTGCTATCGTCCGCAAGGAGGCGGCTCAGGCCCCTACGCTGTTCCTAGGAGACGGCATTAACGACGCCCCAGCGATGCAAGCCGCAACGGTCGGCGTTGCCTTTGGAGTGCAAAGCGACATTACTTCCGAGGCCGCCGATGCAGTTTTGGAGACTTCCTTGAGTCGAGTGGACGAACTGATTCATATCGCGCGGCGCATGCGCCACATTGCTCTTCAATCCGCCATCGGCGGGATGGCATTGAGTATCTTAGGAATGATCGCTGCCGCGTTCGGATATCTGCCGCCAATCGGTGGGGCAATCATGCAGGAAATCATTGACCTCGCCGCAGTTCTAAACGCTGTGCGCGTTGCCTTGCCCACGCATTCGCTGACTGATTTCTGACCTGCAATCAGTATCACGAACTTTGGGAAAGACCACCCCATCATCCAGGACGAGTTGGTACCCGCGAACTAGGGATTTGAGGAGAGAGTGGGCAAGTTAAGGGCAAAAACTTCAGAAATTCGTAAATCAAACGCCCTCACTGTGTTGGGCAAGAAGTGGGCAAAGAATCAGCGAATTTCCCTCGTTTCGATCCATCAGCGCGATTGAATCGACGGGACTTAGAGTGTGCTCTTAGTTCTCATAACCCGAAGGTCGTCAGTTCAAATCTGACCCCCGCAACCAATCTATCTTTCTAGCTCACAGGGGTTGCTGGCTCACAGCAGCCCCTTTTGTTTTTTTGAAAAGATCCAGAAGGGTCCAGAATTTCTCCCAAGTGGGCCGCTATTAGCAGATCATCTTCCCTCACGACGTGACTGTAAACGCCAAGCGTCATCTCTACATCGCTATGACCAAGCCGCTGCTGCGGCAATTTCAGCGGAGTGTTGAGCCTGTCCATCACCGATGCAGCGAAGTGCCGAAACGCATGCAGCCCACACCGCGGAGCGTTCAGCTCTTCGAGGAGCGGGTGCTTTTGCTTCACGAGAAGGTTCTGATTCTTATCCCCGTCAGCAGTCACAGCCAGCCAAGTGCCTTTCCATCGACTACGAGTGAGATCAGGTGATATCACTCGACCTACGGAGAACCATGAAACCCTAACTTGACGCCAAAGACTTCGCAGGCGTAGGTTCAAGCTAGAATATTGTATGGAGGGACGCCCAGCTCTGGGCTCAGGCAGAGTGAGTTTTCGCCGCTCTGATATGCTGGCGCGATCTAGCGGGGATGCGCAAAAAGGACCCGAATTCGCAGCGCCACGACAGCACTGAGCGGCCTACGACGCTGGTCAATTCCCATAAGGCGAGAACACCTCCTCTTCATAATGAACGAGCCCCAATGGCCTCGGCGGGTTCAGATCTCTCCACGATCGGGCTTGAAGCGCCCTTTGAGATGCGAAGCGAAGCGCTTGCCACCTGTGTAAAGCAGGGCGACTGCATTGGCAAGAACAAGCGATTTGAGATCACCGAACGGCTCGGGAAGGGAGGAATGGGGGTCGTATTCGCCGCAGCCGATCGTCAGCTTGATCGCTCGGTTGCCATCAAGTTCATCCTTCCTGCCCCGCACATTCCGTGGGACCAACTTGTCAAGATTCTCAGGCGAGAAGCGATGGCAACGGCGCGGCTTCGCCACGACAACATCGTCGCCATCTTCGACATCGCCACTTGGAAGAGAGTCCCTTACCTAGTCATGGAGCATCTTCAGGGCGATTCGCTCGCTCAGATGCTCGCCCACGACCGTCTTAGCCTTCTGCGGGCTACAGAAGTCATGATCGATGTAGCTCGCGGAATGTCCCATGCTCACGAGAATGGGATCGTTCACAGGGACCTTAAGCCCAGTAACGTCTTCGTGTTGAAGGGAGGAAGGGCGAAGATCCTTGATTTTGGCTTGGCCGCCTTCGCGCAATTGCCGAGCCAACCGTCCGTTTCCAGCGGAGAGTCAAATCCCAACTCCGGAACTCCCGCCTCAATGGCACCGGAGCAGTGGCGTGGAGACTCGCAGGACGAACGGACCGACGTTTGGGCTATGGGCGTAATGCTCTTCCAGTTGTTTACGGGGCAGCGGCCCTATGCCTCGACGGACGCCGTCAGGCTCTATGAGGAGATTTGCTCGGAGCAGCCCGCGCCCTCCGTACTATCGGTTCAGGACAGCCTGCCGGAACAAGCCGAAATGATCGTGACCCGTGCGATGCAGAAGAAGCCGGAGGCACGCTTCCAGACCGCCGCGCAGTTGCTTGAAGCACTCGTCGGGCTTCACAACGTCCTTACGCGGTCTTCGGAGGCGAAGAGGGAGGCTCGTCGCATATTACAACGGCGCCAATTGACCTTCCTGTCTTGCCGTCTGATGTCGCTCGCGACGGTCGCCGAAGATCCCGACGAGGAGGGCGAGTCCTTAAGCAAGTTCACCGCGCTCTGCGCGGATGCCGTCAACACGCTTAACGGTCGCCTAGTTTCAGTCCTCGGCAGCAGGGTGTTGGCCTGTTTTGGCCATCCCATCGCTCGAGAGGGTGATGCCGAGCGCGCTGTGCGAGCAGGGCTTCAGATTGTCAAAGCAGTCGGCCGCACACCCTGGCAGCAAGGTGCAGCTCCGCCACGAGTTCGCGTCGGGATTCATACCGGGCTCGAGATCGTCGAAGATGTCGAAGGGGAACCTGAAGCGTTTCACATCCAGGGCACCACTCCACAGATCGCCGCTTCACTGGAGAGCCAGGCCGACGACGACGCGGTCGTGATCGGTTATTCAACCTACCAGCTCGCCCACAGTGTTTTCGATCTTGAGCACATCGGCTCCCTGGGAGTCGAGGGTGGGCCGCAGCCGATGGCGGCCTACAGGGTTCTGCGCGAGAAAGACATCGACAGCCGCTTCGACGCCGCGTTCGCCTCGAGCCAAACGCCACTTGTCGGCAGAGAGGCCGATGTCGAGCGCCTTGTCGAGCTTTGGCAATGTGCGAGGAACTCGACAGGGCATTTCGCTCTTCTTACTGGCGAGGCGGGCATCGGCAAGTCGCGCCTCGTGAGGGTCCTGAAGGATCGCATCGGCAGCGACGGAGTAACCCGGATGAGCTGTCAGTGCTGGCCGCAGTTTAAGAGCAGCGCCTTCCACGCTGTAATTGAGTTGGTGCTTAGGTCGACGGGAATCCTCCGGGAAGACTCTACAGAACACAAGATTCGTAAGTTGGAGTCGTCCTTATCGAGCCTTGAAATGGACGCTGCAGAGAGCATGCCAGTGATCGCGTCTCTGCTCTCGATCTCTCTGCCTGGGACTTCCGACTTTTCTCTGGATCCGCGGGAGCGCAAGAAGAGGACCATCGATACCCTGACGGCCATGGTGCTGGCCATGGCAGGCCAGAGACCCGTGCTCTTCGTCGCTGAGGACCTGCATTGGGCGGACCATTCGAGTCTGGAACTGCTGGGCGCGCTCCTGGAGCGAATGGCGTCCGCACGCATATTGGTCCTCGGGACCGCACGACCAGAATTCCGAACATTGTGGCCCAACCGTGCCCATTTTCATCAAATGCCAATTAGTCACCTGCCTCCTCGCCTGGCGGCCGAAATGATCAAGAGGACCGCCGGTGACAGCAAACTCCCGGCAGATGTGATCGAATCTCTTGTGCAAAGGACGGAAGGGGTTCCCTTATTCATTGAGGAAATAACCCGCACGTTGGTCGACTCTGTCAGAGAGCTGGGGGACAGAGCGGCAGTGAGCGAGTCTGCATTCGCTCGGGCGATCCCGGCGACTCTCAACGAACTCTTCTTAGCCCGCCTGGATCGACTCACTACGGCGACTAAAGAACTGGCGCAAATTGCGGCTGTTGTTGGCCGGAGCTTCCCCTATGCTCTGATTCAGCACATGTCGGGCATGGGAGAAACTGCCCTCCGCGACGCCCTGTTTTCCCTGACTGAGGCGGACGTGTTGTTGTGTCAGGGCCGACCTTCGGAGTCAAAGTATCAGTTCAAGCATTCCTTGATACAAGACGCAGCTTATCATTCACTGCCGAAGAAAAAGAGAAGGGCACACCATCTTAAGGTCGCTCATGTGCTGAAGGAGCTGCTTCCCGAGACGGCTGAGATTCAGCCTGAGCTGCTCGCGCACCACTACACTGAGGCGGGCGACGTTGAGCAAGCCCTCGGATATTGGGAGAGGGCTGGTCGTAGGGCCGTTGAGCGTTTCGCCAACGTCGAAGCGATCAGCCACTTCAGCCAGGCGATCCAGATGCTCGCGAAGATCGCAGAGGATCCCGACCGTAATCGTAGAGAGTTGTCCCTGCAATTGGCATTGGGCGCGCCCTTGATGGCGGTCAAGGGTTACGCCGCTCCCGAAGTGGAGAGAGCGTATGCGCGCGCAAGGGAGTTGTGCCGAAGCGCAAGTGAGGATATCCAGCTCTTCCCTGCGATGCAGGGATTGTGGCAATTCTACATGGTGGGCGGAGAGTTGCCAGTAGCTCGGGAGCTGGCCGAACAACTCCTCGGCGTGGCTCAGAACTCGGCTGATTCCACTTTGCGGCTGCTTGCGTATCGTTCGTTAGCTACCACTGCATTCCTGCAGGGGGAGATCGTCCGATGCCGGGAACTCACAGAAATGGGGCTCGCCCTGTATGACCTGCGGCAGCACGGCTCTTTGGGCTTGCGTTACGGGCACGATCCGGGCGTTGCGCACGGGCTCTATGCAGCCTGGGCCCTCTGGCTCCTCGGTTACCCGGAGCAGGCTCTAGAGAAGGCAATCGAGGCCGTAACCCTCGCCGAGAAGCTGTCTCATCCCGTTAGCATGGCCTTCGCTAGGTGCTACCTCGCAGTTATCCACAACTCTTGCGGGCAGTATGCGGAGGCGGCAGCAGACGCTGCGGCCGCAAAAGCGGTCTCCATCGCGCACCAGTTGGCGTTGTGGCTCTCGGTCGGGACGATGATGGAAGGATGGGCCCGGTTTGGTCTAGGGGAGTGGGAACAAGGGATCGCACTGTTTCAGCAGGGCGTTGCAGCCTGGCGTCGCACTGGCGCTCGTGCGGGAATGACATTCTTTCTTGTCACACTGGCGGAGGCCTATCGAAAGGCGGGACTGCCGACGGAGGGCATGGCTGTCTTGGATGAGGCTGAGGCCCTGGTCTTCAAGAACTCGGAGCATTACTACGAGGCGGAGTTGTATAGAGTCAAGGGTGAACTCAGATTCGCACTCGCCCCACAGGACCCAGCAGGCGCGGAAGCGGACATCGAACATGCCATCACGATCGCACGTCAACAGAAAGCGAAATCTCTCCAGCTGCGCGCGACGATGAGCCTTTGTTGCCTTCCTCACAGGCCGTCGCGGTCGGAGGAAATAAGGCAACTTCTGTACGACATTTATCAATCGTTCTCAGAGGGATTGGGCACAGCGGATCTGCTCATGGCGAGGACTGCACTTGAGGTGGTCTCAGAAGCTCGGCCAAACACCTCACCTGACTGAGCGATAGCCTCCCTTGACTCCGCTCTTCGATAGCACGATCTGCCAAAGCTGGGGTCCATGGCGAGCCCGGAAGCTGCCGGCGCATGACAAGAGATAGTACCTCCACATTCGATGAAAACGCCTCTGCAAGGCGGCCTCGCGGCCTTCCGCATAGTGCTCGAAGTTCGCATGCCATGCCATCAGAGTCCGGTCATAGTCCGCGCCGAAGCTGTGCCAGTCCTCTATGACAAAGAACCCCTCGATAGCCCTAGCGATCTCCACGGCGGAGGGCAAGGTACCGTTGGGAAAGATGTATTTATTCATCCATGGGTCGGTAGCTCCCTCGGGTCTGCACCTCCCCACGGTCTGGAGCAGGAATAGTCCATTTTCAGCCAGAAGGCTGTCGATGATCTTCATGAAGGTACGGTAATTCTTTCGGCCAACGTGCTCGAACATTCCTATGCACGCGATCTTGTCGAAGCGGCCCTCGTGCCTCAGTTGGGGGGCTCTGTAGTCGGAAAGGAAGACGCGGACTGGCAGGCCCTTACAGAAATCCTTGGCGCATTCACATTGGTTGGCGGAGATCGTGATTCCGGTCGCACGGCAGCTAAAACGCGCCGCAACGTGCTTGAGGAATCCTCCCCAGCCGCAGCCTACGTCCAGAATGCAGTCGCTCTCATGGAGTTCGAGCTTCCTGCAAATAAGGTCGAGCTTGTCCTCCTGGGCCCGGTCCAAGTTTGCCGCGTCTTTCCAGTACGCGCACGAATAGACCATCGTGGGACCGAGCATGGCACGAAAAAACTCGACCTCTAAATCGTAGTGGACCTTCGCGATTTCAGCCGCCCTCTCTTGGTTCTGCAGAATGAGAATCTGTGCCCTCAATATCTTGAGCGCAGATAGCCCAAACTGCCATTTGTTCGCGAAGTGGCACTCAAGGCCGGCCTCCATAATCTTGTGGATCGCCTCGTCGATCTGCCGGCAATCCCACCACCCTTCTACGTACGTCTCGCCAAGCCCCAGCGAGCCGTTGGTAATCACACGGTCGTAGAAGCGCTCATCGTTGACCTGGATGTCCCATGGATTGGCGCCGTCGATTCGGATGCCGGCCGCCTGGAGCGCTCCTCCCAGCAGGTGCTTGCTCCTGGCGTGGCCCGCTGCCACCCGCTCTTTATCGGCTGCAAAACCGAATTGCGGTTTCCCCTCTGAGGCCGACAGGCCGTTTGGACTCAAGGGATCTCCTCATCCTCGCGCAAGCGCTGGCTGCGCCCTTTTCGCGGTCTTTAGGTCCCAGATAAGCCCAGTCCAACTCATGATCTTCAGGAGGGAATACACGACGTCGATCTCCCACCACGCCATCCCCTGTCGCGCGGACCATGGGTAGTGATGGTGGTTATTGTGCCATTCGCCGAGCGTAATGAGCGCCACGAACCAGTGATTGCGGCTGTAATCTCTGGACTCGAAGCGTCGATACCCACCGTAGCTGTGACTCAGTGACTGGATCCAGTGCGTGGCGTGCCAAACAAGAACTGAGCTAACGCAGAACCCCCAAACGAACCCGGACCAACCGAACTGCAACAACAGGGCTAGGGCGCAGATCACTGGAAGGAAGGTGTAGCCCCACCATTGGTCCAGCCATACTATCTCGGGATACTTCGCCAAGTCAGGGACCGCGGAGCGGTCCGTTTTGGAATTCGCTTTGTCCAGGAACCATCCGGAATGGGCGTACAGAAAGCCCTGGTAGCGCGGCGAATGGATGTCGTCGGGCGTGTCGGCGTAGCGGTGGTGACGGCGATGAGTCTCGGCCCACCACAGCGGACCTCCCTCTAGCGCGAGTGTGCCGAGCAGACCCAGGATGAACTGCATTGGCCGGGACGTTTGGAATGACCGGTGGGCGAAATAACGATGATAGCCAGCTCCGAGGCCGAAAGAGCGGATGACAAAAGCGACCAGGCAAATCCGCACGCCTCCCCAAGTTACACCAGTTGCGAAGATGGCCAAGCAAGCGAGATGCACACCCGTGTAGAGGGCCAGGACGCGGAGATTGAAGCGCCTCTGGGGACGAGAGTACGTCGCTCGCGAGGCGATCCTCAATCGTTATTCCTTTCTCCCCGTTCCGGCCGACCAGTGTTGGACTCAGGGAACCGCACCTGCGCGGCGCGAGAATCTTGAGCTTTCGCTCTGCGGTGTATAATACCCAGGCACTTGAAAGTCAAGAACTAGGCTGGGGAGAATCGCACGCGCACGATTCGTTCGTTCGGGGTGGCACGAGGAAATACCAATGGCCTGGAGCGTACAGATTCAAGGGCGAGCGGTAGTGATCGAAATGCGTTCGAACCCGGTTAATAGAATGAACCCGGGCTTCTTCGAGGATCTTAATGGGGCGCTGGATATCATCGAGGATCGCCATCCACGGCTGCCGGTGGTCCTCACTTCGACGGGCAACACGTTCTCGGCGGGACTGGACTTTGAAGACGTGTTCCCTCGGTTTGCGGGCGCCGACCTCGGTAAGATCAGGTCTTGGTTTCAGCTATTCCGCGACTCGATCCTCCGCGTGTTTACCCTCCCGCGGCGCACTATAGCTGCTGTCAATGGTAACGCCTTCGCCGGAGGCCTAATACTCGCTTCCTGCTGTGACGTCAGGATCGCGTCTGCGAGCGAGGCCAAGTTCAGCCTGAACGAGGTCTTAGTCGGCATCCCGATGCCCGGGGTCTATACCGAGATCCTACGCTACGCGGTGGGCTCGAAAGCGGCGGCGGAGTGCATACTCGGAGGACGGGTTTACGACGTGCCACAAGCTCTCGATCTCGGCTTCCTCCATCACGTGGTCCCCGCCGAGCAGCTCCTGGACGAGGCTTTGAGATACGCCCAGGTGATCTCCCCCGACTGCTTTTCTGCCTATGCCGCAAGCAAGCAGGCCCTCCTTCGCCCCACCATGGAAAGGATCGAGCGGGACGCCAGCGAGATGTACGAACTGGCTCTGCAGGGCGTGCTGGCGCCTGACTCGATTCGTGCTCAGACGATCGCACTCGAGCGGCTCAAGAAGAGGTCTTCCGGGTCAGCCTAAACGGTTCTCGCCAAACAGAGTGGGTGTAGGAGGCACGATCACAGGTAGCGCCGGGTGGGCGGTCCTGATCCAATCAAACAGGAGAACACAATGATTAAAACCATCCGTCAAGGCGATCTGCTTTTCATCCCACAACAAGAGGTTGCCGAGCACGTTCTCGAATACGCTAAGACTGCACCGCGCAAAAACGGCGTCATTGCGGAGGGCGAGGCGACCGGACATCACCATCGCGTCGAGGTTCTGGAAGATGCCCAGGTCTTTCAAGCCTACAACGATGTGTATGTAAAGGTCGGCCTGAACGGGGTCAGCATCGTGCATGAAGAACACGGCCCGGTGAAGCTCGCGCCGGAAACAACCTACAAGGTCAATCGCGCCCGCGAGTTTGACTACCTCGCGGCAAACACCCGTTACGTCGCGGATTGACGGACATGGAAACGAAAATCACGGCGTCTGATTTGCGAAAGCAGGCCGAAGCTGCTGATCGCTGCTGGTCGCATTCCATCCCTCGATGACGTTTTGCAAACCGTGTTCGAAACCCGGCGCAAATACACCGCGCACATTCTAGCGGCTCGTGCGGGTAAGGCCGTGCAGATGATGGTTCGATCGTACTTGAAGCTATATGTATTTTTGAGAGAGTCTTCTGGAGTGCCGTAGGCATAGGTATTTGAGTCGTACATCAATCCAGCCAGGACCCGCTCTATCTGTCTACGTGTCTGAAAAGCTCCATGTGGGTGATTCGACTCTTCTTGACCGACACGTCCAAGATGAGGCGATGCTCTGAATTGAAAAAATCGACCTCTCGATCTTCAGCACGAGGAGTCTTTTTCTCCGCCTGATCAAGTAGATCAAGAAGGGGAGAGCGGAAGACTTTGCTGGGCGACTTTTCGGTATACGCCCGCAGGGAGCGTCGACCTGGCACGGGGCCTTTGTTGTCATCGTCGTCCGATAGCGATGTTCGCCGGTCAAGTCCGATCTCCACATAACCGAACGGCGTCGAATATCTGGACCAGGTGGCGCCAAAATCGTCAGTCCGTGTTTGTACGGGTTTGCCGAATTGCGCGGTAGCCGTTTCGTCTGTCATCTCCGGCTGGAAATCCCCAAAGACTCGAAGGTCAACCAACTGTTTGATATCGGACTGCTGTTTAAGATGAATGCCTATCCTCTGACTCGGCCTCGTGACCCATTCGAGGGTCGCAAATGTGTGGACGGTCACGTTCTCCAGCGGCGGCGGAAAGGCTAAGGTTTCCTCGGAAATGTGATCGCAGCCGTGAAAGAAAAAAAGAAACAGTAGGACTACGGTCCCAAAACTGGTCAGAACGATTTTGGATCTTCGGCTCATTTGAGTCTCACGAAATCCTCTTTGTCAGAAATGGTAGAGTTTGGGCGCTACATCTTGCTCCCAGGATAGCCTGAGCCAGGAGGAGTAGGGTTATAGCCGAAAACTCCCCGTATGACTGGCCACGCGTAATACAGCCAAGCCGGATCTCCGTCCGGTTTGTCGGCCAGGTCTTCGCATTGCTGCGCACACGGCTTGTTCTTTGGACAAGCTCTGCCTTGTGCGTTGTCGTCACGATCGCTCTTTTGCATGGCAGTATTGCAACTAACGGCCTTTGAAGTCCGGACGCAGTCCAGAACATCAAGAAACTCCTTCCCGTAACCTGTGAGGAACGCGGCTGCCTTGCTTCCGCATTGTTTAACCAAATTGCAGCTGGCCATGCAGTGCGCATATCTGGGATGCCCTTCTCGGCTGAAGTGATTGAATTCATGTTTGATCCGATTTGCACACGCATAGTAGAGGGCAAGGTCACCAGCGATGGGCCAAAATGCATCCTGCGGAGCTAGACCGAATGGGTCCCTCGAACCCGTGACACTATTGTCGACGTATTCGTAGAAATCGTTACCGCCGTTGAAACGGATCGGGTCTTCGCTGAGGAATCTACCGGTGTTTGAGTCATAGTAGCGGGCCCTGGAAAATTGGAGGTTCGTCTCAGCGTCAAAGTCTAGCGCCGTGTAACGGAAAGGATTGGTGATCGACCCGGTTGAGGCCGTCAACTTGCCAAAGCTGTCATACGTATAGGTGTTCCCTAGCGCCCCTGCGGTGTTGCTCAACGACGTTACGGAGCCTAGTCCATCCGCCTGGTAGAAGCTCGTCGAACCGTTTTCGGGATCGGTGAACCCGGTGCGGTTCGATGCCGCGTCTGGTGATGGGCAAAGGCCTCGTTCTGGTCGGGATTGGAACGGTGATCGGGCTGGCGATGGGTTTCGGCGTCGCGAACAGCTCATGAATTCCATGCTGTTCAATGCCGGCGGCGTGGACATCGTGGCTTATATTATTGTCGTGCCGTCGCTGTTTCTGGTGACCATGCTGGCGGCCTACGTGCCCGCCGCGAAGAGCATCCCGGATAGCGCCGACACAGGCGTTGCGATACGAGTAGTGCAGTTAGTTCGTGAACGCCAGATCCGCTACGCACGCTTGCCGAAAGCACACAATGTTGGGAATTTAAATGCTCAACCCAGCTGCTCGAGTTTGCTCGAGATCGCGTTTCTTTCCGTACCGAAATGCCGCCCACACGCCGAGCGTCATGAAACCGAGCGGCGGAAGCAACAGTACAACCACCCCTTTGCTGATGGCTCTTTGCCCATCCTTGGAAGTCGCCTTAGCTGTGCTGTAACACATGGAGCAGGCCTGACCGAAGGCCGGCGTAACCCACAGCAAAAGGGAAACGGCGAGGATAGCGGCGCGTAACTTCATTTCACTCCCAGCGAAATGATGCGAAGAGCGTCGGGGAAGAAGATCATCATCAAAGCCAGGCAGGCAACCAGGGAGCACATGGTCAACCACTTCATTCGCGAGATTTCGTACTTCATGTGCATGAAGTAGCCGATGATTAGCGCCGCCTTCACAAGCGACAAGCCCATCAAAATGGTCAGCATGCGCACCGGCTGCATATTCTGATAGGTCAGATAGACTTCGATGGCGGTCATTACCAGGAGCGCGGCCCACACCCAGAAGAACTGCGACTTCCCGTGATGCCGGTGCTGTTCCGCGACGCGCTCGGCGATGGCTTGCTGAAAGGCTTCCATGTCTCCAGCTCCTAGAGAATCTTGGCGGACATCAGATACACCAAAGGAAAGATGAACATCCACACCAGGTCCACGAAGTGCCAGTACAATCCGGCGACTTCCACGTCCGAGGAATCGTAGACCTTCGGCTTCAACCACAAAATGACCGAGCAAACGATCGCCGCCAACAATAAAACGTGCGCTCCGTAGTGGAAGGGACTGTACGAAGGCGTTCCCAACCACGCCGCCAGCCAGAACACCAGCAAAATGGGAATGAACTTGCGTCGCAGCGCGACTACGCCGAGATAGATCACTCCCAGCGTCACGTGCAGCATGTGCATCCCGGTCAGCCCAAAAAAGGTAGCGGCAAACTGCGGTACGGTCTGCGCGACATTCGCGAACTCCCCGCCTGCCGCTTGCCCGGGCAGCTTTGGAAACACCGGAAGAGTCAGTCCCTCCGCGATCAGCTTGCTCCACTCCCTGCCGTGCAGGATAACGAAACCCATGCCGCACGCCATGGTCGCCAGGAGCCACAACCGCTGGGTCTTCGCGTCGCCCTGCACCGCGGCGCGTACCGCCAGCACCATGGTCAACGAACTGGTCAGCAAGAAGGCCGTCATGATGGTGGCATTCACAATGCTCTCGGAGTGGAATGGCGTCGGCCAGTTTGGCGTGGAGATGCGCCCGTAGCTGTACGCGTACAGTAAAGCCCCAAACGTCAGCGAGTCCGACAGCAGGAACAGCCACATCCCAATTTTCTTGGAGTAGGTTCCAAACAGCGACGGCTCGTAAAGCCCCGGCATTTCGTGCGGCAGGGTCGCGTCAGCCATGGGTCCGGTGTGCTCCTTTCTGTGACGTCTAGTGCACAAACTCCAGCAAGCACAAAATGTAAACCCACAACAAAGCCATGAAATGCCAATACCAGCCGGTTACGTCGAGCACAATCAATTGTGAATCGGCAGGCCGACGCAGAAGGGAAGCGATGCCCGCGGTCAGCAGGGCCACGACACCACCAAAGAGGTGGACGCCATGCATGCCGGTCAATAGATAGACAAAAGAACTGCTGGGGCTGCTGGACACGTAGAAACCGCTGGCTGCCAGTTCGCGCCAAGCCATCCATTGCCCGGTCAAAAAACTGAGACCCAGCACCACGGTCAATGCCAGCCAGGAGACTTTTTCATTGGCGTCTACAGAAACTCCGGGGGCCGCTGCGACCTGCGCAAACGCAGCCTTGCGAGCGGGATGGCGCCGCGCCAGTTCCATCGTGAAGCTGCTAATCAGCAGGACAAACGTGTTGATGAGCAACAACCGGGGCAAGGGCACCGGGAACCAATCGTGGAGCAGCGCGTTGGTGCGCGGGTCGAGCGTGGGTAAGCCTTGCCGGACGACGTACGCGCTCGTGAAGGAAATGAAAATCATTAGGATTCCGGTCAAGCCCACGACGAGTCCCAAGCGGGCGCGGCGCAGCCGCACATCAAAGAAGGGCGAACCGAAATCATCGCCGTTGCCGCGGAGCGGCGGCAGTACGCCGTTTCCTCCCGTGGAAGTTCTGGGATCGTCGATCGAAACCGTGGGCGTGTAACTGGCCATAAGGATCTAGTGTGCCGCCACGGTTGTGGGGTCGGTCTGCATCACGTAATCGCGCGGAGCGCCCGGCACGCTGTACTCGTACGGGCCGTTGTAAACCACCGGGGTATGTCCGGCAAAATTGTCGTGCGGAGGAGGCGTGGCGGTGGTCCACTCGAGAGTGGTCGCTTCCCAAGGGTTGTCGCTGGCCTTCTTTCCGTACTTCATGCTCCAGAACAAATTGAAGATGAAGAAGAACTGCGCAGTGATGGTCACGAAGGCGGCAAAAGTGATGAACGTATTCAACGGAATCAACTGCTCCAAATAATGCAGCTCTGTGAACTGCGAGTATCGCCGCGGCTGACCGGCCATGCCCGCATAGTGCATGGGCATGAAGATGCAATAGGTGCCCACGAACGTCAGCCAAAAATGCCAGCGCGCCAAGTTTTCGTTCATCATGCGCCCAAACATTTTGGGGAACCAATAGTAGGTCGCCGCAAAAATCCCGAAGATCGAAGCAACGCCCATGATCAAGTGGAAGTGTCCGGTCACGAAAGCCGTATCGTGCAACGGGATATCCAGTGTCGGTTGCGCCAGGAACGGACCGCTGATGCCGCCCGACACGAACAAGGAGACAAAGCCGATGGCAAACAACATGGGCGAGGCCAAGCGAATGCGCCCGCCCCACAACGTCCCCAGCCAATTGAATGTCTTAATCGCGGAAGGCACCCCGATGGCCATGGTCATCACCGAGAACGCAAAAGCCGTGTACGGGCTCATGCCGCTCATGAACATGTGATGGCCCCACACCATGAAGCCAAGCAACCCGATGGACAACATGGCGTACACCATCGCCTTGTACCCAAAGATGGGCTTCCGCGAAAACACCGACACCAGCTGAGAGCACAATCCCATCGCCGGCAAAATCGCGATGTACACCTCGGGATGGCCAAAGAACCAGAACAGGTGCTGCCACAAAAGCGGTGAGCCACCTTTATGCGCCGCGAGTTGCCCGTTCACCGTCACCAACGGCACAAAAAAGCTTGTGCCCGCGTTGCGATCCAACAGCAACAGGATGCCTGCCGAAAAAAGTACGCCAAAGGCCAGCAGTCCCAGGATCGCGGTGATAAACCACGCCCAGCAGGTCAGCGGCATGCGCATCATGGTCATGCCCTTGGCCCGCATATCCAGCGTGGTGGTGATGAAATTCAGCGCGCTCATCAGCGCGCCGATGCAGAACAACGCGATGCTTATGACCCACAAGTCTGCACCCGCACCCTCACCCGGCCCAGCGGATTGCAGCGCACTCAGCGGCGGATATCCGGTCCAGCCATGCAGCGGCGCTCCCCCAGTCACGAAGAAAGCCCCGAGCATCACGATGAAGGCCAAAGCCGTCACCCAAAAGGACAGCATGTTCAGCACCGGGAAAGCCATGTCTGCAGCGCCGATTTGAATGGGTAGAAAATAATTCCCGAAGCCTCCTTGCGGCGCGGTGGTCAAAACGAAAAACACCATGATCGTGCCGTGCATGGTCACGAGCGTTAGATAGGTTTCCGGCTTGATGTCGCCGAGCAGCGGCAGAGCAATGTTCGGCCAGATCAGGTGGATGCGCATCAGCAACGACAAAAACATGCCGACGAACACGGCGGTCAGCGCCAGAAAATAATACTGCAGGCCGATGACTTTGTGATCGAGACTGAAAACCCACTTCCGAATGAAACCTTGCGGTGCCGCGTGAGCGTGAGCTTCGTGGGCAGCGAATTCCCGGGTAGCCATTACTGTTTCTCCGCCTCCCGTGCCGCCAGCCATTTGTCGAAATCTTCCTGGCTGACAACTTTTAGCATTCCGTGCATCTTGTAATGACCGAGTCCACAAAGCTCCGCACAGGTCACCTCGTAGTCCCCGATGGTAATCGGCGTGAAATGCATATGGATCGCCAGGCCCGGCACCGCGTCCTGCTTGAAGCGCATGTTGGGAATGAAGAAGCTATGGATGACGTCCTGCGCCCGCAAAATCAATTCCACTTCGCGATTCACCGGGACCACCATGATTCCCGCAACGACGTCGTCTTTGGAAGCGGGGTCGGTTGTGTCCAGACCGATCGCGCTCTCTCCGCCCGCGGACGCGTCGATCAACTCCGGCTTGGTGGCGCCGAATTTGCCATCCCGGCCCGGATAGCGAAAGTACCATTGGAACTGCATCCCGGTTACCTCTACTTGTGTAGCGCCGGGTTCTGCTGGCCGGAACCGTTCCGATGCCCAGATCGAGCTGCTCATCAGGTTCAACCCGATAAACAGGATTGCCGTTAGCACCGTCCACACAATTTCAAGCATATTGTTGCCGTGCACGTAGCGCGCCGGCGGCGCAGAGGGGCGCTCGCGATATTTCCACGCGAAATATCCCAGCGACACTTGCGCAGCCACGAAAACAATTCCCATCACGAGATACGTGGTGGCGAAGTGATGGTCGATGCCCGCAGCCGCAGCAGACGCTCCGGTTGGCAACCACCATGTCTTGGCGATAAAGAAGTAGGTGCTGGCGAACGTGATTAGCCAGATGACGATAAGAACAACGAGGCCCATGCAGCGCGACCTCCCGAGTAGGATTCTCGGCCAGCTCCACTATGGTAGCGCTTACAATCCCTGGAGTCACATCAGTGGAGCTGCAAACGAGGCGAGTCTACCACAGCTTGCTCCGCGCGCAAGCGCGTTGTTGCATTTCTTTAGTTCTTCCCCGTAGAATTTTTCCCGCTCGGAAGAATGTTCCCGGGAGCAGTGCAACTTGCAAACTTCGCAGAGACGCATTGACGTCCTTTTCCATTTTGAGTAACATCCGGCTCGTTTCCTGGGGGGTCCCGTGGAATGGTAAGGACCTCGCGATGTTGCGCATCAGAATTCTTCCAACTCGGCGGGCCCGGCACGCTAGTAGGCGTGGAGCGCTGCTCCCCTCCAAGCTTCGCTGATCGTCTCTTTACACATACTCCGCTTCGACCTGTCACCAAAATTTTCTGTTCTTCCCAAGGGAGGAAATGGGCGGCATTTTCCATGGCCGCGCACTAATTTCGAGAACCATTTTCCAGGAGGTATCGCATGGCGGGCCCGGAGACCCTGTCGGACAAACCGAAACCGGATGCGGCGAAGACGTCGGCTAGCGCCGGTGATGCAGCCAGCTACGTGGGCACGCCCGCGGTGGGTACCTCGAAAGCTGCGGCCGCCGCCGGTTTGGCAACCGTCGGTCCGAAGGACAGCCAAGTCAACAACCGTCGTCGTCGTTTGGTGTGGTGTGCGGTCTCTGGTTTCCTGGGCGCCTGGTTTATCGCCTTCCTCCGGTTTTTTCTGCCGCGCACGCTCTTCGAGCCTCCCACCGTGTTCAAAATCGGCTATCCCTCGGACTATGCCCTCGGCGTCGATACCAAGTGGCAGCAGAAGTATCGCATCTGGGTCGACCGCACGCCCGACCGGGTTTTCGTCATCTACGCGCGCTGCACGCATCTCGGCTGCACGCCCGATTGGAAATCCAGCGAAAACAAGTTCAAGTGTCCCTGCCACGGCAGCGGATACGACAGCGAGGGCGTCAACTTCGAAGGACCCGCGCCCCGTCCGATGGACCGCGCGCACGTCGAATTGGCTCCCGACGGCCAGATCATCGTGGATACTTCACGTCTCTATCAGTGGCCCAAGGGGCAGCCCAGTCACTTCAGTGACCCGGGCTCCTTCTTGCAGGTGTAAACCATGCCCGACGAGAAAAACGCAGACGGCAAATCGGTCGGCTTGATGGCTCGGATTTTGGCAGGCATGAAGGATGCCATCCAATCTCTCAAGAGCGATGTACCCGCAAAGGCCAAGGAGCAAGTCGAAGGTCTTAAGAATCCCACTAAAACCCAGCTCTACACTTCCATCTTCCGGCACAAGCACGACGACACGCCGCGCAATCGCGCCCTCGGCGTGCTCTCCAACGTTTTTTTGCATCTGCACCCCGCCAAGATCAACCGCGACGCGGTGCGCTACTCCTACACCTGGGGGATGGGCGGCATCACTTTTTATTTGTTCCTCGTGCTCACCTTTACCGGCGTGCTGTTGATGTTTTACTACCATCCCAGCAAGGTGCAGGCCTTCCGCGACGTGCTTTACCTGGAGCATGACGTGCCTTTCGGCAAGTTGCTCCGCAATATGCACCGCTGGGCCGCGCACCTGATGGTCATCGCCGTTGAGTTGCACATGTTTCGCGTGTTTCTCACCGGCTCGTACAAGAAGCCGCGCGAGTTCAATTGGAATGTGGGCGTAATCCTTCTGGTGCTGACCCTGCTGCTCTCCTTTACCGGCTATCTGCTGCCCGACGATCAACTCGGCTTCTGGGCCGTCACTGTGGGCACCAACATGGCGCGCGCCACGCCTCTTCTCGGCCACGAAGGCCCTTTCGGTGCGGAAATGGGGATGACTCCTTACAATGACGTACGCTTCGGCCTGCTCGGCGGCTCGATCGTGGATGCCAACGCGCTGCTCCGCTCTTACATTTGGCATTGCATCGGAATTCCTATCATCGCCTTGATCTTCATGATGGTGCACTTCTGGCGCGTGCGTAAGGACGGCGGAATTTCCGGCCCGAACTCAGTGATGCTCGAATCCGAGATCAAGGAGCCAAGGAAATAGCCATGGATTGGCGCCAACTTTGGGAAATCATCTCCGCGCCCGATAACGTGCCGATCGTCGCGCTGATCCCTCTGCTCGCCTTCTACATCTTCCTCGCCTGGCGGCAAGCTCATGCGAATGACCTGCTCATCGAACAGCTCGAAGGCGACGCGGCGCTGGCCAAGACCCATCACCGCAAAGCTTGGCCCTTCCAGCCGGGCTGGCAAAAGGAAGTCCACGTCTGGCCGTTCCTTCTTCGTATTGAATTTCTCGCCGCCATCATCGTCACCATTATTCTTATGGTCTGGTCGATTACCCTGAACGCTCCATTGGAGGAACCCGCCAACCCCAACCTGACCATGAATCCCGCGAAAGCGCCGTGGTATTTTTTGGGCTTGCAGGAAATGCTGGTCTACTTCGATCCGTGGATCGCCGGCGTGGTCATGCCTACACTCATCATCTTTGGCTTGATGGTGATTCCTTACATAGACACCAACCCGCTCGGCGCCGGCTATTACACCTGGAAGCAGCGCAAGTTTGAGATTGGCACGTTCCTCTTCGGCTTCATTGTCTTGTGGGTATCGATGATCACCATCGGCACCTTCATTCGCGGTCCAGGCTGGCAGTGGTTCTGGCCCGGGCAAACCTGGGATCACAACCGCCTCATCTACGAGGTCAATCGCGATTTACCGGACCTTTTTGGCATCACCTCCAACCTCGGCAAGGCCATCTTCGGCGCCGCGGTAGTCGGCGGCTTCTTCGCCATCGGCGGCTTTGTGGTGCACGCGCTGTACCGCCGCTACAACGCGAAAAATTATCAGCGCAAGAGCTTGCTGCAATACTCCATCTTGATGGTTTTTTTCCTGACCATGATTGCGCTGCCCATCAAGATGCTGCTCCGCCTGATGTTCCACATAAAGTATGTGTGGATTACACCATGGTTCAACGTCTAGGTGCTTTGGCTTTTGTAGGGGCGCAGCACGCTGCGCCCCAGCTTGGCAAGGTTGTGGCTCTTCGAGGGTTTGTAGCGCCCGCTTTCCGAAGCGGGCTCTTAGGTTTTCTGCGTTAGGAGGAACTGGTGCCCGATAAGCCCATTCCCGACGACGATCCGATCGTAAGCAAATCCCTCGCGCCGCACTATGTCGTGGCGGTGATCGTCCTCATGGCTACCTTGTTCTGGGCTTTGTGGGATGAAGACTTCGGCCAGCGTCCCTGGAAAACCTTTCAGAACGAATGGAAGACCCGTTACACCACCTTCCTCAAGAACGCTCGCTCCCAATCCGGCGCCTCGCAAAAAGAAGTGGAGAGCACCGCCGACTACCAAGCTCTCAAACAAGCCTACGAGCAGGCCAGCCAGAGCGCCGCGCCGCGCATAAGGGAAATCAATGAGAGGCTCCGCGACCTCAGCGGCAAAATCCTCGCGGTGCAAAATGTTTTCACTGACCGTCGCGCCTACGTCAACGCCTCCACTTATGACATCGAAACGGAGGCAAGTTCCTCGGCAAAGCAACGCAAACAACGAAATCTTGACGAATACAAGAAAGAAATCGCCACGGTCGAATACCCTGACGGCAGCAAACAGCGATACACCTTCCCGCAACTCGAAGACGTCTACAACGACCTCAAAAACGAGCGCACCAGGCTCAGCGCTGAACTTGGAGAGCTCATTAAGCCGGTCAATGAGAAAAAGGAAAAGCTCGACGCCTACGTTTCCGAGCACATGATCAATCTCACGCCTTCGCAGATCACCGGCCTGCAAGACAAGACCGAAGCTTGGGACGCCAAAATCCAGCAGATCAACGTGCCCGACGCCAACATCGTGGACCGCTGCGAATCCTGTCACATGGGCGTTCGCGAGCCTGTCAAACTCACCGCTGCGGCCATGTCTCTCAAGGGCAAAAAGCCTGATGAGTACGCCCTCGCCTTCACCAGCCATCCCGAGCCCGATCTGCTGAAGACGCACGACCCGGATAAATTCGGCTGCTCGCCCTGCCATCAGGGCAATGGACGCGCCACCACTAGCATCGAAAAAGCCCATGGCAACTACGAGCATTGGCTCTGGCCTTTATTCCCCAAGGGAAATATGGAAGCGGGCTGCCAGACCTGTCATGCCGCGGATATGGTGCTTGTGAGCGACGATGTTGGCTGGACCCTCTCTGAAGGCAAGGATCTGTTCCGTCAGCGTGGGTGCGTGGGCTGCCACCGCTACGAAGGCTACGACAAAGAGCCCGAAGACCTGCTGTCCATCGCCCAGCAAATCAAGCTCATCGAGCAAGACAAGAAAGACAACTTCAAGCAAGCCAGCTATTTCATGAAGCAGGCCGATACCGCCCAGTCCAACGAGGAAGCCAATCGCCTCAACGATCGCGCCGTAGCCTTGAAGGTCACCAACAGCAAACTCGACCTGCGCATCGTTCAGCTCGACCGCACCATCAAGAGCTTGTTGCAAGACACGAAGAAAGTTGGTCCCAATCTAAAAGACATTCGCCTGAAGCTGAACAAGAACTGGATTCCCGTTTGGCTGAAGAAGCCCAGCGGCTTCCGCGCTACCACCAAGATGCCCGATTTCCGCTTCAACGATGATCAGATCAAATCCATCTCCGCTTACTTGTGGCAGTCGGCGCTCGCCGATCCTTTGCCGAAGCATAAGCCCGGCAGCGCCTCGCATGGCAAAGAACTGTTCGAAACGCGTGGATGCCTCGCCTGTCATTCCATCGGTGAAGGCGACCAAGTACAAGGCGGAACTTTCGCCGCCAATCTCACGCGCGTAGGCGAAAAGGACAATTACGATTACCTGGTCCGCTGGGTCCACAACGCCCGCGAGCGTACTCGCCCATACTGTCCATACGAGAAGAAGGATATCGGCCCGGAGGATTACAAGAAGAAGGGCTTAGCTTATGTTTTCGATTTGGACCACAGCAAATGCCCCAACGACGGACACGAACTGCAAGTCCAGAACATGACCGTCATGCCCAGCCTGCGGCTCTCTCCACAGGATGCGGAAGATGTCGCCAGTTACCTGGTTACTTTGAAAAAACAGGAGCCTTCCTCCTACGCGGATGCTCCCTTCATGGATGATCCCAAGTTGAAGGACGACGGCAAGAAGTGGATTCGCCACTTTGGCTGCGCCGGCTGCCACGAAATTTCTGGCCTGGAAGACGAAGGGCGCATCGGCACGGAGCTGACCTCAGAAGGCAGCAAACCAATCGAGCGACTGGATTTTGCATTGCTGACCGAAACTGCGCAGCGAGGCGGCAGCGAGCCCATCACCGATCCGGACGATCTCGCGCGCCTTCCGGAAGGCCCAGCCAAACAGCCGTGGTATGACGACAAAGGCTTCTTCGAACACAAGCTCGCGGAGCCCAATGTCTGGGACAAAGGCAAAATCAAGCCCGAAGAAGAAAAACTGCGCATGCCAAACCTGCACCTGACCAAGGAACAGGTCCGCGCGCTCACCACTTTACTCATGGGCAGCCAGGAAAGCGCTCTTCCCGTCACTTATCAATACAAGCCCTTGGATTATCGTCGCGACGTTCAAGAAGGCTGGTGGGTGATCCGAAAATATAACTGCATGGGCTGCCACCAGTTGATTCCCGGCCAGAAAACTTCGCTGATGGCCCTGGCCCGCTATCAAGAAGCGCAAGAGCAGCTTCCACCCAAGCTTCTGACCGAAGGCGCTCGCGTCGATCCCCAGTGGCTCTTGCACTTCCTCACCAATCCGTCGCTCAGCGACAGCGACACCAACCGCAACGGAATACGCCCCTATCTTCAGGTGCGCATGCCCACCTTCTCCTTCTCGGAAAATGAATTGGGCAAGCTGGTGCGCTTCTTCCAGGCGCTCTCGCGTCAGCCGTTTCCCTATATTCAGGAACAGCGGCCGATGCTCACCGCCAAGGAAACCGACATGGCTCGCAGCCTCTTCAGCAGCCCGGCCGCGCCTTGTTTGAAATGCCATGCCACCGGCGATCCCGCCCACGATCGTACGGCCACCGCGCCCAACTTCCTGCAAGCTAAGGGACGCCTCAAACCAGACTGGGTGGAGCGCTGGATTATCGACCCGCAGGCCATCAGCCCCGGCACCTCAATGCCTTCCGGCTTGTTTAAGCGCGAAAATAACCGCTGGACTTTCTCCGGCCCCACGCCTTCATCCTTCGTGGGATACGATAAGGATCACACCAAGCTCCTGGTGGAATACATTTTCCAGCTCACTCCGGAGGAGCAGCGGCGAGTGAGCGCATCGATGGCGCGCATGCCGGCGGCGAGCGGCACTTCCTCTGGGGTGAGCGCAGCGCGCGGCTCCGCTAATCGCGCTCCCGAATAGGAGCCCGGATTTAGTTGACCTTTCAGGTTTCAAGGGTCAGATTTCAAGGGAGAGGCAGGAACAAAATGAAAACTAAAAAATCGCTAGCAATCTGGAGCCTATCGGTCTTGCTCGGACTGGTTCTGCTGGCCGGATGCGGCAAGAAGGAAACCGCAGAGGAGCAGCCCGCAGCTCCCACCGCAGCAACCCCGGCAGCCACGCCGATTGATCCCGCCACTGTCGCAATCGTAGTCGGAACGGTAAAATTCGAGGGTGCCGCGCCGAAGCCCGCAAAAATTGACATGAGCCAGGATTCCAACTGTCAGGGCTCAAACACTGCCGAGAACATTGTCGTGAGCGGAGGGCGCCTCGAAAACGTTTTCATCTACGTGAAAGAGGGACTCGGCAGTCGCACCTTCGACGTTCCGAAAGACGCCGTCACTCTGACGCAGAGCGGTTGCAGGTACAAGCCCCACGTGGTCGGCGTGATGGCCGGCCAGACCATTAAGATCGTTAACGGCGATCCCACCACGCACAACATTCACCCCACTCCGAAAGATAATCGCGAGTGGAACGAGTCGCAGGCTCCGCAAGCCGCGCCGATAGAAAAGAGCTTTGCCCGCGAAGAAATCCTGCTGCCGGTGAAGTGCAACCAGCACCCTTGGATGCGCATGTTCGTGAGCGTGGTCAAGAGCCCCTACTATGCGGTCAGCGGTCCGGACGGCAAGTTCGAAATCAAAGGCCTGCCGCCAGGCGATTACACGATTGCCTTCGTGCATGAAAAGCTCGGAGAGCAAGATCAAAAAGTGACGCTCGCCGCAAAAGACAGCAAGACCGTCGACGTCACCTTCAAGCCCGGCACGTAACTTTTGGAGTGCGGCGGTCTTGTTTATCCTGTTTACCCCGAGCTTCGAGGGGAGCTTCGAAGGGCCGCCGCCTCTTTTACGGTTTGAGCATGATCGAGTTTTGGGACGGACGAGACGCGGACCTGCGAGACCACGCCCCAACTTGGAAGTAAGGAGGTTTTTTGCTTCTACTGATGCTCTTGCTTTCCTTACTGCTCGGCCTTATCTCGCTCGCCGGCGTTGCCTGGATCATCATCGTCGGCTCTCTTCTCAGCGTCGACGGCCTGTTCATGAGCCTGATTCTTCTCACCGTATCCGGCATCTTCTTTCTGAATGTTCTCCTGGAATGTCGTGATCATGGCTTGATCGGAAAAAATAAGGGTGCTTCGTCAAAGGGCCTGCCGGCGGCGAAGACGGACTAAAATCCAAGAACCCATCAACCGAATACACATGGCGAGCCACCCACTAACGCCGGAAGCAGCGAATCCGTCTGCAGTCGTAGAGAATTCTCCGGCGCGTCCTGCGCGTATTCGCCACCGCATGTCCACTCGCAATCGCCTCCTTTTCTTCGTCACCGCCTGGCTCATTGTGCTTATGCCATTCTTGTTTTGGTGGAGCACCTGGTTTGGACGCCAGCTTTCGGACAAGCAGATCACCGAATACCTGAACGACGACAAGCACCCGCGTCACATCCAGCACGCGCTGGTGCAATTGGGCGAGCGCATGGCTCGCCATGATAGCGGCGCGACGCTGTGGTATCCGCAACTGCTGCGCCTTGCCTCGCACCCCGTGGAAGAAGTCCGCAACACGGATGCCTGGGTGATGGGCCAGGACACTTCGGCCGCGGCCTTCCACGAAACTTTGCTGAAGATGTTCCAGGATTCCTCGCTGATGGTGCGTGGCAACGCCGCCCTATCTCTAGTTCGCTTCGGCGACGCCACCGGCCGGCCTCAGATCGTTTCTCTCTTGCAGCCCGCGTCCGTCAGCGCTCCTGTCGCCGGCCGCGTCATTGACGCGGACAAGGTGGGAACCTCAATACGACAGGGCGGCCTGATCGCCAAACTTCAGGATGGATCGCGCACGACGGAGATAAGGTCGCCCATCAGCGGCCGCATTCGCACGCTTTCCGTCGCGACTGGGGCAACCGTAGCCGCCGGCACGGAAGTTGCCGCCATCGACCCCAGCTCAGAGCAAGTGTGGGAAGCGCTTCGCGCGCTCTACCTGGTCGGCCAACTCGATGATCTCGCAGCTATCCGCATCTACGAGCGCAACGTCCCCGAAATCCCCGATCGCCTACGCGAGCAAGCCCGCCTCACCGAAAAGGCCATTCGAGACAGAGCTATGCACCAGCCCTAGGCTTCCAATATCTGTTCTTTTCAGGGTTCGCTATTCCGGGCCGCCACAAAAATGGCCTCGGCCCTTATCGTGGTGACAATCGGTTTCTCACGATTCACGAGTCACTGCCGTTCAATACGTCATCGCCCCGACGACTTTTTCCACTTCGGCGATGTCGACCATCACAATGGCGTCCCACGGGCAACCATCGAGGAAGCATCCGTCTGGTCCCTTGCTGACGCATTTCTTGCACCCGATACACTGGATGGGATCCACTTGGATGCGCCCAAATGGAAAATTATCCTCGTCCGGCACCCAGAACATGCAGTCTTCCACCGGGCAATACTCCACGCAAGCCGGCGAGCCCGCGCAGCCCGTGCAGCATTCCGTTATGACCGCAAGTTCCTTTGGTTTCTTCTTGCGCGCTGTGGTGATCCCTTTGGAGCGAGGCTCTTGCTTTTGCTCGTCGGGAACCATTCCGGGGGCCTTCGCGACTTCACGCTCGGCTGCCATGCGCCTCGGCTATCCTCTTGTCACAATCATTTTGTCACACACGTACTTCTGCAGCGGGCATCCGGACCCCGCTTGGCATCCGTCCTCAGTTCCCCAGCAGGCCTCAGCGCGCCTTCACGCCACGCGCGTGCACGGGAAGCGCTTGCCGATTTTCGCGAAATAATAGTCCTCTCTCGAGGGCGCGTGCATGAATTCGTCGTACATCTTGGTGGGCACGTTAAAGAACTCGTACACGCCGCCATTCGAGAACTTCAGCTCAAGGGTCCCAAGGGTGTCCGTATCTTGATGGTATCCAACTTCTAGTATGCCTTCCGAGGAAACGGGGATCCGATTCATGTGTTGAGAGCCCCCTTTCGTTGCGGCGACTCTTCCAGCGGCCGGCTCGGGACACTCTGTCCGGTCACAGCCTTCGTCTCTACCCTGGTGTTCGGCCTGTTCTAACTGGGCTGCGCTGCTTGGTTCGTCGCCCGTCTTATGCTCCAACGGCGCGATTCTAATGCAAAATTTCCTTCGTAACTATCAAATTCTTCAATCCCTCTGACCGGTCCGTAGTAGTCGGCGGCGCAGCGAGCGCCCGGACAATTGGCCTGGTGAGCGCGACCGCCAAGAAACACCGCGCCCCAACCAGCTTTGCGCTGGCTGGGGCGCGGCAGCTAAGGACTATTTTTTTAGCTTTTGACCGGAAGTTTGACGGCCTTGGCCAGCTTAAACTTCAGGCGGCGCTCGGCGGCAAGGGTTATGTCCTTTGTGTCCTTTGCCTTCGCCGCATCGCTGTCGGTGGCATTGCTCTTGGCCGGGCTTTTGCCGGACGGATTAATCGTGTCGGTTACCAGCTTGTAGGACTTTCCGTTGAGGTCGACCGAAGCGAGAGCCACGGTCAACTGCGCCGGACCCTTCTTCTGGGCCGCTACGACGCGGCCGGTGATGTGCGTACCCTTCGGAATCACCGTCTTTCCGTCCACCTTGATGGACGAAGACAGGATCGCGGCAAAGGTATCACCCGCGTGGTTCTTGTTGCTGGCGAGCGCTTGGCCGATGGTCGCGCTGACAGTCGTGCCCTTCGGCACTGTGACCAGCGTCGTTTGCTGCGTCACTTTACTTGAGATGGTGACCGGCTTGGCTGCCGCGCCTTTCGCGGCGACAACCTTGCCCGCCTCGGGTTTGTTGGCGGCAGGCTTGGCTGCTGCGGGTTTGCTGGCCGCAGGCTTCGCTGCCGCAGCTTTCTTGGCCGGGGCAGGAGTCTGGTTCTTGGCTTGGTCCGTGGCCTGGTTCGAGCAGCCTGTAACGGTAAGAAACGCTGCCGCTGCTACGGCAAGGGAAAGTTTGCGAAGGCCCTGAGAGTTAAACATTTCACACCTCCAAAGCGGGAACCCTTGAGGCGAATGGGACGAGGTGACTGGTTTGACCCCTTCCCCTAATCAATGTACAGATCGAAACCGGCGGGTATCCCTTATGTATAAAGCGTACAAAATCCGGTAGATGGAGTCCCCACGCATTTGCGCCCCGCGTTTCCTTCCCAACACCGTCCCATCGGCCAGTAGCGCGCAAGTCCTTTATTTGCCACACATCCGGAAGCAGAAACCGGGCCTGTCAACTAAGTCGGAGGCGCCGGTTAGTCCGCGGGATGTTGGCGACGAAGTTTTTGGCGTCGCGGAATAGCAAACTGCGGTATATTGCGGGACCCCAGCGGACCGCAATCGAAACCTCAGTCGAAAGGCCGGAAGAACATGAAATTCGATTTCTTGCAGAAGCAAACCTCACGCCGCGAAATGTTGCGAGATTCCGCCACGCTGGCGGGCAGCGCTTTCCTGGCCCACCTCTTTCCCGCGACGCTTCTCCGCGCCTCGGCCGTAGACTACGCGCAACAGGCGCCTTCGGCGGCCGACCATCTTGCGAGTATTCGCGCGCAGATGGGGGCGGTTCCCATTCAAGCGCAAAAGCTCGCGGACAATCTCACTCTGCTCTCCGGCCCTGGCGGAAACGTCGTAGTGCTGAACGGACCCGACGGCAAGTTCGTCGTTGACACTTTCCTTTCGCCCGCTTGGCCCAAGCTCAAGGAGACGCTCGACGGCATCGGCAACGCCCCTCTGAAATTCGTCATTGATACCCACTGGCACTTCGACCATACCGACAACAACGCCCCTCTGCACGCCGCGGGGGCCACCGTCCTTGCGCACGAAAACACCAAGAAGCGCATGTCCGAGCCGCATGATCTGCCGGTGTTTGGCTTGCATTTCGACCCCTCGCCCGCGGAGGCTTTGCCTCAGCAGACTTTCGCCGCCAGTTACAAGCTGGAAGCCAATGGCGAGACGCTCAGGCTCCAACACTTTGCCCCCGCGCATACGGACACGGACATCTACGTTCTTTTTCAAAAGGCCAACGTCATCCACATGGGCGACACCTTCTTCAACGGCTTATATCCCTACATCGACTCCAGCACGGGAGGCAAAATCAGCGGCATGATCGCGGCCGCCGACAAAGTTCTCCCGCTCGCCGGCAATTACACCAAGATTGTTCCGGGGCACGGGCCGCTCGGCAACAAAGCGGACCTCGCGAAATTCCGCGACATGCTCGTCACCGCCCGCGATCGCCTGCAAAAATTGAAGTCCGCGGGAAAATCCGCCGACGAAGCCGTCGCGGAAAAACCGTTCGCCGATCTCGACCCCGTCTGGGGCAAAGGCATGCTCAACTCCGACCAGTTCGTCCAAGTGGTGTATCTCGCGCTCTGAGTCTCCGTCGGGGCACGGCTTCAGCCGTGCCGTAAGGGACGCCAAATCAACAAGGCTTCAGCCGCTGATGGCCTCGCTTTGATTAGTGTGTTAAAAGTGTGTATTCTAGGGCATGAGCAGCCGTGAGGTCATCCAGCGTTTGCGGGAACACGGCTGGTATGAAGTTGCGCACCAGGGGAGTCACAAGCAGTTTAAGCACAGTACGAGAAAGGGAAGAGTTACCGTGCCGCATCCGGTCCGTGACATCCCCATCGGCACGCTCAGAAGCATTGAAAAACAAGCGAACATCAGGCTGAGGTAAAAATGGACTACATCGCATATTTGCATAAAGACGGCAAATCTGATTTTGGCGTCAGCTTCCCTGATTTTCCCGGCTGCGTAACGGCAGGAAAGACACTCGATGAGGCTAGCCGTAGGGCTCCAGAAGCGTTGGCGTTTCATATAGCAGGCATGATGGAAGACGGAGAAAAGATTCCCAAGCCATCAAAGATAGATGATTTGGTTGAAGACCCCGACAGACAAAATGCGGTAGCGTTTCTAGTCACCCCGGACTTCCACAAGGCGAAAACCGTTCGCGTCAATGTTACTGCGCGCGAGAACCAGATCGAGCTGATCGACCGTCTGGCTGGGCAAGCCGGAATGACGCGCTCGGCGTATATGGTGCAATCAGCAACGTCAGGAGTCGCCTATAAGAAACGAGATGGGTCCACTCGCCGACGAATCAATGCAAATGCAAAGCGGGTGAGGTCGCCCAAGACGAAAAGGAGGTAGGTCAAGTTAGTGGTAAACACTTGGGAAAGCCGCACCCTTTGAGAAACGACACCTCAAAGGGCGCGCCACCCAATTCAAAAGCCTGTCTCACCCGCCAACGTGAGGAGCAAGTCCGAGTTGACGTAGCAGGCCTGCTGGAATTTCATGCCTGCTAGCTCGGGCTTCGGTTCCCGCGCTCTGTAACCCACCTTTGGACTGTGTTAGAGTTACCTAGACTTCACGGCAGGTGAGCCAGCCTCCCTAAATCCAGAGGAATTCAATCCATACGCGTCTCTTCTGTTGCCCGCTGATCGAGTTCCTCCAGAAAGGAGCGCCACGGTTCGGGGACGTGTTTAGGGCCTGCCATGAGGAAGATTCTCAGCCTTCATGTCGGTCAACAGATTCCAATGAGCGGCTTCCGCGGGGCGGTTCACCCGTAGCCATTTTCTTTCCGCTTCCGTTAGGGAATCGTGGCAGAGGGTGTCTTCCTTTGCCAGACGGGAACGGTCCAGAACAGCCGCGTATTCCTTCAGCCTCCGGCAACGTGGTTCGTCGCTTGACTCCCTGCTTGAAGGAGAAGCCCCCAATCGACTTGCGAGCGTGGTCACAAATCCCAGCCGGTTCTGCAGGTCATGGAGCTTGGCGTTCTGCACTGCCCAATCCCAGTCCAAGTCGGCATAGGTGAAGGCCAGCCACGGCAATCCTTCCACAACTCTAGTATCAAGGTCCGACTTATTCAGGGCGTTCAGCAGGACTTCCGCGGGATTGCGCCGCACCCTTCCCCGCACGTGCGCGAATCCGGGGTAGCCCAGCCCCGCGAGTTCTGATCGCAGCTTATCGCTGTCGCTGGGTGCACCGACCCCCTCCTCGCGCAGCGGAAGCGCCGTCGGTGAAGCATGCAGGATCTCCACCGCCTTGCGGACAAGGACAGAGGGCAAAACACGGTGGCCGCGCTCGACCATCGAAAGATAGGCTTGCGTAACCGCGAGCCTTTCTGCCGCGCGCTCCTGCGTCCAGCCCTCGCGCAACCGCGCTTCTCTTAGCTGTTGCCCATTCATAAGCAATCCTGATTCTCTGTGTCTGCTATAATCTTGTCACTAGAATATAACAAGTCTTGTTATAACTGTCGAGCAGCTCTTACTCTCGCCGCGAGTGCCCCAACCTCCAGACAACCTACGCCCGCAACCCTTTCATTCGCCGCGACTTGCCTTGAGTGCGTTATGCGAAGGGTTCCACTCCCCGGAGCGTACCTTCGTTGCGGCTTCCAAGATCGCATTTCGGTCTTTCTCTGTGCTCAGATGTGGCTGCGGCTCTCTCACTGCTCTTTGCATAATTTTGGTGCCATGCAAGTCATCTAGAATCAACACTTGCAAAAGTGCATCAAAACAAACAACTTTAACTTCCTTTAGAATGAACACTTATAAAAAAACGGGGGGAGGGGGTGGGGACACTCTTAGACATTCCGACGTGAGGTCCAAACCTGCGTGATGAGGATGATTTGCAAACCCTCGGTGGTTGAGGACACTTTGTACGATTTGCGTTGTACAATCGCGCTCCAATACACGGGGTGGCAGATATATGACGAATTCTGGGCATCATTTCGTGGCGGTAATTGGCGGCGCGATTTCAGGCTCGGTGGCGACCGAAATTCTGGCGGATCACGGAATTCGAGTCGCCGTGTTCGAGCAGAACACGCGGCCGTACGGCAAGATCGAAGACGGTCTGCCGCGTTGGCACGTCGAGCAGCGCAAACAGGAATATGGCCGAATCGACGCGCGCATGAAGAAGCCGAATGTGTATTTCATCCCCTCTACCAAGCTAGGCCGAGATTTTAATCTCCCCCAGCTTCTCGAGTGGGGCTTTTCGGCGGTGATTCTCGCCAATGGCGCGTGGCGCGACCGAGAATTGGGCGTGCCGGAAGCAGAGCAGTACGTCGACAAAGGCCTCGTCTACCAAAATCCCTTTATCTACTGGTACAACCACAAGAACGAAAAGGACTATCGCGGACCGCGCTATGAAACGCCCGACGAAGCGGTGGTCGTGGGCGGCGGGCTGGCGTCACTTGACGTGGTCAAGGTGCTCCAGCTCGAAAACTACGAACGTGCTTTAAGAACTCGCGGCATTCAGACCAACATGCATGAGTTGGAAAAAGGTATTCCGGAGGTATGCAAAAAGCACGGCATCAAGCCGGAAGAGTTGGGAGTAAAGGGTTGCCTCCTAATTTATCGCCGCCGCGAACAGGACATGCCGCTGGCGCAACCACCCGACAACGCGACGTCCGAGCAGATCGCCAAAACGGAACAGATTCGGCAGAAAATGCTGCGCTTGGCGCGCGCCAAATACCTGTTTCGCTTCCAGGATTGCAGGCTGACGACCGGGATCATCGTGCAAAATGGACGGCTCGCAGGGCTGAAGGTGGTTGAAACGAAAATCGAGGGCCGCAAGGCTGAACCGATCCCCGGCTCGGAACATGAACTCCGCGCGCCGCTGGTCGTTTCTTCGATCGGCTCGGTGCCGGAGAAACTTTCTGGGATCAACATGAATGGTGAATACTACACATTCGCTGGCAAGGATGTGCCGCGGTACACCGCTATGGACCGCGTATTCGG
>Ga0209011_1000008_pt1 | contig 181196 bp, 183 predicted proteins | sample BlaSpr_A8_OM1_M3_FD_187986 | JGI IMG/M metagenome (GOLD analysis project Ga0209011, IMG submission 187986) | Forest soil microbial communities from Thunder Bay, Ontario, Canada - Black Spruce, Ontario site 2_A8_OM1_M3 (SPAdes) (version 2) | ecosystem: Environmental > Terrestrial > Soil >...
ACACCCTCTTCATTGCACTGTTCCTTCTTCTGCTTTGCTCATCGGCGCGCTTGGTTCGTGATCTGACAAGGTGTTGCGTTGACCCCTTGAGCCGACCCGGCAAATTCGTGGAACTCCGCCACGCATTGACGAATTTGGTGACAAATTCGTGGAATCCCTACAACTAATCGGCGCGGATTTCGATGCCATCCTGCGCCCAGCGCGTGTGAAACGAGCCGTCGCGGTCCAGCCGGCGGTAGGTGTGCGCGCCAAAGTAGTCGCGCAGCCCCTGGATCAGATTGGCTGGACCTCGGGCGCGGCGGTAGCCGTCGTAGTAGGCCAGAGATGAGGCGAAGGCGGGGATCGGTACGCCCTGGTCGACCGCCTGCTTGACGACCGACCGCCACGGCTGCTGCGCGGAAGCGAGCGCCTGTTGGAAGAACGGGGCGAGCATGAGATTTGGCAAGTCGGGCGACGCGGCGTACGCGTCTTTGATGCGGTCGAGGAACTGTGCGCGAATGATGCAGCCGCCCCGCCAGATCGTCGCGAGCGCACCGAGGTCGAGGTTCCACCCAAACTCTTTGGATCCCGCGCGCAGATGCTCGAAGCCCTGCGCGTAGGCAACTATCTTCGACGCGTAAAGCGCGTGGCGCACGTCATCGACCAGTCCCGAGGCAGAACTGGTTGACGCACCAGGCCCGGTGAGGATGGAGGCAGCTTTCACCCGCCCCGCCTTCTGGCTCGACAGCATGCGAGCGAAGACTGCTTCGGTGATACCAGTCAATGGCACGCCAAGCTCGAGTGCCGACTCGCTGGTCCACCGTCCCGTGCCTTTCTGCTCCGCCTTGTCCTCGATTGCGTCCACAAGCGCGGACTGCGTGTCGCCATCACGCTTGGCCAGAACGTTGGCCGTGATCTCGATCAGATACGACTGAAGCTCACCCTGGTTCCATTCTCGAAACACAGACGCGAGGTCGGCAGCGCTCATGCCCAGCGCTTGACGCAGGAAGTCATACGTCTCGGCGATGAGCTGGATGTCCGCGTACTCGATCCCGTTGTGAACCATCTTGACGAAATGCCCCGCACCGTCCGGGCCGATATAGGTGCAGCAGGGGACTCCCTCGACCTTGGCCGAGATCGCGGTCAACATCTGGGCGACCCGTTGATAAGACTCGGGGGTGCCACCGGGCATGATGCTTGGTCCCAGCAACGCCCCCTCTTCCCCACCCGAAACACCGGCGCCGATGAAACCGAAGCCCGCTTTCTCCACCGCGGCGGCACGCCGCCGGGTGTCGAGGAACAGTGAGTTTCCGCCATCGATGATCGTGTCGCCCGGTGCCAGCACCGGAGTGAGCGAGTCGATTGCCTCGTCCACGGCCGAGCCCGCTTTCACCATCAAAAGGATCGCCCGAGGCGGTTTGAGGATCCGCGCCAGCTCCTCCAGCGAGCCGGCGGGCCGGAAGTCGCCTTCACTCGAGTGTGCGGCCATGAAATCGTCAGTGCGCTTGCGCGTTCTGTTGTAGACAGCGACGCGAACACCGTGAGAGGCCAGGTTGCGGGCAAGGTTCTGGCCCATAGTCGCCAGCCCGACCACCCCGATCTCGTGCTCAGGCACGCTCACACATTAACCATGGAAGCCCGCGCGCATTGCAAACGCAGCGATTCAATCCTCGATCGAGGTCGCGATCAACTTCCGCGCGCAAGCGTCTCGACTTGCCGCCAGACGAACCGCTTCGGCGCGGAACAGCACGCCCACCAGCTTCCCGTCCGACGTCGTGATTGGCACACTGTCCAGGTCGTGCTGGACCATGAAATCGGCCATCTCCTTGGTCGATACATAAGGACGGAAGGTGCTAGGCCCAGGACGCATGGCCTGCTCGGCCGTCAAATTGGGGTCCATCTCTAGCTGCTTGGACCTCAGCTGCCCTAACACGACCTGGTTACCGTCGACGACCACTGCCACATCCCATCCGGCATCCTTGGCTCGGTTGCGCACATCGCCGAGACGGTCCTTCAGGCCGCTGACTATCACGTCCTTGCGTGCCGCCTCACCCGCCCGCGGGCAGTCGGAGTTCGTGCCTTCGGTCGGGAGGCCCGCAGCCAGCCAGTCGAGCTTGCCCGCCTTGTACTGATACACCTTGTCGAAGCCGAGACTCTCGAGCCGCGCCGCGGCCCTGGGCGCCATGTCTCAAGCCGAATCCCAGCAGTAGACGATCACGGGCCGTTGCCGGTTGATCTCGCCGACTTCCTCGTCCAGCTGACGCAATGGATGGCTCACAGCGCCGGGGAGGTGGTCCTCTGCGTATTCCTTTGCGGGCAGCACCTCGACGAGCTGCGCGCCCTGCCTGACCATTTCCTGGACCGCGGCGCGGTCGATCAACTTTGCCATCGGCTGCTCTTCATCCTAAGGCTGGACATCGAACAGCTTGGCGAGGTCCCCCGGCAGGGTCAGGGCCGGGTCGAGCTCAAGCGCCATCCCGCCTGCCTGCAGGGCACGAGCTACCAGACTGGAGCAGATTTCGTGATTGCGGCGGACGAGCCTGAGCGGCAAGCCGAATAGCAGATACACGATCGCGCCGAACATATCCAGGTAGCCGAAGCCCTGGCCGACCTGAGCTTTGGCAACGGCGACGGCGCGAGCCCTGGCCTCGGAGGTGAACTCCGGACCCAGGCGCACCAGGTGATACTCATCAGCGCGGTACTTGGAGATCGGGCTGCGCTGGACCCCCGTCATCTCCGCCTCGACCAGGGTGCCGTCCCGCTCAACTATCAGCGCGGCATGGCTCCAGTGCGCGTAGACGGCGTCCTTGCCTCTGAAGCGGCGCTCCTGGGCAAGGCTGATCAACCCGGCGATCAGGTGGCGCCTGTGGGTCAGGATGAAATCGCCCGGCACGAAATCCTTGGCCTCGTCGCCCGGGCCGTAACGCTCAGAGCTGGCCATATCTCACCGGGAAAACGCCCGACCTCCTCCACTCACCAGTTGGGCCACCAGTCAGGTGCCGGCCGGCGTCGCCTGCTTGCTGCCGGCAACCTCTCGCTCGCTGCGCTGGGGATTGCTGATGCCGACCGCATTGACCAGCGCGCCGACCAGTAGAAGACCGGCCCCAACCAGCATCGCGAGATGAAACGACGACGTCGACGCATCGCGAACGACCGCGATCAGCTGCGGATCGGCTGGAGTGTTGAGGGGGCTGACCTGGCTGCGAAAACTGGGGGAGTTGACGTCAATTCCGGTTAGGCGTGAGGCTAGCGTTGAATAGAAATTCGCCGTTAGGAAAACGAAGATCAGCGCGCCCGCCAGCTGAGGACCGACGCGCGAGATCGCGTTGTTGATCGCCGATCCGACGCCTGAATTCCGCACTGGCACGGAGGTCATGAGGGCAGTTGTAAGGGGGGCCACCATGATCATCGCGCCAATGCCGAAGATGATCGAGCCGGGTAGAAAGTCGGTCAGATAGGAAACCGGCGGCAAGTAAGTGCTCGGATCCGCGGGCTGGAGGTTCCATGGGGTGCTCGTGCTGGGTACCCGAGCAAACCAGAGGACGCCGAGGGTCATGATCAGCGGCCCGATGGCCATGAACCACCTGGGCCCGAAGCGTGCGGCGAGACGGCCGAATCGGCTCGAGAAGAAGATGAGAAAGAGAGAGCCTGGGATTCCGGCCGCGCCTGCGGCCGCTGCCGTGTAGCCGAGGGTGCCCTGTTGGAACAGAGCGAGATAGTAGAAGGTCACGTACAGAGCTCCGTAGATCAGAAGAGTCGAGATGTTCGTGACCGTGAAGTTGCGCGAACGAAACAGGTGTGGCGGGATCAGCGGATGCGGCGATCGGAGCATCAGGATGGGCAGGGCGACTGTCGCCACCACCCCTGCCACAAGAGCAACGTAACCAGCTGGTTCGCGCCAGTCTCGCTGCTGTTCGTAGATAGTGCCGAAGGCCAGTCCGCCGACCGCCACCGCCACCACCGCAGCCCCCAACCAATCGAAATGCGATGAGGCCTGCTCATCTCGACTTTCCGGGACGTGACGCCATGTCGCCCAGGTGGCCACGACGACGAGCGGCACGTTGATCAAAAAGGCAGCCCTCCACGAGAGAGTGTCAACGAGCAGCCCGCCGATCACCGGGCCGAGAAGCGTAGTCGCGCTGGAAGCGCCGGCCCAGGTGCCGAAGGCTCGCCCTTGCTCTTCGCCCGAGAAGCTCGCTGTGAGCAGAGCCAGGGACCCAGGGATCAGCAGGGCGCCGGCTGCCCCCTGCAAGATGCGGAACAGAACGAGGAGCTCCATGGTGGGCGCGAGCCCACACAGAACGGAGGTGGCGCCAAACCCAACCAGTCCCGTCAGGAACATGCGGCGCCGGCCGTAAAAGTCGCTCAACGCCCCGGCGAGGATGAGCAGTGAGCACAGGGCCAAGAGGTACGCGTTGTAGACGTATGACTGGCCCTCGAGCACGCCGAGGAAGGACCGCGGCAGATCGCGACCCATGCGGGGAAGTGCGACGTTCACCACCGTCGAGTCGAGAAACACGATGCCCGACGCGAGGACCGCGGCGACCAGGACCCACCGTTTGGTGTTCACAAAGGCTTAGAAGTACTGGCGGCCCATGAAGTGTTCCAGCACGCCCGGCCTGACCAGCTCGTACAGGGCGATGCGATGCGCGGTCAGGAGAGTGCGAAGTCGGTGGACACCTCGACCCCATGCCGGAGCGTCTGCAAGGTCGAGCAGTAACGCTCAGCGCTCGACAGCAGCCGCTTTGCGCGCTCGGGATCGACGCCATCCTTGACCTTGACCTGCGTGTGCATCTCGATGCCTGTCGCGCCGACCGGAACATCGCGATCAGTCCCCATCGTGCCGCGGAAGTCCCAATGAATACGGACGTCGACGTGCACCGACTCGAGCTCGACACCCATGTTCGCGGCGACCGATCGAAGCGTGCTCTCCTCGCAGATGGCCAGGGCCGCGGCAAGGATGTCGCCGGAGCACGGCGTGTCTCCGGCCCCACCCGCGGCGGGATGAAGTCCAGCGCGGATGGTTACCGCGGGAAATTCGTCTGGGGCAACCGTGCAATGCCTGGGGTCGGATAGGTCGCTGGGGACGCTGTGTGCGGCGGTCACGACAAGGGCTGATGAGGGATCCGACCGGTACTTCTCTTTAAGCGGGGTCTGCACGGTTCTCAGGTCGACGGTGTATGGCATCCCCACATTCTGGCGCTCACAAATTCCTCATGCTTTCTGCGTGCGGGTCTGCACCTGGAACATCCAGCTCGGGCTGAGGCTGGATGCCATAGTCGACACCGTCCGCACCCGGCGTGACTTCAGTGGGCTCGACCTTCTCTGCCTCCAGGAAGCTTCGATTCATGGCGACCGCGAGGACGGAGCGGCGATCGCTGAGGCGATGGGGCCCGGCTACCACCATTTCCAGGCGACAGCCCAGGTTCGCCGGGGCCGTGAACAGGCCAACGGCCTCATCTGGCGGAGGGAAGCGTTCGAGCCCACAGAGCCCGAGATCGTCTCGCTCACCAACCCCATACTGGCCAAAATGCCGCGCGTCGAGCGCACGCTTCTGCGGGCGATTGCGCCCCAGCGGCGAATCGCGATTCGGGCCGAATCCCCGGCTCTGCGCGTTTATGTGGTGCATCTGGACGTGATCGGGTTCGCACACAAGATTGAGCAACTGAGGGCAGTGATCGCCGATAACGCGACTCGGCCGCCCGTGGCGCTCACACTCGTCGCGGGCGACCTGAACACGTTCGGGCCGCCGGGTGTGCAGGTATGGCGAAAGCTCAACGCCACCGCAGCGGAGGCCGGCTTGATCGACGTCACAAGCCAGGTCGGACGCACGCACTGGACCGCCCAGAAGCTGGATGCCATCTTCGTTCAGGCCGGCACATTCACGTCTCGCGCGTGGGCGCTAGATGTCCGCGCTTCGGATCATCTCCCAGTTTTCGCTGACATCGAATTCGGTGGCGGCTGACGTGGGTCGAGGCCTTGTCGTGCTGCACATCGATGGCCTCGGCGCAGACTCACTCGAGGATGCGCTGCGGGACGGTGAAATGCCGTTCACCCAACATCTGATCACGACGGAGGGGTACAAGATCCACCGTTATCGGTGCGGCGTCCCATCGACAACCCCCTTCGCGCAGGCGGGCATCCTGTACGGCGACAACTCCGAGATTCCGAGCTTCCGTTGGTGGGACCGCGAGCGCCACGTCGTGGTGCAGTTCGGCACGGGATCCACGTTCAAGAAAGTGGCCGACAAATACTTCCATGGATGCCGGCCGCTGACGCAGGACGGAGCGTGCATCGCCGCCTGCTACCCAGCCGGTGCCAAAGAAGACTTCGGCATCGCCTACCAGGAGCGGACTTACAAGGATCGACAAGCAACCTCGGCGTGGAAGATCGTGCTCGCCTACTTTGCCAACCCCATTCATGTCGCAGACTGGGTGTGGCAGGCGATAGCGACTCTGGGTCGGATCGCAAGCGAGTACCTATTCGCGCGAATGAAGGGCAAACACCCCGCGCACCCTTACGTTCTCAGCGATGCGTTGGAGGAGATCTTCGTCCATCACCTGACGCGTTACGCAGTGCTCAAGGCAATGCATGAGCACTACTCCCCCATCTACGCAGGCTTCTACGCTTTCGACGAAACCGGGCACGCGTTTGGACCGGACGATGAAGCTTCGATGCGCATCCTGAATCACGTGGACCACACCATCAAGCAAATCGCCGGCGCACGGGGCGATCGTTATGAGCTCGTCGTGTTATCGGACCACGGCCAGATCGACACCTCACCATTCAACCACGATCACTCCCCCACCTTCGGCGAAGTGGTGGCGAGCCGGCTCCCCGGGTATCGCGTGGAAGAGACGAAGGGTAAGACCTATGGACCTGACGACAGAGATTCTCGAGGGCATGTCAAGGTCATAGCCTCAGGCGGTCTAGCACACATCTACTTTGCCGACGAGAATGCGCGGCTAGGCTACCAAGAGCTCACCTCGCGCTTCCCCGATTTTGCCGCCGGTATTTCCTCCCTGGAAAAGGTGGCGCTGGTTATGGCGCGAGACGGCAGTCGTGACGTCTTCCTCAAGGGGGGATCCGAGCTCGACGGTGAATCACTCGAGACCGAGCTCGCGCAGTACGACGAAGCCGGCGTCCTCCGCGAGCAGCTCGCGCGCCTGAACTCATTCCGGAATTCCGGTGACCTCGTGGTATTCGGCGCGTTCATCAACGGCAAGCAGATGAATTTCGAGAACCAGGCGGGCGGCCATGGGTCAATCGGGGGCGAGCAGCTTCACCCGTTCGTTCTCGCCAAGCGCGACTGGAGCATTGACACCACCAACGTTCATGGCGCCCACCAGCTCCACCCGATCCTCAGCGGCCTGCGCGACCGCCTCGCCAACGCCTAGGTCCTTCGTTCGTCCCTCAAGATCTGAAGCATCAGGCCGATGCCGCCGAGCGCGGCAAGGAAGAAGAAGATGATCGCGATGCCCGGATAGCCGAGGATTCGAAATGACGTCGAGACCTGCATCAGCATCGCGGCGCTGATGATCAGCGCCGCCATCAAAAGCCCCAGCGTGATGCGGTTGGCAATTTTCTGAAAGCCGCTCAGCAGCTTGTTCTCGTCGATTGCCTGAACCCGGATCTGGAGATCGTTGTTCGCGAGCGCGTCGAGGATGCGGTTGACCCGCGCAGGCAGCCGTTCGACGAACTCCTTCACCTCGATCACGTTCTGGAAGAGGCGGCCGGGCGAGACGCTTTGCGCCATGCGCTGCCGCATGATCTCGGCGGCGCTTCTCCGGATGGCCTCATTCGGGTCGAAGCTGGGATCGAGGATCTGGCCCGCCTGGTCCAAGCTCAACAGGGCGCGGCCGAGCATTCCCAGCTCCGGCGCGAGGATAAGCCCGTGGCGGCTCGCCACGTCCAGCATCGCGAACACGATCTTGCCGACCTCGATCTGCTCGAGAGTCCGGTTCTGCTGCGTGGCGACAAGGTCGGCAACCGCCCTGCTGAAGCCCGCCTCCTAAAAAGACGGCGTGCGCTGTCCGATGTGGATCGCGTACGTCACCACGTCCTCGCTCCGGCCCTCGCTGATGGCAAAGACCAGCTGGGTCAGGCTCGTTTGCAGCTGCGGCGGGATGTACGCAACCATGCCCAGATCCAGCAGCGCGAGGCGCTTGTCTTTAGTGATGAAGACATTGCCTGGATGGGGATCCGCATGGAAGAAGCCGTCGATCAGGATCTGCTTGAGGTAGGCGCGGAAGAGCTCGTCCGCCAGCTCTTGGCCAGGAAACTCGAGCTTGGCCATGTTGCTCAACTTCGTGATCTTCACGCCGTCCACGTACTCCATGGTCAACACCCGACTTGTCGTGTAGTCGTCGATTGGCTGCGGCACGACGATCCGTTTGAACTCCGCGAGATTGGTGCGGATGGTGACCAGGTTTTGAGCTTCGCGTCGGTAGTCCAGCTCACGCATCAAGCTCTTGCGGAATTCATCGAGGAAGTCGCCGAGGCGCCGAGTGCGGCCGAACTCGGTGTGTGCGTCGATCCAGTCGGCGATCTCCTCGAGGGCGTCCAGGTCCTCCGCGATGGTCTTGCGAATACCGGGACGCTGCACCTTGACGGCAACGTCACGACGGTCCCTCAGCTTGGCGCGATGCACCTGACCGAGGCTCGCCGCCGCGATCGGAGTCGCCTCGAACTCGGCGAATGCCTTGGAGATCCGTAATCCGAGCTCAGTGCTAACGATTCGCTCCACCGCTTCAAACGAGAAGGGCGTGACATCGTCCTGCAAGCGGGCAAGTGCCTCCGCATACTCGGCCGGAATCAGGTCGTAGCGCACCGAAAGCACCTGGCCGAGCTTGATGAACGTCGGCCCAAGCTTCTCGAGATCGGCGGCCAATGCCTCGCCCGTCTTCGCGATTTCGCGGTTCCTTTGGCCGTTCATCTCGCCATTCGAGGGGCCGTCGTCGACGATGTCTTCGAGGCCTGCCTCCTTCAGCAGGCCAGGGCGGCCGTACTTGGCAATGAGCAGCGCAATGTCCCGATACCACCTCAGATGCTCAGGTTTGAGCGAGATTCCCATCAAATGGACAACGCGCACCTCCGGCGTTAGTGCGATCTACGTCCTCATGCTGACCACGCGCGGGATTTTTGCCCTGTTTTGTCCCTGATACATGTAGTTGCGCCCTGCGCGCGCAAGGCGATCTCCTACTCCCGCGCATCTCGCTACGATGCAGCCCCGTTGAGCTTCGCATCAGCAGTTCCGCTGGTCGCGGCGTGCACGTTCGCCCTGATCTCCGGTTTCAACGACGGCGGAAATCTCCTCGCATCGTTCACATCCGGCCGCGTCATCACACCCCCGATGGCCGCCGCCCTGCTGCTCGTGAGCCTTGCCGGGCCGCTCCTCCTCGGCACCGCCGTCGCGAGAACTATAGGTACCAACGTCATCGACTTGAGGGGGCAGGGCGAGATCGGCTACGTCCTCATCGTTTTGTCGCCGCTGTCGGTCGTTCTGCTCTCGTGGCGCTTCGGCATTCCGACGAGCATGACCCTGGCTCTTGTCGGCGGAATGCTCGGCTGGGTCCTCGCCTCGGGTGGCCATTCCGCCGTTCAGTGGGCCGGCGTCGCACGCGTCCTCATCGGGATGCTCGTGTCGGTTATAGGCGGTTGCGTGCTCGCCCTTGTCGTGTACCGGACCATACGGAGGTTTCTGGGCGGCCAGGCGCATGCCGCTTTATTGCAGATGGCAAGGCTCCAGTTCCTGACCTCCGCGGTCCAGGCATTCGCTTATGGCGCCAACGACATGGAGAAGTCCGTCGGACTGATCGCGGTCGGACTGTCCTTTGCCAATCATCACCACGAGGTCGCGTTTTCTGGTCCGGTGCCTATCATTTGCGCATTCGCATTCTTTTACGTCGGTGCTCTTGTTGGCGGCTGGCGAGTGGCTAGCCGGATCGGGTTCGGTGTGCTGAAGGTTCGCCCGGTACAAGCGCTCGCCCAGCAGCTTGCGTCCGGCAGCGTCGTGGGATCGCTCGCCATTGCCGGCGCGCCGGTCAGCATGACGCAGACTATCGATGGCGGCCTGGTCGGAGTCGGCGCGGCGCTCCGCGCTTCCTCGGTCCGATGGGGAATCGTCAGGGAGATGCTCGGAAGCTGGCTGCTGACGCTACCTCTGGCCGTTATCGTCGCTGCGGTGCTTCATTTCGCTTTCCGATTCGCCGGGATCGTGCCATGAGCTTCGGCCGCACTTTCAAGGCGCTCGCGAGGTCGAACGATCGACGGTTCGTTCAGCTCTTGTCGGAGCAGGCCGATCTCACAGTCAGGGCGCTCCAGGCGCTCGAGAAATTTGGCCGTCAGCCAACCGCAAATAACGATTTCATCGACGAGATCAAGGAGATCGAGCGCGAAGGCGACTCCAAGCGAAGGATCCTCATCGACGAGCTTGCGCACACGTACGCGACGCCGTTCGACCGTGAGGACCTGTTCGCGCTTTCACGAGCCATCGACGACATTCTCGACGCTGCCAACGAGACAGCGATTGAGCTTGCGATCTACAAGATCGAGCCTCCCGAAGGGCTCCACGAGATGGCAGGCGTCCTCGTCGAAGGGGCTCGCCACATCCGGGCATCGGTGGGCGAGCTGCTGGATCATCCGGGGGTCGCATCCGAACACGCCGTAAGGGCCAAGCGGTCGGAGAACCGGATCGACAGCCTCTACCACCAGGCGGTCGGCCGCCTTTTCGATGGCGGAGGCGAGATCAGCAAGATCCTCAAGTCGAGGGAGATCTACCGGCATCTCAAGAACTCCGCAGACCGGATCGACCAGGCTGCCGACGACATTTCCGTGATCGTGATCAAGCGGAGCTGAGCAGCTACTTCAGCGCGTTCGGCGGGCCCGGACTCCAGAGGTGGGCAGCCTGGACGACGATGACGGCCAGGATGACGAGCACGCCACCCACCACCTGCGCACCGGATAAGCGATCCCCCAGCAACACCACCGCCAGCAGCACGGTGATCACCGGCTCTACCGTGCTGAGCAAAGCTGCACGAGCGGCGCCCACGCGCGGAAGGCCCGCCATGAACAGCGAGATGGCGAGCATCGTCGGGAACAGGGCGATGCCGGCGGCCACAGCCCACCCGTTCGTGTTCCGAGGGAGGCCCAGCTCGTGGTTGAGCGCGGCGAGCAGGCAGAACGCGACAGCCGCTCCGCTCATGATCACCGCGCTGGCCGCGACCGCCGGCACGGAGCTCATCACGCGCTCGCCGATCAGGATGTAGCCGGTGTAGATAGTGGGCGAGGCGATGGCCAGCACCAGCGCCCAAGAGAACTCAAAGCGGGTCCCACCCACCAGCATGGCGACGCCCCCGAAGCTTGCCGCCAGCGCGACCCAGTGCCACCTGGAAACCGAACGCTGGAGAAATAGCCACCCCGCAAGGACCACCAGACTTGGATAGATGTAGGCGATGAGGACCACCAGCGAAGCGGGTAGGGAGCGCAAGGCGACGAAGTAGGTCAGCGACTGTGCCGTATAGACGAACCCTCCCAGGGCTAACAGCGTGACCAGCTGCTTGCGATTGAGGCGGAGCGGGTTTTGGCCGATGACAACGGCGAGGACCAACATCCCCAACGCCGCCAGAAGGAAGCGAAAGGCAAGCGTCTGCTCCGTCCCAAGCCCAGATGCGTAGGCGACCTTTGCGAATATGGCGAGAGTTGCAAAGCCGGTGGCAGAGCCAAGCACCATGACCGTCCCGACCCACTGCGTTCGTTGCCCCGACTGCAACGCGACTGAGCGGCCCGCGCCAGAGGCGCTGTCCTCTAGGGCCACAAAAGGCGGCCGAGCAGCATTCCCATCACTACTGGCAGGGCATCAGCGCGATCCACACCTGTGCATTGTCGCTGGATATGGGCGCTTACCATTGTTCGGCTATCTCTGACTCTCGTTTCGTGAACAAGCCGCTGCAATAGGAGGACGAAGCAAACGATGAGGCTTTTGATGTTCCGAGCCGATGGCGGTCAAAGGATGCTCGGCGTGTTGCGTCCGGGTGGCGAAGATGCGGTGCTGGAACTTTCCGGTTTCCCTGACATGCGCTCGCTGATCGACGCGGGCGACGACGGTCTGGCCCATGTCCGTTCGGCACTGTCCTCTTCGCGTTCGAAATCTCGCCGGCTTGCGGACCTTGAGGTGCTTGCCCCTCTCGACCAGCCGCGAGGCAACGTAATTGCAATTGGCCTCAACTACCAGAAGCACGCTGCCGAGACGGCCCACCTCGAGGGCCGTGAACCCAACCCGCCGACAGTCTTCACCAAAGCCGTCACCTCGCTGACCGAGCCTTTTGCCGACATCGCGATCGACCCATCCGTCAGCGACAAGATCGACTGGGAGGTGGAGCTGGCGGTCGTCATCGGCAAGCCCGGCGCGAACATCAAGCGGCAAAACGCGTTGGACCACGTCTTCGGCTACACCGTCCTTAACGATGTCACCGCGCGGGACATTCAGAAGAACTGGGGCGGCCAGTATTTCAAGGGCAAGAGCCTCGACCGAACCAGCCCCACAGGCCCCTGGGTGTTGACCAGAGACGAGATCGAAGACCCGCAAGCGCTCAACCTCTTCCTGCGTGTCAACGGAACCGTGAAACAGGAAGGCAACACCAGCGACATGATCTACCCGGTCGACGCGATAGTCGAGTGGGTCTCCAAAGGCATGACGCTGTTGCCGGCAACATTGATCGCTACAGGTACGCCTGACGGGGTGGGCTTCGCGCGCACTCCTCCAGAGTTCCTCAAGCCTGGCGACGTCATGGAGACCGAGGTGCAAGGCATCGGCCTGCTTCGCAACCGGATCGTCTCGGCGACTACCCGGACATAGGCCAAGGTCACCCGTGGACCGCAGGCGCTTAGGCCGAACATCGATCGAGGTGCCCGTCGTCGGCATGGGGACCTGGCGCACCTTCGACACCGAAGAGGACCGCCGGCCTCTGGTCATGGCGGCGATCGAAGCGGGCATCGACCTATTCGACTCTTCGCCTATGTACGGACGAGCCGAGGCTGCGCTGGCGCGAGCGCTGGACGGGATGCGCGACCGAGTGCTCGTGGCGACCAAGATCTGGACCGCGAGCCCTGAACAAGGCCGAGCCCAGGCCGATAACGCATTTCGCCTATTCGGCCTGGTCGACGTCTACCAGGTACACAACCTGGTCAACGTGCCGGCTCAGCTCGCGCTGCTCAAGGGCCTGAAGAAAGAGGGCAAGGTGCGGGCGGTGGGCGCAACGCACTACCAGGAGTCTGCATTTCCAGACCTGCTCGCCTTGATGAAGAGCAAGAGGCTGGACATGATTCAGATCCCCTACAACCCACTGCGCCGCACTGCAGAGCGTGAGCTGCTGCCGCTGGCGGAGTCGCTGGGCCTTGGCGTGTTCGTCATGAGCCCGCTTCAGCACGGCATCCTCGCGCACCGTCCTTCCGCCGCGCAGCTCAAGGAGCTCGGCGTCGACACCTGGGCACAGGCGATCCTGAAATGGATCGCGAGCGATCCGCGCGTGAGCACCGTCCTCACAGCGACGCACAACCTCGATCACCTCAGGGAAAGTGCTCGGGCGGGCGACCCGCCGTTCTTCACAGCTGAGCAGCGCGCCCTGGTCGTGCGCATCGCCGAGTCCGCTTGAAGTGGGAAGTTAGCCTTTGACCGCGGTGTTCAAGATCGAGGAGCTGGCGGGCGTGGTGCCGGCGCTGATCTCGCCCCTTCGACGCAACGGCCGCGTTGATGAAGCTGCCGTGGCCCGATTGGTCGACCACGTGATCGATGGCGGCGTTAGCGGGCTGCTTCCGCTGGGTTCGACAGGTGAGATGCCTTCGCTCGATGAAACCGCGCGACGAACGATCCTGCGGTGCGTCGTCGAGGCGGCCGCTGGTCGCGTGCCGGTCGTTTGTGGCGTGGCACAAAGTCACCTCTTCGCGGCGCGCGTCGAGGTCGAAGCAGCGGGAAGTCTGGGTGCGGATGCAGTGCTGGTCGCGCCGCCCTTCTATTACCCGATGGACCAGGCGACGCTGCTCGCCTTTTACCGAGATCTCGCCGCGACCAGCAAGGTGCCGATCCTGCTTTACAACATTCCGCAGTTCACGAAGGTGGTCGCGGAACCGGCGAGCGTGGCGACGCTGGCGCGCGAGGGGACTATCGCGGGCATCAAAGATTCGAGCCGCGATTTCGAATACTTCGAAGGAGTCTGCCTCGCCACCCGCGAGCTGCCGCGATTCCGCATTTTCACCGGCAGTGACACCATGCTCCTACCGTCGCTCGCGATAGGCGGCGCGGGCATGATCTGCGGCGCCGCCAACGTCGCGCCACGCTGGGTCGTGAGCATCGACGAGAAATTCAAACGAGGCGACCTTGTCGCGGCGCGAGCCGAACAGGACGCTCTGTACGAGCTGGTGATCGCCTTGCGCGCGGGCGTCTTTCCGGCCGCGATCAAAACTGCCTGCCACCTCCTGGGCATCTGTGAGCCCTGGTGCGCCCCGCCCATGCAGCCGCTGGACGAGCGATCAGAAGCGAAGCTGCGAGCTCAGCTGGAAGCCTGGGGGCTGCTTACCCGAGCGGCGTCATAGCCAGGCGAAAAATGCACCAAAAGCAGCACTAATCCACAGGCGTAAGGATGGGCGCTGACGGTAGCCGGTGTTGCGCCCACCGCATGAGACCACCATCCAACGGGGCGTCTGGCTTCGAAAATTCCGCCCCTTTTGATCACACGGGGCGTAATCAGCCGAGACGTCCCGGGTGCGGCTATTCTCGTTCCCGACGTGGTTCTCTCCATCGGGGATCTTGTGCTGGACATCACTATCGTGCCCGACGGCCCGCTGCGCCCGGACGACGATCGCACCGCCCGGATCGGCCTCGGCGGTGGAGGGCAGGCGGCCAACTTCTGCGCCTGGAGCGCCGCGCTCGGAGAACCAGCGCGCCTGATCACGAGGGTTGGAGACGATGAGCGAGGCCGGCGGCTCGTGGCCGATCTGGGGGCCCGCGGCGTCGAGGTCTGTCCAGTCTGGGCAGCCGAGCCCACAGGCGCGATAGCGGTTCTGGTCGGCCCCGACGGCGAGCGCACGATGGCCACCCAACGCGGCGCGAGTCTTGGGCTGCGCCCGGACGACTTGCTCGAAGCCTGGTTCGCCGATGTGAAGCTCATCCACGTCCCCGCCTACTCGCTGTTCGTCGATCCACTCGGTAAAGCGGCGCGTGCCGCGATCGGTCTCGTCCGCGATGCGGGCGGGATGCTGTCGATCGACCTCTCGTCGGTCGCGGGGCTGCAGGAATACGGCCCTTCGAGAATGGCCTACGACCTGGCCCGCCTCAAGCCCGAGCTGCTTTTCGGAACGTCAGCCGAAGTGGCCAAGATCGGGGTCGCGGTCGAGCACCTGGCGCAGGTGCCCGTGATCAAACTCGGGCCGGCGGGCTGCAGCATTTTCGGCCGCCAGATCGCCGCCCCGGCGGTACAGCACGTCGACGCGACAGGTGCCGGCGACGCTTTCGCAGCAGCATTTTGCGCAGCGTGGCTGCACGGTGCGACGCCGATCGAGGCGGCCGAGCGAGCGGTGATAGTGGCCTCGGAGGCCGTCACGAGGACTGGAGGACGCCCGAATTGACCTCGCTTTTGCGGGTTTCCCAGGAAGTCGTCAGCGCTCTGGCGGATGGACGCCCCGTGGTGGCTCTGGAGACGTCGATAGTCGGACAAGGCTTGCCCGCGCCGCACAACTTGCGGGCGGCCCACGAGAGCGAGGCGGCGATCCGCCAAGTTGGAGCAGTGCCCGCAACCGTGGCTGTGCTCGACGGCAAGGTTCACGTCGGTTTGAGCGCGGGCGACCTCGACCGCGTGGCCGCGGGCGCGACAAAGGTGAGCTCGCGAGATCTCGGCCCCGCGATCGCGGGCGGAGCGGTTGGTGCGACGACCGTCGCCGCGACGATGCGAGTGGCGGCGATGGCAGGGATCCAGTTCTTCGCCACCGGCGGCATCGGAGGAATCCACCGCGGCCACCCCGAAGACGAGTCTGCAGACCTGGCGGAGCTGGGTCGTACCTCGGTTGCGGTCTTCTGCGCCGGCGCCAAGATCATCCTCGACCTCCGCCTGACGCTCGAGCGGCTGGAAAGCCTTGCCGTCCCGGTCATCGGGTATGGCTGCGACGAGTTCCCAGCTTTCTACACGAGGCACAGCGGATACCCGGTCAGCGCGAGGGTCGATAGTCCGGCGGAGGCGGCCCAAGTGCTGCGGGCTGCCTGGGCTACCGGCAGTCACGGCATCGTAGTCACCGTGCCGCCGCCCGCCGAACTCGAAGGCGCTGAAGAGATCACCCAGCGCGCCGTGCGCGAGCTCACGGGTGCGGCCGGACCGGAGGTCACGCCGCGGCTGCTCGCTCGTGTCGCGGAACTCTCGGGTGGTCGGTCACTTGATCTGAACGTAGACCTTGTGGTCAACAACGCTCGCGTCGCTGCCCTGGTGGCGGTAGCCCTGTCCGAGCCGCGTCGCTAGCGCTTTTTCCGTAGTGCGTTCTCCAGCGCCTGGTTCGTGTTGGCCAGGTCTGTGTAAAGCTGCCGCGTGCGCAGCAGGTTCCGTACTCGCAGCACCACTTCCTGCCGGTCCAGCGGTTTGGTCACGTAATCGTTTGCCCCGAGAATCAGTGCTTCGTTCCGAGCTGATTTGCCTGTATCGCCAGTGAGGACGATGACCGGAAGGAAGCCGAGCGCTGTCCGGAAAGGTTGGAGGCGCCTCAATACTTCGAAGCCGTCGGGATCCGGCATATGCAGGTCGAGGAGAACCAGGTCCGGCTCGAACTCCTCAAAAGTGCGCTCGGCTTTAGCCGATTCCGTGACGACGCGCGTCTCGGAGGCATCGGAGGCCACGAACCTCACCAGCTGCTCCGCTGTATCGGGGTCGTCGTCAACGATCAAGATTCGCGCGGTCATCTGTTTCAGGTCCTCCGGGATCCCTCCGCGACGGGGAGTCCCATCTGATTGTCCGCGTTGTCCGCCGGGCCTGCAACCTGAGAAACGCCGGGGGAAAGCCCTGAAATCGGCCTGCTTGGCAAGGCGGAGGCGCGGGGCCCTGGAATCGCATATCTACTTTCAGGGTTGTGCATCAGTACATGGCTGACGCAACCGAACCGATCGAGCTCATCGTCTTCTCCGATTACGTTTGACCCTGGTGCTACATCGACTCGGTCCGAGTTGAACAGCTGGAGAAGGAGGATCTCGTCCGGGTGACGTGGCTTCCGTTTGAGCTGCACCCGGAAGCGCCTGTCGAGGGCATCCCGATGGACGTCTATTTCGGCGGTCGCCGTTTCGACCAGATGCGCACGCATCTCCAGACCATTGCCGGCGAGGTTGGCCTGTCGATGCAACAGCGCGACGTCATCATCAACTCGCGCCGCGCCCTGGGCGCCGCCGAGTTCGCACGGGAGCACGGGAAATTCGATGAGATGCACCGCGCCCTGTTCAAGGCGCATTGGGACGGGACTGGGCGGTTGGAGGACGTGGACGATCTAGCTCGGATCGGAGCGGGCGTCGGGCTGGATAGCGCGGAGCTCAGAAAGGCGATCGAAGAGGACCGCTACGCTGCGGTGATCGATGACAACCGCCAGCAGGCTGAGGCGGTGGGAATCAACGCCATCCCGGCGCATATCTTCGGCCGGCGCTACCTCGTGATGGGCGCCCAGCCGGACGCGGCTTTCCGGCAAGTCATCGAACGCCTTCGGCTGGAAAGCCCCGCCGAATGAGGATCGTGTCGCTTCTGCCGAGCGCCACGGAAACCCTCTTCGCTCTAGGACTCGGCGACCAGGTAGTCGCCGTCACGCATGAATGCGACTTCCCTCCGGAGGCTGCGTCGCGGCCGATCGTCGCGCGGTCGACCATGCAGCTGGCGGTCAAGCCAAGCGGTGCCATCGACGCGGCGGTGTCGCTGGCGGCGCTCGAGGGTCGCTCGCTGTACTCCGTCGACACGCATGCAATCCTCGCGCTCGAGCCCGACCTGATCGTTGCCCAGGACGTCTGCGACGTTTGCGCTATCCCCGCGGACCAGGTCGCCACCGACCTGGCCGGCATCCGAATGATCCGCCAGCATCCCCACTCCCTCGATGACGTGCTCGCCGACATCGAAGAACTGGCCTACGCGTGCGGAGCCGACCCACGCAATTTGATGACTGACCTGCGCGGACGCATCGCGGCCGCCGCGCAGAAGGCGCGCTCGCTGCCGCCAGTCAGGGGAGTCTTCCTCGAGTGGGTTGATCCGCCATACCGCGCCGGTCATTGGACGCCGGACCTGCTCGCCCTGGCTGGTATCCAGGACCCTCTGGCCCGGCCGGGCATCCCATCGGTGGCGGTCAGGTGGAGCGACGTCGCGGCCGCCAGGCCCGAGCTTCTCATCCTCGCCCCATGTGGCTTCGACCTGGCTCGGGCAAAAGCCGAGGTGGAGCTCGTGAAGAGCGACGTGGAAGCAGTGGGGGCCAAGCGCGTCACCATCCTTGATGGGTCGGCCTACTTCAATCGCCCAGGACCCAGGCTCGTCGATGCACTGGAGTTGCTCGTCGCCAACCGCTGAGTCCCGCCGCCGTGCTATACGTGACCGGTGACCGACGAGGCCCTGACCGATCTCCTACACGAAGCAATGCCGTTTTGCGCGACCCTCGGTGTGCGCGCTGACAAGTACACGCCGGAGGAAGTTGGGCTCTCCCTCGACTGGGCGCCAGAACTGTGCACCAACAACGCCATTCTCCACGGCGGCGTGATCATGGCCCTCGCCGACTCGGCCGGTGGGGCGTGCGCGGTCCTGAACCTTCCAAAGGACGCAGCCGGAACCTCGACTATCGAATCGAAGACCAACTTCTTGGGTGCGGTGCGGTCCGGCACTGTCACAGCGATCGCGACGCCGCTCCATGTCGGCGGGACGACCATCGTGGTGGAGACCTCGATCCGTGACGCTTCGGGCCGGCTGGTGGCGAAGGTCACGCAGACTCAGTTAGTGCTTCGCCCCAAGAGTTAAGCGCGCCTACTCATCAGGAGTCGCTTCGTCTCGGCGGATAGTTTTTTGAGAGCCGCGGTAGATCGCACTGGCGGGGATTCCGGCTCGCGCAGCGCGCGCGCGCCATCGGGCAGCACCGCAAGGTCTGCTTGAAAGAAGGCCAACGACTCGGGCAGCGGCGGACGCGGTGCCTCTCGTTTTCCTCTTGTCATCAACTGCACGAGTAGGCGTGCGCGACCGGCCGGGACTGGCTCCTCATGCAGGCCGATCACATCGCTGAATGGCCTGGAGCGCCGGAACACTTGCTTGCGGCCCGGCGCGGTCACCTTGTCCCGCGACAACTTCATCACCGGGCGGTCCTCGTAGCGGACGAGCTTGTAGGCAGTGTCGAGGTATGGGTAGTCCGCCGACACCCCCATCTTCGTGCCGACTCCGAAAGCGTCGATCGGAGCGCCACCACGCACGAGGTCGTCGATCGCGAGCTCGTCAAGACTTCCGCTGACGAAGATCTTCACGTGGCGCAGGCCTGCGCGATCGAGCAACCTCCTCGCTTTGCGGGACAGCTCCGCGAGGTCGCCGCTGTCGAGACGGATGCCAAGCCGGCCGCCCATCTCGAGCTGGCGAATGACCGCAATCGCGGCCTTGACGCCAGAGACGGTGTCGTAGGTGTCGACCAGGAAAGTGACCCGTCCCGGAAAGTCCTCGGCGAACGCGCGAAAGGCCTCCTTCTCGCTGGGAAACGCTTCCACGTACGAGTGCGCCATCGTTCCGGCCGCCAGGAGCCCGAACCGCCTGGCCGCCTCGACGTTGCTCGTCCCGGCAAAGCCCACCATCGCCGACAGGCGAGCCACATCGATGCCAGCCTCGATCCCGTGCGTGCGCCGGAACGAGAAGTCGACGGTGTCACGTCCGGCGGCAGCAATCACACATCTTGCTGCCTTGCTGGCGATAGTCGATTCGTAGGTCACGCGGTTGAGCAGGAAAGTCTCGATCAGCTGCGCTTCCGGAAGGGGGGCGGTCACTTCGACAAGCGGCTCACCGGCAAACGCGATCCGGCCTTCAGGGATCGCCCAGACATCCCCAGTGAAGCGAAATCGCCGGAAGGCTTCCACGTCTGCGGGAGTGAAGCTGAGACGGTCGTGCAAGAAGCGGAGGTCGTCTTCTTCGAATTGCAAGTTTTCGAGAAAGTCCAGGCAGGATTCCACGCCCGCCGCGACTATGAACCCTCGAGTGGGCGGCAGCCGGCGCACAAAGAGGCTGAACGTGGCAGTGCCGTTCATGTTGCGGCGCAGGTAACTGGCCACCATGTTCAGCTCGTACAGGTCGGTGAGCAGCGCGTTCACGAATCGATCTTGCGACTTCGACACGGGTATCGTGGTGTTCATGTTTGACGACGAAACAACTGTGGCGTGGCGCGCGATGCCCTATCGGGCACCAGTAGTCGCGGCCGACGGCTCTGAGATGGGGACCGCGGAATCCCTGCTGGGCGACGAGGAAGAGGACATCTTCCACGGCATCGTGGTGAAGAGCGCCAAGGGGGGAAAGCATTTCGAGATCCCCGCGGCGCGGATCAAGAAGATCACCGAGAAGCACGTCGTAACCGACCTGACCCAGGATGACATCACCGCGCTGCAGCCCTACCGCGAAGAGCACTGGTTCCACCTTGGGTGGGGCGGCCTGTTCCGCAAGCACCCGGAGTGGGAAGAGACGACAAGGAAGTAGAGGCGCTCCGACCCATCGCGGAATGGAGAGGAATAGAGCCATCTGGCCTTCACCCCGGCCCCGATCCTCCACTCATTTCGCACTAAAGTCAGCACTTGGCGGAGGCCGCGGTCAAGTCAGAGTCCTAGATGGAGGCGAGTGCGATGGCAAGCGACGAAACCCGGAAAGCATGGGACCGCTTCGAGGCTGACTTCAAGGGTGTAGCCGGGGAGCTGCGGCGCCACTACAAGGACGCCGACAAGACAAAGAACGCCGAGCTCAGCCGAACGCTGGAGCAGCTCGGCAGGGCGGCCGACGCTGTGTTCGCCTCGCTTGAAACCGCAACTCGCGATCCAGAGGTGCGGTCACGCACCAAGCAGGCGGCGCGCTCGTTCGGGTCGGCCCTGGCGGAAACGTTCCGCGAGCTCGGCAGCGAGGTCGACAAAGCCGTACGGAAATCCGCCCCCAAGAAGTAGCCCGATTCCGCCCCTTTGGCGCCAACGGAGTGTCTGCTTTCGATAATTCCGCCCCTCTGGCGCCAACGGTGCCGCAAATGCCATCCATCAAAACGCGAGTGACGCGGGGCCGGTAATCTGACCAACCTCCAATGTCTGAGAACCCTGGGGAGCGGATGGAGGTCTGGCCCGGCCGCGCTTATCCCCTCGGAGCGATGTACGACGGGGCGGGTACCAACTTCGCCCTGTTCTCTGAGGTCGCCGAGGCTGTCGATCTGTGCCTGTTCGACGACACTGGCGAAGAGCGGAGAGTGCGAGTGGAGGAGGTCGACGCCTTTTCCTGGCATGTGTACCTGCCGAACGTCAAACCCGGTCAGCGCTACGGGTACCGAGTTCACGGTCCCTATGTCCCCGAAGAAGGGATCCGCTGCAATCCGCGCAAGCTACTCCTCGATCCTTACGCCCGGGCAATCGAGGGCGACATCGACTGGAATTCCTCTTGCTACTCCCACGACCCCGCGATTCCTGGGGTCGTGAACATCGAGGACAGCGCGCCACACGTCTTCAAGTCGGTGGTGCACCATCCGCATTTCGATTGGGGCGGCGATCGCTCGCCAGACAGGCCTCTGCACGAAACGGTCATCTACGAAGCGCACCTGAAGGGCTTCACGCGATGCCATCCGGAAGTTCCGGAGCCGCTCCGAGGAACTTACGCAGGGTTTGCTCATCCGGCCGTCATCGAGCACCTCCTGTCGCTCGGCGTGACTGCTGTCGAGCTCATGCCGATCCACCAGTTCGTGCAAGACGATCGCCTACGTCAGCGAGGACTTCGCAACTATTGGGGCTACAACACGATAGGGTTTTTCGCGCCTCACAACGAATACGCCAGCACAGGTCAGAGGGGCGAGCAGGTCAACGAGTTCAAGACCATGGTTCGCACACTCCACTCGGCCGGCATCGAGGTCATCCTCGACGTCGTTTACAACCACACCGCGGAGGGCAATCATCTCGGTCCGACCCTGTGCTTCAAGGGGATCGACAACCGCGCCTACTACCGGCTTGTGAACGACAAACCGAACTTCTACTACGACACGACAGGCACGGGCAACAGCTTGAACGTGAGCCACCCGCACACGCTGCAGCTGATCATGGATTCGCTCCGTTACTGGATCACCGAGATGCATGTCGACGGGTTTCGCTTCGACCTTGCGGCCACCCTGGCACGCGAGTTCCACGAAGTCGACCGCCTGTCGACTTTCTTCGACTTGATCCAGCAGGACCCCGTGGTCAGCCGCGTGAAGCTGATCGCTGAGCCCTGGGACATCGGAGAGGGCGGTTACCAGGTGGGCAACTTTCCTGCCCTGTGGTCGGAATGGAACGGCCACTTCCGCGACACGGTGCGCGACTTCTGGCGCGGCGAGCCGTCGACCGTCGCTGAGTTCGCCTCACGGCTGACGGGCAGCTCGGACCTTTATCAGAACGACACGCGCAGGCCCTTCGCGAGCATCAACTTCGTGACCGCCCATGACGGATTCACCATGCGTGACCTCGTCTCGTACAACGGCAAACACAACGAAGCCAATGGCGAGTCGAACGCCGACGGCGAGTCTCACAACCGGTCGTGGAACTGCGGAGCCGAAGGCGACACGAAAGATCCAGAGGTTCTCGCCCGCCGCGCCCGCCAGCAGCGCAACTTCCTGGCCACGCTCTTTCTCGCGCAGGGAGTTCCCATGCTGCTCGGAGGCGATGAGCTGGGCCGGACTCAGAAGGGAAACAACAACGCGTACTGCCAGGACAACGAGATTTCACATGTCGATTGGGCTTTGATCGACGAATCGCTACTGGCCTTTACCCAGTGGGTCATTGCGTTTCGGCGCGATCATCCGGTGTTTCGGCGCCGCCGGTGGTTCCACGGCAGGCCGATCCGCGGAACCGTCGACATCGGCTGGTTCAAACCCGATGGTCAATCCATGACCGACGAGGACTGGGACGCGAGCCACGCACGATCGCTGGGGGCTTTCTTGAATGGCAAAGCGATCCAGACACCTGACGATCGAGGCCGGTCGATTGTCGACGATTCGTTCCTACTGCTCTTCAACGCGCACACGGAAGGAGTCCAGTGGACGATTCCAGCCGAGTACGGAAAGGCCTGGCGCCTGGTCCTGGATACGGCCCGCTTGCAGCCCGAGGCAGAGCCACCTCAGGTGGACGGCCGGATCACGACCTCGGCCGGCTCGATGGTGCTCTTGCAGGCGCGCGAGAGCTCCTGAGTAGGTAATGTCGAGGCTCAGCCGGTTCTCTAAGTAGAACCGGCTGACGGCCCTGCGGCCCGGCGGCTGAAGGAGGTAGATCGGATGTTGGTTGCACTGATCGTGCTGATACTCCTACTGTTGCTGCTGGGTGGAGGTGGACTCCTCTCGGCGTCGATGCACATTCTGTGGATCCTGCTGCTGATCGGGCTCGTCCTCTGGGCCCTCGGATTCGTGTTCCGAGGCCAGGAGGGTGGCCGTTGGTATCGCTGGTAAGCAGCGATCGAGGTTGTTCCTGACGCCGACGCGCTTTCCTAGTGGTGAAGAAGGCAGGAGGCGCGGCCCGGAGATGGGCCGCATGGGCGCCCTAGGTCCGTCGAGGGCTCTTTTGGCAGCACCTCTCGTGCCCGTCGCAATTGGATTGAAAGCCCTGGCCGGTGGCACGCTGGTCGTCGTCTTCTCGGTGCTCAGCGATGCGCTGAAGCCAAAGATCTTTGCCGGGATTTTCGCCGCAGCGCCATCGATTGCGCTGACCAGCCTTGTCATCACAGTCCTGACCACCGGGCCCTCTAAGGCGGCGATCAGCTCGAGGGGGATGATCGCAGGTGCGGTGGGCATGATCGCCTACTGCGTCGCCGCCTCGTTCCTGGTCGAGCGATTCGGCGCGATCCCCGGCAGCGTCCTTGCCTGGGGCGCATGGACTGTCGCCGCGCTCACCGCGTTCTGGTTGTTCATTCGATGAGCGAGACGAGCCCGATCCCGCGCCTCAATCCTCGAGGCCTCAAAGACAAAAGGCCGAAGGACTACGCGATCCGCTTCGTGTTCGGTGCATCGATTTCTCTGATCGCGGCGTTGATCTCCCTCAAATTCCAGCTGCTGGGTGGAATGTTTCTCGCCTTCCCCGCCATCTTGCCTGCGTCTTTAACCCTTGTCGCGCGCGATGCGGGGCGGGAGGCGGCTGCCATTGACGCAGAGGGCGCAATCATCGGAGCCCTTGGCCTGGTGGCGTTCGCGCTGGTCGCCGCTTTTGGCATCAATACGATCGGAGCCTTCCCTGCGCTGATCGCCGCATCCCTTGCCTGGCTCGTCGTATCGCTGTCGATTTACATCGCAGTCATGGTCTGGCGGGCGGCCCGAAAGAAGGAGCTGTCACGCGCAGCGCCCGGCTGACGTGTCGGTCGCTTTGATGCAAGCGCAGCTGCATCCGCACCAATCAAGTGCTCCACGATTTGTCCGCGTTTTTTGAACGGGTGCCGCTGATGGCAGAGTCCTGAAGGGAGGGGGCTCGGAACTCACAGAACCTGGGGGTTGAGGACAGTCGGATGCAAGCCGGGTCTCGATCGAGCTTACTTTGGATAAGCCTGCTGGCGGCCATCGAGGCAATGGACATCCTGACGACTGACATCGGCAGGGTGGCGGGCGCGGCCGAGTCGATGCCGGTCAGTGCGGCAGTCATGAATCAGGGCGGCATGGCGCTCTTCATCGTCGTTAAGCTCGCGCTCGTGCTCGCCGCGGCAATCGCTGTGATGCTGGCTCTGCTCTGGGTCCAAAAGGGCCGTCCTGGCGCGGGCGTCGTCTACGCGTTCACCATGGCGGCGATCCGCGTCCCTACTGTCGCCCTTGCGATAGTCAGCCTGCACAACGCTCTGCTCATTCAGGCGATCTCGTCAGGCGCCTAGGTGTAGTTCGCGCTAGTTCGTGAGACCAGCCGGGTTTACCGTGCCCGGCAATACCACCTCATTCCGTCCCTTTTGATCTAACGGAGCGTTTGCGAGGGAGGATTTTGCCCCGTTTGATAGAACGGGGCGATATCCAAGGGGGAGACTGCGCGCCGCGAACTACGCCTAGGGCCTCAAGCCTCGTCTTTTGAAGCCTCTTCCTTGCCGCGCCTGGCAAGCTCTGCTACGACCGAAGGGTCGGCCAGGGTAGTCGTATCGCCGAGCGGCCGATTCTCTGAAACGTCGCGCAGCAGCCTCCGCATGATCTTGCCCGAGCGCGTCTTCGGCAGCTCTGGCGTGAACACGATGTTGGAAGGCGCCGCGAACTTGCCAATCACTTTGCCGACGTGCTCGCGCAGCTCGCGAAGCATCTCGGGAGAACCTTCGCGTCCGCCCTTCAACGTGACGAAAGCGACTATCGCCTGCCCGGTCTGCGCGTCATTACGACCGGCCACAGCAGCCTCTGCCACCGCCGGGTGGCTGACTAGAGCGCTTTCGATCTCGATAGTGGAGATGCGGTGGCCGGACACGTTCATCACATCGTCGACCCGGCCCAGCAGCCAGAAGTCGCCGTCCTCGTCGATGCGTGCGCCGTCGCCGACGAAGTAGGTGTCCTTCCAGCGGTTCCAGTAGGTCTCCTGGAAGCGCTTCGGATCCCCGTATATGCCGCGGAGCATTGCCGGCCAGGGCTTGCGGATGACGAGGTAGCCACCACCGCCGGGGGGAACTTCCTCGCCCTCGTTGTTGTAAACCGCGGCGTCAATGGTTGGAAAGGGTTTGGTCGCCGAGCCGGGTTTGAGGGTCGTGATGCCGGGGAGCGGCGTGATCAGGATCATCCCGGTCTCGGTCTGCCACCAGGTGTCGACCACCGGCGTGCGGTTGCCACCGATGTGCTCTCGATACCAGATCCAGGCTTCAGGGTTGATCGGCTCTCCAACGCTGCCGAGCAAGCGGAGCGAGCTGAGGTCGTGCTTCGCCGCGTACTCCGGTCCCCACTTCATATGAGTGCGAATGGTCGTCGGGGCGGTGTACAGAATGTCTGGCTTGTAGCGCTCGACGATCTTCCACCAGCGGTCCTTGTCGGGATAGTCAGGCGTGCCCTCGTAAACGATTCCGGTGGTGCCGTTGGCCAGCGGGCCGAAGACGATGTAGCTGTGGCCCGTCACCCATCCGATGTCGGCCGCGCACCAGAAGATCGAATCCGGCTTGACGTCGAAGATGTAATGGTGGGTGGTCGCCACGCCCACCAGGTAGCCCGCTGTGGTGTGAATGATGCCTTTGGGCTTGGCCGTCGTGCCGCTTGTGTACAGCAGGTAGAGCAGGTCCTCCGAATCCATCGGTTCGCACGGACACGAAGAAGGATCGTCGCTCACACCTTTGAGAATGTCGTGCAGCCAGACGTCGCGTCCTTGTTTCATGATGACGTCGCCGCCGGTCCTCTTGACCACTACGCATGTCTTGACGGTCGGTGATGCATCCAACGCGGCGTCCGCGTTGACCTTCAGCGGGACCCGGTTGCCTCTGCGCCAGCCCTCGTCCTGGGTGATCAGGAACTCGCATTGCATATCGTCGAGCCGTCCGGAGAGGGACTCTCCGCTGAAGCCGCCGAACACAACCGTGAAAGGCGCTCCGATTCGAGTGCACGCGAGCATGACTGCCGGGAGCTCCGGGACCATGCCCATGTAGATCCCGACGTGGGTGCCCTTCTTGACGCCCAGCTTCTTGAGGCCGTTGGCGATGCGGACGACCTCTTTTTGCAGGTCGCCGAACGTGATCTTGCGGCGATCGTTGTCGGGCTCGCCTTCCCAGTAGAAGGCGACCTTATCCCGCAGGCCGCCCTCCACGTGCCTGTCGACGCAGTTGTAGCAGACGTTGAGCTTGCCGCCGATGTACCACTTGGCAAACGGCGGCTTCCACTCGTAGAGCTGCTTCCACGGCTGAAACCAGGAGATCCTGCCGGCCTCATTGGTCCAGAACTCTTCGAAGTCCCTGTCGTAAATGTCGGGCTGCGCATTGGCCTGGCGGCTGAACTCGAGGGATGGCTTGAACCGCCGTTCCTCGATTTGCATTGTCTCGATCGCGTGGCCGCTGGATTTGCTTTCGCTCATAACCCTCCCCTCATCGAATTAATGTGGTCGGCATCCGGTTCAATTCGAGCCGCGGGCAGTCGAGGATGACGGCTCGCGTGCTGCCTGTCCAGAGGCGGACACGGGCAGGTGCAGGGTGAAAGTGCTGCCGCGCCCAGGCGCCGAATCGACGGTGATCTCGCCTCCGTGGAGTCGCGCCAGCTGCCGGCCGAGGTAAAGGCCTAACCCAGTCCCCGGTAGATGAGCTGTCTGGGAGGTCGACACCCGGCCGAACCTGGTAAACAGAGTCGGCAGATCGTCTTTGGCGATGCCGAGTCCAGTATCGGTGACGGCCACTCTCGCGATGCCGCCGCGATTGACGAGCTCGACGTCGATGGGACCGCCGGCCGGTGAGTACTTGATGGCGTTGCTGATCAGGTTCACGACTATCGTTTTCACCCGGTCAGGGTCCACGCGAACAGGCACCGGCCGCTCAGGGCATTTGACCTGGAGCTGATGGCTGTCGTCGGCTACTGGCTTTGCTGAATCGATCGCGGCGCTCACGATGTCGCGCAGGTCGGCTTCCTCGGGGCGCAACATCAACGCTCCGTCCTCCAGCCGCGCTGCTTCGATCATCTGCTCGATCAGCGCGTTCATCTCCAGCACTTTGGCCGATATCACCGGCATCGCCTTGCGCCCTCGCTCGTTGAGGTTGCCCAGCAGGCCATCCTCGAGCATTGAAACGTAGCCACGAACCACGGTCAACGGTCCACGCAGCTCGTGAGATGCGAGATTGAGAAACTGGGTCTTGTTCGTCTCGATAGCCGCGAGCCGCTCGGTTACTCGCGCCCGCTCGAGTCCGGCGGTGACCGCGCTGGCGTAGCCCTGGAGCTGGTTCACCTCGTCGCTGCCGAACAGCGGTGTGAACGGTCCGCCGGTGACACCGAGAAAGCCCGTGCCTTCCGTGAGGCGCAACGGCACCACGATGGCGGCGCTGCGTCCGGGCAAGGGCTCCTGGATGCCGCTGTCAAGCTCCCATTGGCGTGAGGACATGATCTCCCCCACCTCGCTTCCGTCGATGCCTGAGCGGGCCACGACCGCGCCTTCTGAATCGACGATGAAGGCCCCGTTTGCGCCAAGCAGTCTCTTCGCCCAACCCACGGCCTTCTCGGCAAGCTCTTGCCTGGTCGCGCTGAAGATGAGGAGGTCCTGAACAGCGTCCCTGAGCTCAGCCTCCTCGCCCATCCGCCAGATCCGGCGAAGCAGTGCTGGAGGGGCAAAGCTGGCGTAGATCACGGGGACTATGGCCAGGGCGATCAGCTGGATCACGATCACGGCCCAAGGACTCTGAAGGGCGGAGCCCCCGAGGACAGCGACCACGAGGACGGCGATGAGGACCGCGAAGCCGAAGCTGAGGGCTCGCATCCGCGCCTTCTGGACACTTGGCAGGTCCTTGCTCGCGAGCCAGAACCGGACTATCGGCTCGCCGGTGAGAACGGCCCATGCGACGATCAGGACCGCCGCCAGGGCGGTCATGGCGCTTTTGCTCGCGTGGGCAAAGACCGTGACGTCAGCGAGCCCTGCCGCGCATCCCACAACCAGCAGGACTCTGGCCGCCAGCAGGGCGCGCCGGCTGAGTGGAAGAAACGCGTCGCGAAACAGCATGATGAAATATGCGGAAGCCATGAAGGCAGCGATGTTGACGATGCCGATCGCAGTCGAGGCCGGTGGGCCGACTACACCCTGAAGCCGGCCGAGCGCTGCAACGACGGCCAATGAGACCAGGGACAGGGCGAGCATCGCCTGGGCATGCCCTCGGTGTCGGTACCACTCCAGCGCGGTCGCCGCGCCAAGCAGGACGAATCCCAGCGCGGTGAGGTTCTGGGCGATCTGCTCGGCCAGGATCACGCGGTCGTGATGCTCCCGAGACGCAACTTAGTTGTGGGGCTCGGAGCGCCCTTGACGGGCTCGCTCGATCCAGCCGGGAATGGATTGCGAGACCGAGGCCGGAGTCACCCGCGACTTCACCAGGTACTCCAGCACTCCGAGTGAGAATCCCTTGTCGATCATCGACGGCTCGCCGTAGTTGGAAAGGATCACCACCGGCGGATGGTTGGGAAACCCGTCCTTGATGTCGGCCATGATCTCGAGACCGCTGCGGTCTGGGAGCAGCAGGTCCAGGAGAACGATGTCCGGACTGGAGCTGACGATGGTGGCGTACCCGAGTTCACCGGTGCCTGCGACGGTGACGCGGTGGCCGTCGTACTCGAGCTGGATCCGATACATCTCAGCAATCGCAGGGTCATCCTCGATCAGGAGCACGTGAACCGGTCGCTGCCCGCGGGGATCATTGTCGCCGGCGAGGCTGGTCCGCCGCGTGAGCTCAAAGCCCGCTGCTCCCAGACGACGATCTGGAAACCACAGCGAAACAAAGGTCTGGACAGGGGACGGCGAAGCGGCCGAGCCGGTAAGTCTAGCCTCTCCCACCCTCGTCGATCATAAGGCTTGGAATCGGGAACCTGCGACGGCACACTCGATTTGCGCCCAGACCTAAACTGGGAGCGTCGCGTCGCAATGGGCGCCACAGAGACGTTGCGAGGGGAGCCCAAACGGGCTGCAGGGGAGAGAGACAAAGGCCGTGGAGACGGCGGATCCGATTGAGGTCGGCATGCAAAAGGCGCTTGAAGACATTCAGGCCGCCTCTGTCCAGCTCGCGCGCCTCAACGATCTCGATGAGGTGGCCGAAAGCGCGCTAGGGCTCGCGCTTGCACTGACCAGATCGTCAGTCGCCTTCATGGGTTTGACCGACGAAACCGGGGCTTATGAGCGAGTCTATTCGCGATCCGCGGATGATTCTGCCGGCACGCCGCGCGAAGAGACCGAACGGCTGATCGCGGCCGCCAGCTCGAGCGCCCATCCATCCATCTCTGGCGAACCGTTGGTTGCGGGGGGCGAGACTATCGGCATGATCGGCGTCGCCCGCGGGTCGACCTACCCAAAATTCCAACGCCAGCTTTTCGGTGTCTTTGCCAACCAGGTGGCCGCATCGATGCAGGTCGCACTGCTTCGACGGCGCCGCCAGGAGATGATCCAAGCCCTGGTCAACCTTCGCGCCGAGGTCGAGCGGTCCGAGAAGGAGCGGCTGGTCGCGCATGAGCGCGCACAGAGTGCGACCCGCGTCGAGAAAGCACACGAGCTTTCCATCGAAGCACTCCTCGCCATCTCCCAACACGCCCGCCCCGGCCAGAACCTCACCGAGTTCTACGAACGCCTCGGCGAAAGCGTCGCTCGCCTTGTCGGCGCGGCCAAAGTCCTGTTCTGGCAGCTCGACGAGAACGGCATCCTCAGTGCGGTACCAGGCGGGTATGGGGTCGACGAGGCGTACATCTCGAGCCTAAACACCGCGCCATGTGCGCCAGACCGGGACGACCTGCAAAGCCGCGTGGTGTTCAAGGACTTCGCCTATACCGCCGTGAGGGGCGATGGATCACCGGAAAACGCGCGCATTCTGGACGTGCTTGGTGTGTCGAGCGCAATGAGCGTCCCCTGGCGTGCGGGCGACCAGAGATTGGGTCTGCTTGCCGCTTACGACTCGACTCGACCGAACGGTTTCTCCCGCGAGGATGCGTGGGTTCTCCAAAACGCAGGGCTGGCAGCGGGCCTGGTCTGGCAGCTGAAGCTGGCGGAGCTGGATCTCAAGGCGACAGTGGAGCGGCTGCAGAAGGTCGACGCCGCGCGCCAGATGCTCCTCAAAACGGTTTCGACCGCGGTGGACAACGAGCGCAAGCGATTCGCCAACCAGCTCCACGACGACGCCCTCCAGAAGCTCACTGCCGCGGAGTTGCAGCTCCAGCGCATCGGTGAGTCGATGCCTCCAAATGAGCAGGCGCTCCGCCAGACACGCGGCTTGCTGGAGCAGACCGAAGATGCGCTGCGCCGGCTCTTGTTTGAGGTTCGGCCGCCTGCGCTCGAGGAACCGGCCGGCCTCCAGGAATCCATCCGCGACCGGCTGGCAATGCTTCGCTCTCTGACCGGGGTCGAACCGGAGCTGGAGCTCGACTTGCCCGACGGTCTGACCTACGAATTCAAGTCGACGATATTCAGGCAGCTGGCCGAGGCCCTGACAAACATCGAAAAGCACGCCGGGGCGACCCTTGTCCAGGTGCAGTTGAAGTCGAGCGATTCCGGCGTCCACGGGTTGGTCGTAGACAACGGACGAGGCTTTGTCGTCGCGGAAAGGAACAACATTCCCGGGCACATGGGACTGCTTGCCATCAGGGAACGGGCACTCATGGCCGGCGGCTGGTACAAAATCGAAAGTCAGCCAGGGTTGGGGACCCGAATCGAATTCTGGATGCCGCTCACACAGTGACGGCGCGGGTTAAGCCTTAGCGGTCACCAAGAGCTGTTCGCGCAGCTCGTGGTCGAGGTTCTTAGAGTCAAGCGAGGCCGAAAGGTGACCGGCGAGCATGCGCTTGAGCGGCGGGGGCAGCAGGTGTTCGAGCTCCGCTCGAGCCTCTTCCGGTCCCGCGACGAACAGGCGCTTGTAGATGCCGGTCTGCATCTGCCGCTCGATAGTCTCGAGGACCCGTTCCAGGTTGGCTTTGGTGCGGTTGTCCGCCTTGCGCTGGTTGCTCGCCGCTGAGGTTCCGCCAGCCTTGGTGTGCCTGACCTCGGCACCCTTCACCTGGCCGATAGGGTAGATGTCGTCGAGGATCGCCGCGAACAGCCTTCCCTGTTCTTTGTCGACCACCGCGAGCAGGGCCGGAGGAAAGCGTTCCAGCTGCCGCTCGATGGGCACCAGCAGCAGTGGACCGACCTGAAGGCGAGCCTCGGTCTCAGCCGGCAGCTTGATCAGCTCGAGCACCCCGGCAGGTTCGTCGGCAAACCCAGCCATGGCGGAAACGCGGGCGGGCTTCACGACTTCCAGGTGTTCGCGAATGCGCTTCAACTCGCGCTCCATCACCTCGCGCTCATCGTCATCCAGACGATCCTTGTAGCGCCGCCGCAGCTTGCCGAACTCGATGTCGTAGAAACGCAAGTCAAAGCCCTCGGCCTTGACCGGCATGTACACGCTCAGGGCCCGGTCGGAGGCGCGGCGAAGACTGGGCACGGCGGCGAACAGGGCCTTCAGATAGCTGTTCTCTCTTTCTTCAAGCTTCGGCATTTCAACTTCTTGTTGTACGCCCCTCACGCCTTGAACGCCAGCGGTATCTTCAAGCCGCAATGGCAACCTGGGGTGAGTTCGATTCGGCCGAGCCTGAATTCGCATCCCGCGTGCGCGCTCTGATGTCATCTCGCAAGCACCTGACGATGGCCACGTTGCGACGCGACGGCTCGCCGCGCATCAGCGGAACCGAGGTCGAGTTCGCCGGCGGACAGCTGCAAATCGGATCTATGCCCGGTGCAGTCAAGGCTCTGGACCTGCGCCGCGATCCCCGCGTCGCTATTCACGGCCCGACGGACGACCCACCCCCTAGCGAACCGGCAGGCTGGAAAGGCGAGGCGAAGATTGCCGGTGTGGCGATTGAGGTCGAGTCGGGCACCACCGCCCATCGCTTCCTCATCGACATACATGAGGCGGTGATCACTCGATTGAACGAAGCCGGCACCCGTCTCGTGATCGAGTCCTGGATCCCCGGTCGCGGCTCCCGCCGCATCGAACGCGACTAATAGCGCGTCATGACGCGATGGTGAGCACGGACGTGGTCATGCCGGCGCTAAGCGGCAGGACGAGAGTGAAAACGCTGCCCTTCCCCGGCTCGCTGGCGATCCGTATCTTGCCACCATGAAGCTCGACGAATCGTTTGGTGAGAGCCAGGCCGAGCCCGGTTCCATGCTGCTCTCGCGCGGTGATGGAATCGACCTGCTTGAATGCTTTGAACACTTCCTCTTGATCGGACCGTGCGATGCCTATCCCGGTATCGGCGACTGAGATCTCCACTGAATCGGCCAGCCGCTGCGCGCCTATAGTCACGCGACCGCCTTCCGGTGTGAACTTGACTGCGTTGGAGAGAAGATTCAGCAGCATCTGCTTTAGCTTGCCCTTGTCGGCCGGCACGCACCCCGCTCCGGCCACGTCGGCCTCGAGCCAGATCGACTTCTTCGAAGCAAGACTCTCCATGGTGCTCACGACATTTCGAACCACGTCAGCGACAGACACGTCCTCGATTCGCAACACAACCTGTCCAGCCTCGACCTTGGAGAGGTCCAGCACGTCATTGATCAAGGCCAGCATGTCCTTGCCGCCGGAGTTGATCTGCGCCAAAAACCGCTTCCGCGCCTGCTCGTCGAACCTGCCGCTCGCATCCCCGAGAAGAAGCTCGGAGAAACCGATGATGGCGCTGAGCGGAGTTCGCAGCTCATGACTCATGCTGGCCAGGAACTCACTCTTGTGCTGGTATGCGCGCGCCAGCTCCACGTGCATTCGCCGAGTCGACAGGAGGTTCCGCACCCGAAGCACTACCTCATGGCGGTCGAGGGGCTTCGTCAAGTAATCGTCCGCTCCCATGTCCAGCGCCTTTCTGCGGGCGACTGATCCGACGTCGCCGGTCAGTACCACCACCGGCAAGAAGCCCATGCGGCGGCGCGCGTCCCGGAGCTGCTGGAGGATGGCAAAGCCATCAGGCGGCGGCATGTGGAGGTCGAGAAGGACGAGGTCGGGCTCGAATTCGTTGAAGACATGCTCCGCCTGGGTCGAGTCTGTGAGACCCCGGATGACAGCGGCTTCGCCCTCGAGAAACCTCTCCAGCATCACGACGTCGTCCTCGTGGTCGTCCACGATCAAGATACGGCCGTTCACGGCTTGGCCTCTAGCGCCTGACGGACGCGGGCGAGCAGAGTCGGCTCCGTAAACGGCTTGTCCAGCAGGTCCCCGTCTTTGGGGAACGAGCCATTGCTTCCAAGTGTGGGCTGCGCGTAGCCGGACATATAGAGGACGCGAAGATCCGGGCGCTCGTGAACGAGGAGCGGGGCAAGTTCGGTGCCGAGCATCTGAGGCATGATCACGTCGGTCAATAGGAGATCGATATGGCCGGTGTACGCCCGCACCATCTCGAGCTCATCAGGTCCGTTGGCCGCGGAAATGACCTGGTATCCGTTCTGACTCAGGATCCGTCCGGCGATCTCCCGGAGGTCGTCCTGGTCTTCCACCACGAGGACGGTCTCGTTGGCCTTGGCCTTCGGCGAAGCGGCGGGCAACTCCGGCGCTTCCGTCTTGCTGGTGATGGGCAGCAGGACTGAAGCCCGCGTGCCCCTGCCCGGCTCTGCGTACAGCGAGACTTGCCCGCCGGCCTGGGCCACGATGCCGTGAATTGTGGCCAGGCCCAAACCAGTCCCCTGGCCCCGCGGCTTGGTCGTGAAGAACGGTTCGAACGCATGCTGCAGGGTGTTCTTGTCCATTCCGGTCCCTGTGTCGCTGACGCGCACCCGGACGTAACGTCCGGGCTTCAAGCCTGGCCGTGAACCTGTGTAAGTCGCGTCTACATCGACGTTCCCGGTGTCGATTGTCAAAGTGCCGCCTTTGGGCATGGCATCGCGCGAGTTGACCGCAAGGTTGGTCAGCACCTGGCTCAGCTGGCCGGGATCGATCATCACCGCCTGCAAGTCAGGGCTCAACGAGGTCACCAGCTCAATGTGCTCGCCAAGAGTGCGCTGCAAAAGAGGCGCCAGCTCGAGCACCACTGAGTTGATGTTTGTGGGCCGCGGCCGGACCACTTCCTCTCGAGCGAACGCAAGCAGCTGACGGGTCAGGCGCGCGGCGTGTTCTGCTGCTCGCTCGATGCGCTCGACGTCTTTCAATACGGGTCGCCACCGCTCGCCTTCCCCACTCTCGACCGCAGCCGTGAGGTTGGCTTTGACGAACCAGGCGAAGTTCATGATCACGCCAAGCACATTGTTGAAGTCATGAGCAACGCCGGCCGCCAGCTTGCCGAGGCTCTCCACGCGCTGCATTTGGTGAAGCTTCTGTGCGAGTAAGTGCTTCGCGGTCACATCCTGCGCCATGACATAACGAGACTGTCGTCGACCAAATATCACGTCGTGTGTCGTGACTTGGACTTCGATCACCGCGCCATCCTTCTTGCGGTGGAGCAGCCCCCCCTCTTCCGGCTCCGGGATGACAACAGATGCTGGAACCTCCACGGGCGGATCGAGGTCATTGATCGTCATGGCCAGGAATTCGTCGCGAGAGTAGCCGTAGCTCTGGATTGCCGCGTCATTGACTTCCAGGAAGCGTCGGGTCTCCAGGTCGAAGACCCACATCGGCTCGGGATGGGCTTCGAATAGCAGTTGATACTTGGTCGAGGTGGCTTCCAGCTCCTCACGCGTGGCCTCGAGCTCTCTCACCTTTTCGTAGAGCTTGGCCGACACCAGGAGCATGTGCTCGAAGTCAAACGCGGGGTAGCCAGCCGCCGGCGCCGACTTGCCGCCCACAGCCTTGCCGATGGCGTCAAGGAAGGCCTGCGGCTCGTATGGCTTGATGATGACCTCCTGGACGCCAATCTGAGCGGCCAGCTGGCGCACCTCCGCCTCCAGATAATGCGCAGTCTGCAGCACCATCGGAGTGGATGACGTCTCCGGATCGAAACGTACGGCGCGGGCCAGGTCGTAGCCGTCGACGTTCGGTGTGATGAGGTCCGCGATGATGAGGTCGGGGTGCTCCTTCAGGATCAGGTCCAACCCTGCCCGCCCGTCTCCGCTGAGCATCACCTTGTAGCCTGCATGCTTGAGCAGGGTCGACGCGAGCAGTCGATCCGCTGCGTTGTCATCAACCACGATGGCAAGCCGCACTCAGTCGCCTACCCTTGCCGCTACGGGCACGAAAAAGGCCTTGATCTGCGCGGCGAACGTAGACGGCTCGATCGGTTTGGCGATGTAGCCGTGGAAGCCTGCCTTCAGGACGCGGTCGCGATCGCCGACCATCGCGTACGCGGTCACAGCGACCCTTGGGATCGCTTTCAAGTCGGCATCGGCCGCGAGGATGGATGCCGCTTCGAGCCCACTCATGCGTTCGAGCTGGAGGTCCATGACGATCACCCTTGGATGCTCACGCCCGGCGATCTCGATGGCGTCAGCGCCGTCGCTGCAGGTCAGGACGGTATTACCGGCTGATCGGAGCAGGTAAGCCATCAGGTCGCTGCTCGCCTTGTTGTCCTCGACGACGAGGATCAGGTTTTGGTTAAGGCTCACGGTGATCCTTCGGCACGATAAAACTGAAGATGCTTCCCTTGCCGAGCTCGCTGGTGAACTCGATGGTGCCGTCCAGAAGACCGGCCAGGCGCTGGCAGATATACAACCCTAGGCCCGTGCCTTCTCTGGGCGCCGCGATGCCGAACTTCTTCAGCTGTTCGAATGCTTTGAAGAGCTTGGTCTGATCTTCCTCTTTGATCCCCATGCCCGTGTCGCTAACCTCGAAACGGACAGTCGGGCGCCCGTCCGAAGATCCCTCGCGGACGTCGATCCGGACCTCACCGTTGTCGGTGAACTTGAGCGCGTTGCTGCTGAGATTGATGAGGATCTGGTGCAGCGCCCGACGGTCGGTACATGCCGTCAGCGATTCCTTCGGCGCCGTCACTGTGAAGTTGAGCCCTTTGTTGCGTGCAAGCGGGCTGAGTCCGCCGGCGACCTCTCTCGCGACTTCGGCACAATCGAGGTCCTGAAAGTCGCCCTCCCATTTGCCAGATTCGATCTTCGCCAGGTCGAGCAGGTCGTTAATGATCGCCAGCAGATGGCGGCCGCTCGACTGCACCGTCTGCAGCTGCTCTTCTTGCTCGTGGTTCAGAGGTCCGGGCAGTTTCATGAGCAACGTGCCGGTGAAGCCGATGATCGCGTTCAGGGGAGTTCGCAGCTCGTGGCTCATGCTCGCGAGGAAGCGATCCTTCGCCTGGTCTGCTCGTTCGAGCTGGAAGTTGGTCTCCTGCAGCTGTTGCTCGAAGCGTTTGCGCTCGGTGATCTCACGCACGGCCGCGAAGATGCCCGTCAGCTTGTGGTCGAGGTCGAACAGCGTGGCCGCGTTGTACACGACAACCGTTTCCGCGCCGCTCCGGCTGCGGGCAGTAAGCTCGAAATCCGTGACCTTGCCGTCTCTAAGGGTCTGGCGTACGCCGTCCTCCGCAAGTTGGGGATCCGTGAAGTAGTCCTTGAGCTCGGAGCCAATCAGCTCGTTGCGACCGACTCCGGTCATCGATTCCATCTGCTGGTTGACATCTGTGATCACCCCCACCGGGTCGGTAGTGACCAACGCGTCGATGTTGGACTCGATTAGCGAACGGGTGTAGACCTGTGAGTCACGAAGCTGCTGTTCGAGCTCCTTCTGGGCGCTGGTCTCCCGGGCGCCGGCGAGAATGCCAAGCGGATTGCCGCTCGCGTCGGCGAACACACCGGCGTTGAAGCTCACTGTGATGCGACGGCCCTGCCGCGTGATCAACACGAGCTCGTAGCCGATGACACGCCCTTCGGCGAACGTCATCGCCGCGCCGGCGGCCGCCTGGGCAGGGTCGGTGAAGTAGTCGTTGAACCGCGAGCTGATCAGATGCTTGCGCGTATAGCCGGTGAGGCGTGTCGCCTCCTCATTCACGTCGGTGATGACACCGTCCGGTGCGATGGCGAACAGCGCGTCGGCAGAAGCCTCGAAGAGGGATCGGTTGTAGACCTGCTGCTCGGTGAGCTGGGTTTCCAGCCGTGTCTTTTCGGAGATGTCGCGCGCGGACGCGAAGATGCCCTCGATGTGCCCGTCGGGCGCGCGGAACACCGATGCGTTGAACGAGACTGTGGCCTTCCGACCTCCCTTTGCCTCGAGCACGAGCTCGTAGTTGGTGACGCCACCTTCGGCCAGGGTTTGCCTCACACCGAGTTCGGCCTGCTCGGGCTCCGTGAAGTACCGCTTGAACACAGAGCCGATGAGCTCCTGCCGGGTAAAACCCGTCATGCGGCACATCTGCTCGTTGACGTCGGTGATGAAACCTTCAGGGTCCACCGTGACCAGACCGTCGACCGAAGACTCGATGAGACCACGCAGGTAGTTCTGCTGCTCTCGCATCTGCTCTTCGAGGCGGACGCGGTCGGTGACGTCACGGGCGGACGCAAAGATGCCGCGTACGTTGCCGCCGGAATCCTTGAACACCGAGGCGTTGAACGACACCTGCAGGTGGCGGCGCGTGCGCGACACCATAGTGAGGGGATGGTCCGTGACGACACCCTTCTCGAAGGTCCGCTCGACGCCCGCCCGCGCGGCTTCCCTCTCGGTGAAGTAGTCGACGAAGTGGGTGCCGATGAGGTCCGCTCGGCCGTAGCCGGACATCCGCACCATCTGCTCGTTGACGTCAGAGATGAAGCCGTCAGGGTCAATCGTGATGAGGCCGTCCCCGGACGATTCGATCAAGCCTCGGAGATAAGCCTGCTGCTCTCGCAGCTTCTCCTCGAGCGTCCTTTGCTCGGTGATCGTGCGGGCCGTCGCGAACACTCCCTGCAGGTGGTGGTCTCGGTCGTAGAGCGCCCTCGCGTTATAGCTGACTACAGTTTCGCGCCCGTCATTGGAGCGAGCAGTCAGCTCGTAGTTGGTGACCTTGCCCTCGCGGAGCACCTGACGGATGCCATCTTCGGCTCGGGTGGGCTCGGTGAAATATGACTTGAAGACGGACCCGATGAGCTCCTCCCGCGTATGGCCGGTGAGGGCCACCATCTGCTCGTTCACATCGGTGATGACGCCCAGCGGGTCGGTGGTCATGATGGCGTCGATGTTCGACTCGATCAGCGACCTCGTGTAACTCTGGGTGTCGCGGAGCTGGTGCTCGAGCTCCTGCTGGTCCGTGATGTCGCGGAAGGAGGCAAAGATGCCACGTACCACGCCGGCCGCGTCGCGGAAAACGGCGGCGTTGAAGGAGACCGGCAACATTTGCCCGCTGGTGGCCTGCATCGTGAGGACGTAGTTGGTGACGACTCCCTTCTCGAAGGTGAGACGTACCCCATCGATGGCCCGGCCGCGCTCGGTGAAGTATTCGGGAAACATCGAGCCGACGAGCTGCGCGCGCGGGCGCCCGACCATGTGGCAGAGGGTCTCGTTCACGTCGGTGATTCGCATCTCATCGTCAACAGTGACCAGGCCGTCGCGCGAGGCTTCGATCAGACCTCGGTTGTAGGCCTGCTCCTCGGCCAGCTGCTTCTGGAGCCGCGCTTGCTCGGTGATGTCACGTGCAGACGCAAAGATGCCGCGCACATGCCCAGTCTGGTCGGTGAACGTTGCGGCATTGAACGAGACCAGCTGCTCGTGCCCGTCCTTGGTGCGAAGGGTGAGCTCATAGTTGGTGGTGGCGCCCTTGTCGAGGGTGTCACGGACTCCGGCCGCGGCCCGCTTGGCGTCGGTGAAATAGCCCTGGAACGCGCTGCCGATGAGCTCGGACCTCTCGTACCCGGACATCTGGCACATCTTCTCGTTCACGTCGGTGATGGTCAGCATCGGGTCGACAGTGATGAGGCCGTCGAAGGAAGCCTCGATGAGGCCTCGGTTGTACGCGCGCTCGGTCACGAGCTGGACCTGCAGGCCGGCCTCGTCGGTGATGTCGCGGGCCGACGCGAAGATGCCGCGGACGCTGCCGACGTGATCCCGGAAGATCGAGGCGTTGAACGACACCTGCAGCCGCTTCCCCGCCCGTGTCAGGAGAGTGAGGACGTAGTCCTTCACCGAGCCCTGGTCGAACGTCTCCTTGACGCCGACGGTGGCTCGGTCGGGTTCGACAAAGTACGTGGCGAACGCAGTACCCAGCAAGTCCTCGCGCGCGTAGCCCGACAGGCGACACATCTGCTCGTTGAGGTCGGAGATGAGGCCTTGAGGATCGACTGTCAGCAGGCCGTCGACGCTGGACTCGATGAGCCCCCGGAGGTAGTTCTGCTGCTCGCGAAGCTGCTCCTCCAACTTCTTCTGCTCGGTGATGTCGCGCGCCGCCGCGAATACGCCCTGCAGCTTGTTGTCGCGGTCGAACAAGGCAGCAGCGTTGTAGCTGACCAACGTTTCATGGCCGGTCTTCGAACGGGCCGTGAGCTCGTAGTTGGTGACCTTGCCCTCGCGAAGGGCAAGGCGAATGCCCTCGTCCGCCTTCCGTGGCTCGGTGAAGTAGCGGTTGAAGCGCGACCCGATGAGCTCCTCACGCGAAAGCCCGGTGAGGGCCTCCATCTGCTGGTTGACGTCGGTGATGACGCCGAGCGGGTCGGTCGTCATGATGGCGTCGACGTTCGACTCCATGAGAGACCGCGTGTAAACCTGGGTTGCTTCCAAAGCCTGGCTGAGACGGATCTCGTCGGAAACGTCTCTCGAGATGAGGAGGAATCCGATCGCTTCGCCCTTGTTGTCGCGGCGCGGGGTCAGAACTGCGCGGGCGGTGAACGTTGTGCCGTCCTTGCGCCGGCGGATGACGGTGCCCTCGAACTTGCCCGTCTCGAGCGCGGTCGCTGTCATCCGCAGCGGCAGCCCGGCACCGACGTCTGCCGCGACGTGAAGGATCGCGGAGTTGGTCTTGCCGATGACTTCCTCTGGCTCGTAGCCGTACAGGCGCCGCGCACCCTCGTTCCAGAGCTGGATGTTGCCCTCGAGGTCCATGCCGATAATCGAGGTCTCGGTGGAGGCCTCGAGCACGCTGCCGATGAAGTTGGCGGCGGCATACGGGTCAGCAAACAGGGCCGGATCGACGAGCCTGCGCAAGCCGCCCGCGCCCGGGCTCATAGTTGCGGTGGCGCCCAGCGCATCAACGACGGGCACTTTTACCCCGGCGTCATGGCCGTTGGTGGGTGCTCGCTTTGAGGCCAAATTTCTACCTGCCGCCAAGCGAGCAAAGACTCGCGAGGGGACAAAGCTGGTCGGTCACGTTTCATTCTCTGATGGGCCCGTCCCGACCTACAACCTGAGAACCGTAGGGTGGTCTCCGTCCCTCTCCATGGCTTTCAGCCCCTCAGTTCAGCGGGGTTTCACGGGGGATTTGGGGCCTTTCCAGCCGGGAGTTCCGCAACCATCACGACCTTATCGCGTAGGGTTTCCGCCATCTCTCTCCCTCTTAGAGCAAGCCGAGGCCCCTGTGACCAGACCAGCCTGACGTGGCCTATTGCGCTCGGCCTTGGAAGTTCCTGACTTGTGACGAGTCCGGCCATAGGGATTTTCGACTCCGGCGTCGGCGGGCTGTCAGTGCTCCGCGAGATCCGCTTGGCCATGCCTGCCGAGTCCCTCCATTACGTCGCCGACTCGGCTAACGCACCGTGGGGCGACAAGCCGGCCGAGTATGTACGCAAGCGCGGGCTCGAGATCGCGGATTTCCTTGTAGCGCAAGGCGTCAAGGCCATAGTGATCGGCTCGAACACTGGGACGGCCGGAGCAGCGGAGGCGCTGCGTGCCAAGCTCACGATTCCAGTCGTCGGGATGGAGCCTGGCATCAAACCTGCCGTCGCCTTGACCCGCTCCGGCGTGGTGGGCGCGATGGTCACCGCGACCATGGGTGCCTCCGACCGCATGGCTTCGCTCCTCGACCGCTTCGGCCGGGACGTCCGGGTGATCAGCGTGCCCGCGCCCGGCCTGGTCGAGCATGTAGAAGCGGCAGACCTCGAGAGCGTGGAACTTAGGCGATTGGTCGAGCGCTACGTCAACCCGCTCCTCGAGGCGGGCGCCGACACCATCGTGCTCGGATCGACGCACTACGTTTTTCTGCGCCCGCTGATCGCCGCGATCGCCGGCAACGGCGTGACCATCGTCGAGACGGGGGCGGCTGTTGCTCGCCAGCTAGAGCACGTCATTCGCTCGCGCGCACTGGCTGCGCCAGCGGGTGCGGTCGGCGACCATCGCTTTTGGACCAGTGGCGATGTCACCGAGTCGGAGCGGGTGATGTCATCTCTGCTCCAGCAGACAGTCCGCGTGGCGAGATTGCCGGTCTAACCCGTGCACCTCTTTTACGTGACGCCGGCGCGTGCGGCAAAAGAAATGTTTTGTAAAGGAAAGAGATAGTTTTCCGGCGATTGGCGGCATTTTAAGAAAGTACAACCGGATTGCTTAAGTTGGTCGCTGTCGGCGCAGGGACCTTGCGTAAGCATGCGCAAGATCGAACTACGTTGCCCGATAGTGCGTTGTGACAGCGATGATCGAAAGATTTGTGGCAAGAGTTGGAAAAGTCGGAGCGATTGTGATTATCGCCGCGGCAATAGTCGTCATTGGCTTCGGCGGCGGCGTCGTCGAGCACTTCCGACTGACTGCAAGCACGGAGCAGCAGGGAGAGCAAGACGCCAGCCAGGCAAACCCCTCAGAACAGAAGGAAGAAAGCGCTAAAGAGGGAGACCAGTCAGGCGACCGCCAGCAGTCGCAAAGTAAAGACCGCGCCAGCGCACCACGTCAGCAGGGCGGGTCGTCCGGCAACACTCAGAGCGGCAGCCAGAGCGGGCGGTGAAGAAAGCCGTGAATCTGATCTCGAAATCCAGGGACCGCCGATCGTCCAGGGCTCAGGCGCTGGCCGAATTCGCGATCAGCCTGCCGATCTTGCTGCTCATAGTCGGCATCACTGTCGACTTCGGCCGTGTTTACTACTTTGACCTCTCGATCCGCGACGCAGCATTCGCCGCCGCGCGCTACGCCGGCATGAACCCATTCGACGACACCGGGATCAAAGCCGCCGCGGTCAATGCAGCTCCCAGTGGGGTCCTGACCACCACGAACGTCTCGATCACCACCCCAGTCGTGACTGGTTGCGATGGCAGCCGCGTGAGTGGTTGCCCGATGCAAATCAAGGTCTCCTACGTCTTTTCACCGATCACGCCATTCGTCACTTCTCTGACGGGTGCCAGCATCACGCTCACACGCACGCAGACGGATATCGTCAAATGAAGCTCCAGCGCGGCCAGGCCATGGTCGAGTTCGCCGCGATCTCGATAGTCTTCTTCCTGCTCTTCTTCGTCATCCTCGACGGCGGCCGCGCCATTTACGCGTACGCGACGGTCGCTGAGGTCGTCCGCGAAGGCGCGCATCAGGCCGAGATGACCGAAACCACCGACGCCCAGATCCGCTCCGCCATCAACGCGCACTCCGCGTTGCTTGGGGACCTCGGCTCGACCGCGACCATCACGCCCTCTGGTTCACGCACCGCGATGCAGACGGTGACGATCACCGTGACTTACCAGTACCGCACCGTGACGCCACTGCTCAGCCAGTTCGGACCGATCAACTTTACGGCCACGACCGTTGTGGTGGTGGAATGAAACTCAAGAAACAAGCCGGACAGATCATGGTGCTCTTCGCCGTGGGTCTTGTCGGCCTCATCGGCATGGCCGGGCTCGTCATCGACGGCGGCCGGGCGTATTCCGATGAGCGGTCCCTCGAGGCCGCGGCGGAAGCCGGCGCTCATGCCGGAACCTTCCTTATGGAGAAAGCTTGGAACGGCGAGGCCGGAAACTACGGCTCTCTGACAGACACCCAGGTGCAAAACACGGCCAAGGCCTTCGCCGCATACAACGGATGGAATTCAACCACCGACACCTTTTTCCTGGACTACATCAGACCTGACCGGACCACCCACATTGCGAGCCTGGACAACACTGTCAGAGGCACCAGCGTCCAACTGTCCAAGCCCCAAAATGCGACGTTCAGCAGGGTCCTGGGGTTCTCGATCTTCCCCGTCTTCGCCCGGGCGTCGGCGATGTTCGGGGCCGCGCTGGTCGCAGGCGGCCTGCCGCTCGCGATCGATGACGTCTGTACGCCAGGCTATGACGTGAACGTCGGTGCCCAGCCCGCCAACTTTGGAGGCAGCTTCGGCACGTGCAACTTCACAAGCATCACGCCGCCAGGCTGCCCCCAACCTCCGAGCCCTCCCGACCTCGCTTGTTATCAGAATGCCATGAAGTATGGGATGAATCCGCCGGCACAGCTGGGACCCGCATACCCGACCAACAGCTTCGATGCGGCTGCCCTGTCACCGGAGACCGCCGCTTTGCTGCAGGCTCGCATCGACGCGCGACCCGGTGAGACGTGCACCACGTTCAAGTCACCCAGCCCACGCGTCTTCTTCATACCGGTAGTCCCAGGCGGATTTGGCGGTTCCACCGTCACCTTCGTTCGCTACCGAGCATTTTTCTTGACCTCGATAAGCGCCCCAAACGGATTCACGGGCTGCTTCGTCCACGCCACCGTCAACGGGGGTGAGTTCGACCCCAACGCAGTCGGCACCGCGTATGGCGCCGTGATGATCATGAAGCTGATTCGATCGACTGGAGCCATCACCCCGGTCGCCATCAGCCTGACAACCATCACCAACCCTGCCGTTAGAGGCACCGTCAACGGTTCGACGCTGACCGTCCACACGAACCAGGTCGGCGCAAACTGCACCGTCCTCGTCTACGACCTCCCTCCGGCCGCCAAGCCGGCACCGAGCACGGCTGGTGGGCTGGGGCCGAAGATCACCAACGGCAGCGGCGATGCGAGCTGGACCTGGACCGTTGAACCCACCGCCCTAATCGGTGTAGCGCAAGTTCAGGTGTCGTGTTCGTATCGCGGGTTCCTGGGCTACCTGTTCACCAGCACCGTGATCGCCTAGCCCTCGGACGTAGGCTCGCGCCGCGGCATCTAAAGACTTCCTAAACACGATGGTGGTCTCGTTTTAGTCGACATTGAGAATCGATAGGTAACGTGCTGGTAATGCGGTGGGAAGCCGTTAAGACGAATAAGGAGAAGCTGAAATGAATTTGAAGCAGAAGATTGCGGTCGTGGCAGTACCGGCCATCCTCGCCCTGGGCGTCGGTGCGCTGGCAGTGCACGCGGCCACTCCGGCTCCCCCAGCGCCTGCGAATTCGCAGAATGAAGGACCGGAAAAAGAGGCCGCCGGCGAGGTCGAGAAAGCTGATGAGGCGGGTGGTGTCCAGGCTGGGCATGCCGACACGGGCGACCAGGCCGACCACAATTTCGATGGCGAAGAGTAACGAGTAACAGGTTGACAAAAAGGGCCCCGCGGGGCCCTTTTTCTTTCCAGAGGGAGCCCCGCGGCCAGTATCCAATCGAGCTCCGCCAACGACTACATAGAACCTGCGATGCAAGCCCGAACTGCGTTCCGAACACTGATCCCCGGCCTTGTCATGGTGGCCCTGGTGGCCTGCGGCGGAAGCGCCGGCACCCCGAGCTCCAGTCCTTCGTCCGCTTCGGCTAACAGCCCCTCGGCACATGCGATCACCAAGATCGAGATGGCACGCAGTCTCGCGAAGGACGGCTCCGCCGCATCGCCCGTTGTGACTTTCGATGCCGCCTCTGATCAGAAGCTCATCGCAGTGCTCACGCTCGCCAATCTGGACGCGGGGACGAAGATCAGCTACACCCGATACATCGACAACAAGTACGTCAACTCGAAGACCGCGGTGCTCAAGAAGCGCTCCAAGTACATGCACTTCACCTTCAAGCCGAAGGCGGGAGCGACGTTCACGCCAGGCAGCTACCGCATGAAGTTCTACGTCAACGAGAAGGCGGCTGGCGAGATCTCCTACTCGGTCAAATAGTTAAGCTGCGCCGCCTGAGTATCCCCAGGCGTGTGCGCAACGACTAGATGAGTGATGGACAGAACAGCCTGGCGGCTCGCGCCAAGGCGGGCGACCGGCTCGCGCTCAACGCCCTCCTCGAAGCCCATCTCGGCACCGTGTACAGGTTTGTGAGCATGAAGATGGGAGCAGGTCACGCGGAGCTGGACGACATCGTTCAGGAGACCCTCATCGGAGCCTCGGGCTCGATCCGTACGTTCCGCGGAGAGACCAACGCGCAGGTGGCGGGCTGGCTGATCTCAATCGCTCGCCACAAAGTCGCCGACCACCTGCGCTCTCGCTACAGCCGTCCCACGGACTCGCTGGAGGGCCCTCTAGGCGCACACCTCGCGGACCCTGCACGCCCGGTGGACGAGCAGGTCATGGCGATTCAGCGCGGGGAGCACCTCCGGGAGGCGATGGGTCAACTGACGCCTGAGCAGGAAGAGGTCCTGACCCTTCGCTTCGTCCTCGGATTTGGGATCGAAGAGGTGGCTGAGATCACGCGCCGGCCGGCTGGTGCGGTGAAGTCGATGCAGCACCGGGCGCTGGCCAGCTTGCAGCAGAAGCTGGGCGCGAAGGAAACAGCATGGAACTGAACGAACCAGACCTGACCGCAGCAGAACGAGAGCTGGCCGGCGAGCTGGCGGGGCTTGGCGTCGACCCCACCCCCTCGAAGCACGCCGCGATCATGGCCGCGGTGCGTAGATCGCAGGCAGCGCGCCCACCGGTCATGGGCCGCTGGCGCTTCGCGCTGGTGGCGTTCGGGGCTGCAGCGCTTCTCGCGCTCAGCTCGGTGGGCGCAGTTGCCGCGTCGAATGACGCGCTGCCCAGCAGCCCGACGTATTCGCTGCGCCTTGCGGGAGAGCAATTCAGGCTCGCGGTGGCCTCCCCTGCCGGTCGGGAGCAGCTGCGGATCGACTTCGCGAATGCACGTATCAACCAGGCTCTCGCGATCCTGAGGCAGGGCGACCGCACCGATGCGAAGAGCCTTCTTCGCGACAGCCGCAGCTACTTGGCTCAAGCGAAGAAGGATCTGGGCGGCCTGCCGGCGAATGAGCAGGGCCAGCTCCAAAACCAGCTCAACCAGGCCGAGGCAAATGAGCACCAGGCGGAACTTCAGCTGAACCAGGCCGGCGACCAGGGCCAAAGCTGACCGCGCCCGGAGAGGCAAGCCGAGCCGTATCCAATCGATGCCCCCTACCGACATAGATCAGTGACGGTGGCTCAACCCACCAGTCATACAAGAGGAGAAGCCCAACATGATTCGTCGCCAAATCGGACACCTGATGGTGGCATCCGCATTCGTATTCGCATTCAGCCTGACCGGACTCGGCGCGATGGCTGTGCTTGCCGCGAACACCCCAACGCCGGGCAGCGATCTGGCATCTGACATCCAGACAGGCCAGGCCGGCGACCGCGTCACCGCCGAGGACACCGACACCGCCGAGGAAGTCGACGTGGACAACGGTGAGGTCGACCAGCTCGACGAGATCGACAACGGCAACACATCCACCTCAACAACCAACTAGCTGCTGAACAGACTCAGCACTGAATAAGGAGAACGCAGAATGAAGAAGACGCTGACAATCGGAATCGCGGTCCTTGCTCTGAGCCTTGGCTCGGCAGTGGCGGTCGCGGCAAACACACACATTGTCGACGCGACAGTGAAAGTGGCCAACCAGGCCGGCGAGCAGGGCGAGACCCAGACGGGCCAGGGCGGCGAGCAGGGCGCAGCTCAGAACGGCCAGAACGGCGACCAGGGTGAGAAGCAGAACAGCCAGAACGGCGACCAGGGCGAGAAGCAGAATGGCCAGGGCGGTGAAGGCGACACTGCAGCCGCCGCGACGAAGTAGGAATAAGAAAGTCGTCAAGTAAGAGCACCACAAATGACGAATAGGGGCGCCGAGCGCCCCTATTTTTTTGCCTCTTCCCACTTCACCCTTCTCGTGCGTTAATTACGCGAGCCAGCAGGGAGGGAGGCGCGCACCGGGCGCGCAGACGTTTTAGGAGGGGGTATCCGCAGACTCACGTGCTGCGACGTGCACGTCGATGGAAGCACGTCGTGACAAATAGGCTCGGCGCACGGCTGAATCGGCTGTGGGGAGCTGCGGCCGTCGGGGTGCTGCTGATGGCGGCGGGCACCGCCGCCGCGATGGACGAATACCACCCGCCCAGCGCCCCTGCCCGCGCCGTGACCATCCCGGATCCGAGGCCAAACCTCCAGGCGCAGGTCGTGGTGCGCGACGACGTGTTGGCGCGGGATTCCCAGACAAAACCAGGTTTCGCCCTCGCCGAAGCGGGGCCGGCCTCGGCCAAACTGAGTCCCCCACCCCCCGCAGAGGATCCCTTGAATGGCTCCCGTCGCGTAGCGCCATACGTAGAGGCAGTCGAGCCGTCAGGCGACGCCACGCCCGTCACCGCGCCAATCGTCGCCCGATTCAGCCAGCCGATGGCCCGTGCCAGCGTGGAGAAGTCGTTTGCGATCAGCCCCCCCGTCCATGGCGACCTGGTCTGGCTGGACGACTTCACGCTCCGCTTCCAGCCGCTCAAGTTCGCGCACAGCCAGGTCTATGAGGTCCGCATGCGCGGCCAGTCGCTACGCGGAGTGCCCCTGACGCGTCAGGGCCCGTGGCGCTTCACGACTGTCGCCGGGCCGCCGCTCCTCCTCCCACCAGGCCCGAGCGCCATCCGCGTGCCTGTCCTGATGTATCACTACATCCGCGTCAACCCGAACCCTTACGACCGGTTGGGCTACAACCTCTCGGTCACTCCCGCCGACTTTGCGAGTCAGATGGACTGGCTGGCACGCAATGGCTACCACCCGATCACGTTTGCAGACCTCCACGGTTACCTCAATGGGCTGCACGGCCTGCCGAGCCGTCCGGTGATCCTGACCTTCGATGATGGGTACGCCGACTTCTACACCACCGCCTTGCCCGTCCTCCGTGCCCACGATTTCAGCGCGGTGGCTTACGTCGTTTCGGGATTTGTCGGCCGGCCCGGCTACATGACGGGGGCGCAGGTTCTAGAGGCCGACCGCTCAGGCATCGAGATCGGGGCGCACACTGTCGATCACGCCGACCTCGCCAAGCAATCACCCGACGGCTTGCGCTATCAGCTCACGGCATCCAAGGCTGCGCTGGAGCAGCTGGTCGGACATCCTGTCCTTTCGCTCTGCTATCCGAGCGGTAAGTTCAACCCGACGGTGGCGGCGGCCGCGGAAAACGCCGGTTATCGGGACGCGACCACCACCAGGTGGGGATCCTTCCGCACCCTGGCCAGCCGCTTCATCTGGGACAGGCTTCGGATCAACGGCGGCGAGACGCTGGACCAGTTTGCAAGGGACCTGGCCAGCCAGTCGTAGAGGCGCCTCTCTAGCCCGTGTTCTGAAGGCCCGCAGCCACCCCGTTCACTGTGACCAGCAAGACATGCTCGAGCTGCTCGCGCTCATCTGCGCCGGCAGGTTCGCGGCGCAGCGCCTCAAGGGCGTGAAGCTGGATGTGGGACAGCGCGTCGACGTAGGGATTCCTCAGCTCGACGGCCCACGAAAGGACGCGATGATTTTCGAGCAGCCTGCGATGACCCGTGACCGCCAACACGCGGTCGACAGTCAGGTCGTATTCGGCAAGGACCTGCGCGCTGAGGTCGGCGCGGCCACCGAGGCCGAGGTACCGCTCCGCGATTCGTCGATCTGTCTTCGCCAGGCTCATCTCCGCGTTGTCGAGGAGCACGTTGAACAGGGGCCACTCGGCGTATGCCTCCTGCAGCTCGGGCAGGTCAGCCGCCGCGATGCCGCTGCCAAGCCCATACCAGCCGGGCAGGTTCAGTCGCATCTGCGACCAGGCGAAGACCCACGGGATTGCGCGCAGCTCGTGAAGCTTCCCGGATTGACCTCGCCGTGCCGGGCGTGAGCCAAGCCTCATTCGACCCAGCTCGTCGATCGGGCTGACGCGGCCGAACCATTCTTCGAAGCCGCCGGCTTCAATCAGGCTGCGGTACGCGGCGCGAGCAGGCGCTTCGATCTGGGCAGCCAGCTCGCGAAAACGGCTCGCTGCCTGCTCCGCCACCGCCTCGACCTCCGGCAGCGAGCTCATCAAGACGGCAGATGCCACCTGCTCCAGGTGGCGGCGGGCGATGGCAGGGTTGGAGTAGCGCGCAAAGACCACCTCGCCCTGCTCCGTGACCTTGAAGTGGCCGGCGATCGAACCGGGCGCCTGGGCACGAATGGCCCGATTCGCCGGCCCGCCGCCTCGACCCAGCGCGCCGCCGCGACCGTGGAACAGGGTCAATCGCACGCCTCTGCCGGCGGCCCAGCGGACCAGATCCGCCTGTGCCTCGTAAAGAGCAAGGCTGGCGGAGACCGGGCCGACCTCTTTGGTCGAGTCCGAGTACCCGAGCATCACCTCCAGGTGCCGTGTCGCGGCCAGCTGGCGGCGCACGGGCTCGAGCTCGACCATGCCGTCCAGCACCTTCGACGCGCGCTGGAGATCTTCGACTGTTTCGAACAGCGGTACCACTTCGATGTCGGCGTGAGAGGCGGCAGCCAGCGCGAACACGTTGGCGATGTCACTTGATTGGCGCGTGAAGCTGACGACGTATCGCTTGCACGCATCGACACCAAAGCGTTCCTGGATCCGCTTGATGGCGCGGAAGGTGGCCAGCACCTCGTCGGTCTCGGCGGAAAGAGGACCGCCGCGACTGAGCTCAGCCAGCGCCCGCTCGTGGACGCCGCTGTGCTGGCGGATCTCGAGCTCTGCCAGATGGAAACCGAATGTCTCGACCTGCCAGATCAGGTTCTGCAGCTCGCCGTAGGCTAGGCGCCTGGCGCCTGCCGCAGCGAGTGAACTCTGCACCGCGCGCAAGTCGTTGAGGAGCTCTGCCGGTGACGCATAAGCCGCCGGCGCGTCAGCAAGGCGCGTCGCCCTGATCCGACCCGCCACATAGATGAGGTATTGACGGTGCTGCTCGGAATGAGAGCGAGCCTCGATTTCCGCGAACCGAGCAGGATCGGCGAGGCGGGCCGCCGCCAGTCGAGATCCGAGCTCCTCGTCCGGTGGGGTGGTGACCGAGTCGGCAGTCAAGGAGCGGCCGATCCGTGTAGCCGCCGTCTCGAGACCGCGGAGCACGTGATCGGCCTGAATTTCCATGGTGTCGCCGGTGATTTCGGCGGTCACGGTGGGGTTTCCATCCCGGTCGCCACCGACCCAACTTCCGATGCGGACGAAAGCCGGTGCGCGAGGAGCGCGCAGGTCCGTGCTGTCGGGACTCAGCACGGCTTCGAGATCGCGGTAGATCTCCGGCACGGCGCGAAAAAGGGTCTCGTCGAAAATCGCCATGACCGAGCGAACTTCGTCGAGAGGCTGCAGCTGAGTGCTTCGCAGCTGTGCTGTACGCCACAGCACATCGATCTCCTCGAGCAGCCGCCGCCTGGCTTCGCGCTGCTCGCGCCCCGACGCTCGCGGATCGTCAAGCGCTTCGAGCTGCGTGCCGACCCTCGTGATGGCCGCCACCACCGCCCGCCGCCGTGACTCCGTCGGATGGGCGGTGAGCACCGGCTGAATGACCAGGTCGCGAAGGAGCTCGCGGATTTTCTCCTCGCCGTGTCGAGACCGGATCTCCGTCACCGCTTCAGCCAGCGATTCCGAGAGCGGCTCGATGCCCCGGTCACGTTCGCGCAGCACGCGCGCACGGTGACGATCCTCGGCCAGATTGACGAGCTGGAAGTAGCAGGTGAACGCCCTGGCGACCTGTTCTGCCCGATCGACAGGCCACGAGGCAACCAGCTGGCTGGCACCCCGATCATCTAGATCGCTGTCGCGCGCAGCGATGACTGTTTGTCGAAGCTTCTCGACATCGGCGAGGAGCTCAGGCCCGCCGTACTCTGCCAGCACCTCCCCGAGCAGGTCGCCGAGCAGACGCACCTCTCGGCGAAGCGCGGCCGGCATCTCGACGCGCGCGACCTCTCGCGATCTCACAACAGGCGATATTCTCGGGGCTAGCCGTGACCCTCGCCGAACATGGTCCCTAAGTCGACCGGCTCAGGAGCTCGCGCACTATCTCGGGTTCGTGAATCAGCGACGCGAAATGACCTTCGCCCTGCCAGACGCGCAGGTCGACATCACGCAGCCGCGCTACAGCGCGCCTCGCGGCCGACAGCGGCGCGTTCTTGTCATTGTCGCCATGCCAGCAGGTGACCTTTGCGCCGATTGTTTCGAGATCGAAGTCCCAGTCGTTGTGCAGCGCCATCGATTCATCCGCCCAGCCCTCAGCGCCTTGCCGCAACGCTTCCGCGACGGTGGCGCGTGAGATTCGCTGCCAGGCAGGGTTTTGCATGACGGCGCGGTCCCCCGGCGGTGCATCAGAGAGCACACCGGCCATCCCATCATCGCCAAGCAAGCGCTCGCGAACGCCGGCCAGCAGATGGTGGAGGTCTTCCCATCCGCGCTCTGCCGCTGCATACCCCTGCGCGTTCACCCCGACCAGCCGACCAGCCTCTTCGGGATCAAGGGGCGATGAGCCGACGATCACGCTGACGGCCGAAACTCGTTCCGGATGCATCGCCGCCATGGCCAGAGCGTGTGGTCCGCCACCGCTGGTACCCATCACCGGCACACGGTCGAGCTGGTGGAAATCGAGAAGCGCCGCCAGGTCGTCGGCGATGCCGGCCACGCCTCGTCCAGGCAGGCGGGTCGAACCCCCGTAGCCGGGCCGGTCGGCCAGCAGATGGCGGACGCCCAGGCTCCGCTCGATTTCAGGGTCGGGGTTCCGGTACAGCCTGGACCCAGGCGTCCCCTGCAGGCGAAGGACCGGGGTCGCGCCCGGATCTCCCCACCATCGCCAGGCCAGAGTGCGGCCGTCGCGGAGCTGGAGCCGGCCGTCTTCGTATGCGACCCCATTGTCGGTCGCGGCCACGGCTACTCTTTCTTAGGCTCGGCCGGTGGTTTTTGCTCGTCGTTGCGGAACGCTTTTCGGAACCCCACTATCGATTTGCCCAGCGCCTCTCCAATGCCCGGAAGCCGCCCGACGCCGAAGAGGATCAGGACGATCACGATAAGTGCCACTGCCCAGAACGGGTGAAAAGGCATGTTGCATCCAGTATGAGCGATCGACCAGGACGCCCAACCCCTTCTGACACACTGAGCCTGTGCGCGGCTTCCTGGTTGGGCTGGTCCTTCTCATGGTGTTCACAGTGACCATCCTTTCGCTTCGCCCGGGTGGCATCCGGCGTCAGCTGCGGTTCGTGGCGCGGCGACTTCGGATCACCCTGGCGCTCGGCGGGATCTTTCTGCTGGGTTCTTCGATCATCCGGATCTTCTTCCCCAATGGGCCAGTGGCTGACTGGGGGCCGCCGGCGCTTGCTCTGCTGCTCGGCGGTGTGTTCGTGGTGGTCGCTCAGGACCCTGCGGCAGCCCGACCCAGCGCGGACCCTCCGGCGAGCTCGAAAACGAAGCTTTAGCGGCGGATTCCGGCCGCCATATCCTCGAGCCGGTGAATCCTCTCTTCCAGTGGCGGGTGGGTGCTGAACAGGTTGCCGAGAGCCTGGCCGGAAAGCGGATTGACGATGTAGAGGTGCGCAAAGGCAGGCTGGGCGGTCTGCGAAGGCACCACCTGGCTCGCGCGCTGTAGCTTGCGCAGCGCGGAGGCCAGCGCCATCGGATCGCCGGAAACCTCGGCGCCGGTGTAGTCAGCCTCGTACTCTCGCGATCGCGAAACCGCCAGCTGAATGAGCGTGGCGGCGATGGGGGCCAGGATGATCATCAGAAGTCCGACGACAAAGCCGCCTGCTCCCTGGTCCCGCTCATCGCGACCGCCGAAACCGCCGAACATGAGGCCCCACTGGGCGATGTTCGCGATCATCGTGATCGTCCCGGCGAGAACCGCCACGACCGAGCTGATCAGGATGTCGCGGTTGCGCACGTGCGCGAACTCATGCGCCAGCACGCCGTAAAGCTCCTCCTCATCGAGGATCTGGAGCAGGCCTTCGTTGACACAGATGGCGGCATGGGAAGGGTTGCGACCTGTCGCGAACGCATTGGGTGAAGGATCCGGGCTGATGTAGACCCTCGGCTTGGGCACGTGGTACTGGAGGGCGAGCCTGTCCGCCAGACGGTGCAGCATCGGGGCCTCTTCGGGACCGACCTCGCCTGCCTGGGCAGCCGCCAGGGCGATCTTGTCACTGAACCAGTAGGCAGCGCCGTTCATGACGACTGCGATACCGAGAAACAGGACCATGCCGCTGTTGCCCAGCCACACCCGTCCGATGAGCACCAGGAGAACTGTGAGCAGGACCATCCAGAAGGCCGTTTTCAGCTGGTTCATACGGTCAAGTCTTCCCCACTCCAAAACACCTTAATCAAGAGCCTTGATCGCCCATCCGCCGGCTAGCGGAAAATGTTCGCATGAACGAGGACCGCTACCAGAGCATGCAGTACCGGCGCAGCGGCCGCAGCGGCCTCAAGCTCCCGGCGATCTCGCTGGGCCTGTGGCAGAATTTTGGTGGCGACGCGCCAATCGAGCGCCAGCGCGCAATCGTCCGGCGAGCTTTCGATCTCGGGATCACGCATTTCGACCTGGCCAACAACTACGGTCCGCCGTACGGCTCGGCGGAGGAGAACTTCGGCCGCCTTCTCACGACCGAGCTTGCCGGCCGCCGTGACGAGCTCATCATCTCGACCAAGGCAGGCTACGACATGTGGCCGGGCCCCTATGGCAACTGGGGGTCGCGCAAATATCTCCTGGCCAGCCTCGACCAGAGCCTGAAGCGCATGGGCCTGGAGTACGTCGACATCTTCTATTCCCATCGGTTTGACCCGGACACTCCGCTGGAGGAGACGATGGGCGCCCTGGATGCCGCAGTGCGCCAGGGCAAGGCGCTCTACGTCGGCGTCTCGTCCTATTCAGGCCGGCGCACGGAAGAGGCGCTCAGCATCCTTCGCCGTCTCGGGACACCGCTATTGATTCACCAACCGTCGTACTCGATGCTCAATCGCTGGATCGAGCAAGACCTCCTCGGCGTGCTGGCGAAGGAGGGTATCGGGTGCATCGTCTTCTCCCCTCTTGCCCAGGGCCTCCTCACGGACAGATACCTTCAGGGCGTCCCGGCCGGCTCGCGAGGAAGTCATCCCGGCTCGTTCACAACGGACAGGCTGACCGACGCGAACCTCGAAAAGATTCGCGCGCTCAACGAGATCGCAAAGCGTCGCGGACAGACCCTGGCTCAGATGGCGGTGGCGTGGACGCTGCGCAACCCCGTCGTGACCTCGGCGCTCATCGGGGCGAGCAGCGTGCCGCAGCTGGAACAAAACGTGGCCGCCCTGGACAGGCTGGAATTCTCGCCCGACGAACTTCGCGAAATCGATAGGCACGCTACGGAGAGCGGAATCAACATCTGGAAGGCATCGAGCGACGGCTGAGGTTGGATGACGGCTCTTAGCGCCCCGTTTGATCTAAAGGGACGGAATTCGGGGAGTTGGGCGCTGCTGACGAATCCCCGCGGCTCTTTTTGTCGCAACTGCACCTAACGGGCCCACGGTCCGAAACGTACCGTCCGCCGCATGGAAGATCGACGATTAGCGGTCGCTCGGATTTCGGCAGAGGCGTCGGCTTCTGCCGCCCTGGACGAAGTCTGTCGCTGGCTTATCGCGCGTCAGTCCAACCCTGTTCGTCTCGACGTCGATGATCTCCCCGCGCTCGGACAGGACTGCTGGCTCAGGCTGGCCCTTCCCGTGACCGCTCCGCGTGCAGTGCTGTGCGCCCTATGGCTGCTCGAGGACATCGACGCGGGAGGCTGCCTGATGACTGGCCACCTCCGTTTCGTCGCGCATCCGACCTCACCCGACATCCGGCTGAGCTTCAGCGGGCGCACCGCGACGGCGATGCGACCGACCTTGCTCCAGGGCCACGCGAACCACGCTGCGCGTCAGCTCCTGGAATTGATCGCCGAATCGATCGAACGGCCACTGACGGCCATCCGCCCCAGCCTTGCATCGCGGGCTTTCAACATCGCCGCCGCGCTCTAAACGCCGAGGATTCGGTGCAGGACGTCCGATGTTCGCGCCTCGGCGGCTGGAAGCTCGGCGGCGATGCGTCCCTTCTCGATAAAGGCCGCGCGATCGGCCACCTTTAGCGCCATCTGGTGGTTCTGCTCCGCAAGCAGGATCCCGACGCCCTTCTCCTTCAGTGTTCGGATGAGTCCCGCCAGGCCCTGAACGATGACCGGAGCGAGACCCTCGGTCGGCTCGTCGAGCAAGATCACTTTCGGGTTCAGCATCAAGCCGCGGCCGACCGCGAGCATCTGGCGCTCGCCGCCAGACAGACCGCCCGCCAGGTTGGCCCGGAGTTCCTGGAGCTTGGGGAACACTTCGTAGACGCGCTCCACCGTCCAGCCCGGCGCGCCGCCATTTCGGGTCGCGCGCGCGGCTATCTGCAAGTTCTCCGCCACGGTGAGAGGTGCGAAGCACCGCGCCCCAGAGGGAACGTAGGCAATCCCAGCCTGGGCGCGCCGGAAGGCCGGCCACCTCCCGACCTCGACTCCATCGATGACCACTCGGCCGGTGGTCCCTCCGATCAGCCCGACGATGCCCATGATCGTTGTCGTCTTGCCGGCGCCGTTGCGGCCCAACAATGCGAGAACCTCGCCCGCGCCGACCTTCAGTCCGAGGTCGAATACCACATGGCTCTTGCCGTATCGGACCTGCAGATTCGATACCTCAAGCACGGGCGCCAGCCTCCGTCTGCGGTGCATCGAGCTCCACGTCGCCGAGGTAGATCCTCTGTACTTCGGGATTGGATCGGATCGCCTCGGGCGTTCCTTCCGCGAGTACGCGTCCTTGATGCATCACAGTGACCACGTCCGCGATCCCGAAGACGATATCCATGTCGTGCTCGCAGAAGAGCAGCGTCAGTCCTTGCTGAGCGACGACCCCATTCACCAACTCCATGGCCCTCTTGGTTTCGTACGGCGACATGCCGGCGGTCGGCTCGTCCAGGAGCAGGAGACGGGTTCCAAGCGCCAGCGAGATTGCCAGCTCCAGCGCTCGCTGGTCGCCGTGCGAAAGAAGGCCTGCCTGGAGCGCGAATGCAGGGCCGAGGCCGACTGCCTCAAGTAGCTGCATCGCCTCATCCCTGTATCTCCTGTCGGCGATGCCAAACGGCCGCACCGTATCGCCACGGTGGGCGAGCATCGAGTACTGAAGGTTCTGCAGCACCGTCAGCTTTGGAAAGATGTTGGTGATCTGGAACGCGCGGCCTATCCCAAAACGGGAGAGTTGGTGTGGGCGGCGCCCGGTGATGTCGACGCCGCCGAAAACGACTTTGCCTGCATCCGGGCGGATCTGACCGGTCAAGAGATTGAACAGCGTCGACTTGCCGGCGCCGTTGGGCCCGATCACGGCGTGGCGCCGGCCTTCGAGGACATCAAGGCTCACACCGTCGACCGCCTTCAGCCCGCCGAACCGCTTGCTGAGCCCTTCCACCCGCAGTAACGTCCCACCGCTCGAGCGCTCCGCCTGAGACTTGGCAGGCCGGATCGCAAGTATTTTCGAGACGTCGATACGCACGAGAGCGTCACCTTCGCTGTCTTGCTTTGCAGGGCCTCGCGAACCACTGCGCCTCGCGGCCAGACGGCGGATGCCATCGAGCGCGGAGCCGAGTCCCCCCGGAGCCACCAGCACGACGCCCAGCACGATGGCGCCGAGCACGATGTCGAACTGTGCCGGAAAGGTCCGGCCGATGCTGTTCTGAAGGCCCGTGTAGACCGCGGCGCCAAGAGCCGGACCGAGAAATGTGCCGCTCCCGCCCAATAGAGTCATGACGACCGGGTGAGCGCTCTCCGTCCAGTACATCAACTGGGGGAAAGCCTGGAGGTCGTAGATCGCGAACAACGCCCCGGCGACTCCGGCGAAGGCTGCCGAGACGGTGAAAACCGCAAGCTCGTAGCGCTTCACGTTGAGCCCAACCGCTGCGGCTCGCAGGCGGTTCTCCCGGATCGCAAGCAAAGCCGCCCCGAAGGGCGAGCGCACGAGCAGGAACATGGTGAGGAGGCACACCGACACCACCGCGCCGACGAAGTAGTACTGGACTGTGGGATTGAGAAGAAAATCGGGTGGCGAGATCCCATGGATGCCGTTGTCGCCGCCGGTGAACGAGTACCACTCAAAGGCGATGACGAAGCAGACCTGCGATATCGCGAGTGTCAACAGGGAGAAGTACAGGCGAACCGCGCGCAACGAGATGAAGCCGGTGACCAGGCCGACCAAGCCCGCCACCAGCGGCGAGAGCACGAGTCCGGGCAGGACCGACCAATGCAGGTCCTGGTACAGCAGCGCGACGGTGTACGCGCCGATTCCGTAATACGCCGCATGCGCGAACGAGACCATTCCCGTGTACCCGAGCATCAGGTTGTAGGAGACCGACCAGAGCGCAAGCACCAGGGCCGACGTTCCCAAGATCAGCGTGAAGTTGGCGCTGATGGTGTCCGGCAGGATGGTCTCGAGGAGCCCCGCCAGCGGCGGCAGCGTGAAGGCGACGACCACCAGCAGTCCCGCAGCCACCCAGCGCATGCCCTCGGGCGTGCGCAGTCGTGTGAGGGCCGGCATCAAGTTGCTTCCGGTCGGCCGAACAGGCCCCACGGCCTGAGCATGAGAACGACGGCCATCAACACGAAGATGAAAGCCAGAGACCATCGAGACGTCTGCGGGAACAAGATGCCAAATGACGTCGCCAGGCCCACGATCAAGGCGCCCACGAACGATCCCATAAGGCTACCGAGGCCGCCGATCACGCTGATGGCGAAGGCCGCAACCAGGACATCGGTGTCCATGCCGCCGGTGACGGCCTGGTCAGGACTGACGAGCACACCTCCGAGAGCGGCGAGGCCCGCGCCGATCATGAACACCGTCGTGAAGAGGCGGGCCACGTTGACGCCGGAGGCATTCAAAAGCTCTGGGTCGGCCACGGCGGCCCGGATGTTCCGGCCCAGGGTCGTGCGGTAAAGCAGGACATACAGTGCGGCCGCCACGACAAGCGCCGCGAACATCAGAAAGAATTTGTAGGTCGGAAAGATAAAGGAGCCCAGCGAGACGCCGCCGCTGAGAAGTTCAGGAGGCCGGATGCTGCGGTTGTAGCTGCCGAAGATGATCCGCACTCCGCCGGCGAAAACGAGGGTGAGGGCAAAAGTCGCAAGCAGCTGCAGCAGATGCTCTCGTCCATAGAGGCGCCTCAAGACAAGGACCTCGATCAGCGCGCCGATCAAGGCGACCACCGCCGGCGCGATCACCAACGCAAGTAAGAAGCCGATCGCCGGCTGCGCGAGGAATTGGACGATTGCGGTCGTGATAAATGCGGCGACCATGTAGAGCGAGCCATGAGCCATGTTGATGACGCGCAGTGCCCCAAAGACCAGCGAAAGTCCCGATGCCACGAGGAAAAGGACACTCGCCTCGGACAGTCCGGCCAAGACGGTCAGGGCCAACGTACTGCCGCTCATTCCAAAGCCTCCCCAGGCAATGCTGGTGCAGCGTCCGAGACGCTGCACCAGCCGCTCATTTCAGTTGATCAGCCGCCTTGTAGCTTCTTGACCTGGTCTTCGGGCATCATCAGCGTGTCTCCCGGCACCAACGTAGCTGTCGCGAACGTCGGGAAGGGGTAAGCGGGGTTGGCCGCGGTCACGCCCACCCACTCGGGTACGTTCGCCTGGTGGTCGATCGCGCGAATTGTGAACGTGCCGCGGAGGCCCTTGAATGGCTGGCCGACGATCTTGGCCATCACCTTGTCGCCGTCAAAGACTCCCGCCTTGTTGGCGGCGTTCGCCCAGAGGTTGTAGGCGTCGTAGCCCATGATCGCCCACTCTGATGGATCGCGAAGGAAGCGGGCCTTGAAACGCACTATGAAATCCTTGTTCTCCGGTGTGTCGATCGCGTAGAAGGGCGCCCGGGCGTAGCCGAGCAGTTTCAGTGGAAAGTCGTTGCCGAGCGTCTGAAGGTCGTCAGTCGACGTCAGAGTCGAGAACGAGACCTTGTTGAAGAAGTCGAATGGCGTCGCCTGCTTGACGAACGTGACGAGGTCGCCCGAGTAGATGTTGGAGTAGACGATGTCGGGCTTGGTGGCGATGATCTTGTTGATGTAGGACGTGTAATCGGTGGCTCCTAGCTTCGGGTAATCCTCGCCGACGATCTGCGCCGAAGGGTTGATCTCTTTCAGTCGTGCCTTGAAAGCGTCGGCCTCAGTGTGGCCAAAGCTGTAGTCCGGAGCGATTATGTAATACGTCTTGTACTTGCTCTGCGCCCCAAGGTAGTTGGCGATCGCCCTTCCTTCCATATAGGTGTTGGGCACTACCGAGGCGATGAAAGGCTGGAACTTCGTCGTGGTCAGGTTGAAGTCGTTGCATGTGAACGTGATGAAGGGAATCGAGTACTGCTTTGTGATCGGGCTCTCAGCCAGGCACACGCCCGAGCTGACGGCGCCGAAAAGCGCGACCACCTTGTCCTCGACGATCAGCCGGCGAGCGTTCTCGGTCCCGAGCGCGGCCTTCGCGGCGTCGTCCGCCTGATCCAGCTCGATCTTGTAGCCGTTCACTCCACCCTTGGCATTGACCTCGTCGATCGCCATCTGAATGCCGTTGAGGCCGGCCTGGCCGTAGCTGGCGACGCTACCGGTGAGAGACGTCGAGAGCCCGACCTTCTTGGTGCCCTTGAACGTGGTTCCTCCGCTCGTGGTAGTTCCACCGCACGCGCTTGCCACGAGCAGAAGTGCGGGGAGCAGGGCGAGGCACTTCTTACTTAATGTCGGCAGCCAGTTCAATTTCGAAATCCTCCTTCGAAATACACGAGTTTCCGCGCTGGTCCTCAATGAGCCAGCCATCCGGCATCGAGAGTCATTGCTGCGCCCGTCATCGACCATGCACTGTCCGCGCAGAGGAAGCCGACGGCGCGGGCGACTTCCTCGGGTTCGATCAAGCGCTTCACGGCATTCCGTTCGAGCAGAACGTCCTCGACCACATCGGATGCCGCAATGCCGCGAACGCGGGCCTGGTCGACTATCTGCTTCTCGACCAGGGGAGTCCGCACGTATGAAGGGCAGACAGCGCTGACGCTGATGTTGCCGCCTCGGGCGGCGGCCTCCAGGGCGACAGTCTTGGTCAGGCCGAGAAGGCCATGTTTCGCCGAGACATACGCCGATTTGTAGGGGGACGCCACGAGGCCGTGGACCGAAGCCACGTTGATGATCCGGCCCCAGCCTCGCTCATACATTCCAGGGATCAGGGCCCTGATCAGAAGGAAAGGTGCGGTGAGCATGACCGCCAGGAGCAGGTCCCACTCTTTTTTGTCAAAGCTCTCGATCGGGTTGACATGCTGCAAGCCCGCGTTGTTGATGAGGATGTCGACGGCACCCGCGTCCCGCGCCAGGCTCTCGACCTGAGCCGGGTCGGACAGGTCGGCCGCGATCGCGCGGGCTCCGTCCAACACATCTGTCAGCGGGGAGAGCCGCGACATGTCCATGTCGCTGAAGGTGACGCCGGCTCCCAGGCTTGAAAGGTGCAGCGCAACGGCCTTTCCGATGCCCGATGCGGCCCCTGTGACCAGGGCACGCTTGCCGCTCAGGGGCGTTTCGCCGCCCGCGCGCATGGTCAAATCGCCCACCACCTCCACCAAGCCGGACGCTACTCCCAAAACCGGCCGCTGGACTTGGTCGCATGATACAAATTAGCCGGTAAGAGTTGGCCGATTCACTGGTTACATCTGTACCGCAGGGACGGAAACGTCGGTTTCGCCTGCACGGCTACCCCCTGGAGGAGGTGGCCGATGCGGAACAGCTCCGCGTCCTACGCCAGGCCGCCGAGCGTCAGGAGGCGGAGGCGGATCGGATCTCGGCGGCGATCTTCGAGCGGCTGCGGACTGAGATCCCGGCTTATGCCGCGATCCAGGACCCTGAGCTGATCCGCGACGTGCAGGCGGTTTCAGCCGCCATCGTGACCATCTGGCTGCGGGCGATCAAGACCGGGGAGATCGACGACGACGAGCTCTCCCCCATCCACCAGGGAGCCCGCCGCAGGGTTCGGCAGGGGGTCGACCTCCAGTCCGTGCTGAAGGCTTACCGGGTGGCAATCCGCGTGATGTGGAGAGAGCTTCTGCTCTCGCCGGAATGGCAAAGCCCCCAGCTGGCCCCGCTCCTTGCGGTCCTCGCCGAATGGGCGCTGGACTTCACCGATGCGATGACCACTGAGGTCGACACCGCTTATCTGGATGAGCAGCGGCGCCTCGCAGGCGAGGCCGAGCTGCGCCGTTCGTCGCTTCTCGAGCTCGTTCTCGCCGGCCGGCCGGAGGAGGCTCGGCTCGAGCTGATGCCCGACCTCCGGCGGATGCATGTGGTGGTCGTGGCGGAAGTCTCCGATGAGCTGCCCATGGAACGGCTCGATCAGGTGGGCCTCGTGCTGGAGCGCCACGCCCAGGCCAAGTTATGGACGGTGAGACGTAAAGCGGTGGTCGCTGTACTCCGAAGGGGGGCGGGCGAGAAGCGGGAGGTGACCATGCAGCTGCTCGAGGACCTTGTGGCTTCCGAAAGCATCGTGCTACGCATCGGCCTGGGCGGCGATTCGGCCGGACCTGCCTCGACGCCGCTGAGCTATGCCGAGGCACACGACGCGCTGCACATCGGCAGCGCGCTCTTCGGCAACACTCGGCGCGTCCACGATTTCACTGCGCTCGGCCATTACGGCATCGCGCTGAGAGAGCCTTTGGCCGCGGGCCGGTGGGCTGACAGCGTGCTTGCCGAGCGAACTGCTGGACTCAAAAGGTCATGGTCCCTGCCAACCCTGGAGAGCTACCTGGTCCAGCGCGGAAACCTCAAGCAGGTCGCTCGCGAGCTTGGTGTTCACATCAACACGGTGAAGTACCGCCTTGCCATCCTTCGAGGCCAGATGTCCACTCGGATCGATGACGGTGACGTCGCGGTTGAGCTCCTGTTCGCCATGCGCTTGAAGAAGGTCCTGAAGGCAAACCGCGCGAATCAATAGAGTACGTTCCGTGGGCGGTATCGCCGCTGACGAGACGTTCGACGGAACTTTTCCTTTCCGCGCCCATTTCACGACAAGGCCTGGATTCCGAATGCACTACGTGGATGAGGGCGCCGGCGAGCCCATCGTCCTGATCCACGGCCAGCCCACCTGGTCGTATCTCTATAGGAATTTCATCCCAGTGCTGTCACGCCGTTTCCGGGTGATCGCCCCGGACAACATGGGGTTCGGCAAATCAGAAACGCCGGCGGATGCGGATTACACGCTCGACAGGCACGCACGCAACCTGGGCAGCCTGATCGAGGAGCTCGATCTTCGTGACGTAACGCTGGTGATGCAGGACTGGGGCGGACCCATGGGCACTGTCGTCGCCTCGAGGTCCCCGGACCGGATCAAGCGGTTCGTGGCGATGAACACGATCTTCGGCACGGATCGCAACGTGCGTGAGGAGCGGCTGACACCGTGGTTCGAGGCGATCAAGACGATGGAGGAAGCGGGCCAGCTCGAGGCAGTCCTTGGCAACCTGAGGTATCTGATCGGCGGAATCATGATGACGCTCGGCCTCCAGCGGCCCGACGTCGTGACCGAGACTTGGCTTAGAGCCTACGCCTCAGCATTTCCCACCTTGGAGGAGTGCCGTGGCGCGATTGCCTTTCCACTGGAAGGCTTGCACCTGGAGCGGATTCGCGAAACGCTGGTGGCGTCACTGCCCGGCCTGTACAAGCTCGGCCAGGCGGGCGTGCCGGCGATGATGATCGAGGGCATGCAGGATCGCGCGATCTGGCCGCACGTCGCGATTGCCGGCTTCCGGGCCTTCTTTCCGAAAGGCACGGTTCACGAACTTGCGAATGCAGGCCACTTCATCCAGGAAGACGCGCCCGAGGTCGTCGTCCCGCTGATCGAAGAGTTCTGCCTGAGGACTAAGTAGAAGGACCCGCCGGCGCGTGAGGCGGGGCCCAGAAAACCAGCACGCGCAAGTCTTCCTCGATGCTGTGAAAGTGGTGCTCGACCTTCGCCGCCACGAAGACGAGGCTGCCGGGTTTGACCCGCCGATCCTCACCGGCGACTCGAATGGTGGCGCGCCCGCTGATCACGTAATAGACCTCGTCCTCGATGTGCGGTCGCTGGCGATCGGTCGACCCCATGGGCCAGATCGCCAGGCCGGCGCTCAGCATGTCAGAGGCGAGAAAGTCGACATAACCATGACCGTCCGCGTCACGAGGCTGTGGATCCAGCTCCGGAATCTCGTGAGCTTTCATGTCACGCCAACCATTCGGTGATGAACTTCGGACTCAGGTGGATATCGACCTGCTTGAGCCGCACGTCGCCCACGTTCACAAAACCGTGCGGAACGTTGGCCGGCCCCACGAGGGTTCGCGGCGCGATCACTTCGATAGTTGAAGCACCCAACGTGAAGGAAGCGCAACCTTCCTGCACGATGAAAATCTCGTCGTAAGGGTGCCGGTGCAGCCGGACGCTGCCTCCAGGCGGCATGTCGACCAGGATGAAAGAGACACCGGTCTGGTGAGCTTCTCCCTCGAACTCGTCCGTTGGTTGCTCGATTGCCATGCACACATTGTGCAGAGCCATCCTCTAGCTCGGACGAACGGTGGCGATGCTCGGCAATCGGCGGTGACCTTACAGGTTCTCGAGCTCCCGAGGGGTGAAGGGGCTCAATTCAGCTTGCCTCCTGGTTGGCATCGCCACCGAAGCTGTTGTACCCCTCATGCCCAGCCACGTCGCCATACCGATTCACTGGATGGCAGCCATCAATTGAGAGGGGCTGCTTTGGGGACGGTAAGTCGCGAACGCTCGATCTTGCCCATGGCGTTGCGGGGCAGGCTCTCGACGACGACCACCCGGCGCGGGCATTTATAGGTCGCGAGGCGCTGGCGCGCGAACGCGATGACCTCCTCCTCGACTAGTGGATGCGTCTTCGAAGGAACGACGAAGGCCGTGACCTCTTCGCCCCAGGCCTCGCTGGGGACACCGGCGACTGCTACCTCTCCGACCGCGGGGTGGGACTCGAGGACGATCTCCACCTCTCGCGGGTAGACGTTGAAGCCGCCCGAGATGATCAGCTCCTTGAGACGGCCGCGGATGGCGAGGGTGCCGTCTTCGCCGATCTCCCCCACGTCGCCGGTCATGTAGAAACCGTCGGCGGTGAATGCTTCCTTCGTCGCCGCTTCGTTGCGCCAGTAGCCCTTGAAAACCTGGCCGCCCTTGATCAGGATCTCGTCCTTGTCTCCGATCCTCACCTCCACACCCGGAAATGGAACGCCAACGCGTCCCGGCTGCCGGGGCCCGTCGTAAGGATTGGTGATCACGATCCCACCTTCGGTGATGCCGTAGCGCTCGACTGGTGGCTGACCCAGCAGCCGCTCGCACCGCTCGAAGAGCGACGGCGGGAGCGGCGCTGACCCAGAGACAAAGAGGCGAACATGGGTGAGGTCGGCCGGGTGGTCGTCCAGCCAGTCCAGGAGGCGCTGGTACATGGAGGGCACCCCAAAGAACATGGTCCCGCGCAATTCATCGTCCCGCGTCAGCTCGGCGACGACGGCCTGAGGCGAGAAGTGAATGAGCGTGGCGCTGCCACCGCTGAGCAGCGTGCCGTGCAAGCCCATGCCCAAACCGTGGAGGTGGAACAGCGGAAGCGCGTGCACGAGGATGTCGGTGCTGGTCCAGCGCCACATCTCGATAGCTCCGCGAGCCTGTGCCAGCAAGCCTCCGTGGTCGAGAACAGCGCCCTTCGGCCGCCCCGTCGTGCCCGACGTGTAGAGGATCGCCGCCGGGCTGTCTGATGTGAGGTCCGGCATCGCAGGCGGCGCCCCGCGCGGAGGCTTGTGCACATTCACCACGCGCCGGCCGAGTCCCTCCACGGTGGCGGAGCGCTCGTCGTCCGTGATGACGAGCAAAGGATCTGCATTGGTGACGATGTGCTCGACCTCGGCCGAGCGGTAGTCAGGGTTCATCGGCACGACGCAGGCGCCGGCTCGCTGAGCGCCGAGGTAGGCGATCACCCAATCGAGCGAGCTGGCAGCATACATGCCGACCCGATCCCCGGGCTTGACGCCCAGCTCGTGCAGCCCGCCCGCGACCCGCTCCGCCTCCGTTCGCAGCTCGTCTCGAGTTACGTGGCGATCCCCAGACCTGAGGACAACATCCTCGCCACCCGCCAGCAGCTCGGCGGGCAGGATCCCGGACCGCAGCCGGCGGCGGATGGCATCAAGTTCCTCACCTGACACCAAATCGGACCTCCCCACCCCCGGGCTTCGCCCGGGACCTCCCCACGAGTGGGTAGGTGACTGCTGCTAGCGGCCTTTCCACTGAGCTGGGCGCTTGGCGAAGAACGCCTCAATTCCCTCTCGAAAATCCTCGCTCATGTAGGCCCGGACGACCAGGTCCGAGCCCCCGTCTGGCGGGGTCATCTGGACGCGGATGCGGCGCAGCGCTTCCTTCGCGGTCTCCAGCGTGAGCGGCGCATGTTTGCAGACCGTCGAGGCAATCTCCATGGCCCGCGCCTCCAGCCCTTCTTCGGCAGCCACCACCTCGTTGACCAGCCCTATTGCACTAGCCTCCTCGGCGCCTACCAGCCGGGCCATGAAGATGATCTCCTTGACTCGGGCGGCGCCGATCAGCATGGTCAGCCGCGCGTAATTGGCCATCGAAAGCGTGTTGCCCAGCGTCCTTGCGATCGGAAAACCGAACTTGAGCGAAGGGGTGCAGATGCGGAGGTCGCAAGCCCCAGCGATGCCTGCTCCGCCGCCGGTGCACGCTCCCGCGATGGCCGCGATAGTGGGCACGCGCACCTTTTCCAGCGCGCCGAGGACGCCATCCATCCTCTCTTCGTACGCGAGCGCGTCCTCTTCTTTGTCGAAGGCGCGGAATTGGGAGATGTCGGTGCCTGCCGCGAAGGCCCGTCCGCCGGCACCAGTGAAGACGACCGCGCGCACAGAGTGGTCGGCGTTGACCTCGAGGCACACCTGGCGGATCCGCTCGTACATCGCAAACGTGAGCGCGTTGCGCGCCTGCGGGCGGTTGAGCGTCACCCAGACGATCTCGCCCGCGTCCCCGCGCCGCTCCTCGAGCAGCTCCGGCTGAACCTCCTGCGCAGCCTTTTCACTCATACCCCGCCAAGGACCCCCTGTGCTTTGAGTTTCGAGATCTCTGCTTCGGTCCGCCCGAGCGCCTGCAACACCTCCGAAGTGTGCTCCCCCAGCCCCGGGCCGGCCCGTCCCTGGAGCACCGGCGTCTCCGAGAGATGGATCGGGGACCCGATCTGCTCGATGTCGCCCAGCTTCGAGTGCCTACCTTTCCAAAAGAAGTCGCGAGCTTGCAGCTGCGGGTCGTTGACGACCTGGTCATAGGTCTGGATCTGGGCAGAAGGCACGCCTGCCTTCTGGAGGAGAGACACCCAGTGCGCCCGCGGCTCGCGCGAAGTCACCTCTTCGATCATCGGGATCAGGATGTCCCTGCGCGCGTGACGCGAAGTGATGTCCTTGAAACGCTCCTGGTCCGCCCACTCTGGATGGCCGAGCACCTCACAAAACGACCGCCAGGTGCGTTCGCTGGTGGCTCCGGCTGTGAAGTAGCCGTCACCGGCGCGCATTGCCTGGTATGGAGCCGCAATCTGGTGCGCCGAACCAAGCGGCTTCGGAACCTCCCCGGTCGCGAAGTAGCGCCCAGCCTCCCACACCTCCAGCGACACGCCCGCCTCGAAGAGCGACACGTCGATGAACTGGCCGCGGCCAGTCTGTTCTCTGACGCGCAGCGCGGCGAGCGCGCCGATGGTGCCGTACAGAGCACACACCAGGTCGCAGATTGGCACGCCGACCTTGACCGGGTCGCCACCTGGCTCGCCGGTGATCGACATGAGGCCGCTCATCGCCTGGGCCATGATGTCCAGGCCCGCGAGCTGAGAGTACGGTCCGGTCTGGCCCCAGCCCGAGGCGGCGACGTAGACGAGGCGTGGGTTGAGCGCCGAGAGCCGCTTGTAGTCGAGCTCGAGGTCAGCCATCGTGCCGGGCCGAAGGTTCTCGACCATGACGTCCGCGCCGCGGACGAGCTCGCGGAAAAGCTCCTTTCCCTCAGGTGACTTGAGGTTGACCGCGACCGATCGCTTGTTCCGATTGAGGCGGATGAAAGGCGACGATTCACCGTCCAAAAAAGGCCCGGAGTCGCGCGCGCTGTCGCCGCCGATTGGGTTCTCAACCTTGATCACGTCGGCACCCAGGTCAGCCAGCTGCATGGCGCAGAAGGGGCCGGCCATGTAGACGCCGACCTCGACGACCCGGACACCGCTCAGAGGATGGTTGGGTTTATCGCTCACTGGCGGGTGGTCGCGCTTCCGAGCGCTCACGACCGAATGACAACGCGGCAGTGCTGAATCGGCAGGAACAGCGTTGCGTCGTGGTCGACCTGGACGTCAAGCGTCGGGGGCGCCGTCACGCGCACCCGCGGCTGGCCGGCGGCGAGCTCGACCTGGTAGTCGCGCGTCTCGCCGAGGTACGCCGCGCGGGCAACGCGTCCTTTGATCTCGTTGACAGCGCCGCCATTCGGACGTTCGAAATACACCTGGTGGGGCCGGATGCAGACCGCGACTTCCTCGCCCGGCGCACATCCCGTCTCATCCTGCGCCTGCACTTTCACGCCCATTCCGTCGAGCTCGACAACACCCTTCGAGACGATAGTTCCCAGCAGGGTGTTCGTGCGGCCGATGAAGGCGGCAACAAACTCGGTGGTCGGGCGCTCGTACACCTCATAAGGAGTGGCCACCTGCTCGACGCGACCAAGGTTCATAACCGCGATCCGGTCGGCGGTGACCATCGCTTCGGCCTGGTCGTGAGTCACATAGACCATCGTGATCCCAGTTTCGTCGTGAAGGCGCCGGACCTCGAAGCGCATCTCCTCTCTCAAGTTCGCGTCGAGGTTGGAGAGAGGCTCGTCCAGGAGCAGGATGTCGGGCTCGACGACCATGGCGCGCGCCAGCGCCACGCGCTGCTGCTGACCTCCGGAAAGCTCGGCCGGATAGCGATCGGCGAGCCGGTCGAGGCGCACGGTGGCGAGCAAGCGGTCGACTCTGCTCTTCATCTCATCACGCGGCACACGACGCACCTCGAGCCCGAAGGCGACGTTTTCCCGGACTGTCTTGTGGGGCCAGACCGCATACGACTGGAAGATCAGAGACATGTTCCGCCGCTCCGGAGGGACTACCGAGCGGCTCGTCGAGACCACACGGTCGCCGACACGGATCTCGCCGCCATCCGGCTTCAGGAAGCCGGCCAGGAGCTGGAGCGTCGTCGTCTTGCCGCAGCCGGACGGCCCGAGGAGCGCCATCACCTCGCCGTTCTTGACTTCGAGATCGATGTCATGGAGGGCGACGCTCTCGCCGTAGACCTTGCGCAGCTGAGTGATCTGGATACCGCTCATGAGGACCGAGACACTCTAGCGGTGATTATGCGTGCGACGTGCGGGCGGTCACGTCGCGGCCCATGAAGCGGTATGCAACAACGACTATGGCGAACGTGATCAGCATCATCAGAATACCCATCGTCGAGACGGCCTCGTAGTTGCCCGCGTCCGAGAAGTCGAAGATCACCGTCGTGATCACGTGCGTCTTGGGCGTGAACAGAAACACCGACGCCGACAGCTCGCGAAGCGCGGGGATGAAGACTAGCAACCATCCCGAGAGGATGCCGCGCCGGAGCAGTGGCAGCGTGATCTCCCAGATCGAGCGCAAGCGGCCGGCGCCCAGCGTGCGGGCTGCGTTTTCGAGGTCGATGTTGATGCCCTGCAGGATCGACTGCCCGTTGGAGAAGGCGATCGGCAAGAAGCGTGTCGCGTAGGCCACGATCAGGATGAAGGCGGTGCCGTAGAGGAGCAGCGGAGGATGCGAGTACGCGGCCAGGAAGCCGATCGCAAGCACGATCCCCGGCACCACGAATGGCGCCATGGCGACAAATCCGAGCATCGGCGCGAAAGGAACCAGGCGGCGGACGACCAGATACGCGACCAGCGTCGCCACGATCACTGAGAGGGTGGCGGCCGCCGCGCTGTACTCGAGCGAGTGCTCGATCGCGTTGCGGGTCGTCGGATTGTCAAAGATCGCCCACTTATACCAGTAGAGCCCGAGGTTGCCAGGCGAGAACACGCCCATGCCCCAGACACGTTGGAGTGAGACCACGAGGAGGGCGAAATAGGGCAGCAGAACCGCGAGGAATGGCGGGACGAAAGCTAGGACCGCGAAAGGCCATCGCCAACGCCCTAGCGCCATGCGTCGCCGGACGCCGCCCTTGCCGCTCACCGTGACGAACCGGCGGCGGCCGAGCAGGCGGCGCTGGACCCAAAGCAGCATGACCGTCACAAACAGCAGCGGCATTGCGTATGCGGCAGCCACTTCAATTCGGGGCGGGTACTCGGAAAAGAAGAGGTACAGCTGCGTCGTCATCACCTGCTCGCGAGCCGGGATCATCAGGAAGGCGGGCGGCCCGAACAGCTCGAGCGTCTCGAGGAAGGAGAGGACGAAGCCGGAGAGAATCGCTGGCAGGGCCAGCGGCAGGGTGATCGAGAAGGTCGTCCGGAACGTGCCGGAGCCGAGAGTCGTCGCGGCGTCCTCGAGCTCGGACGACATCAGCTCGAGCGTGGCCGCCACGAACGAGAAGGTGTAAGGAATCGAGTAGAGCGCGATCACGAAGATGCAGCCGCCGAGGCCGTAGATGTTGAAGACCGGATGGTCGACATGGAACAGGTCGCGGATCCAGTTGTTGACCATCCCCGAGTTGGGTGCTGCCAGGAAGATCCATGCATTGGCGCCCAGGAAGGACGGTGTGACAAAGCCGGCGAGGATCAGGGGCCGCAAAAACCGGCGCCCGGGGACGTCAGTCCGCGAGACCAGCCAGGCCAGCGGGGTGCCCACCGCGACGGCGATGAACCCGACTGCAAACGCCATCTTGAAGGAGTTGACGATGGGATCGCGCAAGGACGCGTTCGTGAAGGCCGACTGGTAATTCTCGAAGGTCAACCTCAGGGTCGCCGAGTCCTGGAACGAGGTCAAGATGAGCCAGGCGATCGGTACGAGCACCATGAACGCCAGGACCACGACGGCGACGAGAAAAAGGAGCGAGGAAGCTTCCGGGCGCGAGCGCCGCAGCGCGCCTACCAACCGTCTTGTCGAAACCACTTCTGGGCGGCGGCGACCCCCGACCCCAGCTCGACCTTCTCGCCGGCCATGTCCAGGGCCAGCTCGACGCCGCCGAGCGTGGCCAGCACCTCGAGCTCGTTGAGCGCGCCCAAGTGCCCGATCCGGAACACCTTGCCCTTCAAACGGGCGAGGCCAGCGCCCAGCGAGAGGTTGAGGTGAGCCTCGGAGAGCCGGAGCAGCTCGTCGGTGTTGGCGGTCTCGCAGACCACCGCGGTCAGCGAGTTGGACATTCGCTCGCGGTCGTGGCAGAGAAACTCCTTGTCCCATGCCTCGACGGCGTGCCGCACGCCTTCGGCCAGCCGGGCGTGCCGGCGGTAGACGTTTTCGAGCCCCTCCTCGTTGACGAGCATCCGCAGGGCCTCGCGCATTCCGTACATCTCGAGCGTGGGCGGCGTCGCCGGGAAGTAGCCGCTCTCCATCGCCGCAAGGAGAGGACCCCAGTCATAAAAGCTCCGGGGCGTGGTCACCTTCTTCGAGCGTTCGTGCGCGCGCGGCGACACGCAGCAGATGGCCATCCCGGGTGGAAGCATCAATCCTTTCTGGGAGCCGGTCAGAGCAACGTCCACCCGCCAGTCGTCGAAGCAAAATTCCATCGAGCCCAGCGAGGAGACCGTGTCCACCAGGAACAGCGGGTCTTGCCCAGATGCATCGATCGCCCGGCGGATGCCCGCAATGTCGGAGGTGACGCCAGTCGAGGTCTCGTTGTGCACGACCATGACCGCCGCGTGACCCTTCAGCTTGGAGGCGACGAGCTCCGGCGACACCGCGTCGCCCCAGCGCACTTCCACGAGGTCGACCTTGATCCCGAACTTGTCGGCGACCTCCGCGAACTTCTCCGCAAAGATGCCGTTGTTGAAGGCGAGGACTCGGTCGCCGGGATTTAGCGTGTTGACGACGGCCGCCTCCCACGCACCGGTCCCCGACCCCGCCCACAGCGCGACCCGACCCTCCTTGGTGTCGAAGACACGCCGCAGGTTCTCCACCACCTCGAGCGTGATCTCCGGCAGCTCCGGACCACGGTGGTCGATAACGGCACGGTCCATCGCTCGCAAGACCCTGTCGGGCACGTTGGTCGGCCCGGGGATCTGCAGGAAATGGCGGCCGGATTGGGTCCTCCGGGCTTCGCTAGACACCCATTACTGCGCGCCACTTCTTGATGGCGTCCGGGAGATCCTTGGTGAGCTGATCGACAGTGTTGCTCAGGATCTTGATCTGGGCCAGCTTGGGCACGCCTGCAGGGGGAGCGATGTCTTCGCGCAGAGGGTAGTTAAAGGTGCTCACGAGGGCCTGTGAATACTCCTTCGAGTACATGAAGTTGGTGAACAGCCGCGCGGCGTTGGGGTGCTTGGAGTTGGCCAGGATGCCGACCGGGCCAGGCACTATCACCGCGCCGTCGTCCGGAAAGCGGACGTCGATTGGCACGCCGCCGGACTTTGAGGAAAGACTGTAGTTGTCGGGGCCGGCGCCGACCTGGCGCTCACCCGACTTGATGTCGGTGACGGTGTCGTTGACCGACCGGTTGATCTTCGGGTTGGTGTTCTTGAAGTCGTTCAGCCACCCGTCTCCGTAAGTGCGAAGCATCGCCGTGACCCACTGTCCAACGTAGCCGGAGTACCCAGGGTGGCCCGTGGTCGTCTTGTCCTTCCAGGCGCTGGTGGCGAAATCCTTCCAGTTGGTGGGCGGGCTCGACACCTTATCCGTCCTGTAGTTGATGACGACGAAGCCGATGGCGCCCAGGTGGTAGTAGTGATCGGGATTCAGGGTCCGGAACTGCTTGGGCAAGAGGTCGAGGTCGGGCGGCGTGTACTGCGCCAGGTTGTTCGCTTTGATCAACGGCGGGTAGTGGGCTTCGTCGGTCGAGCAGAAGACGTCGCATTCGGTGTTCCCGGCTTTGAGCTCCTGTTGGAGTCGCACGTTGAGCTGGTTGGCGGTCTGCCGGAGCAGGTTGACCTCGATTCCCGGGTACTTGGCCTTGAAGGCGGCGGACATCTTTTCGGCGGCGGACTGCTCGTAATGGGCCGTCCACCAGGTCAGCGTGCCGTCCTTCTTGGCGGCGGCATAGAGCTGGGTCACGTCCTTCTCCACCGGCCCTACGGGCGCGGTTGTGCCGCCGCAGGCCTCCAGCAGTGCGCCGAGTCCGCCCGTGGCGGCCAGAGTCGCCGCCCCGCCGGTCCAGACTATGAAGTCGCGACGGGTCAGGTTGCTTTTCATCGGCATGGAACGTTAATCGTTACCCGGCCAAAATGCCAGGGGGCCCCGCCTCCACCAGTCACACGTGTTGGTTCCCGGAAATCCTTGTCAGAGTCCACCACATCCTCCCCACTAGGCGCCTTCGGCTTGCCAGCTAGTCTATCGGCCGCTCCACCATTCGCAACGAGAGTTAGTTTCTGCGATACGGAGCAAGCGATCTGTGCAGCGGAACTTACAGCACGTTGCCGCCGCCGTCAAGACGAATAGGATTATCCGCGTGGCGGAGAACGTGAAGGCCGCGCAGAACACGACGCTCGTGCGCCGAGACCGAGACGGGGTCCAGGCGGTCGAGCGGTCGCTGAGCCTCCTCGAGAAGGTCGTCGAGGCCGGCGAGGAGATTGGTCTGCGCGAGCTGGGCCAGGCGAGCGGACTTCCCGTCGGTACCACGCATCGCCTGCTCAAAGCGCTCGTCAATCAGGGGTTCGTCAGCCACAATCCATTGACCCGGCGGTACGGAGTTGGCCCGACGGCACTGTCCATGGCCGCCAAGATCGGCTCTTCACGGAGCATCACACAGCTGGCGATGCCGTACCTGCAGAAGCTCGTCGAGCTGACGGGGGAAAGCGCCAACCTGGCCGCGATCGATGGCGAAGGGATCGTGTACCTGGCGCACGTCGAGGCGGCGCGGACGGTGCGCATGTTCACCAAAGTCGGCAACCGGGTGCCGCTGCACGCCACAGGTACCGGCAAGGCAATTCTCGCCTCGATGGCCGCCGACCAGCGGCGCGTGCTGCTGGCTGGTCAGCGGTTGAGGCGGTACACGCCCAACACCATCACGGACCGCCGCAAGCTGGAGGCCGAACTGGAGGTGATCCGCAAACGTGGATATGCAATTGACGCCGGAGAGCTCGAAGAGGGAGTCCACTGCATCGCGGTACCGGTGCGTGACCACAGCGCGGAGGTGACTGCGTCGATCAGCGTGTCGGGGCCGTCGAGCCGGCTCACCCTCCCTCGGATCGCCATCCTCGCGCCCAACGTGCTGCGCATCGCGGCAGCGTTGTCCAAGGAGACAGCCGGCTAGCTGTCCTTGCAAAGGCACCGTTGGTGCCAGACGTGTCGAATCCAGCACTGCTCATTGGCGCGCTTGATTCGTGATCTCACGAGGTGTTGCGTTGACCCCTTGAGCCGACCCGCAGCCAGGCGGAATGGGTGGCAGGCACGGATCCTTCGGCACCAAAGGAGTGGAATTCCAGGGAGAGGAACTTTCTCATCGTCTTGACGCGGAAGCTCACCCTGGGCTATGTTCCGCACCACAGATCAGCTGCTCCGTAATGCAGAAACTCGCGGGTTGGGTGTGGAGGCGTGACGTGGAGGCTTACGAGGATTCCCTGGATCCGATCTTCGAGCTGCATCGTGGCGGCAAGATTCACGTCGTCAACGCCGTAGGTCTGGACAGCCAGCGACGGCTTTCCAGCGTCTACACGCCAGGTGTGGCCGAAGTTTGCCGTGCGATCCATGCCGATCCGTCTCTCGCCTACGAGTTCACCATCAAGTCGAACAGCGTGGCGGTCGTCACCGATGGCAGCGCAGTGCTTGGTCTCGGCAACATCGGCCCTCTGGCCGCGGAGCCGGTGATGTCAGGCAAGGCGATGCTGTTTCGAGAATTCGGACAGATCGATGCATTTCCGATCTGTCTCGCCACGCAAGACGTCGAGGAGATCATCGCCACGGTGAAGGCGATCTCGCCCGTGTTCGGCGGGATCAACTTGGAGGACATCTCTTCCCCACGCTGCTTCGAGATCGAGAGCCGTCTTGACGCCGAGCTCGACATCCCTGTCTTTCACGACGACCAGCACGGGACAGCTGTGGTGGTCCTGGCGGGCTTGATCAATGCGCTGCGCCTGACCAACCGCGACTGGCCCTCTCTCCGCGTGGTGATCGCCGGCATCGGGGCGGCGGGCGTCGCCTGCACGAAGATCATGCTTGCGGCAGGCGTGAGGGACATCGTCGGTTTCGACCGGTCGGGCGCCGTGCATCGCGATCGGCCCCAGCTGGACGCAGTCAAGACGTGGTTCGCCGCCAACACAAACCAAGCTGGCTTCCGTGGCTCGATCGCCGAAGCGCTCGACGGCGCCGACGTGTTCATCGGCCTGAGCGGGCCAAACTTCCTGAAGACGTCAGACCTGCGTGGGATGGCGGCGGATGCTGTCGTGTTCGCCATGGCCAACCCAACGCCCGAGATCCTCCCCGACCAGGTCGCCGGCACACCAGTCCGGATCATGGGCACCGGCCGAAGCGACTTCCCGAACCAGATCAACAACTCGCTGGCTTTTCCGGGCATCTTTCGCGGCGCGCTCGATTCCCGCGCGACCACTATCAACGAGGCGATGAAGCTGGCTGCCGCGCGAGCCATCGCGGGCTGCGTCGACGATTCGGAGCTGGAGACCGGAAGGATCGTTCCCGCTCAACTGGACCGGCGTGTCGCTCCCGCTGTCGCGTCCGCCGTCGCGCGCGCAGCTCGCGAGTCAGGCGTGACCAGGAACAGCTAGCGACGAGATAGAGAGGGACTCTGTCAGGCGGTAGGTCCAGCCGCCCACATCGATTGAATGGCCTGCTCGCCGTGTCCAAGCGCAGTCATGGTCACGCTCGGCCCTTCGAGGTCAAACGTGATCCACCTGCAGCACTCCGTTTCGATGTCGATGAGCTGCCTCAATGCCTGCTCAGCACCCGGATGAACGGTCAGCCGCAGCCCTCCCGGCACGAGGTCTCGCGAGATCAGCGAGGTGCGGAACAGCTTCTGCCACGCGGCACCCACATCCGCGAGGTCCTCGGCGGAAAGGGTGCACGCGATAGTGTCGGAGACGGCCTTGATTCTGGGCATGACCGCTTAAGCCTGCTCTCTGTCCTTTTCGACTGCCGCTTCGGCCCTCTCATGGTCTTCGTAAGGACCGTCCAGCCGTACTCCTTGAATACTGCCCGCCTCATCGATGTCGGCGCTGACCACGTACCAGCGCTTGCCCAGGTGCAGGACCCCCTGATGGCGCTCCGCCTTCCAGCTCTTGGGTGTGATGCCAACTCGTTCTGTCTCGGCCATATCCGTACAGTACGCGGCCCGAATCACTTCGTTCCTCTGGTTCTGACTGTGCGAACATTTGCTCGTAGTGTCACGCGGACCGGGTGACGACCAGCTGGGACTGAACACGGCCGACCCCACCACCCTGGTCGTCGACCTGAACTGCGCCTTTGCCTCGATCGAGCAGCAGCATGACCCGACACTCCGCGGCCGGCCGGTAGCGATCGCGGCGTACGCCACCAACGCCGCGACTATCGTTTCCTCCTCCCGCGAGGCACGAGACCTCGGCATCAAGACCGGGATGCGGGTGTTCGAGGCCAAGGCGATCTTTCCGAAGGTGCTCGTTATGGAGCCCAACCCGCCGCGATATCGCGCTGTCTCGGATGAGCTCATGGAGATCTTGGAACGCCACAGTCCCGACATCCTTCGGATGTCAATCGACGAAGCCTCGGTGAACCTTGCCGGCACTCCGGACCTCGTCCGGCTGGGACCCGAGGGCGTCGGCCGCGCCATCAAGAGAGCACTCCGCGAGGAGGTCGGCGAATGCATCACCTGCTCAGTCGGGATCTCGACTTCGATCTGGATGGCGAAGCAAGCGTCCAACCTGAACAAGCGGGACGGGCTCGAGCGGATCGACCACACCAACCTGGTCTCCGTCTTCGGACGACTGGAGCTCACCGACCTGTCCGGCATCGCCGAGGCGACCGCTCGACGACTGCGTCTGGGCGGAATCCTGACGCCGCTCGACTTCCTGCGCGCCACTCCCGAGCAGCTGCTGCGAGCGGGAATGCACGGCGAGCACGCCGACCGCTGGCTGCAAAGGCTGCGCGGTTTCGAGGGGAGCAGCTTCGAAGGCGTGACACGCAAGAGCTACAGCCACTCCCACGTGATGGCGCGCGCGACCAGCTCGCAGCGCGAGCTCGAAGAGCTGTTGATGCGCCTTTCCGACATGGTCGGCCGCCGCCTCAGGGCCGCCCGGCGTCGCGGCAAGGTCGTTTCGGTAAGCGTCGTCTACCGGCCTGTGGATGGGCATTTCTCCAAACAGATGACGCTGCGGAACCCAATCTCGACAGGAGAGGAGATCTATCGCGCCGCGCTCGATCTGCTGGCCGCGCGAGAGCCGCGCCGCGAAGTTGGCACTCTGGGCGTCGGGCTTTCGGGCCTCTCGGAAGGCGAGACGGGACAGCTAGGCCTGTTCGGCGGGGAGAACCTACCGCGCAACGAGCGGCTGGAGACCGCCATCGACGCGATCCGCGACCGCTTCGGCGAGGACGCAGTGCAGCGTGCTCGGCTGCTGGGTCGGGCGAAGGTGGTTCGGGACCGGATCGCCTTCGGCAACACCGGCCATCCGGACGATGGCTGAAGCAATCCGCTCGAGGGCTAGCGGGCCGCTCGGCATTTCCGCCAATTCAGCTCTATGGATGCAACGGGCTGGGGAGCGGTCCGCTACCGCCACCATACGCCTGAAGACTCGAGATGCAAGCCCCACGATTGGTAGCCAATGAGTGAGTTGGATGAAAACAAATGACCCCGACGAATCGCCTCTCCGGCTTCGGACCCAGTCTTGCGACCAACTCCGACTCCGGTGAACGTGTCCCTCAGGGCCAGACGTAACTCTGACGAAATCTTGCGCATCGTGCTTATCTCTCTTCGTCGGGTAGCCAGGCTACTCGCGCGTTAGTCGACGATCCGGCCGTCCTCGAGGTGCATCAACTTGTCCGCGTATTCCCGCATGGCTTCATCGTGCGTCGCCACGAGCACGGTCGTGCCGCTGTCCGCCACATCACGGATGAACCTCATCATCGAACGGGCAGTTTCCGTGTCGAGCTGAGACGTCGGCTCGTCCGCCACCAGCAGCAGAGGTTCCTTCACGATTGCGCGCGCGAGCGCAACGCGCTGCTGCTCGCCGCCTGACAGCTCGTGGGCGCGATGACCCGCGCGATTGCCAAGGCTCACCCAGTCCAGAGCCTGCTTGGAACGGCGAGAAGCCTCGTGGCCATAAATCCCCGTCATGTTCAGTGCAAAGGCGACGTTCTCTTCAGCGGTGAGGTTGGGCAGCAGACCGGAGGCCTGGAAGACCCAGCCGATCGACTCGCGGATGAATGCCCGCCGTCCCGCGTGATCCAGGTTGTCGAGCCGGCGGCCGAAGATGGCGACCTCGCCCTCGTCTTGCGGAATCAGGCCGCCGAGGATTCCCATCAAGGTCGTCTTGCCGGACCCGGAGCGGCCGGCGAACACCACCAGCTCACCCGGTTCGGCGTCGACGTCAACGCCCGACAGGATTGTCCGTCGACTGCTGCCGGCTCCGACATGCTTACCCAGCCCGCGCCCGCGGATCGCGACCTCATTCATGCGGTGGCTCCTGGTCGCCGCGCCGCAATCGGATCTCATCACCTTCAAGGTGGGCGCGGATTAGACCACGAATGCCCAGGCGCTCCACGTAAGCCCGAGGTAGTTGAATGCGGCCGGCGCGATCCATGATCAAAAGCTCGTCAGCGACAACCTCCCCCGCCTCCTCGCGCCACCGCGTCTGGGTGCTGGTGCGGCCGTCACGGATCTGGATGACGCGGTCGGCATGCCGTTCGACGCTGGTGTCGTGAGTGACGATCACCGCGGCGGAAGCGGATTGGCGCAGCAGGTGCCGGAGATCTCTTAGCAGACTTTGGGCAGTGGCTCGATCGAGCTCCGCGGTAGGCTCGTCGGCCAGCAGCACCTGAGGCTGGTTCGACATCGCGATCGCGACTGCCAGCCTTTCGGCCTCGCCGCCCGAAAGCTCACCAGGGTAATTCGCCGCGAGCGGGCTGATTCCCATGGTCTCCAAAAGGAAGCGGGCGCGTTCGCGGGCCTCCATGACTGGCCGATCGGTCATCGGAAGCAGGACGTTCTCCAACGCATTGAGATCGGTGACCAGGTTGGCCTGTGAGTGCTGGAGCACATATCCCACGACTTCCTGTCGGTAGATATCCCGTTCTTGTTCGGTCATTCGGGCGAGATCGTGACCACCCACGCGCGCCATTCCAGCCGACGGCGCTTCGACGCCCGCGATGACGTTCATCAAGGTGGTCTTGCCACTCCCGCTGCGACCGACTATCGCGACGACCTCTCCGGGCTCGACGCGAAGATCGAGGCCCTGCAGGGCGACAACTTCAAGCTCTGCGGTGCGGTAGATGTGGACCAGGCCTTCGCACTCAATGACGGGTTCTGTCATCCGAGGCGCCTCAGCTCTTCCATGACGTCAACGGAAGTGCCCGCACGACGAATGGCCCAGGCCAACACGCCGGCGACCGCCAGCGTCCCCACCGCACTGATTCCAAGCGAGGGCCAGTCGGCATGCAGGACGGTTGGCGGAACCAGGTCCGAGGCCTTGATGCCGAGCTGGAGCGAAGGCAGCAGCCAAACGATCAGAGTCATGGCGAGCGCACAGCCGATGGTGAGCCCAAAGAGAACGACGATACCCTGCTCGATCGCCATCCCCGTGCGAACCACACCCGGCTCCAAGCCGTTCGCCTCGAGGATGGCGTGCTCCGACAACCGTCGTCGACCGGCGATCAGGAAATGGACCGCAAACGCGAGGGCCGCCAGTGTCAAAGCGGTGCCGAAGCCGATCGCCAGGTTCGCCTGCAGCGCGAGGAACAGTGGTTCGCTCAACGCGGTCGCTTGCTCAGCGTCGCGATCAAGCACGAACGCGACGTCAGGGTTCCGCAGCAGCCCCGCCACCACGCCCCGGTGGTCGCCTTGCACGTTCAGCCACAGCTCATTCGGCGCGACGCTGAAGAGTTGGTTGCCGGAGATGACGTTCAGCGCATGATCGAGCGTCATCACCATGAAATCGTCAAGTCCGGGGTAGAGGGTCGGCACATAATCCAGCGCTCCAACGACGATGGCCTTGAAGCCACGGCTGCCGTCGTAGAAATAGAAGTCGAGGCCGCTCTTGATCCCCAACCGCGACATCGCCACTTGCGACATGAGGACTGGGATCGGCCCGCCAGGAGAATCGCTCTTGGCCAAGGTCATCAGCGCGGAGCGCAATGGAGGCGTCGAGAGCCCGTCCCGGGTCCACGCCGTGCCCAGGAAGCTGCTCGGATCCACTCCGAGGGCCGTGACAGGATTGTTCCCAACTTGCAATTGCTGGCGCAGCACTTTTGCGGCCGACGCCACATGCTGGATCTTCGCCAGGTCGTTGGAAATCGCGTCAAGAAGAGCGTTGTCGTTGTACCGGACCCGGATGTCTGCACCCACCTTGTATGCGGCCCGATCGACTATGTTCTGGCGCTCTGTGGCCGAATAGACACCGGCAAAGGCACCAATTGCGACGGCCAACGCGAGAAGCAAAGCAAGCCCGGCATGTTCGGTCGGCTGCCGGGTCATTCTCAACCCGCTGAGCCGGAGAGCCAGGTCCCTGGGGGCAAGGGAGGTGACGCAGGCGAACCATGGCAGCAGGCGCAAGCTCGCAATGCCAAGCAAGGCGATGGCCGCGACCGGCAGCGCCAGCCCGAAAAGATCTGCGTCTGATGATGCGCTGCGGACGGCCAGTTGCGAGCGGAGCTGAACCTCAGCGAGGAGAGGGATCGCAAGGAGGGCGAGGGCCAGGTCCAAATTCCGCCTGCGCCACCACGCTGTCGATGACTGGCGGGCCATCGCGCTCCGCATCTCCAGGACGGTGCGACGGCTGAACTTGAAGATTAGTCCCGCTTCGACAATCAGCACCAGCGCCAGGCCCGTGGCCAGTCCCGGGATCACGCCATCTGAACCTAGGTTGATAGGAGCCGCGGTCCCGGTTTCCTTACTCAGGAGAGCCCAGGTGGCACCGAACGCGATTGCCACCGCGAGCGGCACGGCCGGCAGGAGCAAGATGCCCATCTGAAGCATGAGGGAGCCGGCCAAGCGCGCACGGCGCCCTCCCCGCGTCCTCCATAGGAGAGACTGACGGAGCTGCGAGTGGAAGTAAGACTCGCTGAGGAGCGCAAGGGCGTAGACCACGACCAGCACGAGGCTTGCTCCGACCAGCTGGATCGGGTATCGGTTGACTCGGGTGCTCTCCAGAAAAGTCCGGATGGTGTGATCGAGTGAGGTACCAAATCGACCTCTCTGCCGGATCTCGACCTGCGCCCTCAACTGCGTAAGTCCATCCGCGAGAGCAGGCGCCCGAGCCACGGTGAACCGAGCTGGATCCGGGATGTAAACACGTCCCGCGCGAAAGTTCACATCGGAGGCGGCGCGGTTGGCGGCGCCCAGAAACTGGAAATAATCCGCGCCGGAGAGCGTGATGTCTGTACTGCCAGGCCCGGACTGCCAGTACGAGTCACTCGGTCTCACTGGTTGCCAGATACCGACAAGCGTCACGCAAAACAACCGATCCTTCGGTGTGTACTGTGTGCCGACACACGCAACGTCGCCGACGGATAAGCCGGTCTGCGCCGCGCCGGACTGAGACAGCGCGGCTGGGATTGGACTCAGCAGTCCATTGCCGTCGGGCCAGGACCCATTGACGAGCGTGGCATGAGTCTTGAGGTCGGGATAGTGGGCGGCAGTCAGGTTCGCTTCGCCGGGCGACACATTGCCATTGAGAGTTTTGATCGCGAAGGAGCCGGCCCTCGCATAGGTCGTCATCAGCTGCAGATCGCTGCCGACCTGCCCTTCGACCAGCACAGCCGTGACCTCCTGGAAGTAGGCGAACTTCTGCGCACTGGCAACCCACGGCTCTTCGATCGTCACAGTCGAGCTGCCGCTGCCGGCAGCGAGCAGCGTTTGATAACCCGCCTGAGCAGCTCCATCTCCAACCATTCGCAGGCTGAGTGGGACGGCCACAGCGAGCGCCAGCGCGATGCTCTGGGCGAATCCCATCGCACGATGTCGCACAAGCGCCCGGACTGCCAGCGTCCAGAGCGAAATAGGGGCACGCCCGCTCGACCGCAAGCGTGGACGTCGCGTGATCCGAACGGGGGCAGCCGGCCTGGGCAGCGCCATCTGGTTAGCCTCTCACGGCACGCCAGATATTAAGTTTCCGGCTCCCGGTCAGCGCTCTTCGCGGACGTACGGAACGCCGAGCGAGGCGGGTGCGCCAAGCCGCTGTTTGGCCCACCCGGTGGAGACGACAACCAGCACTGCCACGGTCATCAAGTAAGGGAGCGCTCCCAAAAGCTCAGGCGGCAGCGGCACCTGGCGCGCCTGCAGGACGAAACCAAGGCTCGAGAACAGTCCGAACAGGTACGCGCCCGCGAGCGTGAGCTCGGGGCGCCAGAAGGCGAAGATCACGAGTGCGATCGCGATCCAGCCCGCGCCCGAGGTCATGCCGTCGATCCAGTTCGGGGTGATCGCAAGGCTGTAATAAGCGCCGCCGACTCCGGCCAGAAGTCCTCCCGCCAGTGTGTGCGCGTAGCGATAGCGCGCGACAGCGATGCCCATGACGTCCGCGGTCTGCGGCGATTCGCCGACCGCCCGCAGGTGCAAACCGGTTCGTGTCCTGTAGAGATAGGCGAGGGCCAGGATCACCAACGCCCACGAGGCGTAGACGAGAGCGTTCTGGTGGAACAGGATCGGTCCGAGCACGGGCACGCCGGACAGCCCGAAGACGTCGATGGCGGTGAACTCATGCTTGGCCGGCTGTCCGCCGAGACCTGCCACGTTTCCGATGTACGAGGAAAGACCGGTGGCTCCGGCGAAGATGGTGAGCGCAAGTCCTGAAACGATCTGGTTGGCGCGCAGGCTCACCGAGAGGACCGCGTGGATGAGCGAGGTGGCGAGCGCGGCGATCCCGCCGATGAGTGTGGCCAGCGTCAGCACCAGCCAGTCCGGGCCGGCGATGTGCTGCACGCTCCAGAAGGCGGTGACGGCCCCGATGAGCATCATTCCCTCGACGCCGAGGTTGAGAATGCCTGAGCGTTCGGCGAGCAGCTCGCCGACGGCGGCGAAAACAAGCGGCGTGCCATAGAAGATCGAGGACGCCACGAGCACGACCACGATGCTGTCGTTCACATTCACTGTTTCCTAGCCCCTCTCCGAAACTCTCTCCCCTAAAGGGGAGAGGGAGAGGTGCGTGAAGGAGATTCGGTAGTGGAGAAGCAGCTCGCCGCCCAGGGCAAAGAAAAGGATCATCCCTTGGAGCACCCCGACCAATCCGGACGGGAATCCCGGACCCTGCAGGCTGTACCCCGCATTGGTAAGTCCCCCAAGGAGGAACGCGACGAGAACGACTGCGAAGGGGTTGTAACGGGCGAGAGCGGCCACCACGATTCCCGTGTAGCCGAGCCCGACCTGCTGCAACCCTCGCGCGTCGAGCAGGTGGCGGAAATCACCGACCTCGCTCGCGCCGCCAATGCCGGCGAGCGCACCTGACAGCCCCATCATCGCCACCACGACCCGTCGCGTCTTCAGGCCCGCGTAGCGAGCGGCGGACGGCGAGTCGCCGAGAATTCGGGCCTGGAATCCGAAGATCGTCGACCTGTATAGCAACCACAGCAGCAAAGCCGCGAGCAACCCGAGCACAAATCCAAACGGCAACACCAGCACGCCCAGATCAAAGGTCGGCCATGAGGCGGCATCCGAAAGCACCTTGCCCTGCGGAAACTGGCGCGCGCTAAAGCTGCTGAGGTCACGCCAGAAGGAATGGCTGCCAAAGATCAGGTAGGTCAGCAGGAGGCCCGCGACATAGTTGAGCATCAGCGAGGTGATGATCTCGTTGGTGTTGAAGTAGGCCTTCAGCAGGCCCGGGATGATCGCCCATGCAGCGCCGGCGAGCACGCCACCCAGGATCATCGCGGCGATGATCACAGGACCCGCCTGGGCGCCAAGCGCGAGCCCAACGCCAGAGGCGCCGATGGCTCCGACATACAGCTGCCCTTCGGCTCCGATATTCCACAACTTCATGCGAAACGCGGCCGCGGCGGCGAGGCCGGTAAGGAGCGTCGGAGTGGCGGTGATCAGCGTGTTGGTCAGCGCGCCAGGTGCGATGAAAGCGCGCTCGAACAATCGCGCATACACATAAATTGGGTCGTTGCCGGCGACCAGCAGAACAACTGCCGTGGCGATGAACGCCGCAAGCAGCGAACCCGCCGGAACGGCGACCAGGAGCCAGCGCGGGGTGTGGAGGCGGCGTTGAATCCTCACGCTTTGGAGCCGGCCATCATGAGGCCGAGACGCTGCACGTCGGCGGTCGACCTTGGCACGATGCCGACGATGCGCCCCTCGTAGATCACCGCGATGCGGTCGGCGAGCAAGAGGATCTCGTCCAGGTCTTCGCTGATGAGCAGAATGCCCACGCCGTTGCCGGCCGCCTCGAGGAGCAGGTTGCGCACAGCTTCGGTGGCGCCGACATCGAGGCCGCGGGTGGGGTTGGCGGCGACGATCACGGTTGGGTTGCTCGACAGCTCGCGTGCGAGGACGACCTTTTGCAGGTTGCCGCCGGACAGCAGGCGTGTTGGGGTGTCGGGACCAGGCGCCGCGACTGCGAAGCGCTGGATCAGCTCCTGGGCATTGCGCCGGATCCGCTCGTTACGCAGCACGCCGCGGGTTGACATGGGCGCTTGCCGGTGCGACTTCAGGATGAGGTTCTCGGCGATGGAGAGGCTCGGCGAGACTCCGGTGCCAAGACGGTCTTCGGGCACGTGAGCGACTGAGCGGACTATCGCATCCTCCGGGTCGCCCGAGCGCAGGCTCCGTCCTTGCACCGCCACGACTCCGGCTGTGCGCGGCCGGGCGCCGGAAACGGCCTCGGCAAGCTCTCGCTGGCCATTCCCGGCGACTCCCGCGACGCCAAGGATCTCGCCTCGATGAAGACTTAGCGAGACCTTGTGTAGCGCCTGAAGACCGAGGTCGTCGTCGGCGCTGACGTCCCGAAGCTCGAGTGCGACTTCGCGACCCAACGTGTCCTGGGTTGCTTTCGGCTGGCTGAAAACTACCTCCCGGCCGATCATCATTCGGGCCAGCTCACGTGGGCTGGTCTCGCTCGTGTTGACAGTGCCGATGAGTTTCCCAGCCCGCAGCACCGTGACTCGGTCCGACACTGACATCAGCTCGTCGAGCTTGTGCGACACGAGAACTACGGTCTGGCCCTCGGCTGTCATGCGGCGCAGAGTTTCAAAGAGGTCATCGGCCTCTTGCGGCGTCAGGAGTGAGGTCGGCTCGTCCAGGATGAGAATCCGCGCCCCTCGATAGAGCGCCTTCAGAATCTCGACGCGCTGCTGCTCGCCGACCGACAGCTGCCAGACTCGTGCGCCTGGGCGAACCGGCATTCGGTAACGCTTGGCGAGCTCGGCTACCTGAGACTCGATAGCTGCCGGATTGCTGCGCAGCCATGGCGTCCCTTTGTAGCCGAGCACGATGTTGTCCGCGACAGTCAGAGACGCGGCGAGGCGGAAATGCTGGTGGACCATCGAGACGCCCGCCTCCGTGGCATCGCGGGGCGAATGAAACTCAACCGCCCGTCCGTCGATGGCGACCTCGCCTGAGTCGGGGCGGTAGAGCCCGGCGAGAATGCTCGCCAGGGTGGACTTCCCCGCGCCGTTCTCGCCTAGCAGCGCATGAACTTCTCCGTGGCGAGCTTCGAAGTCGACGGCGTCATTTGCCAGAACCCCTGGGAAACGTTTGGTAATCGAACGCATCGCCACCGCCGGCGTCGCGCCGGCGGTGACTTCAACGTTCTCGATCGTCAGGTTGTGCTGGGTTTGCCGATGACACCCTGGACGAACCAATCCATGGTGAGAATCTGGTCCAGGGTCATCTTGGTGCCTGCAGGCACCTTGACGGCGCCCGACTGGTCCTTCAGAGGGCCAGTGAACTCGTAGAACGTGCCCGCTTTGAGCGCCGCTTTCTTGTCATTGATGATCTGCTGGGTCGCGGCGCTGACCGACTTGCCGAAAGGAGCGATGTCGACGAACCCATCGTTAAGGCCGCCCCAGTAGCTGCCGCTCTTCCAGGTTCCATCCATTGCGGCTTTCACACGGGTCAGCTCGTATGGGCCCCAGTGGTAGACGGTGGCCGTCAGCCACTGGTCGGGGGCGAATGAAGTCTGGTCTGAGTCGTAACCAGTCCACTTGACGTTGCCCGAGGTTTTTGCCGCCTCACCGGTCGCCGGGCTATCGCAGCCCTGGCCGAGGACGTCGACCCCGTCAGCGATCAAGCTCTGGGCAGCCTTCTTCTCTTTGGCCGGGTCGTACCAGCTCGACGTCCACAGCACCTTGACTGTCGCGTCAGGACGTACCGACCGCGCGCCTAACGTGTAAGCGTTGATCTCCCGGATTACTTCCGGGATGGCAAAGGGCGCGACGAACCCGATCTTGCCGCTCTTGGTGGCCGCGCCCGCGGCGATCCCTGCGAGGTAGTCGGTGTCCTCGCCGGCGCCGAAGAACTCAGCAAGGTTCTTGTCCAGCTTGAACCCGGTCGCCATCTCGAAATAGACAGTCGGGTTTTTCTTGGCAGCAGCCGCCATAGCGTCCTGGAAGCCGAATGACGTCGCGAAGATGATCTTGTTGCCGTCCTTGACGAGGTCGTCGATGACCGGCGCAACCTTGTCTTCAGGAACGTTCTCCTTGAAAGTTGTCTTGACCTTGTCGCCAAGCTGCTGCTGCACGTACAGGCGGCCGTCGTCATGGGCTTTCGTCCAACCGGCGTCGGCCGCGCTTCCGACATAGATCCAGGCCGCCTTGAAGGCGGTTGTGGACGTAGGTGTCGTACTGCCGCCGCAGGCGGCCAGCACGAAACCTGCCAGTGCAAGCAACGTCAAACGTCTCATTCGAAAAACTCCTCCCCTGTGGTTACAAAGGCGCGCTCCGGCACGACCCCTCCCGTCATCTCCGACCGCGGGTCATTGTCGCGGCGACCAGCGGACGGATGCTTGTTCGCTGCACACACTTTAAAGCCGACAGCGTTGGGTGGAACGTACCATCGTTCCAAGTTGTGGTGGACCACGACGAACTGTCAAGATCGGCGACGTGGCGAGAATACGGATTGCGGTCGGCGGTCTTCAGCTCGAGGCGAGGCTTGAAACCGAGCGCGCGCCCAAGACTTGCGCGAAGTTCACCGCCATGCTTCCGCTCAAGACACGCCTCATCCAGGCACGCTGGAGCGGAGAGGCAGCCTGGATTCCGTTCGGCGACCTCGACCTCGACCTCGGCTACGAGAACCACACGAGCTACCCCGCGCCCGGACACCTGCTGCTGTATCCGGGCGGCATCAGCGAAACCGAGATCCTGTTTCCGTACGGCGCCGCGGTTTTCGGAAGCAAGATGGGCCAGCTGGCGGGCAACCATTTCGCCACCATCGAGGACGGCGCCGAGCATCTTCCGGAGCTTGGGAAGCTGGTCCTGTGGGAGGGCGCGCAGGACATCACCTTCGAACTGATTTGACCGCAGGCGGCTCGGCAGCCACGGTCATGCAGCGCTGCGACGTGCTCGGGGCGTGCAGCGAGGAGCCGGGACGGCTGACGAGGCCGTTCGCCTCGGACGCAATGCGACAAGTTCACCAGCACGTTGCCGCATGGATGCGAGAGGCGGGCATGGTGGTGCGCACGGACAACGTGGGCAACTTGCTGGGCCGGTACGAGGGCCGAGCTGGCGGCAGCCCGACGCTGATCCTGGGCTCGCACCTCGACTCCGTTCGCGATGCAGGCAAGTACGACGGGCCGCTTGGGGTGATGGTTGCCATCGCCGCGGTGCAGCGGCTGCACGACAGTGGATCGCGGCTGCCTTTTGCGATCGAGGTGGTTGGATTCGCCGCCGAGGAAGGACTGCGCTACGGCGTTCCTTATCTCGGCAGCCGCGCACTGGCAGGCGTTTTCGAAGAGTCGGATCTCAAGCGCAAAGATGCTCGAGGCGTGACGATGGCGGACGCCATCCGCACGTTTGGAGGTGACCCGGATCGGCTTGGAGAGGATCGATGGCACGGCGGCAACCTGGTGGGCTACGCCGAGGTCCACATCGAACAGGGGCCCATGCTCGAGGCCCGCAACCTTCCAGTCGGGGTCGTCTCCGCGATCACCGGAACGTCGCGCTACCAACTCACCTTCACTGGGGAGGCCGCGCACGCAGGGACGACGCCGATGGACCGCCGCAAAGACGCCCTGGCGGCCGCCGCTGAGTTTGTGCTGGCGGTGGAAGCCGAGGCTCGCAAGACCGACGGCCTGGTCGGCACGGTAGGGCAGCTCGCGGTCGGACCCGGCGCGACGAACGTCGTTCCCGGCGAAGCGGTGCTCAGTCTCGACGTCCGGCACCCCGACGACCAAATTCGCCAGGAGCATTCGGCACGCCTGCTGGAACGCGCGCGCGACATCGCGGCGAATCGCGGTGTTTCAGTGCAATCGGAATCCGTCTCCGAATCCGAATCGGTGCCCTGCTCGCCACGGTTGGCGGCGCTGGTGGCGCAGGCGGTGGAAGGGTTCGGTCACCCGGCGATGAAACTCGGAAGCGGCGCGGGACACGATGCGGCTGTTATGGCGCGGATCACTGAGACAGCAATGCTCTTCGTCCGCTGCAAGGGCGGCATCAGCCACAATCCAGCCGAGTCGGTGACCGAGGAGGACGTCGCTGTCGCGATCGACGTCCTGGGCAAGTTCATGGAGCTGCTGGCCGAGAGCAATTGAGCGATCTGGTCATTCGGCGCGGCCGCGTCGTGACGCGCACCGGCGTTATCAACGCCGATGTCGCGATCAGCGACGGGACTATCGCGGCGGTGGGTCCAAACCTCGCATCCGCCCCGGAGGAGATCGACGCCAACGGCCTGCACGTTCTGCCGGGCGGCATCGATTCGCATGTGCACTTCAACGAGCCCGGGCACACCGATTGGGAGACTATCGCAACCGGTTCGGCCTCGCTGGCGGCGGGCGGCTACAGCGCTTTCGTCGACATGCCGCTCAACAGCCTCCCGGTCACCATCAACGGCGATGCCTTCGACCAGAAGCTCGCGGCCGCGCGGGCATCGTCGATGGTCGACTTCGGTTTGTGGGGCGGCCTCGTGCCAGGCAACGTCGACAGGCTCGAAGAGCTGCACGTCCGCGGGGTGCTCGGGTTCAAAGCTTTCATGTGTCCGAGCGGTCTTGACGAGTTCCCTGGAAGCGACGAACGCACGCTGCGCGAGGGTATGCGACGCATCGCCGCGCTCGGCTCCATCCTGCTGCTGCACGCGGAGGATCCGGAGACCGTCGAGGCGCTGAGCCGCAAGGCGATAGCATCCGGCAAGACGCGCGCGCGCGACTTCATCCGGTCGCGACCGCCAGGGGCGGAGCTCGACGCCATCTCCCGAGCCATCTCCATAGCCGGCGAGACGCGGTGCGCCATTCACATCGTTCACGTGAGCACCGCCGACGGCATCCACCTCATCCGAGAGGCGCAGACGCGCGGTGTCGACGTGACCGGCGAGACCTGCCCTCATTACCTTCTTTACACAGAGGAGGACATCGATCGCCTGGGTGCTCTGGGCAAATGCGCGCCGCCATTTCGCACCGCCGAGGATCGCGAAGAGCTGTGGGCGCTGCTCGCGATGGGCAGCCTGCACATGGTCGTGTCCGACCACTCCCCCAGCTCGCCGGACCTCAAGCGCGGTGATGACTTCTTCAAGCTATGGGGCGGGATCGCCGGCTGCCAGTCCACTCGCCAGCTGCTGCTCGAAGGCGCTCACCGGCGCTCGATCGACGTCGGGGTAATCGCCGCCGCCACCGCCACCAACGTGGCCCGGCGCTTTGGCCTGGCGCGCAAAGGCGAGATCGGAGTCGGGTTCGACGCCGACCTTTGGCTGGCCGACCTAGCGCATGAGTCGGTGATCCAGCGGGAGGAGCTCCTCTACAAGCATCCCTTCAGCGCGCACGAGGGACAGCCGATCCGCGGTCGCACCGTGAGAACGCTGGTCCGTGGCCGCGCGGTGTTCGCGGATGGAAGAGCCGTCGCCGGATCGCAGGGCCGGATGCTCAGGGCCACGCGCTAACCAGGACCAAGTGCCATGCCGGGCACGCAGGTCCACGTACCGCTGACGGAAAGGTTCGAGGCCTGCGTGGTCGTACCGATCCGGTCGAGTGTGCCTCGAACACTGCCGGTGTTCGGACCTTGCCGATGAGCATCCTCTGTGATGGTGAGCTGGACGATGCCGTCGTAGAGCCGCTGACTCGGCGCAGCATAGAGTTGAGCCCGAGCCGTATAGGTTCCAGGTCCGCCGTACTGCCTTACGGATGGGTCTGTGTAGAAGGACAGCGTGTACCACGTGCCGTCCACCTCGAACCACATGGCGACGGCGAATATCGTTCCCGACGGCCCGGTACCCGATCCGCACGCGGTTGGGCGTCCGATGGTGATCGTCGTGTTCAGGAATCCCTCCAACTTCAGCGACTCTTTCGCTTCCGGGAAGTCAGTTGGCTTGGGCCCAAGGGCCTCGCCCTTGCGCGGGAGCATCGCGCTGGGGTCAGGAGCGTCGACTTTGAAATTGACAGTCTGTGTGCCACCCCCACCGGTGAACCGCAGCTGATACGTGCTCGCTGAACTGGAACGCAGCCACTGGGCGTTAATCCGAGTGCTCTTGTAATTGGCCGCTGTGAGCTGCTGCTTCGGAACCGTCACCGAAGCGCTGTAGGCGACAGAACGGGCTGGGCCGGAGGCGTCAACAAGCGACATGGTTGAGGGGCCGGTATCCGACACCGAGGCCCCATCGATCAAGGCCGCGATGTGAATCACGCTCGGAGTGATCTCGGCTGCGTCGATGGTCACCTTCCAGGAGCCAAGGTCGAACTGACGCGGAACTGTCGTGATGACCACCGATGGCTGCACCTTCAGAGACAACGAGAAGGTCGCAGGGGTCATGCCTCGCATCGTCAGGGTGAGGTGGGCGAGGCCATCCGGGCCTGGTCGAGGTCCACCATCGAGAGAATAGAAGTATTCGCCGGTAAGGCCGGTCCCACCACCGCTCGACGACGCGTTGATGAGACCAAGGTCGTCACTGAGCTGGATGGGCAGCGGGCCGTTTGGGCCGCCCGTGTCGAGGGTGGTCCGCAAGAAGAGCACGATGCGGGCCGGGTCGGCGTAGGCGCCAATCAATGTGATCTTGCCCTGCCCGTTGGTTGCTTCCAGATTGAACTTTGTGACGAGTGCCGTTGCGGTGGTGAGGCCGGCGGCGTCAAAGTCGCCTGGGGGAATCGACGCGAATATGTCGGGCGAGGCGGTGTTCTGCGGCGCGGCACGCGGGCCGGCGGGAAGTGTCGAGTGCCACCCCAGGAGCCGCGGCCCCATCAGCGCGGCGATGACTGCCAGTGCAATGAACGCCGCGGCCAAACCGAGTGCTCGGGGACGCCGTTCAGGCGCCGGCTGCCGGAGTCGCGCCTTGGTTGCGTGAGTCAGGCTCGGGGGATAGCTCGCCTCGCCAATCGCATCATGCAGACGTTCACGGATCTGGGTTTCATTCATCGCTCAGTACCTCCGGGCTCAATCGCAATCGCTCCAACGCTCGGTAGGCGCGCGATTTGGCGGCTTTGGTGGATATGCCTAGGGTTCGCGCGACCTCGTTGAAGGAGAGGTCCAGGTAGTAGCGAAGCACGAGGACCAGGCGCTGGTCATGTGGCAGTCGGTAGAGGGCCAGCCGAAGGTCCGCGGCCGCCGGATCGACGGGCACTGTGCGATCGACCTGCCCAGCAAGGTGATACGACCCCTTGAGGACGTTCCACCAGCCGCTTCTCTGCTGCCGCCGGCACTCGTTGGCCACGATCGTGAACAGCCACGGCTTGAGCTCGGCATCCCTGCGAAAGCGGCCGAAGTGCTTCCACGCCTTGAACACCGCCTCCTGTACGGCATCCTCCGCCTCGGAATCGGACCGGAGCATGCCGACCGCCAGGCGGTAAGCCGCAGGAAGAAGAGGCTCCACCAGTTGCATGAAGGCTTGCTCGTCCCCGGCGAGGGCATCCTGGACCAGCGCTTGGGCGATGCTCACTTCCACCTGTACTATCCGCCAGCACCGCCAAAAGTCCCGGAGACTTCCTACCTGGGCCGCCTGCCCGCCGGGACGCTAACGCTGTGCCGTTCAGACGCTGTGGGCGACGGGGCCGCGCACCGGCCAATCACTCGGGTCGAGCATGACCTCATCGACGTAGCACCAACCCCAGTCCTCGCCTGGCTCGAATGATCTGATGATCGGGTGACCGGTACGCCGAAAATGAGCTGTCGCGTGCTTGTTAGGCGAGCTGTCGCAGCAGCCCACATGGCCACAGGTCATGCAGAGTCGAAGATGGACCCAGAGGGCGCCGACCTTCAAGCAGTCTTCGCAACCGCCGGCGCGGGCGGTAACGGGCCGAATCTGATCGAGGTGGTCACACGCGGCAATCACTCAGTTGAGCGTACGCCACGCCCAGTTGCCGATTACCGGTCAGGCGGCGAGCTTGTGGTCACGCGCTCGAGCCGGTCCTGGATGGCACGCCTCGCGCGCTCGACTCCTACGCCGTCTCCTTCGATCACGTGACTGCGATTGGCGCCAGCGAGCAGACTTCCAAGCTCCCATGCAAGCTGCTCGGGATCGACCTTGGGATCGATCTCGCCCACGGCTTGGGCCTCGCGAGTCGCGCGAGCGAGGCTGCCCGCCCAGTAACGAACCCCTTCCATCACAGCGTCGCGCACGGGGCCCGGCCTGCTGTCGAACTCGGCAGTGGCGGCCTGGAAGAAGCAGCCCCCCGGGAAGACCTTGCGCTCCAGGTAGGAGAGGTTCGCGTTGCACAGGGCCAGGAGCCGGCCTACGCCGGTGGGCACGCTCAGGCCGGGCTTCAGGACTTCTCGCGTGAAGACGCGCGAAGCCTCTTCCACCGTCGCCAGCTGGAGCTCCTCTTTGGACCCGAAATGGGCGAAGAGCCCGCTCTTGCTGATGCCGAGGTCGCTTGCGAGCCGCTGCAAGGAAACCGCCTCCAGGCCTTCGGCCGAGGCCAGCTGCGCCGACCGCGTCACTATCGCCTGGCGGGTGCGGTCGCCGCGTACGCGACGGCCGTCGATCACGGGAGCATTGACCGCCATCGGCCACATGTTAGCACGACCAGTCGGATTGTCTTGACTTTGCACGACCAGTCGTGCTATTTTATTGCCATGCTGACTCTGAGGCGGGGATTCGGTCGGGCAAGCGTGAATTCATCGACCGCGAAGCTCGACACCCTCCGCTCGACCGTTGAGCTGGCGGGGTGTTCCGCGTCTGCGCTGGCCTCCCTCCTTCAGTACGTTGACGAGGTCACGGTGCCGGCCGGTACCCGGATAGCCACCAAAGGACAAACCGCCAGCCAGCTTGCCATTGTCGCCGAGGGCCGCCTCAAAGCCGGCTCGCGCGAAGATGGCTGGCGCAGCCTCGTCCCCGGTGACACGGTGGGATGGGCAGCAATGTGGGAAATGACAGCGAACGAGTCGACGGTGATCGCTGAGACCGAAGCGCGCCTCCTCGTCATGGGACACGCTCAGTTCCGCGCGATCAAGGCGGTCGCCGGCCGGCCCGCGAGCGTTGTCGGCCAGACGTTCTTCAGGCGCATGCCCGAGCCCCTTCTGACCAACAACCTGCGCGCCGGATAGCACGCCGGCCTCCGACTCTTCTTAGATAGCGACGAGTTCCCGGACCGCCGCGTTGTCGGCGAGCGCCCTGGTGTCGCCTTGTGCAACCACCTGACCCGCATCGAGGACGACGTAACGATCCGCCACGCGCATCGCAAATTCGAAGTACTGCTCGGCGAGCAGGATCGAAAGACCCCGCTCTCGGTGGAGGCGCTGGATCATTTCCTCCATCTCATGAACTATCGATGGCTGCAAGCCTTCCGTCGGCTCATCGAGAACGAGCAGCTGCGGGTTGGTGACCAGAGCACGGGCAACCCCAAGCTGTTGCTTCTGTCCTCCTGAAAGGAGACCCGCCGGCCGCTTCAACAGCGGCCCCAGACGTGGAAACAGATCGATCACCTCGTCGATCACGCTCCGCTTTCCACCGCACGCATCGACGACGACCTTCAGGTTCTCGTGGACGCTCAGCTGAGGGAATGTCTCGTGACCCTGCGGCACGTAGGCGATTCCGAGTCGCACCCTGTCGTACGCCGCCATGTTCTTGAGCTCGCGGCCCTGCCATCGAATGCTCCCTGCGCGTGGATTGAGCACCCCCACCACTGTCTTCAGCAACGTGCTCTTGCCCACGCCGTTGCGACCCATGACGCAAAGCAGGTCCCCCTTTTCGATTCCGAACGAGACTTCGAAGAGGACCTGCGTCGATCCGTAGGCAACGTTCAGCCGATCGACCTGCAGCATGGTCATCCGGTGGCCTTTTCCAACGGCGCATCCTCTGACAGCTCTTGGCGCTGGCCGAGGTAGACCTCCTGGACACGGGGGTCCTTAGTAACGCTTGCAACGGGGCCTTCGGTGAGAACTCTTCCCTCATGCATCACGGTGACCTTGGTCGCGAAACGGCGCAGGAAGTCCATGTCGTGCTCGACCACGATCACAGTGTGGTCGCGCGCGATCTGCTGCAGGACCTGCCCTGTCTGCGTGCGTTCCTCGCGTGTCATTCCGGCGACGGGTTCATCGAGGATGAGCAGGCGAGGATCCTGCACCAGGAGCATCCCGATCTCGAGCCATTGCTTCTGACCGTGAGGTAGAACACCGGCCGGCCTATCGCGCTGAGGACTCAAACCGCTCAAGTCCAGCACCTCGTCGACCCGCCTTGAGACTCCGCGCCGCTGGCGGAACAGGGACATGAATGGCTTGCGGAAGCTCGCTGCAAGGTCGAGATTTTCGAGCACGGTGAGCTTGTCGAACACTGTCGCCGTCTGAAACGTGCGACCGACACCCATCCGGACGATATCGAACTCGCTCCGGCCGAGCAGCTCATGCCCGTCGAAGTACACGGACCCGGCTTTGGGCCGGGTAAGTCCGGTGATGACGTCGACAAGCGTCGTCTTGCCGGCTCCGTTGGGGCCGATGAGAAAGCGCAGCTCACCTTCGGCGAGGTCGAAGTCAAGCTTGTCGATGGCACGGAACCCGTCGAACTCCACCTCCAGGCCACGAACCTGTAGAAGCGATGGCGCCCGGCTCGGGGTGGCTTGCGGAATTAGAAAGCCTCCTGTGGGCGGGCTCCAAACGGACCCAGAGGAATCCGAGTCGCCTGGCGGCGCAGCCATCCGGCCAATCCGACCAGACCCGTCGGCGCGATGAGAACGACCACGATGAACAGGGCTCCCTGCAGGAGCGTCCAGCTGCCCGGATAGATGTCGCTGAGCGTGCTGCGCGCGTAGTTGAGCACGAGCGCGCCGGCGACGGCTCCGACCAGCGTTCCGCGACCCCCGACCGCGACCGCGGCCAGCATCTCGAACGACGGGACGATTCCCATCATCGCCGGCGAGATGATGCCTACCACCGGGACGAACAGCGCGCCTGCCAGGCCCGCCATTGCAGCGGAAATCGAAAACGCGACAACCTTCACGTGGACCGGGTTATAGCCGAGGAAACGCACCCGGTCTTCGGCGTCGCGAACCGCGATGAGCAGGCGCCCGTACCGGCTCTTGACCAGTGCGCGAGCGAGCAGGAACGTGCCCAGGAGACAGACCACCGTCACGACGTACAGGCCGCGCTGCACGTCGGGGGAATTGAGATCGAAGCCCAAAAGAAAGTGGATGTTGGTGATCCCGTTGGTCCCACCGGTGTATGCCTGCTGGCCGATCAACAGGATCACGAAAGCCGCCGCGAGCGCCTGCGTGAGGATGGCGAAATAGGCGCCGCGAACCTTCTGCCGAAAGACGAGCGCGCCGAGGAGGGCTCCGAGCAGCGCGGGGACCAGGATGGCCGCCGGCAGCGCGACCCATCCGTACCGCAGCGGTTCGTAGAAAAAAGGCAGTACCTCCACCCCGCTCCAGGACATGAAGTCAGGGACCTTGCGAGGCCCAGCTTCCTGGAGCTTCAGGAAGAGCCCCACCGAATAACCGCCGAGACCAAAGAACACGCCCTGACCCAGGGCGAGCATGCCGCCATAGCCCCACGTCAGGTCGATGCCGACAGCGACTATCGCGAAGCACACGTACTTGGCAAGCAGACTCAGGTAGAAATCAGGCAGCACCTGCGGGGCGGCGAAGATCGCGACGGCGGCGATGCCGAGAAAGATGAGGCGTCCGGGAGCGAGCCACCGCATAACCCCGGCGCGGGTGAGCGTCAACGGAGAGCACGGGTACGCAAGGCGATCAGGCCTTGCGGCCGGAACTGAAGGAAGGCAACGATGGCGACGAAAACGAGCACCCGCGCCAAGCTCGCGTTGGTGTTGAACTCGAGTGTCGCGTTCAATAGACCCAGCGCCAGCGCGGCGATGACTGCACCGGGGAGCTGGCCGAGGCCGCCGACGACGACCACGAGAAACGCATCAACCAGATAATTGGTCCCCAAAGTGGGCCCTATCGGCCCGAGCAGGGTGAGCGCCACACCTGCCATCCCAGCCAAGCCCGAACCGACGAAGAACGTTGTTGCGTCGACCGAGTGCGTCCTGATGCCGGAGGTGGCCGCCAGCTGACGGTGCTGGACTACCGCGCGCATCTGGCGGCCGTAGGGAAAGCGGTTCATCAAGAACCAGATCGCCGCGATCGATAGTGCCACGACCGCGAGGATGAACAACCGCGAATACGGGAAGGTGACTCCGTGGATGGCCAGGCCTCCGGACAGCCAGGTGGGCGCTCTGACCTCCACGTTCTGAGCGCCGAAGATCATCCGCGCGAGCTGCTGGAGGATGAGGCTCACGCCCCACGTCACGACAAGAGTGTCGAGCGGGCGAGCATAGAGCCGGCGCAGAATCGTTCGCTCCATGAGGAGGCCTATGGCCCCCGCCACCACGAAGGCGAGGACCAAGGCCACCGGTATCGAAATGCTCAGAAGTTGGGCGCCCAGCACCCCCTGCACCACGAACGCCGTGTAAGCGCCCGCCATGATGAACTCGCCGTGCGCCATGTTCACCACGTTCATCTGTCCGAAGGTGAATGTCAGGCCAAGGGCGACGAGCAGCAAAATGGACGCAAGGCTGATGCCAGTGAAGAGCTGGGCTACCCAGATTTCCAAATTTCAGCTCAGGCCTTTGGCCCAGGCATAGGTCTTGAGGTAAGGATCCGGCTCGATCGGCCTACCGGAATTCCAGATCTCCTTGATCAGGCCATCGCTGCCGATGATCCCGATCCGGGCTGTCTTGGAAACGTGGTGGTTGTCCCCATTGACAGTGACCAGGCCCTCGGGGGCTTGGAACGTGATGCCCCCAGCGGCGGCCTTGATCTTCTCGACATCAATCGAGTTTGCCTTTGTGGCCTCGGCCGCCCACAGGTAAACCTGCACGTAGGCCGCTTCGATCGGGTCGTCGGTCACACGCGTCGCGCCGTACTTGGCCTTGTAGGCCTTGACGAATGCGGTGTTCTGGGGGTTATCGGTGGTCTGGTAGTAGTTCCAGGCGACCAGGTGGCCGACCAGGTTGTCGACGCCGACGCCACGGACCTCGTCTTCGGCAATGCTCACTGACATTGTCGGCATGGTCTTGTCGGTAAGTCCGGCGGCCTTGAGCTGCTTGAAAAAGGCGACGTTGCTGTCGCCGTTGAGAGTGTTGAAGACGAAATCGGGCGCAGCAGCTTTGAGCTTGTTGACTATCGTTCCGTACTCAGTCGATCCAAGCGGGGTGTACTGCTCACCCAGGATGGTCATACCGTTGGCCGCCGCGTAAGCCTTGATCTCTTTGTTGGCGGTACGCGGGAACACATAGTCGCTGCCCAGCAGGTAGATCTTCATCTTGCCCTGCGACTTCAAGTAGTCGAGCGCCGGAATGATCTGCTGGTTGGTGGTCGCCCCCGTGTAGTAGATGTAAGGCGACGACTCGAGGCCCTCGTACTGGACCGGGTAGTAGAGCAGCGCCTTGTTCTTTTCGAACACCGGCAGCATTGCCTTGCGGCTGGCCGAGGTCCATCCGCCGAAAACCACGGCAACCTTGTCCGTGGAGATGAGCTTCTGCGCCTTCTCAGCGAACGTCGGCCAGTCGGACGCTCCGTCCTCGATGACCGGCACCAGCTGCTTGCCGAGGACGCCGCCCTTGGCGTTGATCTCGCTGATCGCGAGGAGCTCCGCATCCTTGACGGATACCTCGCTGATTGCCATCGTCCCGCTCAGCGAATGAAGAAGGCCAACCTTGATCGTGCCGGCCGCCGCGGTGGTTGTACTCCCGCCACACCCGGCCACCGCAAGCAGTGCAACGCTGATCGCGATCAGCCCCGATAAAGCAACGCCTCGACGTCTAAATTCCATCTTCCCCACCTTTGAGACTGGGCTTTCGCCCCGGACGAGGACAGTCGCCGGCTGGCGCCAGTCACGCCCGAGACGCTATCGGCATACGTGCGCTGCGCACATCGGACGCAGTAACCAAAGCCAGCACCTCTGCGCAGTGCGCATCACCAGTGGGACACCGACGCCAACCGCGGTTGAGTGCAGTTTCTTTAGAGACGCGCGCGCGAGGCGAGGCGATTGCTCTCCACAGCAAGGTCGTGCGCGATTGCGGCCTCGTCTCCTGTGAGCAGCCGGCCATCGCGGACCACAACCTTGCCGTTGACCACGACGGCCTCGGCGCGCGGCGGGGGAGCCAGCGCCAGCGCGGCCAGCGGATCGTTCATTCCGGTGTGAGCAAGGTCGTCCATCCGAAAGAACGCAACATCGGCGCAGTTGCCGGCCGCAAGCGTGCCGCAGTCGTCCCGTCCGAGGCAGTCGGCGCCGCCTACGGTCGCCAGCGTCCAGGCTTCGCGAGCAGTTAACGCCGTGGCGGCGTCCTCGCGACCTTGCATGGCCGCCCACCCGCGAGCCAGAAGCAGCGACTGGTGCACCTCCATCGCCAAGTTGGAATCCTCATTGCTTGCCGCGCCGTCGACGCCCAGGCCCACCTTTGCGCCGGCGTGCACGAGATCCTCCACCCTGCAGGCGCCCGCGCCAAGCCGCATGTTGCTCGAGGGGCAGTGCGCGATGCCGGTCCGAGTGCTGGCGACGCGGCCAACTTCGGCGTCGTTGAAGTGGATACCGTGCGCAAACCAGACGTCGTCGCCGGTCCAGCCGAGGTCTTCCATCAGCTCGAAAGGCCGCTTGCCAAATCGATCCAGGCAGAATGCCTCCTCGTCCAGGGTCTCTGCGACGTGGGTATGCAGCCGCACGCCATGACGCCTGGCCAGCTCGGCCGACTCGCGCATCAGCTTCGGCGTCACCGAAAACGGCGAGCACGGCGCCACCACGACGCGGCACATCGACCCACGAGATGAATCATGGAAGCGGCTGATCATCGCCTCGGTGTTCGCCAGGATCGCGTCCTCATCCTCGACCACGCTGTCGGGAGGCAGGCCGCCCGCGGATTCGCCCAGTGACATCGAGCCGCGGCACGGATGAAAGCGCAGGCCGAGCTCGCGAGCTGATTCGACCAGAGCCTCGAACATGCCCGAGCGTCCGTGCGGGAAGACGTAGTGGTGGTCGGTGGAAAGCGTGCATCCGCTGAGAAGCAGGCGTGCCATCGCAGCGCGGGAGGCTATGCGAACAGTGTCCGCATCGATCTGGGCCCAGATGGGATACAGCGCGCGCAGCCATTCGAACAGTCCGCCGTCCGGCACGTACCCACGCGTCGCCCACTGGTACATGTGGTCGTGAGCGTTGACCAGTCCGGGAACCGCGACGCAGTTGGGTTGGTTCAACACCGAGTCCGCGGCTGGCGGATCGCCCGAGCCGACCTCGGCGATCATTCCGTCGCGCGCGAGCACCCAGCCGTTTGGGATTTCTTGGTCGCCGGTGTACACGAGCCCGGCTCGGAGAAGCAGTGTCGTCACTCCGTGGCGACGATGTCGTGCGGGCGCACCGGCACACGCGTGATCGGCCGGCCAGTGGCGGCACGGATTGCGGCCACGATTGCCGGGCCGGACGAGATGGTGGGCGGCTCACCCACACCTTTCAATCCATATGGCGAGTGCGGGTCGCCGAGCTCGAGTATGTCCATGCGCAGAGGTGGCATGTCGAGGATTGTCGGAAGGAGATAGTCGGTGAAGGAGGCGTTCTTGATGACCCCATCCTTGACCTGGATCTCCTCCATCACGGCCAGGCCGAGGCCCTGCGCCGCGCCCCCTTCGAGCTGACCCTCCACCGCCTGAGGGTTGATCGCCTTGCCGACATCCTGGGCCGTGGCGAGCTCGACAACTTTGACTAGCCCGAGCTCTGTGTCGACATCGACCACTGCGCGATGCGCGGCGAACGCGTATTGCAGGTGTGCGTTGGCCTGGCCTGTTTCGCGATCGAGGCGGTGAGTGCGCCGGGGACGGAACTCTCGCGTCTCCTCGATCGCCGCATCGCCGAGCAGCGTCGCGAGCGTGACGATGACCTCGCCCTCAGCCGAAACCACTGCATCACCTTCGAGCCCCGCTGCTGCGGTGTGACCCAGCTCCGAGCGGGCAAGCGTCAGCACTCTCTCCCGCACTGCCTCACACGCGGCTTTCACCGCGCCGCCCGTGATGTAGGTCTGACGCGACGCCGACGATGAGCCGGCCGAGCCGACCTGCGTGTCAGCGTCTAGGACCACGACATCGCTCACTCCCAGCTCCGTGCCGGCGATCTGGGCCTGGACCGTGACCAGCCCCTGCCCAACCTCGGCCGCCGCGGTGTGGATCTCGGCGCGAGGGCGGCCGTCCACTATCGAAAGACGCACTCGTGCCGTCGAATAGTCGGCGAATCCCTCCGAGTAACCGATGTTCTTGAAGCCGACGGCATAGCCCACGCCGCGGCGCACACCTTCTCCGTGGGTGGTGTTGGAGACGCCGCCGGGCATCTGGGTGAGATCTACTTTCCCGCCCCTCACCCTAGCCCTCTCCCCCAGGGGGGAGAGGGAAGGTGCTCCTGGAAGTGGCATTGCTTTGATTCGCTCCAGGAGTTCAGCCACCGGAACTGGCCCTTCCACCACCTGTCCCGTGATGAGGCTGCTGCCCGTCTTCAGCGCGTTGCGCATCCGCAGCTCGACGGGGTCCATGTCGAGGGCGGCGGCAAGCTTGTCCATCTGCGCTTCGTGCGCGTAGCAGTTCTGGACCGAACCGAAGCCTCGCATCGCGCCGCACGGTGGGTTGTTCGTATACACGACCCAGCCATCGATGGTGGCATTCGGACACTCGTATGGGCCTGCGGCAAAGCAGGATGCGTTGGCGATCACCGCAGTCGAGCTCGATGCGTACGCCCCGCCATCCAGCAGCACCCGCGCCTTGACGTAGACGAGCTTGCCGTCGCGCGTGGCCCCGTGCTCGTACGTGAGCTTGCCCGGATGGCGATGGACGTGGCCGGCGAACGACTCCGGACGGGAGTAGGAGATTTTCACCGGGCGGCCGGTGTGCAAGGCGAGCATGCAGGCGTGGGCCTGCATCGAAAGATCTTCGCGCGCGCCGAAGGCGCCGCCGACTCCCGCCATCGTCAAGCGAATCTTTTCCGGTGGCATGGCCAGGATCTCAGCGAGCTGGTCGCGATCGACGTGCAGCCACTGCGTCGCGAGATAGAGATCGATGCCGCCTTCGCCATCGGGGACTGCCAGGCCTGACTCGGGGCCGAGCGGGGCCTGATCCTGCATGCCGACCTCGTACTCGCCCTTGACGACCACGTCCGCACGCGCGCTCTGGTCGCCGTGCCGGATCTTGACGTGGCGCGTGACGTTTCCGTCCGGATGGAGGTGCGGCGCGGCGTCGGTCAAAGCGACCTCGGGATCTGTGAGCGGCGGAAGCACTTCGTAGTCGGCGCGAACCAGCTGCGCCGCGCGACGAGCGTGCTCAGGGGTATCGGCGGCGACCAGCGCCACCGCCTCGCCCCAGTACCGCACGACGTCGATCGCGAGCACCGGCTGGTCCTGGATCTCAAGGCCATAAGTCTTCTGACCTGGCACATCTCGGTGGGTCAGGACCGCGTGTACTCCCGGCGCAGACATGGCGGCCGCGGTGTCGATGCCCAGGATGCGCGCGTGCGGGTGCGGGCTGCGCACCGTCGACGCCCAAAGCATGCCGTCGACAGTCAGGTCCGACGAATAAGGAAAGTCGCCGCGCACCTTCTGGTCGCCATCAGGCCGGCGAGATGACTCGCCGACCCGACCCCTCAGCGGGACGACTATGGCGAGGCGCGGTTTCATCTGGAGAGCCGTCCCGCAGCCAGGTGCACCGCGTCGATGATCTTGGCGTAGCCAGTGCACCTGCAGATGTTGCCCGCCAGCGCCTCGCGGATCTCAGTCGTCGTCGGCTGGGGGATTCGCGCAAGCAGATCGTGAGTCGCCACGACCAGGCCCGGCGTGCAGAAACCGCACTGCACCGCGCCGGCTTCAAGGAAGGCTTCCTGCACCGGGTGCAGAGCGCCCGACACCGCGAGTCCCTCCACCGTCACCACCTCGCGACCTTGCGCCTGACCGCCCAGCACCAGGCATGAACAGACAAGCTGCCCGTCCAGGTAGACCGAGCAAGAGCCGCACTCGCCCTGTTCACATGCGTTCTTCGAGCCTGGTAGATCCAGGTGTTCGCGCAGCACGGAAAGGAGGCTCGCCCCCTCCCACACATCGTCGGCGACGCGTGGTTGCCCGTTGACCCTGCAGGTGATCCTCATGCCACGCCTCGATGTTCGTCCCAGGCCCAAACGAAGCTGCGGCGGGCCATCACTCCGAGCGCGTGGCGCCGGTAAGCGGCGGTGCCCCGGACGTCATCGATGGGTTTGGCCGCTGCCGCGACAAGCTCGCCGAAACGAACCATCGCGGATTCGTCGACTGCCGCCGGACTATCCCACAGGCCCTTCTCGTCGAGCACGCCCGCGAGAAACAGCTCTGCCTCGATTGCCCTGACCGGCGTCGGCGCGGCAGACCCGATGCCGGTGCCGATCCGACGGCGCTCAGAGTCGATCGCGAGCGCGAACGAGCAGACCGCGATCACCATCGCATTGCGCGTGCCGACCTTGGAGAACTGTTGCGGTCCTTTTGCCGGTTCGACCAGAAAGGCAGCGATCAGCTCGTCCTTTCTGATCGCGCTGCGCTTGGGCCCGACGAAGAACTCATGCGCGGGCAGGCGACGCGTACCGGCGCTCGACGCCAGCTCGACTATCGCGCCTGACGCGAGCAAAGGCGGGTGGGCATCACCGGCCGGCGAGGCGGAACCGAGGTTGCCTCCGACAGTGCCCCGATTCCGGATCTGGGGCGAGCCGACGGTGCGGGATGCCATGGCCAGCCCCGGAAGGCGGTCGCCCAGCTCGGCGATCAGGCGCGTGTACGTGACTCCCGCGCCGACGCGCAGCCAATTACCTTCCTGGCCCCATTCCGAAAGCTCGGGGATGCGCGTGAGGTCGATGAACGCGGCCGGACGGTGCCGGTCGAAGTTGATGTCGACCATCACGTCGGTCCCGCCGGCGATGGGCATGGCCTCCGGATGCGCCCCCTTCATCGCGAGGGCTTCAGCCCAGGTGGCCGGCTGCAGAAAATCCATCGCCCATCACCACGCTTGATCGGCCGGAGCGGCGTCGTCTCGTACGACCGTTCCTTCGATCAACCCGTAGGGCCGGTCGGCGGCAAAGAACACCTCGTTGTCGTTCTCGAGACCGAAGGGCTTCAGGTCGACCGGAAAGTGATGCTTGTTCGGCATCGAAAAGCGAACTTCCACAATCTCGGGTCGTGCCTCGAGCACCGCCTCCCCCATCGCGTACAAGGTCTGCTGCAGCGACAGGCTGTGCTTGGTCGCGAACATCTCGATGAGGAGGCGCCGGGTCTCTGCGCGCGCGTCCGCCCAATCGACGTTGGAGTCCAGGTATCGCCAGCGCGCGTCGACGGCGCTCGCCAGCACGCGGTCTTGCGTCTCGGGGAGCGTCGTGTACGGATCCTTGGCGTACCCCCAGAACTCCGATCCGGTCGTCTTGAGGAGCGTGAGATCGCTGAGCCCTGAGACAACCCACTCCGCGTCGCGCGTGCAGGTCACTGTCGCGGTGCGCTGCTCCGACCCGGCGCGCTCGAAGGCGTGCGGGTGCGGCCCTTCCGCGACGGCGTGCGGTCCGCCGCGGATTTGGACGCGCGCCCACGGCTGCTCCGAGATCGAGACCCGCGCGCGGCGGACCGGCGGGTAGTCACGCAAGAAGTGGCGGGCGAGACGCAACCCGAATTCTTCGATCTCGCCCACATCCTCTCTGGCAAAGGCGAAGACCGTGTTCTTCTGCGTATCGGTCGGCACCACCTTGCTGTTGTCGCCGGTGAGGTGGGTGGCATCGAAGTCGCCCGCGAGCATGACGCTCACCGTCATGTCCTTGATCTCGTGCACATTTCTGCCTGGCCCACCCTTGGTGACGCGGACGACGTGCGTCTCCGCCTTCCCGTACTGGCTTGCACCGAGGTGGACTGTCATGTGCCTCGGTAGGTGGAGTAGCCGAATGGGCTGAGCAGGAGGGGAACGTGATGGTGGGCGCCGGCGTCAGCCACTGTGAAGACAACCGACACCTCTGGGTAGAAGGCTTTGGTCGCAGCCGACTTGAAATAGGCCGCGGTGGCGAACTCCAACCGATAGTCGCCGGCCTCAACGCGCTGTGACGACAGGTCCGCCACCCGGCCGTCTTCATCGGTCACCCCCTTGCCGACCACGGACCAGGCGCCGTTCGCGCCGCGCTGGCTGAGCGTGACCGCGAGCCCGGCTGCTGGGCGTCCGCGTGCGGTGTCGAGAACGTGTGTGGAGATGCTCACGATTGGAACAGCGCCACCATGCGGAGGCGCGCGATCTCGCGATGCTCGGCCGCTGCCGTCTGTGCCTCGGTCACCGGATCGTTGTCCATGCGCTTGCGCATCGCGGCCAGAATCTCATCGGCGCCACGCCCTGCTGCCGCGATGAGAAAAACATGGCCGAAGCGAGCCTCATAGCGGCGATTCTCCTCGACCAGCTGACTGAGCACATCGTCGTCCGCGGTTCGAACGCCACTCTGCTCTTGCTCGGACGCGGCCGGTGAAGCGCCCCCGCGCTCTCCGATGCGCGGATGACCGTGCAGTGCCTCCGACCAATCCTTCGGCTCGAGTCCAGACCATGCTCTTTCGGCACCGACGAACAGGGCATCGAGATTCGCGTACGGCCGTCCCTCGGCCACCAGTCGCGCCCATTTGTGCGAGGCGAAGCACATGTACAGGCGCTGCCGCGCCTCTTCGGGCGGGAGGCGATTGAATTCATTCAACCCCCAGCGGCACCAGCTCGAACCGGGCCACGTCGACCAGGCCGCGGTCGGTGATCTTCAGCTCGGGGATGACCGATAGGGCGAGGAAGCTCAGCGTCATGAACGGCGCGTTCATGGTCACGCCCATGCCCGCGAGACGCTGTTCCATCGACACCATCCGTTTGTGGACTGCCGCCAGCGGCTGATCGCTCATCAAGCCGGCGACAGGCAGCGGAAGCTCTTCGACCACGCGGCCTCCTTCTGCGATCACGATGCCGCCTCCAATTTCCGTCATGCGCAGAGCACAGGCTGCCATGTCGGCGTCGTCGACCCCCAGCACGATCACGTTGTGCGCGTCGTGCGCCACTGTCGAAGCGAACGCGCCGCGCTTCAGCCCGACATTGGTAGCAAACCCCAGGCCGACGCGACCGCTCGCGTGATGGCGCTCAAGCACGGCGATCTTGACCAGGTCGCGCTTGGGGTCGGCAACTATGCGCCCGTCGCGGGTGGTTGGCTCGACAAGCTCTGTCCCCGTCAGGAGCTGCGACGGGATGACCCGGATGACGCGAATGCGCTTAGGGCCGGCAGCCACATTAAAGGACGAGGCGCTGACTTCGGCCAGGTGCACGGTCTGGCGCACCCACTCGGGGACCTCGAGCTTGACGAAGCGCGGCGCCGCCCCGCGCTTGAGGACCTGCCGCGGCACGAAGGATCGAAGGTCGTCCAGCACCAGGATGTCCGCCTGGTAACCAGGTGCGATGGCGCCAAGGTTGCGCAGCCTGTGATAGGTGGCGGGGTTGAGCGTCGCCATGACCACGGCGTCCTCGGGCGAGATGCCTTGCTCGACCGCGACGCGCACCATCTGGTCGATGTGCCCTTCCTCGACTATGAAGCTCGGCTCCCGATCGTCGGTGCAGAACATGCAGCGCTCGGTGCCGTAGCGCTCGACCAGAGGTAGCAGGTCGCGCAGGTTGCGCGCGATGCTCGCCTCGCGAAGCATCACCCACATACCAAGGCGGCGCTTCTCCAGCGCCTCCTCAAAGGTGGTCGCTTCGTGGTCGGAGCGGATGCCGGCGGCGACGTATGCGTTGAGGGCGGCGCCGCGAACGCCGGGCGCGTGGCCGTCCACGTGGTCGGTTAACCCGATCTGAAGCTTCGCCACCTCCGACTCGCTGCCCGCAATGACGCCTGGAAAGTTCATCATCTCGGCCACGCCGATGGTGCGGTGCCGGCGCAGAAGGCTCTCGATGTCGCCGGTCGTGAACGGCCGGTGAGGAGACTCGAAACGTGAGGCGGGCACGCACGACGAGGCCATGATGAAGACGTCGAGTGGCAGGTCCGTGCAGCTGTCCAGCAGCCAGTGAATGCCGTCCGTCCCAAGCACGTTGGCGATCTCGTGCGGGTCCGCGACGACCGCGGTGGTTCCGTGCGCTATAACGGCGCGCGCGAACTCGTCGACGGTCAGCTTCGAGGATTCGATATGCATGTGCGCATCGATGAAACCTGGCACCAGGTAGGCGCCGGCGACATCCATTCGCTCGCCGCCGTCGTAACGGCCGAGCCCGACCACATGACCGTCGGCAATGGCCACGTCCACCTCGAGCCATTCCTTGGTGAAGACCGACAGCACCTTGCCGCCGGTCACGACGACGTCGGCAGGCTCGTCACCTCGCGCCACCGCCATCCACCGCGGGTTCATGACGGTCAAGGATAGTTCGGCGCGTTCAGGCGCTTACGCGGGAGCGCTCCGCGACCTCACTTATGCAGTTGTGAACCTCGAGGTGAATCACCAGTGTGGCCTGGTCGATGACACCTTCGGCCATGCACGCTGTGTTGTTCAGCCAGGCATACCGCTCGTCCGCGCTTTCGAACAACGTCATCAGAAGCTGCCGGCCAACCGGCTTGCCCTCACGATCGACCCAGACCGTTCGGCCCGCGAGATCGAAGAGAACCTCCGCCCCGTCGCGCGTGGTTATCACCCCACGCGCGTTCGGCAGCATCGCGCCGTCGCCGCGGCGGCGGGGGTGATTCGACCACTGGACGGAGCCGCTCAGACGATCGCCGCTTGCCGTCCCTTCGCCCACGCCAAAGCCGAGTCCGGATTCGTTTCCATAGGGCTTGAGCAGATGAAAGCCGCCGACGTACTTGAGATCCATCGAACACAGGTGTTCCAGGCGCATTTTCAGAAACCTCCTTGCACGACGGGCCGACCTCTAGACAAAAAGTGGCTCGGTCTTTGAGCGCTCGAGCATAGCGGCGACGTCGGCATCGCTCGAGCGCTTCTCGAAACGCTCGGCCGCTTCGAGGACCTTTGGCAGCAGGTCGACGTCGCCGACAGTGTTGAGGAAAACGCCTGGCCGCCCGAGCACCCACGAGACCGCAAGGTCGATGTCTGCCTGGCTCTCGAGCGGCTCGTACCAGGTGGCGCGCGTTCGCTCCCTTCCGAGCCATGGCCGCAAGGCGATTGACTTGATCGTCTGCACCGCAACCTTGCGCTCGGCGCATGTCTTGACGAGCGCCTCAAAATTTTCCGCGTAGTAGGGGAGCTGCATGGTCATGAAGTTGTAGGGGAGCAGCACGGAGTCGAAATCGAATCGCTCCAGGCTGCGGCGGTGGTTGGCGGCGATCTGCGCACCGTGGCCGGTCACGCCGATGAAGCGCACCAGGCCCTCGGCACGTGCGTCCACCGCGGCCTCGATGACTCCGCCGGGGCTGAGCGCAGTGTCCCACTCGATGGGGTCGGCAAGGTTGTGCAGCTGCCAGAGGTCGACGTGGTCTACGCCGAGACGTTCGAGCGATCGGTTCAGCTCGTCGCGCGCCTTCGCTTTGGTGCGCGCATCCGTCTTGGTCGCCAGAAAGAATCGTCCAGGCTCGCGCTTGAGCCAGGGTCGTATGCGCAGCTCGGCGTCGCCGTAGCTGGCGGCGGTGTCGATGTGATTGACGCCGTGCTCGAGTAGCACCTCGAGAGTCCGATCGGCGGCGTCCTGCGTGACCCGCGAGAGGGAAGCCGCGCCGAAGAGGGTGCGGCTGCTGTTGTGCCCCGTTCGCCCGAAGGCGTCTACCGGGATCCCCACGTGCTAAGGGTATGCCTCGTCGGACTTCCGGCGTCTCTAGGGTTTCGCCAGCTCCCAGTTTGTGTACACGCCGTTGACGTCGCCGACGGCGACGTCCTTGTAATAGAAGTAGAGGGGCAATCCCTTGTAGGCGACCTGCGTCACGCCATCCGCCCGGTTGATGGTGGACAGCTCACCAGTTATGCCGGGTCCGGCGGCGATCTTGGTACCCGCCGTAACGGACAGCAGGGGCCAGCTCTTCACGCATCCAGCACTGGTGCAGGCGCTCACACCGGGGCTGTCCTTGGTGAATGTATACAGCGTCATCTGGTTGGAGGCCGCAACCAGGAAGGTGCCATGCGTCGCGTCTGTCTTGGTCACCACGACTACGGTTCCAGTTGGGCTGGGTGACGAAGCCGCGGTCGGGGCAGGTGAGCCACCGCATGCGACGAGCAGGCCGGCGACAACCCCGCAAAAAAGAAATCGCAGTGCTTTCATATGCACCTCCATCCGGACCTCGATACCGGATCGGGTTACTGCTCGGGGCTGGGAGCACCTCCAGCGGTCGCGCGGCCCAGAGAAAAACCACTGGCGATCTCGGCAGTGAGGGCGAGGATCTCCTCATCGGCTGCTCGAGAGATCTGATTCCAGTCGAAGATGCCTCCGGTCTTGAGGTGGGGATCCTGGCTGATCCGCAAACACGCACGCACCCACTGGCGGAAGTAGACCTCCATGCCGTTGACGTCCACCTGAGTGTCCTTGACCACGCGGTTGATCACGACCACCGCCCGCTCCCGCACCCAATCCACTCCGCGGCCGTCGGCCACGAATTCGAGAGTAAAAGCCCCTAGCTCGGCACCGTCAAGCTCTGCCGGCGCCACCACCACGAGCTGGTCGCAAACCTTCTCCAGGATGTACTTGGTCGTGTCGTCCAGAAGGCCTGTACCGAGGTCGAGGACGATGATGTCGAAGTAGCGCTCGAGGACTGTGAACACCCGCCTGTAGTCGTCTTCGCCGAGCGCCTTGCGAATCGTGGGATCCGTCGGTGCCGTCATCACCTCCAGCCGAGACTCGGGCACATGGGTCGTGAAGCGATGCAGCATGGGCAAGGTCAGGTCCTGGTCGCGCTCCACCTCCGGGCTGTCCAGAAAGTCGATCAGGTCCTTGATGGACCGATCGTGGTGAGTCCGGACGCGGCTGCGAAACGTGCCGTGGTGCGGATTGCATTCGACTGCGATGATCCGATCGGTGCGCAGCATGCCCATGCGGCTCGCCAGCAACAGGGCCATTGTCGACTTGCCTACACCGCCCTTGGCCGAGGCGACCGCAATGTGGGCGGGCGGATCGATTGCCGGCGTCCGGGCCTCGTCGAGGAGGCGTGCGTGCAGGATCTCGGCCGGACTCGGACCCAGGTTGATCCGGCCTCCGCTGAGCGCATAGAGCCTGCGGGCCATGCCGCTGCCGGGGGCTGCTGTCGCGGACTTGACATACCTGCCAGGCATGAATTTGGGCGCGCCGTCGGGAGTGGCGACCGCCCCTTCTTGCTCGAGAGGCGGTGGCGGTGGCGGAACTGTGGGCGCCGAGTCATCCGGCGCTTCAGCATCCGCAGCCTTGGCGACCGGCTGCCAGGAATGGCCGTTCCACCACCATCGGCCGTCAGCGCTGGTCAGTCGCATGGGAGGAGCTTATACGGTGGTTTCGCACACTGTAGCCTGAGCTCGAATGACCGAATTGAGCCCAGAGGACACGCTGGAGGTCGAGGCGGATCGCCAGCGCCGCGTGACCGCCGCGTTCCGCCTGGGGTCGGAGGCGTCGCCGAGGGCGGGAGGGCTTTCTGCTGCCGGGCAGCTCGCGACCGGGATCGCGATCACGATTGGTGTCGCCTTGATCCTGGGCGTGATCGCGCTGGTTACGCCCGGGAAATAGTTCCTTTTGGATCGCTGAAAGCGACCTGCACAAGGGACGGGCGCTCGTGCCGCCTCACGAGCATGCCCCTGCCCGGAGGTTGCGCAGCGCTCCGAGACGATCCGATGATCGCCCCCTCCTGAGGGTCGCCGCTCAGCAGCAGGCCCGGACTGCCGATCTCCCGCAGCCGGAGCAGCAAAGGCTCGAGGATGCCGCGACTGGCACCCCCGGTGCGCCGGGCCACCAGAACGTGGAGGCCGACGTCTTTGGCCTGGGCCAGGAGTGGGACCAGAGGCAGCAGCGGATTGCTGCTCGGCGTGGCCACCAGGTCATAGTCGTCCACCACTACATAGACATCGGGACCAGTCCACCAGCTGCGAGCACGCAGCCGCTCGATCGACACGTCAGCGGCAGGCAGCCTGCCCGTCAGCACCTGGGCCGTCTCCGCCAGCTGAGCTTTGGCTGCGGATTCGGCTCCCGCATACCCCAGCAGATAGTCCTGCGGTATCACGCCGAGCAGGGTCCGGCGATAGTCGACGACCAGGACCTGGATTTCCTCGGGCGACTTTGCCGCGATGAGTCCGAGAAGGAATGTACGCAGGACGTTGGTCTTGCCGGCTTCACCATCGCCGAAGACCAGGAAATGCGGATCGCCCGCCACCAGGTCCAGGCGCACCACGCCGAGGTCACGTTCGGAGACTCCAATCGGAATCCCACTTCCCGACCCCCCGCCTTCGGTCAGCTCGGCGAGCGTGACGAGTCGTGGTAGCACCAGCACGGGCTTGGCCTTTGGACCCTTCCAGCCGGCGGCGACTCCGCCCACCAGCTCTTCGAGAGCGCGCTGCTGTTCCACGATGTCCGCACTGCCGTCGATGCGAGGCAGGGCGACTTGAAAGTGCAGGCTGTCAGTGGTGATGCCTCGGCCGGGCACACCCTTCGCCACGTTTTCCGCGGCCTTGCGATTGATCGCCGACTCTGTTGGGTCGTTCAGCCGAAGCTCGAGGCGGCCTCCGACTGACTCACGCAGCGATGAGCGAACGTCGATCCAGCGATTCGCCGTCATCACCAGGTGCACGCCATAACCAAGTCCCCTGGTGGCGATCTCCTGAACAGGCGCCTCGAGCTCTTCGAAGTCCTGGCGGAGCGCAGGCCAGTTGTCGATGACCAGGAACACGTCGGCCCAGCTGTCGCCGTCGAGGTCGCTCTGTGCCCGCCGCGAGCGGAGGGCGGCGGGGGAATCGATCCCGGCCTCCTTGAATCGGGTCTCGCGCTCATCCAGAAGTGAGGCGACCGCAACCACGGTCCGCCGCACGAGCTCGGGATCCTGCCGTCCCGCAACTCCGCCAACGTGGGGCAGGGCGGCAAGCGAGGAGAGCCCACCACCCCCGTAGTCGACACAATAAAACTGCGCGTCGAGCGGCGTGTGCGTGAGCGCGAAGCTCGCGATGAGCGTTCTGAGCAGCGTGGTCTTGCCGGTCAGCGAGGCACCGACGACCAGGAGATGGCCGGCGGATCCAGAGAGGTCGACGGCGAGGATGTCCCTGGACTGCTCGGCGGGCTTGTCAATCAGACCGATTGGGACGGTGAGAGGGTGCACGCCCCCTCCGGCGAGCGGTGAGGTCAACGCCATGCCCGCCGGCAAAATTGCATCCAGGGCAACTCGACGCTCGAGCGGCGGCAACCAGATCTGATGCACTTTGGGGGCTGCATCGCGGAGCTGCGGCACTATCACCTCGAGCAGGGTCGGTCCTGGGGCACGCTGGTCAGGGTCGGAGACTGGGCGTGGAGTAGGAGTGTCACTCTGCAGCCGGAACTGACGAGGACGGAGCGATCCGTCCGCGGACTCCGAAGGCGGCGAGTAGACCTGGCTGACCAGGGCTGCGCGGAAACGCTTGTATACGGTGGTGCCGACCTTCAAGTAAGCCGAGCCGGGGATGGGCGGCAGCTCATACGCGTCCGGCACGCCGAGCACGATGCGACTTTCGGTCGCGCTGAAGGTGCGCATCGCGATCCGGTAGCTGAGATGTCCCTCGAGGCCGCGCAAGCGTCCTTCGTCCAGCTGCTGAGACGATAGGAGGAGGTGCATGCCCAGGCTCCGGCCGAGACGGCCGACAGCAACGAAGAGATCGATGAAGTCGGGGCGCGAGGCAAGCAGCTCACCGAACTCGTCAACCAGAACGAGAAGGTAAGGAAGCGGTGCCAGGTCCCGTCCCTCCGCGAGCCGGTTCTGGTACTCGCGCAGCGAGGACAAGTTGCCGGCGGACCGCAGCATCTCCTGCCGGCGGCGGATCTCGCCAAACAATGCGGCGTGCATGCGGTCGACCATGGCCAGGTCGTTCGCCAGGTTGGTGATCAGCCCAGCCACATGGGGCAGCTCCTGCAGACCCGCGAAGGCCGCGCCTCCTTTGAAGTCGGCGAGCACGAACGCAAGCAGATCGGGTGGGTGCGTGAGGGCGAGGCCGGTGACTATGGTGCGCAACAGCTCGCTCTTGCCCGAGCCAGTCGCACCGATGATGAGCCCGTGGGGTCCGTCGCCTCCCATGGCAGACTCCTTCAGGTCCAGGACCACGGCCTCACCGTCACTACTGACCCCGATGGGCGCTCGCAAGCTCTCGGCGATTGGCCGGCGGCGCCACGCCACAGCCGGATTGAGAACGCCGACATCGCCGACTCCAAGCAAAGCCGTCAGGGAGATGGTGTCGGCGAGCCTCGCGCCGGGCTCTTCGGAAAGACGGAGAGGCGCAAGGCGGCGCGCAATGGCCTCAGCGCTGTGCGGGCCGAGGCGGTCGGCCCGCCCCTCGGCCGGTTGGTCACCCGCTCGGAGTGGCTCGAGACTGAGCCCGCCCGGCGCGACGTTGATACGCACGTCCACCTCGCTGGGCTCGTCTGCCGGACCACCGCCAAGTACGACCATGGTCGTCCGGCTGGGCACCCGCCGGAGCAAGTTCACCGCGTCGGCCGACGGGATCACCCCATCGGTGACCACGACCAGGTACGGACCAGAATCCAGCAGATCGACACCGGCCTGGACTTTGCGTGCGCGCGTCGATCTGGAGGAAAGGACCGTGTCGAGCTCGGCCGGGTCACCGACCAGCCTGCCATCCTCCGAAGAAGGTGTGGAGAGGTGCGGCAGCCACTTGATCCATTCCCAGTCGGCAGCCGCGGACGGCCTTGCACACAGCAGCATGCGGACCTCCTCCGGGGCATGCAGCACAGCAAGCTGGCAGCAGAGCGCGCGGGCAACATCAAGACGCGCCTCGCGCGGGCCGACGATGCTCACCACGCGTGCGCGCTGGAGATCGACTGCTATCGCGTCTCCGCTGACCCGGCTGTGAGCCTGCACCAGATCGTCAGCTGCGGAGACGCAGACCGGATCTGAAGCCTGAGCAGGTCCATCCTGGAGAGGGACGTGAAGGGGGGTTGCCAGCGGCTGAGGCCCCTCGCCCACTCGCACCCGGAGGAAATCGGCATCCGCCGGCCGCCGCTCCCAAAGCCGCGCGGAGGATCTGATCAAAGCGAGCAACGCATCCGGCGCCGGGTAGTGCCAGGCGGATGACGCGCGCTGCGCGGCGGCAGTTGACTGCAGCTCTGCACGCAAGCTGCCGAGGTACTCGAGGTATTTGGCACGCGCGGCGTAAGTGCGGCGCCGAGCCGACATGCGCTGCTGGACTGCCATGCCAACGCCCATGCCGATCGAGCTGAGCATGAAGAACAACCCGCTGGCGACGAACAGCGGCTTGGGATTGCTGACAATGAAGAGCATTCCCCCGAGGCTGCCTACGATCGGGAACAGATACTGCAGCCAGCCGGCGACCCCTCCCTGCGCCGCATCCAATCTGGGAGGAGCGGAGACGGTGACCGGGCCTTCGGGCACGGAGGGCGGCTGCAGGCGAGCCGTTCGGCGAACCAGCTGGGTTGTGGCCCCGGCATTAGTCTTGATCATCGATTCGTCACACTTGGTTCCGCTCAGTCTAAGAAAGCCCCCTCGCGAGGTATGAGATAGACAACGTCGAGGTCTCGTGTCGCATCACCGTCGTCGGCTCGGTTCGGCGGCTGGACGTGACGTTGCCGGCCACGGTTCCGGTGGCAGACCTGCTGTGGGACCTGGCCGAAATGCTCGGTGAGCGAGACGGCAACGACCCCGCGACCTGGGCGCTCGTGAGGGTTGGCGGTCAGGCGCTGAATCCCGAGCTCGCCCTTTCCGAGCAAGGTGTGACCAGCGGAACGATGCTCTTTCTCCGCGAACTCAAAGGGAGTGAGTCACCTCCGACCGTCGATGACTACGCCTCCCTAGTCGCCATCGTGGTCGACGCCCAGGGTGGGCGCTGGACCCAGGCGGCTGCGCCGGCGCTGCTCGCGGGCAGCGCGGCTTTCTGTCTCGCGGCGGCGGGCGTGGTGCTGCTGCTGGCAGGCGACAAGGAAATGCGGGCGATGGTCGGACTTGTGGGGGCGACGATTGCCGCTCTCGCTGGATTGGTCCTGTCGCGACGACTCGACAGGCATGCCTCGGCACGGCTGATCGTCCTGTCGGCGATTCCTCTATGGGCGGCGGGGGGAGCCGGGCTCGCCGGCCTGGCGGATGCGGGTGTGTCCGCGAGCCTTGCGGCAGCGCTTGGATTGGCCGGTGCCGGCGCGGCGATCGCGGTCCTGGTCACCGGCGAGGCGGCGCTTGTCGTGTCGGCGGGAATCATTTCTGCCACCCTCCCCCCCGCTCTGGTCCTCGGCGCGTGCGCCATGTTAGGAGCGGGCCTGCTGCCGGCGGCCGCATTGCTCAGTCCTATCGCTTTGGGCAGCCTCGCCCTGGCGGAGCGTTTTGCGGTCCGGCTCGCCGGCATCAACGGTTCCGAACAGACATCGGTCAGTGCTCGCGCGCAGCGTGGCCGGCGCCTGCTGGCGGCCATGCTGATCGGTATCGCCGTTGTGCTCACAGCCTCAAGCGCGATCCTTGCCTTCTCGCGCGGCTGGTTCGCCTGGGGGCTGATCGCAGCGTCGGCTGTCGCCGTCGCGGCCAAGGCGCGGCACTTTCGATTCGCCGCCGAGGTGACACCGCTGCTTGCCTCTAGCCTGGCCGGCCTGTTTCTGCTGCAGTACCCGTTGATCGCCGCTCGCGCCACCGGGCTCACGGGACCAGGCGGCGCCGCCGCCTTGCTGATCGCCGATGCGGTCATCCTCGTCGCCGCGGTCGGCTTTGTGCGGAGGTGGGACCTATCGCCTGGTCTTCGGCGCCAGCTGGGTAGGCTCGAGGCAATTGCAACGGCTGCCGCCGTGCCACTGGCCGCGGGTGTCTTGGGTGCCTATGCGGCAGTGACTCGGATGGTGCACGGCCTCAGCTAAGGGTTTTCGGCCGGACGTCCGCTTCCGACGAGCATCGCCGCCAGCTCGCGCACCGATTCTTGCCACGAGGCTGGCGCGTCGCTCCAGGCGAACCCGCGGGTTTTGAGCCGCGACGCCGGCTGCGGTTCGTAGGCAAGCGTCACCTGCTGGAAGCCCGCGATTGAGAGCCTCGCGCGCGCGCGCTGCGAAGCCCGGTTCACGACTACCGCGACCGCTCGGCCTCGGCTTCGGATCGACTTGATCGAGGGTAGGAGTCGATCGATGTCGCCCGGCGACTTGGTGACCAGCACGACGTGATCGGCGGCGCCGAGCGCCGCGCGGCTGGCCGCCCGAGTGAAGCCCGCCCCGCAATCGACGATCACGATGTTGTGAAGGTGACGCAGATGCTGGATGAGACGCCCCCAAGCCGCATCGTCCGGAGCCGTCTTGCCGGCTTGGTCGGATGGAGCCGGAAGGACCGCCAGCGTAGGCCCGACTTTGACCAGCCCGGCACGAACTTGCTCGGGCGTAGGAGGAGGCTCAAACAGAGAGCGGTACATGTCACCCGAGAGACTGCTCTCGGGAGCCAACCAGTGACTGAGCGCGCCGGACTGTGTGCAAGCGTCGACGGCCACGACCTGGTCCTGACGAAGATTGCTCAGCAGCGTCGCGAGCAAGACGGTGAGCGTGGTCGTGCCGGCGCCGGCGTGTGCAGACATCACCGCGACCACCGTGCTGGCTCCGGACCGGGGAGCGGCGATGGCACCGTCGAGCAGACGCAGGTAGTCCGCGTCGTTCATGCGATTGGTGTCCCGCATCCCCGGGGCGGGCTGGAGCTTGGCCTTCAGTCGCCGCGCGAGATCGGAAACCGAAGGCAGCGGGGCCTCTGGCTCGGCGCTCCCTGTTTGAACGGGCGCGGCGAGCACAAGTACAGCCCCAGGAAAAAGGCCGCACTCGGCCAGGGTTCGGTCACCGGCAAATGGAGCTTCGCCCAGGGCCGCCAGCGTCCAGCCCGCGGAATCGGAGCTGCCCTCGCAGACCTCGACCAGGCTCGGCAACAGGTCTTCTACCCGGGCATCCTCAGGGAGATCTAGGCGATGCCGGCCGGAGGGACTGTCGACGCTGACGGCCAGGCGTCCGTTTGCGCCGCTCACGACACCTCGACCAAGAAGTTGGCTCTACTCGTTGCAATTGTGTCCAGGGCGCCTAGCATGAAACAAACGCTTTACGGCACGCGATGTCGTCCGGATTACTGAGGGAGGACACAGAGGATGAGCGGAGGCGGATCCAACTTCCGAACCGAGCTGTCGACGATGCAGGCGGCTTCGCAGCACGTTTTTGACGTCAATGCGCAGATCCAGTCCCAGCTCAGCAACCTGCTGGCGCGCCTCGACCCGTTGACAGGGACCTGGCAGGGTTCAGCGGCGACCAGCTTTCAGGTCCTGAAGGAACGCTGGCACCAGGACGCGACCCAGCTCAACGCCGCGCTGAAGGCGATCGGCGACGGGTTGGTCAAGGTCCACAGCAACTACCAGGCGACCGAGGAAGCAAGCCAGCAGAGCTTCACCTCGATCTCGCGCAAGCTGGGAGGCTGAGATGAGCGGAGAAGGAAACATCGTCGTCACCTTTGCAGCCGTCAACGAGGCGGCCATGGACACCGACGGCATCGCCTCTCAGATCGCCCAGGAGCTGAGCGACCTCAAGACCTACCTCGCGCCGCTGGTGGCGAGCTGGTCGGGCGACGCGTCAAGCGACTTCCAGGCCCTGCAGGCCAAGTGGGACGCCAGCGCCAACGACTTGAACCAGGTCCTGCGCCAGATCTCACAGTCGCTGCGCGCGGCGGGCGACAACTACTCGAACACGGAGCGGGCCAACAAGCAGATCTGGAGCTGAGACGCCGATGCCTGGGGAGTTCAGGATCAGCCCTCAGTCGCTTCAAACTGCGTCACAGCAAACGCAGAGGACCGCCGACGACCTGAGAGCGGCGACGGAGAAGCTGAGGTCCAAGGTGCTCGGAGCCGGATCGCCCTGGGGAGCGGACGAGATGGGCACGGTGTTCGCCACGGCTTACACCGAGGCTACCCATCTAGGAATTGACGTGCTGCGAGAGCTCAGCCAGCACATGGAGGACATGGCAACCAGCCTGGCCAAGATGGCGGAGAACACCCAGGCCGCCGACGACGCCAACGCGGCCGGATTCAACCAGCTCTATCAGCCATGAGCGTGATGCTGGACGGGAAGCTGGTCTTCGTCATCAACCTGATCGGGTTCAACTGGCCGCAGGCGGATGAAGACAAGCTGAGGGAGTGCGCGCGGCACTGGCGCGAGTACGCGACCGAGCTGGAGCACACGATCGCCGACAGCAAGCGGACCCTCGCCCAGGTCAGGGGGGAGAACAGCGGGGAGTCGATCGACGCTTTAGAAAAGCACTGGCTCGAAGTGGGCGGGCATTTGCGACAGGCGCAGGACGCGGCGCACCTGGTGGCCCAAGGACTGGACGAGTTTGCCGTAGCGGTCGAAGCGCTCAAGGTGGCGGTGGCGATCCAGCTTGGCATTCTGGCGGGAGAGCTGGCGGCGACGACCGGAGGGGCGATCCTTACGTTTGGGCTGGCGGAATTGGCAGCCCCGGCCGAGATCGTGGGCACGCAAATCATCGTGCGAAAGTTGACGGGGATCGCGATCCACAAAGTGGAGCAAGTGGTCGTGCAGAAGTTCGCCACAGCAGTGGCCGAGCGCTTCTTAAGCATCAAGAACGGGCTCAAGGCGCTCAAGGCGTCGCGCACGGTGCTGAATGACTTCGGTAAGGGCCTGGTGAAGGGTGGAGAGAAGGATCTTGCACACAACGCGGAGACGCGGCTGCCTTTGCCGCGCGCGACTGTCGGTTGGACTGAAGACTTTGACTACCGGGCCACATTCCTGGCCGCGCACCCAGGAGCCGGCGACGTGTGGGTACACCACGCGGTTGAACAACAGCTCATGACCAACTATCCGCAGTTGTTCGCAAAACAAGAAATTCACTCCCTGGAGAATCTCCGAGGTATACCGGCGGGACGGATCAATAACCAGATCCACCTGAGCGAGATCCGAACGATGTGGAACGATTTTTATGAGACGAATCCATCGCCGTCGCGCGCCGATGTCCTCGACTTCGCTACCAAGATCGATCGCAAGGTGGGCGTATTCTTCTCGCCAGGAATCAGCTGATCATGGCCACTGCCTACACGCTCCGACCCGAGGTTGCAGGTGGTTTTGGCCCGCAATCCGAGTTGGACACAAGCAAACACCCGCCGGTCGTGAACCGGCTTCACTACGAGTTCGCGGGATGGCTTGGCGACGACATCGTCGCGACGTTCCCGAGCAGCATCGTGACCGAGGAACTGGCTCAGGCGATTGCTAAAGAAGGCTTGACCGGGGTCCAGTTTGGTGACGTGGTCGTGACCAAGGACCCACAGTTTGAGCGATTCTTCCCGGACCAGGCCGCCGCTCTGCCGAAATGGCGATGGCTCCGACCGGTCGGCAAACCACATGTGAGTGATTTCTGGCAAGACGAAAAAGGAATCCTGTACGTCAGCGAGCGCGCCTTGAACCTGTTACGCAGATTCAACCTTCAGCATGGCCGCATCGGGGAGGTCGGATCCGGCTGAGCAGCGAGCTCGGCGCACCTTCAAGGTCGTCGAGTGAGCGGCCTATAGGAATTCAAGGCCAGTCCATACCCTCTTTTCCGCACAATCGTTGAGCACAATAAAGAACAGAGCGCTTAACTTAAGCCTCGACGGCAAGCGGCGAACCTGCTCAGGCCAGAACGGCAAACGTCACCGTGACGGAGAAAGCGCGGCACCATACGACCACCGAACGAGCTGACTCTGGAGGCACACTCGCTGGAACGGAGTAGTTGAAAGAGCCGTTGGTTGCCTTCAGGGGACCCAGGTCGATGAAGTTCCCCGGCTGACCGTCCACCCTGTCGGACAGGTAGACGTACATATTGGGCGCACCTGCGATGTCCACATTCTCGAAACGCAGCACGCCACCGCCGAGCGTCACGCGGCCGCTGCCGTAGTGGACGCGGCTGATGCGCCGCAGTTCACCCATCAGATCCAATGCCGGCATCGCAACCGTGTCTGCCGCAGAAGCGGGGGTCGAGTGCGCCATCGGGGGCTCGTAAAGAGTGGAGCGGACGAAGAGCGGAATGATTCCGAATGCAACGACTGGGACGGCAAGAGCGACCGTGACCAACGAGGCCGCCGCTGCGAATACCCAGCGCTTCCTCACAGCCGCTCTTGTACTAACCACACCAACCTGGGCCCCCATCCCCGTGCGGCAATGCCCTTTCGTCCCAATGCCTGCCGTCGCAAGGTAGCCATGAATGCTACAGGCGCTTCCCGATCAATCCGTGATCACCCCCGCCGGCCCTGCGGTGCTGCCGCCTTTGACAGCAGCCACTGCCGAGCAGCGCCGCCGCCTGGCCGACGACACCAGGGCGTGGTTTGCCCGTAATGAGGTGTATTTCGGAGTGTCCGTCGCGGGCGAGGTAGTGCAGCGGCCGATACCGTTCGACCCGCTGCCTAGGATCGTGGATTCGGTCGGGTGGGCGTGGCTCGAGCGCGCGCTGGCGCAGCGGGTCCGGGCGCTGGACCATTTCATCCGAGACGCCTACGGCGACTGCCGCGTCCTGAAGGCAGGACTCGTTCCGCCGGAGCTCGTTTACGGCTCGACCTCATGGTTTCGATCGTGCCGGGGGCCTGCCGCCCTTCGCCCGGGCCAGATCACCATTGCGGGCATCGACCTGGTCCGTGTCGATGGCCGGTGGCTGGTCCTGGAGGACAACCTGCGCGTGCCCTCAGGCGTCAGCTATGCGCTTGCCTCGAGGCGAGTCCTGGCCGACCTTGCTCCCGAGCTGCTGGCCGGCCAGCGACCGCGCGCGCTCGGTGAGTACCCGCGCCGCCTCCTCGCGGCGATGGAGCAGCGCTCGCCAGAGGAAGGCCTCACGGTCCTCCTCAGCCCAGGGCCGGCAAACGCCGCCTACTACGAACACGTCGAGCTGGCGCGGCTGATGGGCATCCCCGTCGTGACCGCTGAGGAACTGGTCGCCAGCCATCGAGGCTGCTGGCTGCGGCGGGACGTTGGGAATCTTCCGGTGGCTCGCATCTACCACCGCTACTCGCCTGAATTCCTCGATCCGCTGGGCGGGCGCGACGACAGCCTGATCGGCATCCCGTTCCTCTTCGCCGCCTGGCGACAGGGTCGGGTTGTGCTCGCCAACGCTCCGACTTGCGGTGTGGCCGACGACAAAAGGCTCTTCCCCTACGTTCCGTCGCTCATCCGGTACTACCTCGGCGAGCAGCCGATGCTGGACCAACCACTGACCATCGAGCTGGACAGCGTCGCCCGCCGCCGCAAGGTCATGGCTCGCTTCGACGATTTCGTTTTCAAGCCTGTCAACGGGAGTGGCGGCAAGGGCATCGTCTTCGGCCCGATCGCCAACGGCGAAGAAAAGGCAGCCCTTGTCGCCCATCTCGACATGGCACCCGGCAGCATGGTGGCCCAACCGGTGCTCGAGATCGAGCGACTCCCGTGCGTTGACTCGGTGGGAGGTCTGGAATACCGGCGCTGCGATCTCCGCGCCTTTGTCGTTATGGACGTCGATCCGTGGGTAATGCCAGGCGGCCTGACGCGAGTCGCGCCAGGGACTGATCAGTGGCTTGTCAACTCCTCGGCCGGCGGCGGTGTAAAAGACACCTGGGTCGAGACCTGATGGCGATTGCTCGCGCAGCGGGACCCTGGCGTCGATACGAGATCGTGCACGAGAGCATCCATCACTACGGCAGCGACGCGACTCGAAGCCGCAACGAAGTACGGCTCCAGCCCCTGCCGCGCAAGGGCATCCACCTCGAGAGCTTTCGCCTCGAGGTGACGCCGGCGGCGGAGACGGACGCCCAGGTCGACCATTTCGGAAACCCGACCTGGCTCGTGAGCGTGGAGGCTCCGCACTCGGAGCTCCGCGTCACGGCTCGAAGCCAGGTTTCGATTGGGACAATCGCGGCTCCTCCAACGGCGGCGATTCCCTGGAGTCCGATCCGGCTGTCGAGAAACCCGGTCGTCGAGTTTCGGCTGCCTTCGCCCAGAGTCCCGGAGCTGCCTGCAATCAAAGCGCTAGCTGACGACATGGGTCTGCTCGAAAGAGACTGGGACTCCCTGCTGCGAGCCAACCGCGAGCTGCGCCTTCAGTTCGAATACTTGCCGGGATCGACGCTGGTCTCCAGCACGCTGCAGGAGATACTGGACCTCCGGGTTGGTGTCTGCCAGGACTTCGCCCACGTGTTGATTGCGGTGGCCCGGCACCTCGGCTGGCCGGCTCGGTACGTAAGCGGCTACCTGGTTCCCGAGGCCGAGTCGGAAGGGTACAGCCATGCCTGGGTGGAAATTGGGTCCGCGGATGGCAGCTGGCTAGGCCTCGATCCGACCCACCAAGGTGAGACCAGCGACTGGCATGTGGCCGTGGCGGTGGGTCGCGACTACAGCGACGTCTCTCCGCTCCGCGGTGTCTTCGTGTCCGCATCGCCGGGGCTCACGCCCGAGGTCTCCGTCAGGATCGCCGCCGTAGACCAATAAACTGGACGAGGGGATGGCTACCTCGTGCAGCTGACGCCGCGTGAGTCGGAGAAGCTCCTGATTTATGTGGCCGCGGACCTGGCCAGGCGCCGGAGGGCGCGCGGTCTGAAGCTGAACCTGCCCGAATCGGTGGCCCTCATCACGGACGCCATGCTGGAAGCTGCCCGCGACGGCCAGCGCGCGGCCGAGGTCATGGCGCTTGGGCGTCAGGTGCTGACGCGGAACGACGTGATGCCGGAGGTGCCCGAGCTGCTCCATGTCGTGCAGGTAGAGGCGACCTTCCCGGATGGGACCAAGCTCCTGTCCTGTCACGACCCGATCCCATGAGCCCGATCGGTGGCTACATCCACCCCGATGGTCAGAGCGAAATCGAGATCAACGCCGGCCGGCCGGTGACCGCTCTGCGCGTGACCAACATGGGTGACCGGCCTGTACAGATCGGCTCGCACCACCACTTCGCCGAGTCCAACCGCGCCCTTCGCTTCGACCGCATGGCGGCGTTCGGCCAGCGGCTCGACATCCCTGCAGGCACTGCCGCGCGCTTCGAGCCCGGCGAGTCGCGGGAGATCAAGCTCGTGCCCTTCGGCGGCAGGCGCTGGATCGTTGCTTTCCAGGGGTTCGCCGGCGGGTCGCTTGACGAGCCAGGGGCCAAAGACAGGTTCGCGGCCAAGCTGAAGGAAGCAGGCTTCGACCTCGGGGCAGCGGAGTGAGGATCAGCCGCCGACAGTACGCAGAGCTGTACGGGCCCACTGCCGGCGACCGGTTCCGCCTCGCCGACACCAACCTCGTGTGCGAGGTCGAGCGAGACCTCACGGTGTACGGCGAAGAGGCTGTCTTCGGCGGCGGCAAGACCATCCGCGACGGGATGGCCCAGTCGTCCACCATCACAAACGCGGATGGCGCGCTCGACCTCGTGATCACCAACGCGGTGGTCATGGACGCGCTGATCGGCATCGTCAAGGCCGACATCGGGATCCGGGCCGGCCGCATTGTCGGAATCGGCAAAGCCGGCAACCCGGACATCATGGACGGCGTCACCGAGGGCCTCGTGATTGGGGCGGGAACTGAAGTGATCTCAGGAGAGGGGCTGATCGCCACCGCGGGCGGCATCGATACCCACGTCCACATGATCTCGCCACAGCAGGTGTGGGCGGCGATGTCCAACGGAATCACCACGATGCTCGGTGGCGGCACAGGTCCGGCGGATGGAAGCAATGCCACCAGCTCCACGCCTGGGGCCTGGAACATCGCGCAGATGCTGCGTGCCGCCGAAGGGTTGCCTGTCAACTGGGGATTGATGGGTAAGGGAAACGCAAGCACGCCGGACCCGCTTCGCGAACAGATAGAGGCGGGTGCGTGCGCGCTGAAGGACCACGAAGACTGGGGCACCACCCCGGCGGTGATCGATCAGAGCTTGCGCGTCGCCGACGAATACGACATCCAGGTCGCCATCCACACCGACACTTTGAACGAGGCGGGCTTCGTCGAAGACACGATCGCGGCGATCGCGGGCCGGACCATCCACACGTTCCACACGGAGGGTGCCGGTGGGGGCCACGCGCCCGACATCATCAAGATCGCCGCGCACCCCAACGTGCTGCCTTCATCCACCAACCCGACGCGTCCATTTACCGTCAACACGCTGGACGAACACCTCGACATGCTGATGGTCTGCCACCACCTGAACCCAGGCGTACCGGAAGACGTCGCGTTTGCGGAGAGCCGGATCCGGCCTGAGACGATGGCCGCGGAGGACGTGCTCCACGACCTCGGAGTGCTCTCTATGTACTCGTCGGATTCGCAGGCCATGGGTCGGATCGGGGAGAGCTTCATCCGACTGTTTCAGACCGCCCACAAGATGAAGCATTTCAACGGACCGCTCGAGGGCGATGGAAGGGCGGACAACGCGCGAATCCTCCGCTACCTGGCGAAACTGACAATCAATCCGGCCCGTACGCACGGCCTGGCGCACGTGGTCGGCTCGATCGCGCCAGGGAAGCTGGCCGACATCGTGCTGTGGCCTATCGAATTCTTTGGCGTGAAGCCGAAGCTGATCCTGAAAGGCGGCATGGTCGCCTGGGCGTTGATGGGCGATCCCAACGCGTCCATCCCGACACCGGAGCCGGTGATGTACCGGCCGATGTTCGGCGCGTTCGGCGGAGCTGTCGCGCAAACCTGCGTGACCTTCACGTCGCAAGCAGCGCTCGACTCAGGCATCCGCGAGCGCCTCGGCCTCGCCCGAATGGTCGAGGCAGTGCGGGATTGTCGCAAGCTGGGCAAGGCTGACATGGTGCGTAACGACCGCACGCCCGAGATCACAGTCGACCCCGAGACGTACGAGGTCCGCCTCGATGGGGAGCTGGCCACCGTGCCGCCGGCCGAGACGCTGCCGATGACGCAGCTCTACTTCTTGGTGTGAGATGAAAGCAACTCCGTTGCTGGCCGCACTCCAGCTTGGCGACAGCGCATTTCCGAGCGGCGCGTTCACGCAGTCATACGGCCTGGAGACCCTGGTCGCCGAGCGCGCGGTCTCCAACGCCGCCGACCTCGAGGCTATGCTCGCCGCTCACATGCGACACCGCCTCGCCAAAGCAGACCTGCCGGCGCTGCTCGCGGCGCATCGGGCCGCGACCGGCATGGACATGGATCTCGTGCTTCGGATCGACGCCGCGCTCACCGCAATAAAGATGACGCGCGAGGAGCGGCAGGCGTCGCACCGCATGGGCGCCCGGCTGATGACCGAAGCAAGGCGGCTGGCGCCCCATAGCGTCCTGGAGTCGAAACCTCAAAACGCGGCGGTCGCCTTTGCGCTGGCTGGGATTGCCATGAGCCTGTCCGCCCGCGAGTCCGCTCTCACGTACGCCTACAGCTTCGCGTCGTCGCTGGTGTCAGCGTCGATGCGACTCTTGCGCATCGGACACGGTGAAGCACAGGCCGTCCTCCGACGCAGCCATCCCTCGATCGAGCTAGCGGTAGACGATGCGGAGACGATTCCCTGGGATGCGCTGTGTCCATATGCGCCGCGCCTGGAGATGGCGGCTGCGCGTCATGAACGCTCGCCCGCGAGGCTCTTCGCGTCATGAGCGAAACACTTCGCGTGGGCGTCGGAGGGCCTGTCGGTTCGGGCAAGACGGCGCTCATCGAGCGTGTGGTGCCAATGCTGGTGGCACGCTCTCGCTCCGTGGTGGTGGTCACCAACGACATCCTCACCCGCGAGGACGAGATGCATGTGAAGCTCACGCTGCGCGGCGTGCTCGCCGAAGAACGGATAGTTGGGGTCGAAACCGGCACCTGCCCGCACACAGCGGTGCGCGAGGATCCGTCGATGAACCTGGCGGCGCTCGCCGAGCTCGACGCCCAGTTCCCAGGCACGGATTTCGCCTTCGTCGAAAGCGGCGGTGACAACCTGACGCTGACCTTCAGCCCCGAGCTGGTGGACGTCTATCTATATGTCATCGATGTGGCGGGAGGCGACAAGATACCCCGCAAGCGAGGCCCGGGCCTGGTCCTCGCCGACCTCCTGGTGATCAACAAGGTCGACCTCGCCCCGCAGGTGGGCGCAGACCTCAGGGTCATGCAGCGGGACTCGGCGCTGGTGCGCGAGGGACGGCCGTTCGTCTTCACCAACTGCCGGACCGGGATCGGCGTGGAGGCGGTGGTCTCATTCCTCGAAGCCGCCTCGAGCCGGCATGCGCACTCGGCGGGACTGTGGGCGGGACATGATCACAGCCACTGAGCCGGCCCGCAAGCTCGGCCGGCTGACGGCGGTGGCGGCGCCGGCCGGCGGACGCACCGTGCTCCAAAGCCTGCACAGCGAGGGCACGTTGAAAGCTATGCGAGCCCACCACCTGGACGCGGCGCTGCCGGCGATGGCGTTCCTGACGATCTCCAGTCCGGGCGGCGGCGTGCTCCAAGGCGACCGCCTGGAGATCGACCTCTCGATCGAGGAGGACGCTCAGCTTCACATTGGAACGACCTCGGCGACTCGCATCTACGGCATGCCGAACGGCGCCGCCGAAATGAGGACGTCTTTCCAAGTCGCTCACGGCGCGTACGGAGAGTGCGTGCCAGACGCGTTCATCCCCTATGCGGGCTCGCGGTTCACCGGCCGAGCCCGACACGTGGTGGCGGAGGGCGGCGCGCTGATCCTGGCCGAAGTCGTGGGGCCGGGCCGCCAGGCGCGCGGCGAAAGCCTCGCTTACGACTTCTTCAACAGTGACACCGAGGTGCGGCGGCCGGACGGGAGTCTTTTGTTCAGGGACACCACACGGCTTTGTCCCGCAGACGACCTCGCATCGCTCGGACTGCTGGGCGAGTGGCGAGCTGTCGGCACCCTGTACGCGATAGCGGGCGGATTGGACTCGTCGATCTTCGACTCGACCATGGCTCGCTGCGAGGAGATCGGGGTGCTGGCCGGCTGCAGCGACCTTCCGAACGGAGCGGGGACGTGGTTTCGAGTCATGGCTCCGGATGCGCCCTCGGCGTACGACGCGGTCAGAGCCGCGTGGGCCGCCGCCCGGGTACAGATAGTCGGCTTCCCGCCTCCCGCCTCTCGCCGCTATTGATCGCCGGCGTCACGTCGTCCTGGAGCGCCGCCGGAATCGATTGCCTCCCCAAACTGCAGCGACGACGACAAGCATCCAACCCCAGACGACCAGCGGGTTGACGCGGTGATCCAAGCCGGGCAGGAAGAACAATGTCACGTAGGCCACTACAACTCCAACCGCAGCGGCGAGCAAGCCGGCTCCAATTGTTCCCCTTAGCCAGATCGCCGCCCCCCACAACAAAACCGCTGTGAGAAGGACGTTGATAACCCAGAAAGGAAAGAAGAAACTTGGTGGACCGCCAAACAGGAAGTTCGGAGTCGCTTCGCCGACTGGCAGTGGCGCTCCGTAAAGCCCGGACTGGTCCGGCACCAAAGACCCACCGCAGGTCATCAGAGCCTCCGCGAGCCCGGCGACAGCGAGCGCAGTCCACACGTGCCGGCCGGCAGCGGAGACCAGGAACTTGAATTCCGGTTCGATGTCGCCACCATAGTCGACGGCCCGCAAGTTTCAGCGCCCTACCGGTGATCCGGTGGGACCGTCGGGTAAGGGACACGAACGGCAGGGGGTGACTACGGGCGCACTACACGATGACGCGCCGCGGGCGTCTGAGGAGGATGGCGCGCATGAGAACAGTTGTCATCTTCGCAACGCTCTCGTTCGGCGCCCTCCGCGTCATGTGGCGTGCAATCAACCCGGCTGATCCGCTCGGCTCGGGTCTGGAGTGGACCGCCGACGAGTAGCGTCCGGATAGTCTCGGCGCTGTAGCGCCATCATCGCCGCGCGTGAGCGGTTAGATTCAGTCACGCCAATGACCAAGCGTCCCGTGGCGCTCATCTTCGCCCTCGCCCTGGAGGCGCAGGCACTGGTCCGGCATCTCACCGCCTCAGCGGTTGAATCACCCCAACTTGCCATTTGCGAAGGATTGCTCGAGGGCAAACCGGTGGTGCTCGTCATCACTGGCGTCGGCAAGGTGGCGTCGGCTCTTGCGACACAGTTCATCTGCGACTCCTTCCATCCACTATCGATAATCACCGCCGGCATCGCCGGAGCCACCGACAGCGATGCACCACCCGGCCGGTTGATCATCGCTTCCGGTGCCTTGCAGCGCGACATGGACGCGCGGCCTTTCACCGCTGCCAGGGGCACGATCCCATCGCTCGGCATAGTTACCCTCCCGGCAGACCCGGCGCTGACCGACAAGCTTCGTCAGGCGACAGAGCGTGTCGTGGGCAACCGCCATCTGGTTCGCTCCGGGGTGGTCCTCACTGGAGACCAGATCGTTTCCTCCAGGGAGGTGCGGGACGGCATCCTTCGCGACTTTCCGGATGGGGCGTGCTTCGACATGGAGACCGCCGCGATCGCGCAGGTCGCTCGCCAGAACGACGTTCCCTGGGCGGCTTTGCGCATGACCTCCGACGCGGCGGACGAGAGTTTCAACCTGGAGGAGGTCGTCGGGTTCGGGGTCAACACCGCGGCCGACCTGATCGAACAGGTCGTTCTAGCTCTCCTCAAAGAGCTTTGAGTTCCCTCCACCAACTCGCCACCTCGCCCTGAGAGAGGGAGAGCTCCCCAGCGAGTTTGGGCGCCCCCTGGAGCGGGGACGTATAAATGGAAGATATGAGTGAGCCCAAAGTCGTCACCTGCCCGAACTGCGGGCAGAAGACACGCATCCGAGCTGCCGCGGAAGGGGTTCCTCACTGCCCGAATTGCGGCAAGCCGCTGCCCTGGCTCGCCGAAGCCGGTATGGCGGATTTCAGCGAAGTGGCCGAGAAGAGCCCGCTCCCTGTGCTCATCGACTTCTGGGCTCCTTGGTGCGGGCCCTGCCGGATCGTCGCTCCCGCGGTCGAAAAGCTGTCCGAAGAGCTGGCCGGTCAGATGAAGGTGGTCAAAGTCAACACCGACGTGGCGCCCGGCCTGCAGGAGCGCTTTGGGATCCGCGGCATCCCGACCCTGATCCTGATGGATGCGGGCAAAGAGCGCGACCGCGTGGTTGGCGCTTTGAATCTCAACACCCTACGGCAGTGGATCGAGCAGCGACTTCCAGCGCGCGCGAAAGACCAGCGAACCGCTACCTAACTTTCGTCTGACCGGCGAGTAAGCTGCGGCCGGTGAACGCCAATGTGCGGTGGCTGCCTGCCTCTGGCCTGCTTGCCGTGGTGGCGATCTCTTTGACCGCACTCATCGCACCTCCTCCACCTGTGGCGGGTGCTCCCTCCGCTGAGATCGTCACGTACTACGCACGCCACCACACCGGCCTCGAGATCGAGAGCCTCGCCGACTGCTTTGGCGCGTTGTTCCTGATCATCTTCGCTGCGACGTTCCATGCGCGCCTGCGCACCATTCCATCGCTGACGGCCTTCGGCGCGGCTGTCATCGTGGCCGCATGCATGCTCGGCGAGGTGGCGGCCTTCCAGTCGCTCGCGTTCCGCCCCAGCCCTGATCCCATTCGCGCGGCCCTTCTCAACGACCTGCAGGCCTTCAGCTTCCAGGTCATGACTTTTCCCATGCTCCTGTTCCTCGGAGCAGCAGGCACCGCGATCCTGTATTCGGGTGCACTTCCCATCTGGCTCGGGATTGCCGGCGTGGCGGCGGCGGCCCTGCAGGTTGTCGCCTGGATTTCGTTCTTCGCGCCAAGCGGCATCCTTGCGGCGGGTGCACTGCCCGACATCGTGGCGTTCGCCGCGATGCTGGCATGGCTCGTCGCGTGCTCCATCGTGATGCTGGTCGAACAGCGGCGGCGAACAACGTGAAGATCACAGTTGCCGCTGAGCCGTTCGAGTCTGCTGATGCGCGCCGGCTCGTCGCCGCTCTCGACGCGGACCTGGCCCGCCGTTATTCGCCCGACCAGATGTACGGGATGAACCTCAAACCTGAGCAGGTGGCGCCGGGGTTGGGCACCTTCGTGATTGCCCGGGCGGACGGACGAGCGGCAGGCTGCGGCGCGCTGCGGCTTTTGGACGAAACGACAGCAGAGCTGAAGCGGATGTATGTCGAGCCGGACCTGCGAGGGCGGGGCATCGCGAAAGCGGTCTTGACCAGTCTCGAATCTACCGCCAGGTCGCTCGGCGCGAACCGGTTGGTGCTGGAAACGGGCATTTACCAGGCTGAGGCGATCGGACTGTACCGCCGGGTGGGATTCAGCCCAATTGACTGCTTCGGCGAATATGCAGGAGCCGCCGCCAGCCTCTGTTTCGAGAAGCTCATCTAGAGCCTCGAAGTACCGGGCAAGGGCTGGGCGTTACCTCGTCTGAAGACGTCGCGGAATCGAGAGGGCAGGTACACACGATGAAATGGACGCGCGGCCGGAGCGCTCGGCGGCTTTTTGCCACCCTAGGCGTCTTGGGCTCGCTCCTCATCTCGGCCTGTGGCAGCTCGGAGATCGAGGTCGCCAACACACCCGTTCCGGCGATCAAGGGCCAGGCGGGCAATTTCGACAATATCGAGATTGATCAGGGAAATCACCGGCTCTACGTTGCCGACCGCACCGACCAGGGTGTCGACGTGTTCGACATCTCAGGGCCTCAGGCCAAGTTCATGAAGACGATTGCCTTGTCCTCACCACCCAACGGCCTGGCCATCTCCGCCGACTACCGCCTGTACGCCGGCACCGAAGCCGGATCTGTTGCTGTGATCGACATCAACAAGAGCTCGTCCAGCCTGCACACAGTGGTGGCCGAGGTGGCAACCGGCGCGGGAGTCGACCTGCTCGACTACAACGGCCCCAAGCACATGGTGTTGGCCGCCAACGGCGGTAACGGTTCGATCACCAGCATCGACACTTTTACCAACGCGATCAAAGACCATTTCAAGGTCGGCTCCCGACTCGAACAACCACGGTTCAATGACGCTGATGGAATGGTCTATGTCACGAGCCCCGATGCGGACACTCTGATTCAGATCGACCCGGCAGATGGCACGATCAAGAACAACTTTGCTCTTGATGGATGCAGCCCCACCGGGCTGGCAATCAACCCAACGTTGAATGCTGCGGTGATTGCCTGCAAAAGCCACGTCTTGGCCTTTGACATCAAGGCCGGGAAGACAGCGGCGAAATTCAACCAGGTGGTGGGCGGCGACATCGTCACCTACAACGCCAAGATGGATCGGTTCTTCGTCGCCTCGCCCCACAAGACCCGTCCCAGCGCAATCGGCATGTTCGGCGGGAAACCAATCGCCTACATCGCATCGATCCCGGCACCCGGCCGGGGGAACTCGGCTGTGCTCGATGAAACAAATGACATCATCTACAGTCCGGATACCCGGCCGAATCAGTCCGGCGTAGCAGCCTCTCCCCGCCCATCCATACTCCAGGCCGCCTCCCCCGGATCAATCGCCATCTATGCAGCCATGGTCCTGGTCTTCGCCCTGGTTTTCTGGTTCGTAATGCGCTCAGGCGATCCGGTCCGGCGGCATCCGCCGGCGGCCGCCCCGGCGGCTGGGCCGGCGCCCGCGGTGAAACCAATGCGGTCGTGGCGCCGGACTCCGGTCGAACCGGCGATCGAAGGACCTCCCGCGCCGAGCATCCAGTCTTAGCGCACGCAAGAAGGTCGCTGCTCCGCTTCAAATACGCTTGAGCGGTGAAGTCGATTATGGAGGACTCCCTCACCTGGCTTTCGGCCGTCGAGATCGCCCGCCGCGTCAGCGCCGGCGACCTCGATCCGCAGGCGGTGGTGCAGGCTCATCTCGCCGCCATCGATCGCCTGGACCCGCGTCTCCACGCCTACATCCATGTGGACCGAGCCGCGCACTCATCGCCCGGGCCGTATGCGGGCGTGACGATCTCGGTGAAGGACAGCCAGCCGGTCGCCGGCATGCCCTACACATACGCCACCCCCTCGTGGCGCGACCGCGTTGCGGATGAGGATGCAGTGGCCGTCGCTCGCGCCAGGTCGGCGGGAATGGCGATCCTTGGCAAGACAAACCTGCCCGAGCTGGCGGCCTCGATCGGCACTACCAACACGATGTTTCCGCCCACACAGAACCCCTGGCGTGAGGGCATAACACCGGGCGGCTCCAGCGGCGGGAGCGGGGCGGCCGTCGCGGCGGGGTTGTGCTCCGTTGCGTTGGGCGGCGACACCGGCGGGTCGATTCGGATTCCCTCCTCGTGCTGCGGCATCGTCGGGCTGCGGCCCACGCCAGACCGGGTTCCAATCGAGGAAGTGGACGCGACTGTGATGCAGTCCCGCGGGCCCATGACCCGAAGCGTGGCGGATGCCAGGTTGCTCTTCTCTGTTCTGAGCGCGACTCAACCAACAAGCGTCGGCCGCGAACGCAAGAGCCTGGTGATCGGGATGGCGGATTCCAGCCCGCTGGGCGTGGATGCTGCTTGCAAGGACGCATGCCACCGCGCAGCCCGGGCGCTGGAGAAGGCAGGACACGAGATAGTGGAGATTGCCTGGGATCCAGAACCGGTCGCGGCCGGCTATGCGGTCGTCAGGCGGGCCAGCATGGCGAGCTTTCCAGCCGACACCTCGACGATGGGACCAGGCATACGGCGCCTGGCTGAGCAGGGCCGCAGCCTGACGGCGATGGACTACTTTCACGCGCTCGAGTCGGGGACTGCCGCGGCGAACCGTTTCGTCGGCGTGCCCCTGCAGACGCGGTTCGACTTCCTTCTCACGCCCACACTCGGCCTCCCTCCAATGGCAATCGAGAAGGTGCCGCCGTTTCTCGGCGACGAGTGGGCCCGCTACGTGCAGTTCGTGCTGCCGGTGACGTTTGCGCGCGTGCCGGCGATCTCGATCCCGGCGGGACTTCATGACGGACTGCCCATCGGCGTCCAGATCGTTGGGCAGTATGCGCAGGAATACGACCTTCTCGATTTCGCCGAACTGCTGGAACAGACTCCGGGCTTTGGCTTTCAGCGGCCGCCAGATTTCCAATAGGACTCACACGGAGGTAGTCGGATGAAGGCTCAGCGGGTCGAAATGTTTGTCTGTCCAATGGCGACCCCGGCGGATACTTCCGGGTTGCAGGCGCTGGCCGACTCGGGAAAGATCAAGCCCAACACGCTCGTCGCCTTGGTGGGCAAGACCGAAGGCACCGGGTTTCACGATGACTGGGGTCGCATTTGGGCCGACGTGGCGCTGCGCGAATGGACTGGCAAGTTCCTCGGCATTCCCTCGAGCGACGTGGCCAAGGAAGTCATCTTCGTCCTGTCGGGCGGCTGCCCCGGCGTGATCACGCCTCACATCGCGGCGGTCACCCGAGAGTGGGTCGAGGTTCCGGACAAGGATGCCGCTGGTGGAGAAACAAGATTGGTGGTCGGTCGAGCCGGATCCGAGCCGATGCCGCCCGAGGAAGTCGGCCGCATGGGCCAGATTCGCAAGGTGGCCGAGGCCACGCACAAAGCAATGGCCGACGCGGGCCTGACCGATCCCAAAGACGTCCACCTCGTCATGGTCAAGGTGCCTGGGCTGACGACAGCGAGCATCAAGGACGCCGAGTCCCGCGGAAAGACTGTGGTCTCGCACGACCTCACATTCGGACCCGAGGGCGCCGGCGTCTACGCGAACGATGCCGCCGCACTCGGCGTGGCGATGGCGTTAGGCGAGGTGCCGGAAGCGTCGCTCTCCGACGACGTGGTGCGGCGCAACTGGGACCTGTACTCGGAAGTTGCGATGACCTCGTCCGGCGGCGAGAAGCGCCACGGCGAGGTGGTCGTTTTCGGCAACTCGAGCACATCGCGGAGCCATCTTCGGATCGGCCATGCGATCACGCGCGACTTCATCGACGCCGAGGGTGTGAGGAACGCACTGCGGTCGGCGGGCGTGAAGTTCAAGGATGGATTGCCCGATGAAGCCGACCTTTCACGCCTCGTTCATGTCTTCGCCAAATCGGTGATTCCGGGCAGCGATCAGATCCGCGGCCGGCGGATCACCCTTCTCGATGACGCCGACGCCTATCAGATCGGGAAGGCGCTCGGAGGGATGCTGGTCGCTTCGGTGACGGGCCGCACCACGAACTACGTGAGTGGAGGGGAGCGAAATTCCCACCAGGGACCGCCAGGAGGAAACATCGTGGCGGCGGTTGTGAGAGAGGAGTAGTCAACCCCGGGAAAGCAGCAATTCCACCTCCCCTTCTGGCCCGGCGCTTCGCGCGAGGCCACCTTCCCCACAAGTGGGGAAGCAGAACGTTACCGAGACAACTCGAACAGCTTCAGTGGCGAGAGCGGCATCTCGACTATCGATACTCCTATTGCTTCCTCGATCGCCGACGCGAGGACCGCGCCCACCGGGATGACGCCCGCCTCCCCCGCTCCCTTCACGCCGAGTGGGTTCAGCGGCGATGGCGTTTCGATGTGGTCGATCTCGATCTCCGGGATCTCGGTCGAATAGGGGATCAAGAATTCCATGAAGGATGCGTTGCGAAGCTGGCCGTCCTCGCTGTAGGCGAGCCGCTCGTAAAACGCGCCGCCGATCCCCTGCGCCACGCCGCCTTCGATCTGCCCCTGCACGACCAGCGGGTTGATGACTCGGCCGCAGTCGTGGACGACGACGTACTTGAGGATCTCCAGGCGGAACGTCTGGGGGTCGACGCGCACGTACGCGGCGTGACAGCCGGAAGCCCACGCCGAACCCGGGGGGCTGTAATACCCTGTCGCCTCGAGGCCGGGCTGCTCACCTCCCTGCAGTGGGGGCCCTTCGCGTTTGGAGGAGAACTGGGTGGCCGCCTCGGTGCCGCCGCCGAAGGCATAGCGGACCGGGTTGGCGAGCACGCTCACCGCGGCAAGCGGCATGCCTCTGTCCGGAGAGCCTTTGACGTGCACACGACCGCCGGCAATCTCCATGTCGGCGGGATCAGCCTCGAGATGCTCCGCTGCGATGCGCTTTGCCTTGTCGGCGACCATTCCCGCGGCGACGAACATTGCGTTGCCCGCGGTGACAGCGCCTCGCGATGCAAACGTGCCGACTCCCCACGGGAAACGGCGCGTATCGCCGCTTATGACCTGAACGTCGGCGACTTCGACCCCGAGCTGGTCGGCGACGACCTGCGCCCAGACCGTGGCGTGGCCCTGACCCTGGCTGGGGATTCCGGTTGCGGCAACCACCTTCCCGGAAACCAGGACCTGGACGTGAGCGCCCTCGTAGGGTCCGACTCCAGTGCCCTCGACGTAGATCGCGACGCCCATCCCGATGTGAGCGCCTGCCGGTCGCGGCCCGAGCATTTCCATCGCGCGGTCGAGGAGAGCCGGGTAGTTGCCGCTGTCGTACACGACTTCGTTGCCGTCCTGCCACGCAACGCCGAGCGGATAGGGGAACTCGCCGGTCTGGATGAGGTTGCGGCGGCGAACCTCGACACGGTCGATGTTGAGGTCGGCGGCGATGGCGTCCAGCGTTCGTTCCATCACGAAACACGCGTGCGGACGGCCGGCGCCGCGATACGGCGATGTCGGCGTGGCGTTGGTGTACACGTCCCGGAAGCGCACGCGGTAATTGGGCACGCGGTAGGGGCCCGGGATCTGGGCCGCCGTGATGATCGGCAGGATGATTCCGTAAGGCGTGTACGCGCCGGCGTCGTGGGCGAACTCGTCGCTGAGCGCCAAAACTTTGCCGTCGTCGTCGAAGCCGACTTCGACCTCGTGCACCTGGCCGCGCTCGTGGTTGACCGCGGTGAAATGTTCGCTGCGATCCTCCGTCCACTTGACCGGACGGCCGAGCTGCATCGCCGCGTACGGCACTAAAAGCTCGTCGGGATAGAAGAGCATGATCTTCGGCCCGAAGCCGCCGCCCACGTCGGGCGCGACCACATCGACATTCGACTCGGGGAGGCCGAACAGCACCGCGAGCCCGCCGCGAATCGACGTGGGTGATTGCGTCGAGTCGTACACGGTCAGCCGGCGCTCGGGCTCGGACCATCGCGCCCAGACTGCGCGCGCCTCCATCGGGCTCGCTGCACCCCGCTCGTAACGGAGGCGAAGGCTCTTGCGATGCGGCGCTGTGGCGAGAGCAGATTTTACTTCGCCAACTTCCTGGGTCATCTCAGCCGCCACGTTGCCGGGCACGTCGGAATGCACGAGGTGCTTGGCGGCCGCAGCGGACTCCGGTGTGATCACGACCGGGAGCTGCTCGTACTCGACCTCGACGAGCTCGGCGGCGTCTTCCGCGATATAACGAGTTTCGGCCACGACGAAAGCGACAGCCTCGCCGGCGTACCGGACGACAGTCGACGCAAGGCACTTCTGGGTCCGGCCGTGCGTGAGATTTGGGTGCGGGATCAAGAGCGGCAGGTCGATGGCGCCGAACGGAAGGTCCGCAGCGATGTAAACCGCGGCCACTCCCGGCATGGCCCGCGCCGCGGTCACGTCGATCGACTTGATGCGCGCATGGGCATAGGGCGAGCGCACGAAGCACGACTCCAGCGCGCCCTCATCGATGTCGTCGGTGAAGCGACCCTGGCCCCGAAGCAGCCTATCGTCTTCGACCCGCGCCACCCTTGCGCCGAACCAGCGGGTTGTCATTTGTGCCGAGAGAGTTCTGCGGCGCGATGCACTGCCCGGCGGATCGACGCGTAGCCAGTGCAGCGGCAGAGGTTGCCCGAGATCCCCTCATCGATCTGCGCTGGTGATGGGTTCGGATTCTCCTTGAGGAAACCGACCACCGACATCACAAACCCCGGCGTGCAAAAGCCGCACTGCAGGCCGTGACTTTCGTGAAACGCCTGCTGCACCGGGTGGAGCGCAGCGCCGGGTGCGGCGAGTCCCTCGATGGTCGTCACCTCGTGGCCCTCGGCCTGCATCGCGAGCATCAGGCACGAGCGCACCGGCGCCCCATCCAGCAAGACGGTGCAGCAGCCGCATACGCCGTGCTCGCAGCCAACATGTGTTCCGGTCAGGCCGAGCTCGTGGCGCAGGTGATCAGACAGCAACCGGCGCGGGTCAGCCGGCGCGGGACGATCTGTGCCGTTGACCTTCACGCGGCGAGGACTCGCTCGGTAAGGACCTTCACCAGGTGAAGCCGGAACTCGGGAGTGGCCTCCAGGTCCCCACTCGGCTGGAGGCCTCTGGTCGGGTCGCGCGGATCCGCGAGCACCGGCGTGGGCGCGACGCCGAAGAGCGCCAGCCGGTCGGCAACACGAACCGCGCCGGCGAGTGCGAAATCCCCGTGGCGGCGAGACTCTTCGGCGATCGCGAAAGCGCCGGATGGCGCTGGGAACCACGCCTCGACCAGGAGCTCGTCGGGAGCAAGCGTCGTCTCGAAAACGCCCTTGAAGAGCTCCGCGGCTGGAATCACCCGTTCACCTCGAGTCGAACGGGCGATGACGTGGCCGCCAAGGGCCAGGAGCACCGCGGGCAGCTCCGAGGCAGGGTCGCAGTGAGCCAGGCTGCCGCACACAGTGCCGCGGTTGCGGATCACGCGGTGGGCGACCAGGAGCATTGCTTCGGTCAGCAGCGGGCAGACGCGCTCCACCAGCTGTGAGTCTTCGACCGCGGCCTGGCGCGCGAGCGCGCCCACTGCCACTCCCCCATCCCGCTCGTAGATTCCGGCCAGGTCCGGCAGCCGGTTGATATCGACGAGGTGCGCCGGCCGCGCCAGCCGGAAGTTCAACAGCGGGACCAGCGACTGCCCGCCCGCAAGCACCTTCGCGTCCTCTAATGTGCTGAGCAGCCCGCACGCCTCGTCGATCGAGGTTGGAGCGTGGTATTCGAACGGCGGCGGCTTCACTCGACGATTGCGACTGCGCGGCATGGCGACGCTTCGCCGCCCTGAAAGCGCCAAGGAAAGCAGCCGAACATTATCTTCTGGTCGAGCACCTCATCGATGTGCCCGCCAAGGTTCTCGATGTGGATCACGTCATGCGGAAAAAGCAGCGTGTGCATGATCTGGTAGTCGGCCTTCGGAAAGACTTCGTCCAGGCTCCGGCCCAGCTTCTTCTCGGCCTCCTCCGCCTCGTCAGCTCTGATGCGACGGATGACAGTGTTCATGGGATGGTCGGCGCTGCCGGCGTCGACGGCGATCCAGCGCACGCCGCGCTTCAGCACCCACTCGGCGAACGCCCGCGTCGGTCCCGGGTGGCGGATGAAGTACTTGGTCTCGTCGACCTGCGAGCGATCGACCCAGTTCTCCGGGTAATAGCGGTGGTAGCCGGTGTGGATGAGCAGGATGTCGCCTCGCTCGATGCGTAGTCCGGTGTCCTTCTCCCAGCGCTCGAAGTGCTCTGGTCCGTAGAGGTCGTAGTCGCCGAGGCCCATGCGCTCGAGGTCGACCACGCAGGCCGGCCCGGTGAGAAATTCGAGCGGAAGGTCTCCGATGAACTTGCCGCCTGACAGGAAATGGGCGGGCGCGTCCAGGTGGGTGCTTACGTGGAGCGTCATCGTGATCTCCTGACCGCCCGCCTTGTCGAAGGCCAGCCGCTTGATCCACCGGATCGCGGGTCCCGCGTATCCAGCAAATGCCGGTGTATGCAGCGAGAAGTCCTGGGTGAGGTCGAGGAAGCGCAGGCTAGAGCCAGCCTTCTATGGTCGCCTTTCGGGCCAGCTCGGTTCGGTTGACGACACCAGCCTGCTGCAGGATCCGGTGCACGTGGAATTTGATCGTGTGCTGGCTAAGGTGCACCTGGTCGGCGATCGCCGCGTTGGAAAGCCCTTCCGCCACCAGACCCATGATCTGCGCCTCCAGCCGGCTGAAATCCGGTGGCGACATTCGAGCCTTGGAGGTGGATCGCGGTGTGTGTTTCTCAAAGCGATCGAGAGTGCCGGCGCGGTCGACGGCCACGGCAGCTTCACTGGCGAGCATCTCCAAGAAGTCGAGCCACTCCTGGTCGGGCTGCAGATTGGTGCGGCTGAAGACCTCGATCACTCCAGTCATCCTGCCCTGTGAAATTAGCGGCATGGCACGTCGCGCCCTGAAACCTTCGCGGGCGAAAAGAGTGCGGCGCCTGCCTTCGTCGGGGGCGAACTCCGACGCCCCCGCCTGCCCCACCAGAAGCTGACCGGGCAGTGCTTCTTTAAGCGGGACTCGGTATTCCGGGACGCCCGTCGTCTGGAAGCCGGCTCCGGCCGCCATGCGGAGCATGCCGTCGCCCTCCTCGAGGACGAGCACGTCGGCGGCGGTGACGCCAAGCCCGGCGATCGCCTGGTCCAGGATCACCTGCAAGTGGAGCCGGAGGTCGCGGCCGCCTGCCATTGTGAGCGCAACGGTTCGAAGCGCAGCGAGCCGAGCCAGGCGCGTCCTTGCAGCCAGACGCATCTGAGCGTTTTCCACGCCAACCGCGATTCGATCGGCGATGGGTTGCAACCAGGTGACGTCGCGTTCAGTCATGGGCAAGGTGTCGCGATAAACAAACAGTGCGAGGGTTCCGACGGTGGACTCGTGCGTGCGCATGGGCACCACCACAAAACCGATTGAAGAGAGCTCGTTAGACGTAGGGACAGGATCATGCGTCAGCTTTTCCGCCGCTTCGGGGATCTGCATGGAAAGGAACTCTTTCCAGGCCACTTCAGGGACCAGGACAGGGACACCGCTTTCGATCACGTTTTGGCTGAAGCTCACATTTGGTGCACTCCCAGGTGGATACATCGCCTCCACATACTCGGCGCGCCGCGGCTCTTCCCGGTCCGCGCAGACAACCGTCATCGTGCGGGGATCCTTGCTCATGATCGTGGCCACCCACGTCCCCGCGCGCAGTTTGCCGAGCGTGGCCAGGGCGGCCCGCAAGAAGGACTCTGGCTCCAGTCGGGCGCCGGCCAGCTCATCCGTGACGGCGGCGACCGCCTCTTCGGCGGTCACTGTCGGCGTCTTCAGCGTCGTTGCGATGTCAAATCCCCTTCCGCTCGATCCCTTCCAAAATCCGCCGAGTCCCCCCGCCTCCCGAGTGCATTATCGTCGCCGAACGAGACGGAGGCTGAAAATAGGCCGCTGGATTGCCAGTTCCCCCCCTCGGCCCATAGTTTCACCCGTTCGGCGAGCGAATTCATCCACTTAGACACCCCGCGATGGGGCGCAGCGACGGCCTCCTTGTACTGGTGCCGCCCCCATCAAGTCAACTCTTCAAGGAAACCTCGCGCGCGGACGCGCTCGAGGTGCTCGTCGTGCAAGACCACATCATGCTCGGCACCGCAATCGCCAGGGTCCTAGACGTCGAACCGGACCTCGTCGTGATTGGAGTCGCACGGACGGGCGCTGAAGCCTCGTTGTTGGCCTCGCGAGCAAAACCCGCGGTGGTTTTGCTCGATTTCCACCTTCCGGACATGAGCGGGCCGGCCGCTGCGGCCGCGATCCGTAGCGAGCACCCCGACATGGCGATCGTCTTTCACAGCGCAGAGGACTCCGAAACGGACCTCCTTGACGCCATCGACTCGGGGGCGGCGGCCTACCTGACCAAGTCGCTGTCCACGGCCGAGCAGATAGTCAGAGCTGTCCGGCAGGCCGGTCGAGGCGAGGTGCTCATTCCGGCGCCACTGTTCGCCAAGGCGATAGCGCGCCAGCGCTCGGCTCTGGACAAGCAACAGGAACGCGACCGGCTCGCGGCCGAGTTCACGGCCCGGGAGCTCGAAGTCCTGGAGCTGCTCGCTCAGGGACTGGATACGCTCGACATGTCTGAGCGCCTCGGGATCGCTGCTCACACCGTCGAGTGGCACGTCCGGCACCTGATCGAGAAGCTGAAGGTCCACTCCAAGCTCCAGGCAGTGATCGCCGCCGCACGCCTGGGTCTGATCGATCTAGGCCCGGAGTAAACGAGGGCCTCCAGAGCCTTGCCGGATCAAGCCGTCAAATCGGCGATCCGGCACGGGATGTCGGCGTCCTCGTCGAGGTGATAGCTGGCGCAGATCCGGTGATACCCGTCGGCGACGATCAGAGGGATCTCCGGTCGCAGGGTGCCGCGAACCACGAGCACCGGGGAAAGCAGGCGGCCATCAGCGACCTTCTTCAAGTCCTTCGACACGTGGAAGTTGTCGGGGGAAAGCAGCGGCAGGCGGCTGGCGCGCAGCAGGTCTTTCGCTTTCCTGTGCACTACGGGCACTGTCCGTAGGCGGCGGGTCAGCTTCTTGGCCGCGGCCGGCGACGTGACCAGGCTCAGGTAGTCCTCGGCGGCGGGGTAGTCGTGATCGTCGGGCACTTCCTTCCAACGCTTCTTGTTCTTCGCGGAGGAGGTCACGAGGGGAGCGTACTACCTTCAGAGCCGGAGCCTAGACTGAGCTGACCAAGGAGGCCAGCGAAATGACAGCGACGCTCGAATACCTGTTGGTGGAGGACGCGCTTCCGGCGGCGGTCATCACGCTGAACCGGCCGCAGCAGCTGAACCCGCTTTCAACGGGGCTCATGAAGGAGCTCACCGCTGAGCTCGAGCGCCAGGCGGCACGGCCCGAGGTGCGCGCGATAGTGCTCAAGGGTGCGGGCAGGGCGTTCTCCGCAGGGCACGACCTCAAGGAGATGCAGGATCGAAGCCTCGACGAGGAGAGGGACATCTTCGCCGTCTGCAACAAGCTCATGGCCACAGTGCAGTCGGTGCCGGTCCCGGTGATCGCCGCGCCGCACGGGATCGCCACCGCGGCCGGATGCCAGCTCGTCGCGACCTGCGACCTTGCAATCGCAAGCGACGACTGCCGTTTCGCCACCTCGGGGGTGCGCTACGGCCTGTTCTGCTCGACGCCAGGCGTTGCGGTGGCCCGCAACGTCGGCCGCAAGAATGCGATGGAGATGCTGCTGACCGGGCGATTCGTCGACGCGGCGACTGCCGAGAAATGGGGCCTGATCAACCGGGCGGTCCCGCACGCACAGCTAGAGACCGAGGTCATGGCGCTCGTCAACGAGCTCGCCCAGCTCAGCCCCTACGCGCTGAGGATCGGCAAGGAAGGCTTCTACCAGCAGGTGGAGGAAAAGCAGGCGGAGGCGTACCGCTTGATGGCCGAGGCGATCTCCTGCAACGCGGTCGCTCCGGACGGCCAGGAGGGGATCGCCGCTTTCGTCGAGAAGCGGACGCCTGTTTGGAAGGACGGCTCCTAAGCTCGGCCCGCCAAATCTCAGGTTTCTCTCAGTCTTCTCGCACCTGACTCTCAGGCGGCGACCTCACTTTTGAGGTCATGCACAGGGGCGCGTTTCAGCTCCTAACCGCAGCCGGACACTTGCTGGGTGAGGTCGTGTCCGCGCTCATCGCGGGCGGCGCCGGCGTCCTTACTTACCGGTCGTTGGCCGGTGCACTGAGGCTGCGCGGCGCAGTGGCTGTGCGCCCTTTTCGAAGGCGGCGGTTGCGGGCCGCGCGCAGGGCGCCTCAATGAATTTGAAGCGGTGGCCGGGAAACCTGTTGCGCCGCAGGGTCCTGGTTGCGCTGGTTCTGGTTGCCGCCGCCCTCGGCAGCACCGTCGTGTACACGCAAGCCGCGAAGACCACCACTACGTACAGGACTGCAGTGGTCTCTTACGGAACCATCACGCAGACCATCGGGATGGCCGGCAACCTGGCCCCCGTCAGTGAGGCGGACCTCAACTTCGCCTCCGCCGGAACGGTCCAGACGGTTTACGTGCAGGTGGGCCAGTCAGTGGCGATCGGCACACCGCTCGCGACCCTGGACTCGACCCTGCTCACAGCACAGCTGCAGCAGGCGCAGGCCACGCTGGCGAGCGCGCAAGCAAAGAGGTCACAGGACCTGGCAGGTCCCACTGCGCAAAACCTGACCTCGGCTCAGAACTCGGTGAACTCAGCGCAGGTCGCCGTCACCAACGCACAGACCAGCCTGGCGGACACGCAGGCGATCAACGCCCAGTCGGTAAGCACGGCGCAAACCACTGTGAACGACGCTCAGAAAGCCGTCGACGCGGACCAGCTTCTCGTCGACCAGGACAACGCGACTCTGACCGCCGACCTGGCGACGATGACAGCCAGCTGCGCCAGCTCATTGCCGAGCTGCGCCGCGGACACCGCAAAGGTCGCCGCGGACAGGACCAAGCTTGCCGCCGACCAGAACGCTCTCGCCCGAGACCAGGCCACGCTGACCACGGCCAAGAACTCTCTCGCCATGACGACCGCCAAAGCACAGCAGAGCAACAACCAGGCCGCGGCAGCCCTGGCTTCGATGCAGCAGCAATATTCCGCGGCCAGGAGCGCATTGGCGGCGCTCGCGACGGGCGCCACGTGGCAGACGATCCAGATGGACGACGCGCAGATCCAGATCAACCAGATCAGCGTGAACACGCTGCAGCGCCAGCTCGACAGCAGCACGCTGACCTCGCCGATCGCCGGCATCGTCGCGCAGGTCAACGTCAGGCCGGGTCAGGCCGTCTCCAGCGCCGCAGCTACCAACGCGGTAGTCATCTTCACCCCGGGTGCGTACGCGGTGACCGGGACAGTTAGCGATTCCCAGGTGAACCTCGTCGCGCTGGGGCAGGACGCGCAGATCACACCGGCGGGCTCGACGCAAGCAGTGTTGGGCAAGATCACGTCCATCGCGCCGGCGGCCACGATCTCGTCGGGTGTCGCGACGTTTGCCGTCACGGCTCAGCTCACGGATACAAGCAACTCCATCCGACCCGGCACCTCGGCGACCGTGAACATCGTGCTCAACCAGGTGGTGCACGTGCTCACCGTTCCGACGAGCGCCGTGCGCACGACCGCGGCGGGCAGCACCGTCCAGATCCTGGTCAACGGCGTGCCGAAGCCGGTCGCCGTGCAGACCGGCGCTTCCGATCCAACCCGGATCCAGATTGTGTCGGGACTGCAGCTCAACCAGGTGGTCGTGATCGCGGTCGTCACGAGCTCCGTCCCGAGCGGCAACGGAAGCAGCGTCCTAGGTGGTGGCGGTCGTGGAGGTGGCGGCATCCGTCCAGGTGGTGGCTAGCCTCATCCAGCTCGAGGGAATCAACAAGACCTACGGCTCCGGCGATGCGGCGGTGCTGGCCCTGCAGGATTTCACCCTCACGGTCTCAGCCGGCGAATCCCTCGCCGTGATGGGTCCGTCCGGATCAGGCAAGTCGACGCTGATGAACATCCTCGGCTGCCTGGACACACCGACATCGGGGAGCTACTGGTTTGCGGGCGAGGACGTGAGCAGGCTGAACGAGACGGAGCTTGCGCATGTTCGCAATCGCAGGATCGGCTTTGTCTTCCAGCAGTTCCAGCTGCTGCCGAAGATGTCCGCTTGGCGGAACGTCGAGCTACCGCTCCTCTACAGGAACGTGGGCGATCGACGCGCTTTGGCGCTGCATGCGCTCGACCAGGTCGGCCTGGGCAATCGAATCGACCACCGCCCCAACCAGCTCTCGGGAGGTCAGCAGCAGCGAGTCGCCATCGCGCGCGCGCTGGTCACCGATCCGGATCTGATCCTTGCCGACGAGCCGACCGGAAACCTCGACACCGCGTCGAGCCGCGACGTGCTCGCGGTGCTCCGCGACCTGAACGAACAGGGACGCACGATCATCGTCATCACGCACGATCCCGAAGTGGCGCCCGTGGCAAGGCGAACGGTCCACGTGCGTGACGGCCGGCTGGTCGACGAGGTCGCCGCATGAGCCTGTTCCACACCATCGAGACGGGCATGCGAAGTCTTCTGGGGCACCGGCTGCGATCGGTGCTCACGACGCTGGGCATCCTGTTTGGCGTGGCGGCGGTGATCGCCACGGTTGGGATCGGCCAGGCGTCGTCGGACAGCGTCGCCGCGCGGATCACATCGCTCGGTACCAACCTGCTGACGATCTCACCGGGGACGACCTTCGCTGGAGGAGTCTTCGGCGGGTCGGGCAGCGGGAACTCGCTGACCATGGCCGATGTCACCGGGTTGCTGGACCGTCAGAACGCGCCCGACATCGAGGCAGTTGCACCTGTGTCTCAGGGTCGGGCATCGATAGTCAGCACCTCAGCCAACTGGAACACCACAGTCTCCGGCAGCACCGCCGGCTGGCTCATGACCAACACGCGAACTATGGACAGCGGGAGCTTCATCACCGCGCACGACGTCGCGACTCGAGCGCAGGTCATCGTGTTGGGCTCGACCACGGCGTCGAACCTTGGAGCGGGCATCGGTGACCTCGTGAAGGTGAAGCAGATTCCTTTCGAGGTGATCGGCGTGCTAGCGCCGGCTGGCAGCCAGGGATTCGGCAACCAGGACGACCTCGCCGTGGTGCCTATCACCACCGCGCAAGGTCAGCTGTTCGGCGGCGCAGGCACCGTGCAGCGCATCCTGCTCAGCGCGACGAGCCCCAGCACCGTTGGCTCCGCGTACCTGGAGGCAAACCAGGTGCTGCTGCAGACGCACCACATCACGGACCCTTCTCAATCCGACTTCACGATCACGACCCAGACCCAGGTGCTCAGCACGGCGCAAGCGGTGACGCAGACCCTGACCATCCTGCTCGCGAGCGTGGCGGCAATTTCGCTGCTGGTGGGAGGGATCGGCGTGATGAATATCATGCTGGTGTCGGTCACCGAGCGGACCAGCGAGATCGGCTTGCGCAAGGCACTGGGCGCGACGCCTGGTGACCTGTTCCGGCAGTTTGTGATCGAGGCGGGAACGCTGACCGCGGTCGGTGGACTGCTGGGCGTCGCCATGGGATTGGCCGCGGGTTACGTGGTGCCGCGCGCCGCGAACATTGCGGTGACCATCACTCCTCTCCCGGTCCTGGTCGCGGTGAGCGTGGCCGTGGCAGTGGGATTGGTGTTCGGTGTCTATCCAGCCCTGCGAGCCGCGCGGCTCGCGCCGATCGACGCTTTGAGGGCTCAATGATGCGTCCGTACGACGGCAGCTGGTGGCCGCCCGTATTGATTGCCGTGCTGGCGGGATTGGCGCTTGCGGCCTGCGGGGGCGCGAGCGCGGCCAAGTCATCGGCGTCGCCGAGTCCAGGTCGCGGCGGAGCCCAAGCGCGAAACGGAGCGTCTGGTCAGCTGGTGCAGATCAACGCGCAGACATTGATTCTGACCGGGACCGGCGGCGATACCACAGTCACTTACACGACGAGCACGACGTTCAGTCGCACGTCCGCGGCGGTGCTGGCCGACATCGTGCCGGGCGCCTGCCTTGTCGCCACCGGGCAGAAAGATTCCGCCGGCGTGTTGACTGCTTCGACAGTGCGCCTGTCGCCGAAGACAGCTTCGGGTTGCGGAGCGGGCCAGCCTGGACCGAACCCCGGAGCCGGAGCCTCACCCCGGCCGACTCCTTCGGACCAGCCGGCACAACCGGCGGTGGCTTTCGTCGCCGGCGAGGTGCAATCCGCCAAGGGAACCGCGATCACAGTGGTGACCGCCGGCCCCGGGACTCAGTCGATCATCGTGCCCACGACCGCAAGCGTGACGAAGACCTCGACGGCGTCCTCTGCGGACTTGCGCGTCGGTGAGTGCTTGCGCGCCAACGGGCAGCGAGATCCGGCCGGCGAGGTTCAGGCGACGTCGATAACCATCTCACCGGCCGGGCCTTCAGGTACTTGCGCGACAGGGATCGGCGGCCGGGGGCCGGCGCGACCAGGGGCCAACCCCGGAGCGGCCCCACCCAACAACTAGCTCGGCCTTAGCGGGTCGCTTTCACCTGCGTGTCGTGATGGATGACCTCGCCATCGTTCCACTCCGGTTCCCCGGCCAGGAGTTCGCTCATCTCGCGGAAGCGCTTGTCCTGCTCCGGTGACTCAGAGAACTTCCTGTAGGCGGCTCTGCTCTCGAAGATCGTGGTGACGATATGGACATTGGGGTCCGCGTCGGACTTGAATACGTAGGTGGCAACGTGCCCCTCACGCTTGACGTTCGGCCCTTCCATCGCCTTCATGATTTTCTGTTCGGCGCCCGGCTTCAGCTTCATCTTGGCAACGGTTCCGTACACGGCAACCTCCTCGCCCATAGGGCGGCCCCAGATGGGGCATGGCCTCAGTGACACACAAGTGGGCGGCGGCCGACCCCCCACCCTTCGACTCTACGCGCGCAGGCTGGCGCTGGCTTAGACACCAATACCACCTCATACCGTCCCTTTTGATCAAACGGAGAGTTTGCGAGGGAGGATTTTGCCCCGTTTGATAGAACGGGGCGATATCCAAGGGGAGGCGAGCGGCCTAGCCAATGGAGTCTCAAGAACCCCCGCGAACTAAAGCTAGACGGCCTGGGTCGCTTTGACGGCTTGATTGCCCAGGGCAAGCTTGGCGGCGTCCTTCCAGTGCCGGCTTGCGCCTTCATGGTCGCCGCGCTGCTCGAGGACCTCCGCATAGGAGGCGTGAGTTTCCGCGAGCCTGTCGTTCAAGCCTTCCTTCTTGAGCAGTCGAAGCGCAACTCCGAACTCTTTGTCAGCCAGCTCGTGCTTGACCTTGCGCTCGTAAAGACGGCCGAGCAATTCATGACAGTCCGCAAGAGCCAGGCGCTCATCGAGTTGATGCGCCAGGTCGATAGCCTTCTTTACAGTCTCGATGCCACCGTCGTACTGGCCGGTTTTCAACTGGAGCTCGGCGAGGCTGTGGAGCACGTGGCTCTTGCCTCTTTGAGTGCCGGATTCATCGAGATGGGCGAACGCGGCCCGAAACGCATCGCCCGCTCGTTCCAGCTGGCCCTGTCGGCTCAGCAAGAGGCCGAGCTCGTTCTCGCCGCGTGCCAATAGGGCAGAGTCGTTTTCGAGTGCGTAAAGCGCCAGCGCCTTGTGCGTGTACTCGATCGCTCTGCCGAGCTCACCTCGCTCCTGGTACGCAATGCTGAGTCCGTGATATGTCCTGCCGAGTCGGGACAGATCACGGGTCGAGCCCGCGGCCTCCAGCGCTTCCTCGTAAAAGGTGATGGCCAGGTCATAGGTGTGGTTTTTGACGTGGATGGTCGCTATGTGCTCGAGAATCCGAGCCTCGGTTCCGGGAACGCGAGGATCAGTTTCGCGACAAAGCCTGAGTGCATTCTCGGCGACGGCCAGTGCACGAGGGTCCTCCTTGAGGTAGAGAGCGCAGGCCTCCCAGTCGGCGCACTCGGCAGCGAGCCACGGGTCTTGCTCTTTCTCCAGAAGCGCTTGCGCTCGCCGTAGGTGGACCAGGCCTTCATCAGGCCGGTTTGAGCGCACGAACGCCTGACCGACGTATTGCCTCACCAGTGCATCAAACCTCGGCTGCATGGTGTGCTCGAGCATTGGGAGCCCGAGCGCGATCACTTCGTCGAATCGCTGCTGCAGGCACATCGTCTGAAGATCTCCCGCCCGAGCGTCGGCAGCGCGGGGACCGCCCGGCAGGGGATTGTTCAAGAGAAAGTTATGGACCGGCCTCCCGGTGCGGCTCGCGATGAGCTCGAGCGTCCGCATCGAGGGCCGAGTCTTGCCGGCCTCAATAAGGAAGATGGCCTGCCGGGTCAGCTCTGTCCCGGCCAGCTGCGACATGCTCAGGGCGGCGTCCAGACGAGCCTGCTTGATGAGGGCCCTATCGACGTCGACGCCGAGAAGGCGCCCGCGTGGCTTCGTTTGGCGGTTGCTGATTCTGAGGTTATATCAGGTAAAGCGAGTGAAGGCTAGGAGTAAAGCCACGCGGGCCGACCTTATGAACTAGATGCCTGGGCCGATGCTCGAGGCTGAGGCTGCGACGGCGGTCAGAACGAAAGCTGCGACGGTCAGAACGAACGAAAGAGTGAACCTGCGCATGATTTGCGTCTCCCTTGAATTAGCCGGGTGGGGCCCGGCAGTTGGGCGCGTCATACCAGCCCCAGCCCCAACCGTCAAGTCAACCCCACATGCTTGACGAGGAGGCCGCGCTCAGTGCCGCCGGACCGGAAACCCAGAAGCACTTTGGTCTTGTAGCCAGGCAACCCTGCGCACTCAATGCATCCATAATCGGGGGGATGAGTTGACAGCGATCGTCAACTCAGACCACACTCGGCCTATCCCTTCAAAGGAGGTACCAAATGCGCAAGCTATTTCTGTCCCTTTTGCTGACGCTGGCGGCCATCGCGATCACTGTCGCGCCCGCAGCTGCGGAGATCATCGGACCGACCCCGTAAAGCCATTCGTTAATTTAGTTCGCAAATTGCCGGGCATGGCGGTATATGCTCACCTCCATGCTCGGCAGCAAATATAAAGGTCGCCGCAAAGGGGTCGCCGTCCGGGAGGGCTCAGTTCGGCTGGCCAGGCTCGAGGCCAGGCTCAGCCTGGCTCAGGTCGCCTCCGACCAGGTCAGCCGCACCGCCATCCACCTGATCGAAAACGACAAGGTCAAACCCTCTCTCGAGACGCTCAGGCTGATCGCCCGAAAGACGCAGAAGCCTATCGAGTTCTTCCTGCTCGACCCGGACGGCCAGCCAGATCTGACCGAACCGCAACGGGAGCTGCGTGAGCTCGAGAGGCTGACCCTGGTCCGCGACTTCGACGCGGTCATCAAGCTCGGCCTGGCGTTGCTCGGCAAGCGGTGGAGCGACGACGATGCTGCGCTCGTTCATTTCTATATCGGCCAGGCCTACTGCAGGATGGTCCAACCGGAAGAGGCACTGACACACTTGCCCAAGGCGCGACAGCATTTCGAGCGCCAAGACGATGAGTGGTCCGCCGTCGACGCCCTCGACTGGGAAGCGAGCGCCTGGGGGTTGCTGGATGATCCAAAGGCGATTGCCCTAGCGAACGAGGCCCTAGAGCGCTGTCGCAAGCTCAACCCGCGGCCGCCACAGCTCGAGGCTCGCATCCTCGGGCACATAGCGGGCATGTTCATTGCGGGTCGATCGTGGGCCCTCGCGATCAGCCACTACGAGGCGGCCGTCGAAGCAGCGAGCGCGGTCAAAGACCTTCTGCAGATGGCGAAGATGCATCACGGCCTGGGCGCCGCTTACCAAAACTTGCACCAACCAACCAAGGCGCGTCAGCACTACGACAAAGCACTGGCCCTGTACTCCATCGAATCCGACCTCAGCGCCGTGTACCGGGTCGAGAACGACCTTGGTGACCTGCTCTTGCAAGAGGGCCATATCGACTCCGCGGAACAGCATTTGCTGAAAGCCTTCGCGGGCGCCGAGGAACTGAGCATCGACAGGAGAGGTCGCGGTTATGTGTTGACCAGTCTGGCCGACGTCAGCCTCAGGAAGGGCCGTCTCGAGGAGGCCCGTGGCTATCTAGAGCAGGCAGTTCAGGCGGGCGAGGCCGCCGGCGAGCGAGCCTGTCTCGCTCAGGTTCATGTCCTTCAGGCTCAGCTGGACGAGATGCTGGACAAGACGCAAGCGGCAGATCAGCACTTTGAAGCGGCGATTCAGATCTTGGGCGAGCTCGAGATGCCGAATCGACTGCGCGACTGTCATATGGCCTACGCAAACATGCTCGAGGCGCGCGGCGAACTCAGCGTTGCGGCGCGACACTGGAAGCTGGCGGCGGAAATCGGTAAAGCGGCAACCCTTGGGGTCGCCATCAATCGCCAGGAGAGCGAGGCCCGGTCAGCGTCCTGACCCTCTGGCGACCGCGTCGTGCTATAGCTGACGCATGAATCGATTTTTCGACGAGCTTGGAGACCGGTGGGTGGCGGCCGCGGAACGGCGTTCGGCAACTATCGAGGCGCCTGCGCTAGACGCCAAGGTGGCACTCGAGCTGCTGGAGCTGGCGCGAGTCGCGGCCCATACGCAAGAGCGCCGGTTTGCCCCTCTCTCCTGCTACCTGGCCGGCGTGGCGGCGGAGCGCCTCCGCGCGGCGAAGGGCAGCCTCTCCGACGCGGAGGTGGCGGCCTTCATCCTCGAAGTCAGACAGGAGCTGGAAAAGGAAACCCCGGCCGCGCCTAACGAACGTTGATCACCGGCAGCTGGCGAAAGCTCTGCACCGACACGCGCGCGGCGAGCGCCGACGCCACGTCGCGGAAAGCTTTCGACCCGGCCGAGTCGGGACGGGACACGACGACCGGCGCGCCCGCGTCCGCCTCCTCGCGAATCCCCATCTCCAGCGGAATCCCACCCAGGTAAGGGACGCCGAGGCGTCGAGCGGCGCGTTCGGCTCCTCCGTGGTCGAAGATGAAGTGCTGCTCGCTGCACTTTCCGCACACGAACCAGCTCATGTTCTCGACCAGGCCCAGAGGAGGCACGTTGAGGCCTCGGAACATCTGCAGCGCCTTGACCGCGATGTTGAGCGCCGAGGCTTGCGGAGTACAAACTATCGCGACGCCGGTCAGGGGCACGGCCTGAGCGAGGGTAAGCGACGCGTCGCCAGTGCCCGGCGGCAGGTCGATGATCAGATAGTCGAGCTCGCCCCAGTGGACGTCGGTGAGCATCTGCTCGATCGCGCGCGAGACCATCGGTCCTCGCCAGACCATCGCCTTGTCGGCGCCCGCCAGAAAGCCTATCGACATCAGCTTCACGCCGAACGCTTCGAGCGGCACCAGCTTCTGGTCCCTCACCTTCGGCTGATCCTGGATGCCCATCATTCCGGGAATCGACGGACCGTAGATGTCCGCGTCGAGCAGTCCGACCCTTGCCCCGGCGAGGCTGAGCGCGCAGGCGAGGTTGATCGCCACCGTCGACTTGCCGACACCGCCTTTGCCTGAGGCGACCGCGATCGCCTGCTTGACTCCAGGAATGACCTGATTCGGCTGCGGCCGGTTGAAGGCCGAGCGCACGTTGGATGTCATCTTCACATCGACCACTGTCACGCCAGGAAGGTCGCCGACCAGCTTTTGCGCCAGCGTCTGGAAGCGATCCTTGACCGGGCAAGCCGGCGTTGTCAGCTCGAAGGTGAAGCTCACGCGGCCGTCGTTACCGATGACGAGCTCCTTGATCATGCCGAGGCTGACCACGTCGCGACCGAGGTCGGGATCCTGGATCGCGCCGAGCACGGCGAGGATCTGCTCCGAGCTTGGCGGACCGTTACTGGGCACTGAAGATCACCGCCGCGCGCAGCGCGAGCACCCCGATAAGGACAGGAATGGCCACGGCCAGGACGTTGGTGGTGGCGCGGGCCATGACCGCCGAGCGGCCGCCCGGAAGAAGGCGGAGATGACCTCTTGCCGAGACGAGCGACGCGATGATGCCGCCAAGCGCGATCAGCCAGAGCGGGAACATCGGCAGTGTCCTTCCGGCGGTGCCGGCCGCGATGATCGTGATGAAGAAAAGGACCAGCACGACGAGCTCCAGGATCGAGAAGTACGCCTCAGCCTCGAGGATGCGGTCGAGTGTGAATGCTGCCTCCAGCCGATATCGCGTGAGGAGGGCCATCAACGCCGCCGAGCCGCTGAGGCCGGAGGCGAGGAAAAGGCTGCCGAGCATCCAGGTGTCGCTCCAGATGGGTTGGTTGCTCACGCTGAGGAGCACGCCGGTGTACGAGGCGAAGAACAAGGCGAGGACGCCACCGACCGCGTTGAACGCTCGGCCGGCAGTCCCGCCGAACGGCTGGGCACGTTTGCGCCTGTCGAGCACGTACGCCTCGAGGGCAGACACCGTCACGAAAAGCCCGAGGATGAAAAGCGCCCACGCGCCGACCGACATCGGTGACCAGTACTTGAAGCTGAGTCCTGTGTCGCCTGGGGTGACGTTGATCAGCATGTGCCAGAACTTCAGCCAGCTCGCACCCAGGTCCGCGGTGAGCAGGATGGGACAGAAGATCAAGGCGGCGAAGCTCGCGTAAAACCCAAGACGAGCCGCCGGCTCGTCGCGCGGGTCGCCCACCAAACGCAGGAGCGTGGCGAGCGCGTAGCAGCCACCACAGAGGCCGGCGAAGAAGAAGTAGCCGAGGATGTACCAGGTCCACTGCGGTGCTCGGACGAAATGCTCCGCGGCGAGGTACATCACGATTCCGTGCGCCGCCTGAAGGTGATGATTCCCGCAAACACCGCCAGCACGGCGGTGACGAGCGCGCCGAGGTAGCCGCCCACGTTGTTGCGGGAGGGCAACCCGGCATTGTCTGCGTTCGGAAGCCCATAGGTTTCGGGCTTGTCCATGAGCAGGAAGAAGGCATTCAGCCCTCCGTACACAGTGTCGTCACGGCCGTACAGCTGAGCCTGGGCGACCCCTTGCGAGTGCAGCGCCGCGAGCCGGACGTCGGCCTCCTGCTGGAGCTCGGCCAGCGGCCCGAACTTGATGGACTGGGTGGGGCAGGCCTTGGCACATGCAGGCTGGAGGCCGCCCTGAAGGCGGTCGTAGCACATCGTGCACTTGTGCGCCGTGCCCGTTGCCGGATTGGTGGCGATGACGCTGTACGGGCAGGCCGCGATGCAGTTCCGGCATCCATTGCAGACGTCCTGCTGGATGAAGACCGTGTCGAACTCCGTGCGGATGATCGCGCCGGTCGGACAGACCTCCATGCAGCTCGCGTGCTTGCAGTGCTTGCAAACGTCGGACATCATCAGCCAGGCCTTTCCGTTGCCGGCGTCGAGTGACTGGGCGGGCACCTGGTCGATGAACTTCACATGACGCCAGTTCTGGTCGTCGAGCTGGCCTGTGTTGTCGTAGCTGTCGGCGAGGAACTTGGGCTCGTCCCCCTGGAGCTGATTCCACTCCTTGCAGGCCACCTCGCACGCCTTGCAGCCGATGCAGATGCTGGTGTCGGTGAAGAAGCCGTACGACTGACCGGGAGTGATCACAGATGCCATTTCAAAATCCCATCAGGTTCGGAATGATTTTCGAGAAGCCGCGCTCTCTGGCATAGAGGTCGAGCGGGAGGGCGGACAGCTCGTCTACCTCGGGGACGGCTGCAGGGTCGGAGGCGAGATCGATGTTGAGCACATAGTGCCGGCACGACTCGCACGCCTGGATGCGAATGTGGGGAAACACGACCTCGTGCTCGGTCACACCCTTGACTTCGAGCTTGCCCTGAAGTCCTTTCACGACGCTGCCCCGCTCGCCCGATGTGGTTCCCTCCTCGCTGAAGATCGGAAGGCGTGAGCTCGAGTCCTCGCCGCAGCCGGGACACGTCATGCGCGCATAACTCCAGCTGGTCTGACATCGGGCGCACAGCAGAAACCGGCCGCCGGCGGCGAGATCCTCAGTCGCGATCGCAAAGTAGCTGAGCTGCGGAGGTCCCCCACAGGCTGGGCAGTGCTGCTTGTCGTGAATGCCGATGCACGATCCCGCGGCCTCGGATCCCAAGGCTTCGAGGACGGGGGCCACGGAAGCACGCGCCAGGTAGCGGTCCACCATGCTCTGCTCTTCGCCCCCGATCCAGGCGGCAACGAGCTCGCGAGTGTCGGTGGCGTCGATTCGGCGAGCCACAGCCTCGCGAAGCTTCAGCGGACCAGCGGCAATGGTCACATCACCAACGGCCGGCATCACCATCTCGGCCACGTAAGCGACCAGGTAGCGGGCAGCGGGCTTTGCCTTAGCCGCTTCATCAAATGCTTGCTCCTGAACTCCGAGCAACGCACCGTAGAAATCCAGGACCTCCCCAGCGAAAGGGTGCCGGTCCCGCAGCTCCGCCGTCCGGTCGCGCCGCTGCGTCCATGGGTTGGCGGCGACGGCTGCTTTCGCCATCAGATCTTTTCCAGGTTGACCAGGAAGGCCTTGAACTCGGGGGTGCGCGCGTTCGCGTCGCCGACAAAGGGTGTGAGTGCGTTGGCCATCCAGTACCGGCCCTTGTTCGGGTCACGGTCGGCGGGTATGCCGGTATAGCCCCAATGGATGGGGATGCCGATCTGATATACGGTCTGGCTGGCGACCTTCAAGGGGCCAAGCCGTTTGGTCACCAACGCGAGCACCTCGATCTTGCCGCGCTTGGAGGAAACCCGGACCTTGTCGCCCGACTTGATGCCCTTGGTCTGGGCCAGCTCCTGCGGGATCTCGACGAATGGCTCCGGCTGCAACTGAACCAGGTGGGGCACGTGCTGCGTGACGTAATGCTCGTGCTCGGTCAACCGGTAGCTGGTGGCGATATAGGGGAAGTCGGTCACGGTGCCGAACCTGTTGAGGCGTCCCGAGGCCTGGTCGTAAAGGAATGCGACGGGCGACGCGGACACCCCCGAGTGCAGCGGGTTTTGCACCGGTGACTCGACGGGTTCGTAGTGCTCCGGGAACGGGCCGTCGATCATGCTGTTGCTGAAGAGCCTGCCGACGCCCTCGCCGTTCATGATGAAAGGCAGCCAGGCCTTCGGGTCTTTGGGGCTCATGGTCGGCGGGTAGTCGGGCACGTCGCCCGCCCATTTGGCCCCGTCCCAAACGATCCCAGGGCGTTTCGGATCCCATGCGTTGCCGCTGAGGTCCGCCGAGGCGCGGTTGTAGAGCACCCGACGATTCAGCGGCCAGCTCCACGCCCAATTGGGATAAAAGCCCATACCGGTGGGATCGTTGGCCTTCGGATCCTGGATCCCGCCGCGGCGCTTCATCAGGCTCCCCGTATCGAGATAGGAGCCGGTGTAGATCCAGTCTCCGGCGGTGGTCGTGCCGTCGTCCTTCAAGAGGGCGAACGAGGTCATCTGCTTGCCGGTGGAGAGATCCTTGCCGTTGATTTCCTTAGCGATCTCGTCCAGTTCTGGTTTCAACGGGTCCTTGTAGTCGAAAGTGACGGCGAGGATCGGGTCGGGGAACTTTCCGCCCTGGTCCTTGTACATGGTCTTCACGCGGTTGAAGATGTCGCTGGTGATCCAGTGGTCGTGACGAGCATTGCCTTGAGGCGGAAGGACCTGGTCCTTCCACTGCGCCCAGCGCCCGCTGTTGGTGAACGAACCGTCCTTCTCGATCCAGTGCGTGGTCGGGAGCATGAAGACCTCGGTGTTGATCTTTGTCGGGTCCGCGCCGGGCGCGTGCCAGAACTCAGAGCTTGTCGTGGGCAAGGGATCAAGAATCACGAGCCACTTGAGGTTCGCGAGCGCCTGCTGCACCTGGTTTGAGTCCGGCCCGATGCTCGACGCCGTCATGCCGGAAAGGAAGACGCCTTCCATCTTGCCTTTGAGGGCCTGGTCGTAGATCGACATCCACGACGAGTTCTGGCCGGGCTTGGGGATGTAGTCGAAGGCGAACTCGTTGTCTTTGGTCGCGGATGTCCCGTACCAGCTCTTCAGCAGGCTGACCGTGAACTTCTTGTAGTTGGTGCCGAAAAAGTTCCAGGAGTTCGGGTCTGACTTCTTGGCCGCGCTCTGGGCCACGTAGTCGTCGAGCGTCTTCTGACCCGGTGCCGGAATCCTCAGATATCCAGGTAGGTTCTCCCAGGAGAGGGCGTGGTCGGTATTGCCCTGGATGTTGGCGTGACCGCGCTCGGCGTTCATGCCGCCTCCGGGCAGCCCCATGTTGCCGAGCAGCAGCTGCAGCGCCGCGCCTGCTCGGATCAGCTGGCCGCCGGTCGTGTGGTGTGTGAGGCCGACGGCATAGACGATGGTCATGACCTTGTCCGGCTTGCCCATCTGGCCGACCAGCTCCGCCACCTTCTTGAACTGGTCGACGGGAATGCCGGTGATGCTCGACACCATCTCCGGCGTGTAGCGGGAGTAGTGGGCTTTCATGAGCTGGAATACGGAGCGGGGATCCTGCAGAGTCATGTCCCTGTTGGCGAACCCGGCGCTGCTCGACTCGTAAGCCCACGTCGAGATGTCATACGCCCGCTTGTCGGGGTTGTAGCCCGAGAACAGCCCGTCTTTGAAGTCAAAACCCTGCTTGACGATGAAGGAGGCGTTGGTGTAGTTGCGGACGTACACGTCCTGGAAAAGGTTGTTCTGGAGGACGTGGTTGATCAGGCCGCCGAAATACGCGACGTCGGTGCCGGTCCGCAAGCGCAGGTACATGTCGGAGACTGCTGACGTGCGCGTGAAGCGGGGATCCGCGTGGATCATTTTGGCCCCGCGCTCGAGCTTGGCCCGCATGAACCACTGAAAGCCGACCGGGTGAGCCTCGGCGGGATTGGCCCCGTTGATCAGGATGAGGTCCGCGTTCTTGATGTCGCGCCAGTGGTTCGTCATCGCTCCCCTTCCGAATGTGGCGGCCAAACTGACCACCGTGGGGCCGTGTCAAACCCTGGCCTGTTGTTCTAGGTGTACCAGTCCCAGCGTCCGCATCAGCTTGGCTGTGAAGTAGCCTTCCTCCGAGCTGAATGCGGCGCCTCCCGCGAAGGCGATGCCTTCGGTGCGGTTGACGGTGTTGCCGTTTCCATCCTTGGTGATGAAGGTCGCGTCGCGCGATGCCTTCACGTTCTGCGCGATCTTGTTGAGCGCGAAGTCCCACGTGACGGTCTTCCAGCCTGTCGCTCCGGCAGCGCGGTACTGCGGCGATTCGACGCGGCGCGGCGACGTCGCCAGCTGCATGGCCGTGGCGCCCTTGGGGCAGAGGCGGCCTTCGTTGATCGGGCTGTCGGGGTCGCCTTCGATCTGAAGGAGCTGGACCTTGCCGTCGCTTGCCTGACGTGTGTAGGCGACCAGCGAGCAGCCGACAGCGCAGTAAGGGCAGATCGAGTGGGACTCTTTGGCCCCGGCAATCCTCAGGTTCAGCTTGACCTTGGTGGATTCGGCCATTGCAACGTCGAAGCCGAGGCCGGAGGCGACCAGCGCACTGGCGCCCGCTATGCCGAACTTCAGGACGTCACGACGAGTGACCGTCTGCACACCAACCCTCCGCTGAAGCCAGTGGGAAGTGGGAAGTAGGCGGAAGCTAGCTCACGGCCGGGGATTAGTCAAGGATCGAGACTGCATGTGTCGAAGTAAACGGGAATCGGCGGACGTGAATCATCCCCACACGGTGGGGTGAATTAGCTCGTTAGCAGGCCGGCGACGGCGCCGAGGGAGCGCAACAAAGGCCGGCGTACGTCGGACGCACGGTCGGGTTCGAGCGCAACCGCCCCTGGCAGCGTCTGCGCGAACGCGTTGACGACTTCGGCATCCCACTGCGTGCCTCGCCCGCGCAGAAGCTCGCCAATTGCCACCTCTGGGTCGAGGGCGGTGCGATAAGGACGGTTCGAGGTCATCGCGTCCCAGGAGTCCGCCACCGCGATGATGCGTGCACCGAGAGGGATCGCCGAGCCGGACAGCCGGCGCGGGTAGCCGCACCCGTCCATCCGCTCATGATGCGCGAGCACGAGCTCACGCCCTCGCTTGTATTGAGGGAACTTCGCCAGGATCTCGGCGCCGGTCTCGGGATGCTTCTTCATCAGCGCGAACTCCGCATCGGTCAGCCTTCCATGCTTGTGCAGCACCTCGTCCGGTACCGCTATCTTGCCCAGGTCGTGCACGCGCGCGGCGAGCCGGATGAGCTCGACCTCCCGGTCGGGGAGACCGAGTTTTTTCGCCGTGAGGACGGCGTGATCGGCCACGCTCTGCGAGTGCTGAAAGGTGTACGGATCGCGATGGTCGACAACGTCCGCCATCGACTCGACGGCCGAAACGGTCTGTTCGCGCAGCTGCATCGACCTGTGTAGCGCCAGCTGAAGGCCCGCGAGCGGGACCATCATGCCGACCGCGAGCCAGGGCCGGCCGTGCGACACGACGGCCAGCAAGTAGCCGGTTACGTAAACAGCTGCTGTCTGCTTGAGCTCGGCGCCTGCCACCTCAGCCGAAATCTGAAATGGGCTGCGGCCGGTGATCAGGCCAGCCGCAACGGCCGCCATCGAGAGGCTCACGACGTACATGACGCCGGCCGCCAGCCCAGCGTTCACGAGCTGTCCGATCAGCCCGCTTCCGAGGGCCGCCGGTGAACCGAGCCCGCGGTAGGCGACGGCTGCAGCGGCGGCGGCGATCATCAACTGCGACGTGTTGAAAACGAGGTCGACGGGCCGCCTGCGCATCTTGCCAGTGGCGGGGTTGCGCCTCAGGCACAGCATCCCGTTGCCGAGGATCCTGGTCAGGCCGACCAGGGCGATCGAGGTGGCGGGTGGGAAGAGCAGCACCAACGCAAGGTCTATGGCAGGTGCCGCAGTTGTCTGGTAACGCGGTGACACCATGATCGGAAAGTTGGTCGCCAGCGCCCCGAGGACGACGAGCAGCACCATCAGCACCGGGTCGCCCGGCGCCGAGGGCGCCAGGCCGAGCAGCAGCAGCACCACCGCCACCGCGGGTGCCGCCGGCGCCAGAAGGTAGGTACGAACCAACGGCCTCATGCCGCTTTGCGGGCTAGGTGCCGAGAACGAAGCCGAAGGTGGTGGTCTTGCGATCTCCGTAGGCGTACACGACCGTGGTCGTGCCGGGCACTTTCACGGTGATGCTGTAGGTGAGCGGCGTGCCTATGGGTAGAACCGGGTCGTCCGAGCAGATTTCTCCTGCGCTTGCGTTGGTGAGCCCCATCACCAGAGTGCCGACGACGACAGATAACCCCACGAGTATTCGCTTCATCGCTCCCACCTTTCCTGTTCAGCCTGGAATGGCTGAGTGATAGGAAATCTAAGTTGCGTTCTGTACACGAAGGTTAAGAAGCGGTGAAGACCTGTCTAGCCGCTATTAGCGAACTGTCATCCCGTGGCGATGAGCAGGTCCGTGCGGTCGTCCGGCTCACCGGCGCTGCGCAAAAGGTCGATGAGCCGTGGGTCCCAGGTGACAATGACGCCTGTCGCGCCGGCGGCTTCGAGGGTGGCCATCAGGTCAACCCAGCTTGCCTTGTCGGGTGGAACCAGCGCGTTGATCCATACCTCGCAGCCAGCTTCGTGGGTGCGCAGGGCTCGCACCTCTTTGTCGCCGCCGGCGAGGATGACGCCGTCCACCAGAGGAGCAAGCCGCCTGGCCTCGCTTCCGGTTCGCGAGTGGAAAAGGATCGAGGGCGGACTCGGGGCTGAGCGTGGGCTCTTCAGCTGCTCGACCAGTCCTCTGGGATCGCGGCCGGGCGGCATGCCGACCACCACGCGGCCGCTGCTGAGCCGTCCGAGCGTGTGGACTGCGTCCTGCCAGCCCGCCGCCGAGCCAACCTTTGCCCCTAGCCGGATGCGATGTGTGACAGCGGCAATCGCGCCGAGAAGGATCCAGGGTTCGGTCGATGCCGAGGTGCCGGTGTCCAGCCAGATCGAGTCGGCGCCGGCCGCCTCGAGGGCGGTCACGTCGGGCAGGAAGTCGCCGATCCGGCCGGCGGCCGCCGGCAGCGTGACCCCAACCCGGACCATGGGCTCACTCTAAGCGTTGTGAATGTTGCCGCCAGGTCCACATAAGTAGACGCGCGCCGGTGGGAGCTTCCCTCTGGAGAGTTACCGGCCGGCGGCGTAGCCCTGGCCGCCCCGCGGGTTGGCGGCGGCGGACAGCATTCCGGTCTTAGGATCCCTGCCCACCGCGCAGAGGCGGCCCAAGGACCAGGGGTTTGCTTCGATGACGTCGTGGCCGCGGGCACGCAGCTCGCCTAGCACCGCTTCTCCGACGCGCGGCTCCACAAAAAGGCTTCCAGGACGCGCCGCATGCGGCGCGAAAGATTCGGGGAAATGCGAGTTGTGGAACATCGGGGCGTCGATCGCGGCCTGCAGGTCGTGGCCAAACACCACGTGCGCGAGGAAGAACTCGAGGGACCACTGGTCCTGCTGGTCGGCGCCAGGTGTGCCGAAAGCGAGCCGCGGCTCGCCCTCGCGCAATGCAAGCGACGGGCTGAGCGTGGTGCGAGGGCGCTTGCCAGGCTGCATCCGGTTGGGGTGCTCTGGATCCAGGTTGAGCATCTGGCCGCGCGTGCCGAGGCAGAAGCCCAGGCCTTTGATCACGGGCGAGCTCTGGAGCCAGCCTCCGCTGGGAGTGCACGCGACCATGTTTCCGTGGCGGTCGGCGATGGCGACATGCACGGTGTCCCCTCGCTCACCCACCGCCTGCGCGCCCGCGCCAGTCCAGTGACCTTCCGCCACGATCTGGCCCGATGGACGTGGCAGCCGAGGCTTGCGGCCGCCCGGCGCACCTGGCCTGAGCTCGAGCGACGCGCGATCACTCACGAGAGAGCGTCGCGCCGCGCCGTATTCCGGCGAGATGAGATCCGCGAGAGGCACGTCGGCGAAATCGGGATCGGCATACCACGCCTCCCTGTCGGCGAAGGCGAGCTTTGCGTACTCGGTGACCTGGTGGATGTGGCCGGCCGACAGAAAGCCCGCCGCGCGCAAGCGGTCTGGCTGGAGCATGCGCAACTGCTGGAGGAACACAGGTCCCTGGCTCCAGGGGCCGACTTTGGCCACTGTCCAGTCTTCGAAATCGACAGTCACCGGGTCTTCATGCCTTGCTCTGAAGCCGGCGAGGTCCGCGCCCGTGAGCAGGCCGCGATGCGCGGTCCCCGAGCTGTCCATGAACTCGTTGCGGCAGTGGCTTTCGATCGCCTCGGCGACGAAACCTGAGTAGAACGCGTTGAGCGCGGCATCGATCTGCTCCTCTCGTCCGCCAAGGTTCGATTCGGCCTCACGCACGAGCCGCCGGTATGTCGAGGCGAGGTCCGGGTTGCGGAATAGAGAGCCAGCCGTGGGCCTACCGTCACCCAGGTAGACGTCCGCGGAAGATGGCCAGTGCTCGCGGAAGAGCCCCTCCACCATGGCGACCACGTCAGCGATGCGCGGCACCACCGGGTAACCGGTGTGGGCGTAGTCGATGGCGAACCGCATGGCGTCACCGAGCCGCCACGTCCCATGGTCGCGCAGCAAAGCCATCCATCCGGCGAAGGCGCCGGGGACGCACGCTGCGAGCAGGCCGGTGCCGGGGATGTCGCTCAGACCGAGCGCGGTGATGGACTCGATGGTCGCCGCCTTGGGCACGGGTCCCTGTCCGCAGATGACCTCGACGCGACGGTGGGAAACGTCCCAGAGCAGGATGGGCAAATCGCCGCCAAGGCCGTTCAGGTGCGGCTCGACCACCTGTAGGACGAACCCGGCGGCGACGGCGGCGTCGAACGCGTTGCCGCCCTGCTCTAGCACCGCCATCCCGCATTGAGTGGCAAGCCAGTGCGTCGAGCTCACCATGCCGAAGGTGCCTCTCAGCTCGGGACGAGTGGTGAAGATCACGAGGGTGCAGCGACCGGTTTATTCGACAGGCTGGGCAAAGGGTTTTCCCTTCTCAGGTAGTGGCGTGTTGAAGGCGAGATGAATCGTGGCCTCGCGGCCACCATTCCAGTTGCGATGTGGCACGCCGGCCGGAAATACGACCAGGGTGCCTGGGCCCGCAACATGACTGTCGCCTGCGATCTCCAAGTTCATCGTCCCGCTCAGGACGTAGAAGATCTGATCGACCTTGTGCGTGTGCATACCCGCCGGAGACCCTTCGCCGGGCGGGGTCTTGATGCAGTTGATGCTGCAGGTGGTCGCGCCCGAGTCGTGATCCAGCAGCGGTTGGCTAAGGCGTTCCTGGGCCGCCGCAAACTTGGCGAAGTCGACCTTGCGTAAATAGTTCAACGCCACCCTCCTCGACATTGGCCCAATGTGGAGGACAGGTTATTGCATCAGTCCAAATGGGCATCGGGCGCGTAACCGGCGCCACCAGGAGGTCATCGCCCAGGAAGTACTGATGCGCATGACCCGCTGAGCCGTCAGTCGGCGGCCGCCATCAGTGCCGGACTGCCTCCCAAGTCCTCGGTAAAAGTCTGTGGGCCGTACGTAACCAAGAGGGCGCGCAGCCGTCTTTTGGCGACTGCGAGACGAGATGCAACAGTGCGCTCCGGCGTGCTCAGCGCCAGGGCGATCGCTCGATTGGTGTAGCCGTGGTAGTGCCGCAATACGATCACTGCCGCTTGCTTCGGGGGCAGCTGAGCGAGCGCATCTTTGAGATCGCGACGCTCGGCCAGCACCTGCGGATCTGCGCCGAGACCGGGCCGGCCGATCCGGCGGATCAGCTCACCCACCTCGCGAATGCGCATCTTCCGTATGTACGACACAGCCCCGTTGACGGCGATCCGATGAACCCACGCCTCAGCCGGAGCGATCGGCTGCCAGGTCGGCCACTTCTTATATGCCCGCTCGAACGCGTCCTGCGCGCAATCTTCCGCAGCCGCCTGATCGCCAAGCATCACGATCAGCGTGCCGAGGATCTTGCCGTATGACGTCTCGTAAAGACGCTCGAAATCCGCTTCGTCGCCAGCCTTGTACGTGGTCGGAGTGTCGCGGGCCGCTGCCGCAGTCTCCGAAATCCTCTCTGCCAACTCGGTATCCCCTTATGCGGTGCGCTTCCTGATAGGGCCGCTTTTCCTGAGCTCTACTGTCGCTCGGAGGGATATGCCGAGTCGACGTACACATGGATGGATTCTGTGTGGAGCATTTGCAGTAGACGCTGCGCGTGGCGTCGATTGGCGGGCCGCTAAATGTTCAGCGCCAGGTCACGACTAATTGAGGCTGGTCGGGAGGTTCTCCACGCCGCGGCTCCGGATCGCATCCGTCGCATTGGAACTCAACCGTTTCAGGACCGCTTCCGCCGAGCCCGTGATATCGATATGTGATTCCGCCAGGGTGAGCGCTGCTCGCACGAGCATCCGGCCGGCAACGTTGTCGTCCACGACGAGGATCAGAGAGCGTCCCTTATGCACCACTATCAACTTATGCGCACGTGACCCAACAATCGCCATCGACCTCTATTGGGAAGCACCCCTGAAAGCACAGGGGTGGCCATCGAACAACCTGGCGCGATTGCGGACTCTGTTTGACGAGACCTGGTCGTGACCGACCTTGCGATGCTAATCCGCCGGCGGCGCTACGCGAAAGCCATCTCGAGGAGCGGTTGCTTCGCGACGAGGTCGAGTTGCTGGCCTCTTGCTACGACCTCCAGCTTGCTGTGCGCCGCAAGCTTGGCAGACAGGTTTCGTATGTGGCTGCGCACAGTCACATAACTGATTCCAAGGCTGGTGGCAATTTGACGACTGGAGGTGCCTGCGGCCATCAAATGCAGGATCTCTCTCTCGCGGCTTGTCAATGTGGGGCGCACTCCGTCGGTCCTACGTCGGTTGGTGAGCAGGGTCGCGATTGTGTGGGGCGGGATGAGGCTTCCGCCATCAGCAACGACGCGGATTGCGTCGATCACCTCAGACGCGGCGGTTGACATGTAGAGGACAGCGCTTGCTCCGGCGTCAATTGCGGCGAGCAGGACGTTGTCGGTCTCATCACTGGTCAGGAAAATCACCTTCGCCTCGGAGCTGGCCTGGGTTATAGCTCGAGCCGCGTCGACGGCCATTTTGTCGTTCAGGCGAAAGTCCATGATCACGACGTCGGGCTTCAAATCCTGGGCACTCTGAGTCGAATGCGGCACGGAACCAACCACGACCATGCCAGGGTCTAGGCCTAAGAGAGCTACCAACGCGTCGGCGACAAACTGCTGTTTCTCGACGATCAAAATCCTGATTGGATCGCTCATAAGCTGACGAACATTGATCTGTGGGCGCCGGTTGCGGCAGTGCAAGAGTGTGAGCTTGAAACCACGTCACTCATTCTCTCGATGACGTGTAACAAAGTCAGTAACGGCCTCGAGTAAAGGAAAGCAAAGGTCAGCAGCGCAACTTATCCGCCAGGTCCGTGAAGTCCGTGGCCTGCACATCCGAGAGCGGATCAGGCAAGCGGTCCGCCCCTCCTTCAGGTCCTTTCTCCAGCGGCCGTTCGACGAAGGCCGTAAGCATCCCCGCTGCCTGCGCAGCGCGTAGGTCTCCCTTGTGCGCCGCGACCATCATCACCTGGCGTGGCTCCAGGCCGAGCGCGGAGGCCGCGCCCAGATAGACCTCGCGGTCAGGTTTGTAGTGGCGGAAGTCCTCCGCCGAGAGCATTCTCTGAAACGGCAAACCGGCGAAGCGGATCAGCGCAGCCTGCTGCGCCCGATTGCCGTTCGAAAGCGTCGAGACAGTGAACCGTGTGGCGAGTCGCGTCAGGCCCGGGACCGTGTCGGGCCACGGCGGCAAGCGCTCCCAAGCCAGGGTCAGCTCTTCACGTGCTTCATCGTCGAAGCCTTCGGCGCCCACGTTGCGCAGGACTTGATCCAATGACAGGCGGTGGAGGCGGTCGAAGTTGGTCCATGGCAGCTCGCCGCTTCGCACGCGGTTCATCGAAGGCATGTACAGATCGCGCCATGCATCGGCCAGCCGTTCCCAGTCGGCGTGCACTCCATGCAGCGCACCGAGCTGCCTTGCCTGGGCCGCGACTCCCGTGCGCCAGTCGACGGTGGTGCCGAAGACATCGAACGTGAGAGCACGGACGTCGCTCAGACGGGGATCAGCGCCTAAACGCGGCATCGTACTCGGGAAAGTAGCGCTGGATCATCGAAAGCTCGAAGGTGGAGAGGATTGAGGTCGGCGGCTCTCGCTCGAGAAGAAAGTCGAAGCTCTTCGCGACGAGGCTTTCCACGTCCTCGCGCGTGGTACCGCCGGCCCAGCGCTCCAGGTCGGCTTGCCTGACCGTGACCGTATGCCGCGTGCGCTGCCCGGCATGATCAGAGCGAACCTCGCACAACCAGTCATCACCCATGACTTCCGCGCGCACCGTGACCACAGAAGAAGCCTAGTACCGGGACGCAAGAGCTAGATCAAAGGATGGAGAGGTGGAGTATCGAACGGGCCTACGGGAGAGGTCTTCTGGCACGCTGCTCAGGAGGTGCGTGTCCTGAATGCGGTAGGACGGACATGCAGGATCACGCGGACGTCTTTGTCACGGACTTCGATCGGATGTCCACGATATCGAGTGCTCAGAACGTTGTAGAAGGCGCCGGTGGGGTCGTCTTCGATCTTCTCGACGATCCCGCGGACCTGAAGGTATCGGTACTGGTTGTCGGGATCGGTGATCGACAGCGCGACCCGTGGCTCGGCCTGGATATATCGAAAGTTGTGGCGCTTCTTGGTGTGGGTCAGCTTGATTACCTCGTTTGCCGGATCCCACAGGAACCACATTGGATTGACCTGAGGTGCTCCGTCTGCGCGAACAGTGGCGAGGTGGGCGAACAGCGGACGCTCGAGAAGATCCAGGTGACTCTCGGGAGGCGTCATGCAGAGTGAACATACGGGATTCCCAGAGGCCGGCTGGAAAGCGCGCCACGGCCCGGAAGTGCTGGATTCGACACGCCTGGCACCAACGGTGCCTTTGAACTCGGGGCGATTCGGCACGTCTGGCACCAACGGTGCCTTTGAAAGGACTTGAGTTTAGGGGTGGCGCGCGCGCCGCAGGCGGCCCGCGATCCCGGCGATGCCGCCGGGAAAGAAGAAGACGAGCAAGATGAAAAGGACGCCGAGGATGAAAAGGGGCTCGGCCAGCGGTGCGCGAAGCCATCCCGGCAGCGAGTGGATCTCGCTGGACGACGAGAGCTTGAGCAGGCGGAAGTCGAGGTACTCGTAAAGAGCGCCGCCGAGGGCCGGTCCCCACAGGCTGCCCGCGCCGCCGAGGACGACCATCAGCAGCAAGGACAGGCTCAAGCTGGCGGTGGTGACTCCAGGCGTCGCGCCGCCGAGCAGGAGCAGGTAAACGATTCCACCGATAGTGGCGAGAAAGCCGCTGAGCGTGAAGGTGAGCAGCTTGAAGGTGTATGGGTTGAGGCCCATCACCTCAACGCGACGTTCGTTCTCGCGGATCGCCTGCCAGACCTTGCCCGGTCGTGAGTTGACCGCCCACCAGCAGACCAAGAACGACAGCAGAAGGTAGCCAAGCGCGATCCAGTAGAGGTTCTTCGTGTTGATCACGCCAATCAAGAAGTCAGGGATCTTCGTCACGTCCAGGCCGAGCCCCTCCTCGCCGCCCGTCAGCCGTCCCGGATTCGCGTAGACGAGGATCGATCCTGCCTGAGCGAAGGCGAGGGTGACCATCGCGAACGCGATCCCCCCCACCCTCAGCGAAATTGCCCCGAGGACGAGGGGGAGAACGACGCCGGCGGCAAACGTGACTGCCAGCGCCGGCAGCAGCGCCCAGTGGTAGCGGGTCAGCAGGATGTCGGTTAGATAGATGCCGACCGAGAAATAGAGCGCATGACCGAACGAGAGCAAGCCCGTGTAGCCGAAAAGGAGGTTGTAGCTGAGAGCAACCCCCGCAAATACGGCGCACAGCGCCAGCAGCTGCAGTGAGCCCGGTTGGCTCAGCAGCCCGTTGAAAAGGCCGGGAATCTCAAAGTCGGCGAAAGGGATGGCGGCGAGCAGCGCGAAGACGACAACGGCGGCTGCCGTGTTCCTGCCCGTGCGGACGAACCGCGACAACCTAACCGACGCTCCGGCCGAGAAGACCCTGAGGTCGCCACAGAAGCACTACCGCGAGAAGAAGGACAACAGACAGGTCGCCCGCGGCCGAAAAGCCCCAGTACACCGACGCGTAGTAATTGATGAACTGCTGGAGCAGTCCCACGACCACTGCCGCGAGGACGGAGCCGGTGAAAGAGCCCAGGCCGCCAATGACGATGACGATGAAGGCGAAGATCAGGGTCGCCGTTCCTCGCTGCGGGTCGATGTTGCCGAAGTAGAGGGCACCAAGAGCGCCGGCGAGCGCGGCGGCGACACCGCCCAGCGCAAAGATGAGCGTGAACGCGCGCTGGACGTCGATGCCGAGGGCGGTGACCATCGACCGGTTCTCGACCCCGGCGCGAACGATGAGGCCCCAGCGCGTGAAGCGCAAGAACGCGGACAAAAGGAGGAAGACGGCCGCCGCGAGGGCGATCGCGAGCAGCCGGCTGTTGGGGATGTTCGCGCCGAGAAGCTGCGTCACGCCCTGCGTCCAGCGCGGGGCTGGATAGGAAATCGGGTCCGCACCGAAAATCCCCTCGACGAGAGCTGTGAACGCGAGGGCGAGGCCGACGGTCACCAGAACCTGCTCGATGTGGCGGCGGTAAAGCGGCCGGATCAGACTCACCTCCACCGCGGCCGCGACTATCGCGCCGACAACCATGCAGCCATCGAGCGCAACGAGGAAGCGCCACGGGTCTTCCAATGGGAGGCGAACCGCGATCCACCATGACGCGTAGCCGCCGACGGTCAGGAAGATGCCGTGGGCAAAGTTGAGCACGCGCATCAAGCCGTACGTGAGCGAGAGTCCGGACGCGATCAGAAAGTAAAGAGCGCCAAGACCAAGACCGGTGACCAGCAGCAGGATGATCGTGCTCATTGGTGACCGCCGACTCCGAGGTAGCGCCGGGCCAGGGCGGGGTCGGCGAGCAGCGCGGCCACGTCACCCGTGTACGCGACGCGGCCCTGGTCGAGGACGACGACCTTTTCCGCGAGCGTGCGGGCGACTTGAAGATTTTGCTCGACGAGCAGCAGAGTGGCGGCTTGGGCAGCGCGTTTCAGCGCGGCTGCCGCATTTGTGACCATGAGAGGAGACAGGCCCTTGGTGGGCTCGTCGACGAGGATGATCTGGTTCTCGTTGAGCAGTGCCCTGGCGATGGCGACCATCTGCTGCTGGCCGCCGGACAGGCTGCCAGCCGCCTGCGCTAGGCGCTGCTCGAGCTCGGGAAACACCTCGAACACTAGGTCGTAACGCGGCTTCTTGTCGCGCTCGGCGAGCTTGAGGTTCTCGGCGACGGTGAGCTCCGAGAAGATTTCCCGTTCCTCGGGGACGTAGCCGACACCAAGGCGAACTATCTGGTGCGTCGGCATCGGCGTCAGCTCGCGTTCCGCGAGACGGATCGAGCCGCTGCGTCCGACCAGGCCGAGGATCGCTTTGATCGTGGTGGTTTTGCCGGCGCCGTTGCGGCCGAGCAGAGCCGTCACCCCTCCAGCCTGGACTTTGAAGCTCACGCCCTGGAGGATGTGCGACTCGCCGAGGTGGACATGGAGGTCGTCGACCTCGAGCAAAATGCGGGTTGCGGTGGGAGCGCTCACACGCTCTCCGGACCCAGGTAGGCCTCCTGGACGACCGGGTCGGCCATCACCTTTTCGGGCGTATCAATCCTCAGCAAACGGCCCTGATGCATGACCGCGATCCTGTCGCTGAGACCGATCACAGCATCCATCCGGTGCTCGACCATCAGGACGGCCTTGCCCTGCTCGCGGTGCAAGGAGCGGATGACATCGATCATGCCGGCGACGTGTTCGACCGACAGGCCTGAGGTTGGTTCGTCAAGGAGGAGCACCTCGAAGCCACCGCCCAGCAGGATGGCCAGCTCCAGCCGCCGCTTGGTCCCATGCGGGAGGAGAGCGGCCGGAAGCGGCGCCACATCCGCCAGGCCGACCTGGGTGAGCGCTAATGTCGAGCGCTCGACGGTGCCAGTGTCGGCGGCCGCGCGCCGCCATGGCTGCAGGCTTCCCCCCTGGCGTGCCTGAACGCCAAGCCGCACGTTTTCCAGCACCGAAAGTGCGTTGAAGACTGTCGAGGTCTGGAAGGTGCGGCCGAGTCCTGCCTGCGCGCGCTGAAAGGGCCGGGCGCCAGTGACGTTTCGACCCAGCAGCTCGACGGAGCCGGCGGTGGGCCGCAGGATTCCGCTGATGAGGTTGAGCAAGGTGGTCTTGCCGGCGCCGTTGGGACCGATGACGCTCACGAACTCGCCGGGCGCGAGGGCGAAGCTCACCCCATCGACAATGGTGAAGCCTCCGACCTGGAAGCCGAGGTTGTGCACCGTCAGCACCGGCGCGGAGGACTTCACCATGTCAGACGGACGAAGAGTCTATTTCTGCGGAGGAGCGGTTTCCTGGGCCGAAAGCGTCTTGACGAGCGTAGCGGTGTAGTCCGTGCCGCTCTGGTTGAGCTTGGCGATGAACATCGGCTGAAGCATCGCGTGGTCCGCGGCACGGACGGTTTGCTGTCCCTTCGGCGCGAGGAAGGTGTAGCCCTCGAGCGCGGTGATCATCGCGTCCACGTTCGTATCGCCATCCGCCTTGTCCACGGCGCGTGCGAGAAGCTGGGCGGTCACGAAACCATCGGGTGTGAACAGATCGGAAAACGAGCCGTTCTTTTTCGCCTCACTGATCAGGGTGGTGCATACAGCGTTCGAGGACGCGCCCTCGAAGTAATGCGCCAGCAGCGAGATCTTGCTGCCGGCGGAGCCGAAGATCGGCCAGGTCGCCTTCTCAGCGAGGCCGGTGACCACGGTGGTCGAGTCCACCGCGCCCTGCTGGCTCATCGCCTGCCACATCGACTGCGCAGTGGCTCCTGCCCAGGCGACGAAGATCATGTCGGATTTAGTGTCCTTCGCCTGCTTGGCGAATGGAGTGAAATCGCTGGCGCTGAACGGGACCATGAGCGAGGTGACCGTCGCGCCGGTGAAGACGGACTTGACCGCCGTCACATTGCCCTGGCCGAAAGCGGTGTCCTGCGCGAAGACAAGAACTTTCTTGCCGGTGACATCGCCGATCATCGCCTTCGCGGTCACGACGTCCTGAATGCTCTGCCGGCCGGATCGAAACGTGTACTTGTTGATCCCGGTGATGGCATCGGCGGCGGCGGCGCCGGAGATGAACAGGACCTTGTTCTGCGCCGCGAGGGGAGCGACCTGGAGGGCCACACCAGAAGACGCGCTGCCACCGATGATGTGGTAGCCCTGCCCGATCAGGTCTTTGGCGATAGTTACGGCCTTGGCTGCGTCGCCCCCGTCGTCGTTGACGCTGACGACGATCTTATGGCCGTTGATCATGCCCGTGCCTTTCGTGACGGACTTGAGGCCGATGTTGAAGCCTTCGATGTATTCCTTTCCGTAGGCGGCGAGGGCGCCGGTCTGTGAGTAGATCAATCCGAATTTGACATCGGCTTTCGCCTGCGGGGCAGCGGTGCTTCCTCCGCACCCAACGACGATCAGCGCCATCCCCGAGATCGCGAGAAGCGCCCTGAAACGGTACAAAGAACGAATCACGTTGTTTGCCTCCTAATTTGAAATGACTGTGGAGTCCAGGCAGCGCGCAGCGAATTGATCGACGAGGTCGGCGACGGCGGACGCGCCTGGATCCGCCAGCGCGATCGTGTAATGCGTGGTGCCGGGGATACGGTGTTCCTCGACCGACGGGATGAGCTCACGAATCTCCGCCATGATCTCGTCGGGGAGGATTGGTGGCTGGCCGGGTGCGACACCATCCGCGGCGCGGATGACCATGACCGGACAGGTGAGGGCGCGAAGCCGCTGCTCCGACTCGTGTTTCTGAGCCATGGACCGGAAGTCCTCACGCACCGCCGGCTCGGCCACCCTGGGCCTGAGCACGGGCGGCTCGCCGCCGAGGTCATACGCGAGGTAGGCCTCCACCCAAGGGCCCCAATCCGCTGCGCGGAAGGTCGGCAGCGCTCGCCAGAATTCGAGGTATGCCGCCGGCGACTCGAACGTGGCACGCAGGCGTTCGACCTGGGGCTTGAGCAGCGTGTCGAGCAGCAGGTCGGGGTCAAATCCTTCGGGCGGGTCGAGCAGGTAGCCGCCGTCGAGCATCACCAGGCCGGCTACAAGTTCCGGGGAATCGGCAGCGAGCGCGGCCCCGATGTAAGCACCCATCGAGTGGCCGAGCACGACGCTGCGGCCCAACCCCAGGGTGCGCATCGCATTCGCGACGTCGAGCGCGTGCTGCCGCATGCCGTATCCGGTGAGTGGCTTGTCGGACAGTCCCCGGCCGCGAAGGTCGAGGGCGAGAAGTGGGCGCCGACCGGCGAGTCTTTCGGCGATGCCGATGAAGTTGACGTGCGATGCCGTCAGGCCGTGGACGGCCACGATGGCAGGCCCGTTGCCAGGCCACAGCCGGTAAGCAAGCTCAATGTCGCCGGCGCGCACGCGCCGAATCGACTCGCCGTTCGAAGTCACCTTCCCCATCTCCACACTTCCGTCTTGAACGGCCTAGCGCTCGCTCGCCTGCCGGCGAGCTCACACGGCTGAACCTACCAATTACGAACGATCGCTCGTTAGTCTAATCGCCTGGATTTCAATGTCAACAAGCAGTTCGTGGGCTACGATGGCGCTAGCTTGAGCACCGATTCGCGCACCCGCCGCTCGGTGACAACCAATGCCGACCCGATCCAGTCGATCCCACCCCTGACCGCCGCCAAAGGTCCTCTGCTGCCTCCGCGGGCGACGGCGAACGGGACGTTGCGGCGCCTCCAGGAAGCGGCACTGATCGGATTTTGCAAGCGCGGCTACCACGGCCTGTCGACGCGTGATCTGGCCAGCGCCACGGGACTGAGAGCGAGCTCCGTGTACGCCCACGTCGCCGCGAAAGAAGACCTCCTTTTGCAGCTGGTGACGATGGGCCACGAGGAGCACAACGAGCTGCTGCGCAGGGCGCTGATGGGATCGGGGCCCGATCCCAGAGAGCAGATGAAGGCGCTGGTCAGAGCCCACGTGGTCATGCACGCGACATATCCGCTGCTGGCACGGGTTTGCAACAAGGAACTCCACGCCCTCTCGCCCGCCAACGCGGAACGTGTGATGCGAGTGCGCTTGGATTCGGAGCAGATGTTTCTCGACGTCGTCAGGCGCGGCATCGAGACAGGGTCATTCCACATTCCAGATCCATGGCTGGGCGTTGCCGCGATCGCGGCAATGGGACTCAGGGTCGCGGAATGGTTCGAGCCTGGAGGCCCGCGCACCGTCGATGAGGTCGCCGATGCCTACGCGGAGTTCGCGCTAAAGCTCCTCTCTTAGGACGACTGGGTTGGCGCCCTTTCATAACGCCCCGTTTGCTCAAACGGGGCGGAATCCATTTGGAGGCGCCCCGGTTTGCTTTCAAAGGCACCGTTGGTGCCAGAGGTGTCGAATCCAGCGCTTCCAGGCCGGTTTGTCCGGCAAGGCGGGCCTTTCCGCCATTGCGCCCACGACTAAACCCAGGCGAGACCCAACACCCCTCTTCATTGCACTGTCCCTTCTTTCTGGTCTGCTCATTGGCGCGCTTGGTTCGTGATCTCACGGGGTGTTGCGTTGACCCCTTGAGCCTACCCTCAAAAAGGACGGAATTCTGAACGGAGCTGACTAGCTCGCTGCCGCAACCATCCCGCCGCCGATGCCGCGTCGCGCCTCGACGTCCCTGGGCCCGAGCTTCGCTCCGCAGATCTCGCACATCCGGCGGTCGCTGACTGCACCGCCGCAGTTCTTGTGCATGAGCAGGACCGGCGCCCTCCCTGGATAGATGTAGCGATCGCCCCACTGGACCATCGCCACTATCAGCGGCCACAGGTCCAGGCCTTTCTCGGTGAGCCGGTATTCGTAGCGGACCGGGTGCTCCTGGTACGGCGCCCTCGTGAAGATGCCCTCGTCGACCAGCAGGTTGAGGCGCGCGGACAAGACGTTGCGGGCGACACCTGTCCTGCGCTGGAAATCTTCGAAGCGGCGGGCGCCCATGAAGGCGTCGCGCACTATCAAGAGAGTCCACCGCTCGCCAATGAGCTCAAGGGTGCCAGCGACGGAGCAGGTCTGGGATTCGTAGGTGCGCCCGAGCATCGGTGGTGATCATACTTCAGTTAGTTGCATGAAGCAACGGGTTATGCTAGCGTGCGTAGCGTCAAGCTACTGACAGCCTAGGGAGGCCATTGATAGTGCCGCACCGCTACCGCGTCCTGGCGATCGTTTCCGTCGCCACTTTCGTCGCCAGTCTCGACCTCTTCATCGTCAACATCGCCTTCCCGAGCATCAAGCACGACTTCGCGGGCACCAACGACGCCACTCTCTCCTGGGTCCTCAGCGCGTACGCGATAGTCATGGCCGCGCTCCTTGTTCCAGCCGGCCGGCTGGCCGACCTGCTCGGCCGCAAACGCCTCTTCATGAGTGGCCTCATCACCTTTGTCGCCGCCTCCGCCCTGTGCGCAACCGCGCCTGGCCCGGGGTGGCTGATCGCCGCACGCGTTCTGCAGGCCGCGGGTGGCGCGATTCTCATGCCCGCGTCGCTGGCGATCCTGCTCACCGAGTTCCCGCCCAAGCAGCGGGCGCTCGCAGTGGCGGTCTGGTCCGCCACCGGCGCTGTCGCCGCAGCGGCCGGACCGCCGATCGGCGGGCTGCTGGTGCAGGCGAGCTGGAGGTGGGTCTTTCTTGTGAACCTCCCGATCGGGTTGATCATGGCGGTTCTCGCCGCGCGAGCTCTGCGCGAGTCCCGCGATCCCGAAGGCAAGCGATTTCCTGACCTCGCGGGCGCGGCACTGCTGGTCATCGCGACAAGCGTCCTCATGCTGGCGATCGTGCAGGGCCAGTCGTGGGGCTGGAGCAGCGTCCGCATCGTGGGCCTGCTGGTGGCTTCCGCCGTGCTGACTGCAGGCTTTCTGTATCGATCCGCGACCCACGCGGCGCCAGTGCTAGAGCTCGGGCTATTTCGCACGCGCGCCTTCAGCGCCGCGAACGTCGCGAGCACCCTCTTCTTCGCCGCGTTTGGCGCCATGCTGCTGTCGAACGTCCTCTTCCTCACACGTGTATGGCACGAAGAAATACTCACTGCGGGGCTGCAGATTTCACCCGGACCCGTCCTCGCGGCGGTCTTCGCGGTGCCAGGCAGCATCCTGTCAAGCCGCTTCGGCCAACGGACGATCGCGGCGATAGGCGCGCTCCTGTTCGCAAGCGGCGGGGTTTGGTGGCTCACCCACGTGGGACTCCAGCCGAATTATTTGACCGGATTCCTGCCCGGGATGCTGGCCGGAGGCGCCGGCGTCGGATTGGTGATCCCGACCCTCGCCAGCGCCGTGGCGGGTTCCCTTCCGGCCGCGCGTTTTGCGACCGGCAGCGCGGTCTATGGGATGACCAGACAGTTCGGAATCGCGCTGGGAGTGACCGTTCTCGTCGCGGTCCTAGGCACTCCTGTCGATGCTGAAATTCTCGGCGCATTTCGCACCGGCTGGGAGGTCATCGCGAGCACCGCCGTCGCCAGCGCTATCGCGGCCGTTGCAATCGGGCGCATCCGGACTGCCCCGGTCCAGGCTCGCCGCGAAATGGAGCCGGCGGCGTCTAGAGCGCTGTGACCAACCCTTCCTGGTAGAACCGCACCGGGTGGCGGACCCCATGGTTGCGTTCGTATCCGACCACGCCGCGTCATAGAGCTGCTCATTCGCGTCGACGTCCTCTGTTTATTCGCCCGGCAAGTCTCGTCCGCTTGGCCCTTCTAATTGAAAAGCAGGCCGACCGGAGGCGCCAGAAAGCCTCAGACCCGGAGGCTCAGGAGGCCGGAGACAACTCGCGAGCTGGGCCGACAGCCATTGCGATCGCATCGCGAAGAGAAGCGATGGTTACCGGCTTGCTCACCACGACGTCCACGCCCTCGGGACGCTCCTCAGCACTGTTCATGAAGTCCCCGAATCCGGTGAGCATCAGAATCGGCACATGAGACGCCACGCGCTTGGCCATGAGGGCGAGCTGGTCACCGCTCATCTCGGGCATCGACCTGTCGGTGATGATCAGGTCATACTGGCCGGCTTTCAACTTGCTCAACCCGACACCCGGTCCATCGGCCAGGTCAACCTTGTGCCCGTCGAACACAAGGTACTCCGCTATCACGGTCCGCACCACCTCCTCGTCGTCGATCACGAGGATGCGCATCGCCGGCGTGGGGCTCCGTTCCTGTCGCACCTCCAGGACATTGTTCGGAGCAACCATGGGTAGCGCGACGATCATGCGCGTGCCGCGTCCGGGTTCACTCTCGATCTGGATCTCGCCATGGTGCCGCTTGACGATCCCGTAGCTGGTCGCCAATCCGAGACCGGTGCCGGATGCGCCCTTGGTCGTGAAGAATGGTTCGAGGCACCGCTTTCGAACCTCGGGCGTCATGCCGACACCAGTGTCCTGCACCTCAAGATCGACGAAGCCGGGGCGGTTTGCATCGCGATGGACTCCGAGGGTGAGCTCGCCGCCGTCCGGCATCGCGTCCAGGGCGTTGAAGATGAGGTTCACGAGCATCTCTCGCAGCTCCGAAGCATGTCCCGCGACAGCGGCATCATCCAAGCTCGTGACGATGTTGTACCTGGTGTTGCTGGCCATGGCCTGGTCACGCCACCTGGATTGGGTGAGCTCGATTGTCTGATTCACGATCAGCTTGAGATCGATTATCTCGATGTCACCTCGACCCGCGCCGTCGCTGTAGTAGTCGCGGAGCCGGCTGACCACGAGGGCGGCGTCGCGACCGGCCTGGTGAATGGTGCGCACGTAGTTCAGCACCTTGTCGTGATCCTGGATGAGATTCGGCCTACTGAGGATGAGCTCGCTGAGGCCGATGATCGGGCTGAGGCTGTTGTTGAAGTCATGGGCTATGCCGGCGGCCATCTGCCCAAGAGCGTGGAGACGTTCCTCAGCGATCACGGCATCTTGCGTTTGGCGTAGTTGATCCATGGCGGTCTCCAGCTCAGACTTCGCACGCTCGAGGCTTGCCTGGACCGCCTTCGTCTGAGTCAGATCGACGATGAAGCACACCAGCGAGCCGTCTGGAAGCCTCGCGCCGCCCATCATGATCGGGACGCGGTTGCCGTCCCGGCGTATGAATTCTTTTTCCCACAGCGCGGCGCTTCCGTCAGTTTCCAGACCTTTCAACGCCTCGCGGTCCCGTGACATGAACTCTTCGGGTGTCATCGCAACCCAGTCAAGAGGCAAGTCCGCGGGCGAGCGACCCACCATGGACAGGAAGTAGCTGTTTGCTTCGCTGATGAGACCCGCCTTGTCCGCCACGACGATTCCGATCACTTTCGATTCAAACAGCCCGCGAAAGCGAGCCTCCAAGCGGCGAAGGTCGGCGATGCCACGTGCCTGGTCGCGGCGCATCTGGGCCTCCGCCATCGCTCTCGAGACAGCCATGCCGAGGCGGCCCAGCCTGTCCTTGGAGACATAGTCCGCCGCGCCCTCGCGTATGAGCGCCGTCGCCGCCTCTTCCCCGATGGTGCCGGACACCAGGATGAGCGGCACGTCGAGGCCCGATTCTCGGAGGATCTCGAGGGCCTGAGATGGGCTGAAGCCCGGGAGCTTGCAATCGCTCAAGATCACGTCCAGTCCAGTGTTCAGAGAGGCTCGGAAACCATGCTCGGTGTCCACGCGCGACCACTCGAGCGTGTGCCCGTCGCGCCGGAGCTGTTCAAAGATCAGCTCGGCGTCGGCTGGTACGTCTTCGACGACCAGCACGCGAAGTGGAGGTTGCACGTCAGTCGCGATGGGGTGACTGGTTGTACACGAGCCAGTAGAGCCCGAGGTGATTCACCGACTCGATGAATTGCTGGAAATCGACGGGTTTCGCGATGTAGCTGTTGACTCCCAGCTTGTAGCTCTCGACGATGTCCCGGTCCTGGGTGGAAGAGGTGAGGACCACGATCGGGATCATCTGGGTCCGCGGGTCGGCCTTCGTCTGGCGCAGGACCTCGATTCCATCGACCTTCGGCAGCTTCAGGTCGAGCAGGATCACCTTCGGGCCGTTGGTGATATCTCGGTCTGCATGAGGCCCCCGGCAAAAGATGAAATCGAGCGCCTCGGCGCCATCGCGCACCACCATGATTTCGTTGGCCAGGTGGCTTGTCCTCAGCGCCTGCAGCGTGAGCTCGACATCACCGGGGTTGTCTTCCACGAGGAGGATCTGGACGGGTTGAGGTTCATGCATGAGTAGCCTCCAGGCTCAAGTAAAAAGTGGCCCCGGCGTCCACAGCGCCCTCGGACGAAACCTTGCCTCCGTGGCGCTCGACGATGCGCTTGACAAGTGCTAGTCCGACCCCTGTGCCCGGGAAATCCTCGATGCGGTGGAGCCGCTGGAATACACCGAATAGCTTGTCGCTGTAACGCATGTCGAAGCCCGCGCCGTCGTCCTTGACGAAATAGGTAACCATTCGAGGCCTATCCCGGTCAGAGCCGGCCAAAGATCCGACCTCGATGCGAGCCGTCGGACGTTTGGCAGTGAACTTGACTGCGTTTGCAAGAAGGTTCCGGAAGACTTGCTTGAGGAGGTTCGGATCGGCAAAACAGGGCGGGAGGTCCTGCACCACGAATTCGATTTGCCGGTTGGGATTCTGCAGCTTGAGCTCAGCGATGACTTCGGTGACCACTCCCGCCGTGTACACACGGCGCTTCTTGAGCGGCACACGACCGAGGCGCGAGAACGCGAGCAGATCGTCGATCAGATTCCCCATCTGCTGGGCGCCGGTGCGCACCAGGCCAAGCCAGCGAGTGGATTCGGGTGACAGCTTTTCGCGATTCTCGTCCAGCACCAGCCGTGAGAAACCGTCGATGCTCCGAAGCGGGGATCGCAGGTCGTGCGAAACGCTGTAGCTGAACGCCTCCAGCTCACGATTGCTGGCCTCGAGCTCGACGGTCCTCGCCGCCACCCTCTCCTCCAGGCTGCTGTTTGCCCTGGCCAGCTCGAGGTGCGCGGATTGCCGGTCGCGCAACACGACGTAGAGGACGGCCTTCGTGATGACCAGTATCGCCAGCAAGACAAGAGTTATCGCCACGACGAAAGTACGGAGACGGTTAGCGTCGGCAAGGGCGGCCGAGGTGGGTACACGCGCAACCACAGTCCAGCCGAGGCCAGGGACTGGCGAGTAGGCCGCGAAGACATCCTGGCCGGCAAAGGTGGCTTGGTCGACGGACCTTCCGCCTTTGAGCGCTCCCGCCACGCCGGCGCTGTCGTCATGCACGAGCGTCGTCGGCAACACCCCGCTCTGTGCGACGACGACACCGTGCTGATCCGTCACTTCGATCCTCACGCCCTGGTCGCGGGCGAAGTCCGAGAACAGACTCTGAGTCGCGCTCAGGAGATAGCCGATCACCAGGAGTCCCACCACTGTTCCCTTCGGCGCGTACTGTCCGTCAGCCTTCACTGGCACGGCGACCCCGACGACGAGCGGCGCACCTGATACCGCCGACGCGTACGCAGCCGAGACATAGGGCTTGCCCGTTCTGACGACGCCCTGATACCAGTCGCGATAGCTGAAGTTCTGGCCAATCAGCGCTGGGCTCGGCGGGTCTATTCCCCAGAGAGCTCCCGACACGTCGATGATGCTTGCGAACCGAGTGCCGTCCTGCACGACGCGCAGGTCCTTCATGACGGCCAAGATCGTGGGGCTGTCGAAGTTGAGATGGTTGCCGTCCCTCAGCGCTGTAATCAGCATTTGCCGCCGGGCATAGGAGTCGGTCAGTGCGAGAAGGCCTGTCATCTCCTTATCCACATAGACCGCCGCGAGCGCGCTCCCGTCGGAGAGCCGCTGTTTGGAAGCGGCCGAGAGGGTCGAGTAGGTCGAGTTGACGCTGAGACTCGACAGGAAGATGAGCGGCCCCATTGTGAAGATGGCCAGGTAAGCAACTAATGTCGCCGGCCGGCGAGATCCCAGCCAACCAGCGATTGCACCGAGCCGGCGCCACCCGTGGGGGTCGACTTCGGCAGTGGGCAGGGTCGGTTGCCGCCCCGAGACCTCGGCGACTGGAGCTGATTCCGCCAGGATCTTGGCCTTCGGCGCGACGGACGGAATGGTTTTGTTGTTTTCGAGCTCGATCAATATCCGGTTGGCCGGGATTGATCCTCCAATGAGCGAGCTACAGCGACCCCCACCAATGGGACGTTACGGGCGGAGATCCGTGAAGTCGCCATGCTCCGGCATAGCTCTTTGGCCCTAGAGACGTAGGGTTTCGAAGCCCTGAGTTGGCGAGACGCCTCCTCCTTAGCAAGCCCGCAAACGCCAACGTCCATTTGGCTCAAAAGCGGATACAGTAGGACCGCCTTAGGGCGAGGAGGGGACTATGCACAGGATCATCAGGACTTGGATAGCTGCCGCGATAGCCCTCGCAGCCGGCTCGGCCGCCGCTCTACTGCCGATTACCGCCCAGGCGGCCCCGCCGCCGTTCCCAAACTCCATGGCCAGCACTGGTGACTCCATCACCCGAGCCTTCGACGTGGGCTGGTGTTGCGTTTTGAGCGATGCCCCGCAGTACTCGTGGTCGACGGGCACCGATCCCCAGGTGAACAGCCAGTACCAGCGGTTGCTTGCTCTCAATCCGGCGATTGCCGGCCGCGTTTTCAACGACGCGAGGACTGGGGCAAAGATGGTGGACCTGGACGGCCAGCTCAAGACGGTGGCAACCCAGAAGGTGGACTACGTGACCGTCCTGATGGGAGCCAACGATATCTGTACTTCCACCATTGCCGGCATGACACCCACCGCGGTCTTCCGGGCCCAGTTCCACGCCGCAATGGTCAATTTCTTCGCGGCTTCCCCGAACACTCGGATACAGGTGTTGAGCATTCCGAATATCTATCAGCTCTGGCTGGCGGGCAAGGACAATGCCAGCGCGCGGTTTGCCTGGAGCTTCTACGGGATCTGCCAGAGCATGTTGAGAAGCTCGAACAGTGAGGCGGACCGCCAGGCCGTTCTGGCTCAGGAGAGGGCGGACAATGAGGTCCTGCGCATCGAATGCGCCTTGTTCGCAAACTGCCTGTGGGACAACTATGCCGGCTTCAACTTCAACTTTCCGCTCTCCGATTTGAGCCCGATCGACTATTTCCATCCCAACATCAACGGACAGAATGACGCCGCCACCATCAGCTGGAACGCAAGCTACTGGGCGAGCGCCACTCCTCCCCCACCGCCGCCGCCGCCACCGCCTCCGCCACCGCCGCCACCGCCACCGCCCTGTGGCGAGGACTGCTAGACGGGGATTGACTTAGGGCGATTACGGCGTCTGGCCGTATGTTTCCCGCGCCGCCCGTGCGCTGATGTATCCCTCTTTGACGTCGGCCAGCACTCGCGCGCGCGCCCTTTTATGAGGGTCGCCCCAGCCACCGCCAGAGCCCGTGACCAGGCGCGCAATGTCGCCTTTGTGCAGATGCACCCGCGCACCTTTGCCGAACCGAGCCGACCGGGTTCCATCAGCACGGATGACCTCCATGTAGTTAGGGGAACCTTCATGGCCACCGTCGACCCCCCAGGGTGGGAACTTGGCGCGGCCAAACGTCGCCGTCAGGAACATGCCCTCCTCGCCGAGGATCCGATACTCACGCACGAGGCCGAGACCGCCTCGAAACTCGCCTGCTCCGGCGTCCACCGGATCGAGCGCGTACTGCTCAACGACGATTCCGTACTTCTGCTCCGAGACCTCTGCGGGGATGATGTACGTTTCCCCGTCACCGATACAGACCAGGCCTGACTCTCCGTCCTTGTCGATACCCGCCCCCCATCCACCCGCTTGCGGCTCGACGAGGATCGTCAACTCTCCTGTATCGGAGTGGGCGCCGGAAAGGATGAATCCGCACGTGGAAAGAAAATGGCCTGCGGTCACGGACTCCTGCATGTGCGGAGCCAGCGCCTTCCAAACCAGGTCGGATGAGTTGAGCACGGTTTCCCAGTAGGTGGAGACAGGCGCCGGGCGCGTGGCCGAAAAGATGTTGCCTTCGGGGCAGATGACCTTGAGCGGGCGGAAGCCGCCCTCGTTGACCGGGGTGTCCGGATTGGTCAGCGCTTTGAAGATCGTCCTCATCCCGCCCATCAGGCCAGTGCGCGTGCAGTTGACAGGACCCCGCGCCTGCGGGCCGGAACCGGTGAAGTCGGCGACGAACTCATCGTCGGTGATCGTCACCTTGACTCTGATCGGGATCGGGTCCGGTGTGAGGCCGTCGTCATCGATGAAGTCCTCGGCTTCGAAAACACCTTTGGGAAGCTTGGCCAGGTCGAGGCGGACCTGCCGCTCGCCCTGGGTCAGCAGGTAGTCGATGCCGGCCTGTACCTGCTCGACGCCATGCTTGGCGCAGAGCTCGGTGAAGCGCCTGTCGGCCATGCGCAAACCCGCCGCCTGCGCATACATGTCGCCAATGCTCATCTCCGGCGTCCGCACGTTGGCGCGGATGATGTCGACGACGCTCGGCAGCGCCTTGTGGTCGATGTAGAGGCGGACGCAGGGAAGCTGCAAACCTTCCTGGAACACTTCGGTCGCGTCCGTGGTCCAGCTGCCAGCATCCTTGCCCCCCACCTCGGTCCAATGGGCCTTGTTGGCGGCGAAGGCGAGCAGCTCGCCCTTGTAGAAGAGCGGCATGACCATCGCCACGTCGGAGAGGTGCGT